>Ga0182012_10001285_pt1 | contig 27623 bp, 26 predicted proteins | sample 612S2SmetaG_FD_120486 | JGI IMG/M metagenome (GOLD analysis project Ga0182012, IMG submission 120486) | Permafrost microbial communities from Stordalen Mire, Sweden - 612S2S metaG | ecosystem: Environmental > Terrestrial > Soil > Wetlands > Permafrost | place: Sweden: Stordalen | collected...
CAGGATGCGAGCGGCGACACCCTCGTTCTCGCGCACGAGCCCGAGCAGGATGTGCTCGGTGCCGATGTAGTTGTGGCCGAGGCTGAGGGCCTCGCGGAGGGCGAGCTCGAGCACCTTCTTGGCGCGCGGGGTGAACGGGATCTGCCCGGAGGTGACCTCCTCGCCGGAGCCCACGATGCGCACCACCTGCGCGCGCACCCGCTCGACTGTGATGTCGAGGCTCTCAAGGACGCGAGCGGCCAGGCCCTCCTCCTCACGCAGCAGCCCGAGCAGAATGTGCTCGGTGCCGATGTAGTTGTGCTTGAGCGTCCGCGCCTCCTCCTGCGCAAGAACGACCACCTGCCTGGCCCGTTCCGTAAATCGCTCGAACATTGTGTGATTCCTTCCTGCTAGGAGGGTGCCGCACCAGCAAGATGCCCAACAAGCGCCTTGATCAAGCAGTCTACCAATCGGCCTGGCTGCCCTAACGGGCTCATCGGCACGGGGCGAGAGCGCCTTGACCTGCGGTGACGGGCTGGGAAGGCCCAATTTGCGGGGGAGCGCGCGGGAGCTCCGGCGCGCCCGACGGGGCTCAGCGGCGACCCCGGCGGCTCACCCATCGGCGCACTCAGCCGCGCATGGTCGGGAACAGCACCACCTCGCGGATCGATTCGCGGCCGGTGAGCAGCATCACGACCCGGTCGATCCCCAGCCCCACGCCGCCGGCGGGCGGCATGCCCTGCTCGAGCGCGGCCAGGAAGGACTCGTCGTGCGGCTGGGACTCCTCGGCTCCCTCGTGCGCCAGACGCTCCTGCGCGGCGAAGCGCTCGCGCTGGGCGTCCGGGTCGATCAGCTCGCTGAACGCGTTGGCGATCTCCATGCCCCCGGCAAACGCCTCGAAGCGCTCCACCAGACCCTCCTTGGAGCGGTGCTCGCGCGCCAGCGGGGACAGCTCGGTGGGATAGTCGAGCACGAACGTCGGCTGCGTCAGGCCCGGCTCCACCAGCTTGGACAGCAGGTCGTCGGCCAGCGCCGGCCAGCTCTGTCCCTCGGTGCGCACGTCAAGGCCCCGCTCGCGAATGGCGCCCGCGAGCTCCGCCGCGCCGCGGTGTGCCATGACGTCGATGCCGCTCGCATCGCGGATCGCCTCCACGAAGCCCACGCGCCGCCACGGCGAGGCGAAGTCCAGCGGGCCCGTGTAGCCCGCGGCGGCTGCGGCGGCCGCCATGATCGCTTCCACGCGCAGCGCCTGCGCCTCGTAGTCGGCGTAGGCCTCATACCACTCGACCATCGTGAACTCGGGGTTGTGCTTCTGGGAGAGGCCCTCGTTGCGGAAGTCCTTGCCGAGCTCGTACACGCGCTCGAGGCCGCCGACGATGCACCGCTTGAGGTACAGCTCGGTGGCGATGCGCAGATACAGGTCGCGGTCCAGCGCGTTGTGGTGCGTGGTGAAGGGGCGCGCCATCGCGCCGCCGTAGAGAGGCTGCAGCACCGGCGTCTCCACCTCGATGAAGCCCTCGCCGTCCAGATAGGCGCGGATCGCCGCGATGATGCGCGCGCGGGCCATGAACACGGCGCGGGACTCCTCGCTGGCGATCAGGTCCAGCTCGCGGCGGCGGTAGCGCGTCTCCACGTCGGCAAGGCCGTGGTGCTTGTCGGGCGGCGGGCGCAGTGCCTTGCTCAGAATCTGAAAGGACTCCACGCGCAGCGAGATCTCGCCATGGCGGGACCGGATGGCGCTGCCGTCGACGCCGATCAGGTCTCCCAGGTCCAGCGACAGCAGCAGCTCGAACGCCTCCTCCCCCAGCACGTCCAGGCGCGCGTGAAGCTGGAGCTTGCCGCTCCGATCCACCAGATCGATGAACGCAGTCCGCCCGGCGCCGCGACGCGCGGCTATGCGCCCTGCCACGCGGTGATGCTGCTCAGTTTCCTCTCCGGGGGCCAGATGCTCGTAGGCGGCCAGCACGTCGGCCACGGGCTCGGCGCCGGCGAAGGAGTAGGGGAATGCGCCCTCCTGCTGGACCGCCAGCCGTCGTCCCTTGGCCCTGCGCTCGGCGATCAGCTCCTGCAGGCCGTGCCGGCCCGGCTCCTGTGGTGGGTCCTGCCCGCTCTCGGTTGACACTGAGCCGCAGCCTAGGGCCTCCGCGCCGCGCGTGCCGGCCGCGCCGGCGCGCCGCGGCTACTCCGAGCGCACAGTGTTGGCGAGCACCCCGAGCCCGTCGATCTCCACCTCGACCGCGTCGCCCGCCTGAAGGAAGCGCCCCCTGGAGGAGCCCACGCCCGCCGGGGTGCCCGTCGCGATGATGTCGCCGGGGCGAAGGGTCATGGTGCGCGAGAGCCACGCCACCGCCTCCGCGACGGGAAAGATCTGCTCGGCGGTGCTCCCGTCCTGCAGCAGCTCCCCGTTGACGCGCGTGCGCACCCCGAGCGCCTGCAGATCCTCGATCTCATCGAGGGTCACAAGCGCGGGCCCGCAGGGGGCGAACGTGTCGACTGCCTTGCCCGCCGTCCACTGCGAGGTCAGGAACTGCAGGTCTCGAGCGCTGACGTCGTTGAACGGCATCGCGCCCGCGACGTGCCCGAGAGCGCCGGCGGCGGTCACACGGTGGGCCGTGCGCCCGATCACCACCGCCAGCTCCGCCTCGTAGTCGACCGCTGCAGGCGCATCCGCGGGTAGCAGGATCTCCTGGCCGGCCGCGAGCAGCGAGTTGGCGAACTTGGCGAACCAGATCGGCGATGTGGGGATCTCCTGTCCGGACTCGCGCGCGTGGTCGCGATAGTTCAGTCCCAGGCAGATGATCTTCTCCGGGTCGGGCACCGGGGCGCACAGCGACACATCCGAGAGCGCGATCCGCTCGCCTGCGCTCTGCGCTCTCGCCGCCAGGTCGATCAGCGCACGCGCATCCAACGCCGTCAGCAGGCCCCGTACCGTAGCCGGCGCGCCCAGCGCCGCGGTGGGCACCAGGTCCTCACCGAGCAAGATCCCGGCCTGTGGGCCGGCGCCGCCCGCCTCATAGCTGAGCAGGCGCACGCTAGACGCCTGCTCGCTCGCGCTCCGCCAGCAGGGAGCTGCCGCTGGCGTTGTCGAACAGGCGCACACACGCAGGGTCTATGGCCAGCTCGATGGGATCGCCGGGCAGATAGCGAGCACCAGCGCGCAGACGGGCGCACAGGGCGCCTTTGAGGTCGAGCGGTCGGTCGCCCACCTCCATCACCTCCATGTCCTCGGTGCGGAAGTACACGAAGGACTCCGATCCAAGCTGCTCGACGATCTCCACGCGACCGCGCAGGCGCGGCAGCGCCTCGCGCGACTCGCCGGCCATGTCGGTCTCGGCCAGGAAGCTCTCCGGGCGAAGCCCCACCGTCACCTCGCGTGAGCCCGTCTGCAGCCGCGCGTGCACGTCCGCCGGCAGCGCGACCGCCAGGCGACCCAGGCGCACGTCGCCGGACTCGACCACGCCGCCGACGAAGTTCATGGGCGGGCTGCCGATGAAGCTCGCAACGAAGCTGTTGGCGGGCCAGTCGTACAGCTCCTGTGGCGGAGCCACCTGCTGCACCACGCCATGGTCGAGCACCGTCACGCGCTGTCCCAGCGTCATCGCCTCGGTCTGATCGTGCGTGACATAGATCGTGGTCACCCCCAACGTGCGATGCAGCTTCACCAGCTCCGCACGCATCTGCACGCGGAGCTTCGCGTCGAGGTTGGACAGCGGCTCGTCCATCAGGAATGCCTGCGGGTGACGCACGATCGAGCGGCCCATCGCCACGCGCTGGCGCTGGCCGCCTGAGAGCTCGCGCGGCTTGCGTGCGAGAAGCGCCTCGATGCCCAGCAGCTGCGCCACCTCGTCCACCCGAGCCGTGATCTCGGCCTTTGGCCGGCGGCGCATGCGCAGCGGGAAGCCGAGGTTGGCGGCGACGGTCATGTGCGGATACAGCGCGTAGTTCTGAAAGACCATCGCGATGTCACGCTCGGCGGGGTCGATGTCGTTGATCGGGTGGCTGCCCAGGCGGATCGTCCCCGAGCTGATCTCCTCCAGGCCCGCAACCATCCGCAGCGCCGTCGTCTTGCCGCAGCCGGAGGGCCCCACGAAGATCATGAACTCGCCGTCGGGGATCTCGATCGTCAGCTCGTCAACCGCCACGACCTCCCCGAAGCGCTTGCTCACCTTCTCGAATTCGATGCTCGACACGCTCACATCCTCCCTTGTGTGTCCTTGGGCGGATCCGCCGCCGATCTCAACTCCTGCCCACCGCCCTCTGCGACGACGTACACCTGCTCCACGCGCGCGCCGAAGCGCCCCGGGAAATACACGCCCGGCTCGAGCGCGATGACCATCCCCGATTCCAGGCACGCGGTCTCGCCCGGGATCACGTGCGGGTCCTCGTAGGAGCCCAGGCCAAGGCCGTGACCGCCGTGATGGGGGAACTCGCCCGCAGGAAACGCCTCAGCGATCGCACCGGCCATCGAGTGGAAGACCTCGGCGGCGGGGCGCGCCGGCGTGAGCAGCCCGGCGCAGGAGGCGAGGATCGCCCGCAGCTGCTCTCGCACGCCCTCGACCTCGTCGTTGGCGCCCGCCGTGAACGTCTCCGCGGTGTCGCCCCAATACCCCTCACAGCCCACCACGAGATCCGAGACGATCGCCTCGCCCTCGCCAAGCGTCGCACGCGAGGCCACACGGATCGGGGCGCACACCTCCGCGCTGCGCGCCCCGCACAGCAGGTCGCCCAGGAACTCGATCGGCTGACCCGCCGAGAGCTGGGCGGCGGACAGGCCCGTCGTGAACAGCTCGATCTCGCTGATGCCCGCTTCGGCGCGCGCGCCGACCGCGGCCTGTGCCTCCCAAGCCAGGTTGTAGGAGCGGCGAACGCGCTCCAGCTCGTCGGTGTCCTTCACCAGGCGGATTTGTGCCAGCTCCCGCTCGGCGCTCTGCAGCGGCGCGCCGATCAGCTCGCTGAGGTGATCCTCAAGGCCCGGCGTGTCCGCGGCGAAGCCGACCCCGCCGGCGCGCGCCAGCGCGGGCAGCTGCGCAAGCGCCGCCGCGAGCAGCGGCCGCTGGTCGGGCACCAGGCCGAAGCCCCGGCGCCCGTAGGTGCGGACGTCCGCGGCGCTGCTCAGCTCGGCGGCCGAGGGACCCTCGTCGTATGCCACCACCAGCGTGCTCGCGCCGTCGGCGTCGATGACCGCGGCGCACTCACCGCCGAAATAGCGCCAGTAGCCCAGCAGGTGATTCACCGCCACCGGGCCCGTGACCACCACGCAGTCCAGGCGCCGGTCGGCCATCCACGCACGCAGGCGGTCGATGCGGTGGGGCGCCGCCGTCACGGCGCGCGCCTCAGCCGCCGGGTTCATCCGCAGCGAGCTTTCGCGAGAGCCTGTCGGCGGCGCCGGTCACCGACTCGATCACAGCCTCGAACGTTTTCTCCTGTATCTGGCCGGCGAGCGCCGCCACCCCGATCGCAGCCGGGCTTGCGTAGAACACCGGAGCAGCCACGCACACCACGCCGGAGGTCTCCTCCTGGTCCTCGATCGCGTAGCCGCGCGCGCGCACGCGACGGAGCTCCGCCACGTAGGCCGAACGCGAGCGGATCTTCGGGTGCTCGCCGCCGGTGAACTGGTATCCGTCGAGCAGCACGTCCAGGTCGCCCTTGCCCATCGCCGCCGCCACCGCGCGCCCGATCGCAGTCAGATGCGGCGAGGCGCGCTTGCCCGGGTGGGTTTCGAACCTCACGATCCCCAGGGGCGGCTCCGCCTTCAGCGCGTACAGGATCGAGCTGCCGTCGAACAGCCCCACGTGAGCCGTCAGCCCCGTCTCCTCGCACAGCTCCTGCAGCAGCGGCTGGGCGAGCACCTGCAGGTCCACGTTCTTCGCGGCGCTCACGCCCACGTGGTAGACGCGCAGGGTCGGCGTCCACTCGTCGCGGTCGTTGCGGCGCGCGTAGCCCGCCTGCTCCAGCGTGGTCATCAGCGCGAAGCACGAGGACTTGGGGATGCCCAACTCGCGCGCGGTGGCGGAGATGCCGAGCGGCTCGGGCGCCGCCGCCAGGAACTCCAGCAGCCTCAGCACCCTGGCGGCCGCCGGCACGCGGTAGCGCAGGGCCCCGTCGACCGCGCGAGCACCCTCCCGCGCAGCCCGTGGCGGCTTCTGCTGAGAGAGCAGGTCAGTCATGGCCCGAGGATAGCCCCGCGTCGGGGAGGTGCCTCACGGCTCACACGCCGCCCGCGCCGGCCGGAGCGCCCGCGCCCCGACATGCCGCATAGGCCTCGACCAGCAGCTGCCGGCGCGAAGCGCCAACCGGCGAGAGCGGGCTAAGCAGCTCCTCCGAGGCGAACACGCCGATGTCCGCCAGCAGCGCCTTGGTCGTGGCTATCTCATCGCCCACCCCGAACACGTGCAGGAAGGGCAGCATGCGCCGCCCCGCCAGCGCCAGGGCCTCCTGCACGCTGCCGGCCCGGATCAGCTCCCAGGCAGAGCGGAACGCCTCCGGGAACAGGGCCGGCGCGATCACCATCGCACCGTCGACGCCCGCCGTCAGGTAGCGCATGAAGATCACATCGTCGCCCGCCAGCACCGACAGACCGCGCTGCTGCCAGTCGGCCACCTTGCCCAGGTCGTGGTCGGTGAGCTTGACGGCGCTCAGATGCTCCAGCCGGTCCGCCCAGGCGAGCACATCCGCGCTCGCAAGCTTCGTCTTTGTGGCCAGCGGGTTGTCATAGAAGATCAGATCGATCGAGATCGCCGCGTCGATCTGAGCGAGGTGTGCGAACACGCCATCGGGCGTGTTTGGGTAGTAGTACGGAGCGGCGCACAGGACGCCCGCGGCGCCGTGCTCCTGCGCGTGGCGCGCCAGCTCCACGCTGTCGGGCGCGCAGGTGTGCGACACGCCGACGATCACGCGCTTGTCCGCCGGCGTCATTGCCAGCGCCATCTCGGCGATGCGCCTGCGCTCGGCCACCGGCAGCGACGGCGCCTCGCCGGTGCTGCCCAGCAGCGTGTATCCGTCGACGCTCGGCAGCATGTGCTCGAGCAGGCGCTCGAAGCTCGGGCCGTCGAACTCACCGTCGAGGAATGGGGTGGGGATCACGGGCAGGATTCCCTCAATCGGCATGGGACGCATCTCCTTTGTCGTTGGCTGCGATCGCATCGACCATCCGGGCCGCCGCACTTCTGACGCTGTCGTATGTCGAGCCCGGCCCCACGATCGAGGACCCCACCGCAACCGCGACGGCTCCCGCCGCGAGAAACGCCGGCGCGCTGGTCTCGGTGACGCCGCCGGTCGGCAGCAGGCGCAGGTGCGGGAAGGGCCCGAGCAGCTGGGAGAGGTACGCCGGTCCCAGCGGCAGCGCCGGGAAGAGCTTGACCAGCTGCGCCCCCTCGGCCAGGCACGCGCCGATCTCGGTCGCAGTGAGCGCCCCGGGGATGTACGGCACGGCCGCCTCGCGCGCCACCTCCGCAACGGAGGGCTCAAGACCCGGCGAGATCAGGAAGCTGGCTCCGGCCTCGATCGCTCGGGCGCACGCCTCGCCGTCCAGGACCGTGCCGGCACCCAGCACCAGCTCCGGGAAGCGCTCGCGCCAGCGCGACAGCGTCGCCAGCGCACCGGCAGAGACGAGGCTCAGCTCCACCACGCTCACGCCCGCGTCCAGCAGCGCCCGTGCGATCTCCTCGCCGGGCTCATCCATGCGCACGATGCTCACCAGTCTGCAGCGCTCCAGCTCGGCGATCGGGTCGGCCATCGAGCTCATCGCAGGATCGGCTCCAGCTGCTGCTGCTGGGCGGCCGCGCGCAGCTCCTGCGCGGTGAACTCGGCGGCATCGCCAAGCACGGTGCAGTTCAGCGCAGCCAGCGCACCTGCCAGCGCGAGCGAGTCCGCGGCGCGTTCGCCCGTGTACATGCCCCAGAGCAGGCCGGCCATGAAGGCGTCGCCCGCGCCGAAGCGGTCCAGCACCTGCGCGCCGTGCGCGGGTGCCTCCAGCAACTCGCGCCCGCGCAGCATCACGCTGCCGCGATCGCCGCGCGTGATCACGACCGTCGAGGCCCGCGGTACCCAGCGGGCGGCGAACGGGCGGATGAGCTCCGCCGCGGAGCCGGCGAGGCCGAACACCGAGCGGGCGTCGCGCTCGCTGCACAACACCAGCTCGGCCTGCGCCAGCAGATCTGCGAGCCCCCGCCGGGCCTGCGCGGGGGACCACAGCATGCTGCGGTAGTTCACATCCACGCACAGCAGCGCACCGGCTCTGCGCGCCTGCTCGGCAAAGCTCTGCGCGAGGCGGCGGCTGCGGGCTCCCAGCGCGGGCGTTATGCCCGAGACCACCGCGTGGGACGCGCCGTCCAATGCCCGCGGCGGGAGGCTGTCCATCAGCGCGAACGCCGACCCCGCGCGGTCGTAGAGCACGCGGCTCGGCCGCGTGCCCGAGCCCTGCTCCACGAAGAACAGCCCAAGCCTTCCGCGCTCGTCGCGCTGAACGTGGGAGGTGTCCACGCCCGCCGCCCTCAGCTCGGCGAGCACGCGGTCGCCCAGCGACGAGCGCGGCAGCGCGCTGACCCACCGGACCGGCACCCCCAGCGCTGCCAGCGCACGCGCCACGTTCGCCTCCGAGCCCGCCACGTATGAGCGCAGCAAGCCGGTCCGCGCCAGCCGCTCCCCCGCTGGGGCGGTCAGCCTCAGCATCGCCTCCCCCAGCGCGACCACACGACGCTCCTCGCCGGCCACGAGCCTCAGCTCCCACCGCTCGAGCCGATCAGGCATTCGTTCAGCCGGCGCTCGTCCAGCTCGATCCCAAGCCCGGGCGCGGTGGGGATCTCCACGTAGCCGTCGCGCAGCGGGAAGCGCTCGGCGACCAACGTCCGGTTCAGCGTGGTCTCCTGAACGCAGTACTCGAACCACTCAGCCTGCGTGCTTGCGCCCAGCACCTGCAGCGTCGCGGCCTTGATGATCCCGGTGCTCCACGCGTGAGGGATGAAGCGGCGTCCCCTGCGCTCGGCCAGCGCGGCAATGCGCATGCACTCGCTGATTCCACCCGCACGGGTCACGTCGGGCTGCACGATCTCCACCCCACCGCGGTCGATCAGCCGCTCGAAGTCCCACACCGTCGTCTCCTCCTCCCCGGCGGACACCGGCACCTGCACCTCCTCGGCGAGCGCGGCGTACTTGTCGTAGTCGTCGGGCATGAACGGCTCCTCGACCCACGCCACGCGGTGCTCTTCGAAGCGGCGGGTGCGATCGATGGCATCGCGCACGCTGCTCCAACCCTTGCCGATGTCGATCATCAGCTCGATCTCGTCGCCCGCCGCGGACCTGGCCGCCGCGACGAGCTGGACGTCGAGGCTTGCCGAGCGCCCCAGGGGGCCCCAGCCGAGCTTGACGGCGGTGAAACCCGCCTCGCAGTGGGCGCTCACGACGCGTCGCACCTCCTCCGGGGTGTCGGGCATCAGCGTGCTGGCGTAGGCGCGCACGCGGCGCCTACGCGCTCCGCCCAGCAGGGAGCTCACCGGCCTGCCCGCCGCCTTGCCGCAGATGTCCCACAAGGCGATATCGATCCCGGAGATCGCGTGCAGCACCGCTCCGCGGCGCCCGAAGTAGAGCGAGCCGCGGAACATGCGCTCCCACAGGCGCCCGACCTCCAGAGGGTCCTCGCCCACCAGCAGCGCCGCAAGGCCGGAGGCGATCGAGTGCGACGGCGGCGCGTCGATGATCGCCTTGACCACCGACGGCAGCGAGTCCACCTCCCCCACGCCGACGATCCCCTCGTCGGTGTGAACGCGAATCACCAGCGCGTCCTGGCTTCCGTCGGCGACGCTCGCATCCAGCTCCGGCTGGCGCAGCAGCAGTGCCTCTACCTCGGTTATGAGCATATTGACCTGATGCCCCGTGTCTCCACTTCGCTCCTCGTCCCTCGCTTCGTCGAACGTGCCGGGACCGCCGCCATCCGCGCGGCGGCCCCAGCGGTTCCGTTACCTAGTATTCGTTGAGCCAGGTCTTGTAGTTGGCAAGCTCCGCCGGCTCCAGCTGACGCCACTTGCTGACTTCGGTCTGATAGATCTTCAGCGCCTGGGCCACGGTGGTCGTTCCGCCGTACATGCCTTGGAACACGACGAAGTTGCCGTTTTCGTCGATGCTCGAGGTCGGGTAGTAGTTGGCCGAGTAGTAGTCGATGCCGTCGCTCAGCCATTTCAGGAGTTCGGCATCGATGGGACTCTTGTAGGTGGTGGGTTTCCAGCGCGAGTCGCTGGGGATGTCACCGGTGATCGAATAGAATTCGTTCAGCTCGGTGGGCGAGTGGAGGAACGCCAGGAAGTTGCCCGCCAGCTGCGGGTTCTTGGCGAACTTCGTCACCTGGAAGCCCGGCGTGTCCTCATACAGCTTGCTCGCGTCGGGGTTGCTGGAGTAGACGGGCACTTTGAAGATGCCCACGTCCTTGCCTTCTCCGTTCATCTGCGTCACCGTCTGGCGCCACCCCGGGGAGGCGAAGATCATCGACGCTTTGCTCGCCTCGAAGCGCGCAAGGCCCTGTGAGTATGTGATCGAGTTGGTGTCGTCGTTGAAGTACGGCTTCAGCGAATACGCCTTTTCCAGCCATTCCTTCCATTCCGGCGTGTTCATCGTGCCGTTCACCACGTCCTTGATGAGGCTGGAGACCGGCAGCACCTGACGCTCGATCGCGACCGCGAGGTTCTCACCGCCGAAGCCGTCCTTCAGGCCTGTCACCAGCGGTTGCACGCCGGCCGACTTGAGCTTCTGCAGGTCGGCCAGGAATTCAGTCCAGGTCGAGGGCGTTCCGCTCACGCCCGCCTTGGCAAACAGCGACTTGTTGTAGATGATCGGGTACAGCCGCTGTTCGATCGGGTATACCCAGGTCTTCCCGTCCCACTTGCTGCCTGCGATCGCGGGCACGTTGCTGAGGTCGGTGGAGCTGAGCACGTCCTCGTTGGGAATCGTGCAGCCCTGCCATGCAACTTCCAGCGACCAGATTCCGCCCCAGTTGTACCAGATGTCAGGCCCGGCGCCGGAGCGGCATGCCGTTTTCTGAGTAGTGGTGTAGGTGTCGGTGCTCTCCAGCACCGTGTTCACCGTCACATTGGGATTTTGGGCCTCGTATGCGGAGATTGCGTGTTTCATCCAGGTTTCGATCCCGGGGATCTCCTGGTTGCCCAGCCACCAGATGGTGAGCGTCGACTTGCCCGCCTTGCTCGCCGGGTAACTGCTGCCGAGGCCGGTGCTGGCCGAAGCGGAACCGGTGGAGCTCGAGCCGCCCGATGAGCTGCTCGAACCGCAGCCGGCGAGAACGATCAACGCGACGACCACGGCTCCCGCGAGCAAATACCCGCGCGGCCCCCTCTTTGCCTGCTCCGCACCGGCTCGCCGCCGGCGATCTGCGCTGTACCTTCTCATCGGTGCTCCTTTGTTGAGAGTTGCACGATTCATACTGCAGCCTCAGCCCTTGACTCCGCCGGCGGTGATGCCGCGGATGAAGAACCTCTGACCGACCAGGTAGACGAGCAGCATCGGGATCGTCCCGATCATCATCCCCGCCATCACGATCGGCACGTCGACCTGGTAGCGGGAGTTGAAGAGTGTGAGCCCCACCATCAGCGTCCGCAGCGATTCCTTCTGCAGAAACACCACGGCGATGAGCACCTCGTTCCACACCCAGAGAGCCTGGACGGTGATGACGGTCACGATCGCCGGCGCGCCCAGAGGAAGGACGATGCTGCGGAAGGTCCGCCAGGTGGAGGCACCATCGATGCGTGCGGCCTCGAGCAGCGAGCGCGGGATGGTGGAGAAGAAGCTGACGAGCAGGAAAGTCGAGAACGGCAACATGATGCCCGTGTAGATGACGATCACCGATCGGTAGGTACTGAGCTGGTTGAGTTCGACCACCATCTGGAACAGCGGCACGATCAGCACGATCGGCGGGATCACCATCAGGGCGATCATCAGCGTGAGCAGCCAGCGCGAGGGGCGCCAGCGCATCAGGCTGAGCGGATAGGCGCACAGCGCCGCCAGCGCCGTGGAGATCAGCACCGACGCCGAGGTGAAGATCAGAGAGTTGGTCAGCCAGCGGAAGATGCTTCCCCCGGAGATGGCGGATTCGATCGTGCTGAACACCGGCGTATGCGGCAGGCCGAGCTGGTTGCCGGCGAAGTCGGCGTTGGTCTTCAGGGCCGAGCTGACCATGAAGTAGATGGGAAACAGCGCTGCCACCGTGAAGGCGATCAGCACCGCGTGGCGCGAGACCGACCCCACGCGCGCGCGGCGGCGCGAGGCACGGCGGCTGCGCTCGAAGTCCGTGCTCGCCAGCTCAGTCATAGCCATAGGCTGTGAGCCTCCTGTGCATGAACATGCGCGCGGCGATGAGCACGCTGACGACGCCGAGCAGCACCACCCCGGCCGCGGCGCCCACGCCGATCGCGTTGTTCTCGAAGACCTGGCGGTAGATGTAGAACTCGGTCACCACGGTGCTGTTCTCCGGGCCGCCGAGCGAGATCACGTAGATGTAGGCGAACACCCACGAGAGCATGTTGATCAACTCGACGATCGAGAAGAACGCGATCGCCGGGACCAGCTGTGGCAGCGCGATGTGCCACAGCCGCCGCCACCAGCCTGCGCCGTCGACTCGCGCCGCTTCGAAGTATTCCTCGCTGACGCTCAACAGCCTGGCATTCATGAGGATGATGCCGAAGCCCAGCTCCTTCCAGATGATCACGAAGCCGATCGTCGGCAACGCCCATGCGGGAGTCCCGAGCCAGTCCTTTGCCAGGAACCCAAGGCCGGTGCCGCGCAGAATCTCGTTGATGCTCCCGTTGTAGGTGAACAGGTAGCTGAACACGATGCCCACCACGGGGATGGAGAGGATGTAGGGCAGGAACAACAGCACCCTGTAGACCTTCCAGCCGCGCGGGCGGTCATAGAGGATGGTCGCCAGGATCACCGCGAGGACGACCATCACCGGGACGCACAGGAACAGCTTCAGGTTGTTCTCGATCGCGCGGATGAACAGCGAGTCTTTGAAGATGTAGCTGAAGTTCGCCGTGCCCACATACGTGGTGGGCAGGTACTGCGAGGTCCCGACGTTCTCGAGGCTGTATTTGACGAGAGTGACGATCGGATAGGCGAAGATCGCAACCACGAACAGCAGCGTGGGAGCGGCGTAGAGCCAGGGAACACCGCGTTTGGGCATGATCGCGCCGAGCTCCTGCGCGGATGCGCGCCGCTGGGACTGGCGGACCTGGCGGCGGGCCCGAAATCCCAGCGCCACGGCCTGGGTTCCCGTTTGATCGGCAGAACGCCCGTTCAAGATTTGGCTATGTTGTCAGCGGCGTCGGGCGCCGTCAACCCCCACATTGTCCAACGCCGCACACCGCCGGGCTGGACTGCTGCACAATCCAAGATCGCCGTCACAGAGGGGAGCCGCCCATGAGAATCACGAACGTCGAGCCGATCATCCTGCGTCTGGCCGAGCTGGACCCCTCCAGGGCGGACGGGACCCAGGACGCCTTCCTGCTGAGGATCCACACCGACGAGGGCATCACCGGCATCGGAGAGGCCGACACGTCTCCCTACCTCGCGCGCACAGCCATCGAGATGCCCTCCTCGCACTCGATCTGCAGAGGAATCGGGGAGCTGCTGATCGGCGAGGACCCCCTGCAGATCGACCGTCTGTGGCAGCGCGTGCATCACGGCATGGCCTATTACGGGCGCAGAGGCGTGGGGATGCACGTGCTGTCGGCTGTGGACATCGCCCTCTGGGATCTGGCCGGCAAGGCCTATGGCGCCTCGGTCTCGGAGATGCTGGGCGGCAGGCGCGTGGACAGCGTGCGTGTCTACGCCAGCGAAGTGATGCCCGACACGCCGGATGAGGTGCTCGCGATCGGCCGCGCGGCGGTGGCCGAAGGCTACGGCGCCTTCAAGCTCGGCTGGGGGCCACTCGGAGGCGACCCCGGGCTCGACCAGGAGCTGATCGCCGCCGCGCGGGAGGCGATCGGGCCCGAGCGGGACCTGATGATCGACGGCGGGCAGGCCTACACGGTCAAGTCCGCCCTGCGGCTGCTGGAGGGCGCCGCGGCGGCGAATCTCTACTGGCTGGAGGAGCCGCTGGCACCCGACGACATCGAGGGCTACCGCGAGCTGGCGGCGCGCACGACCGTGAGGATCGCCACGGGCGAGGAGGACGCGGGCATCGCCGCCTTCCAGGCGCTCGCGCGCACCGCGCGCGTCGACGTGCTGCAGCCCGACATCTCGCGCTGCGGCGGATTCACGGTCGCCCGCCAGATCCGCGACCTGGTCAAGGCCCACGGGCCGATGGTCGTCCCCCACTGCTTCTCGACCTGCGTGCTCGTGACATCCTCGCTGCACGTGGTCGCAGCGCTGGATCGCCCGACCTACGCGGAGTACTCGATCGCGGACTCGCCGTTCGTCAACCGGCTGCTCGCGTCGCCGCTGCAGCTGGTGGACGAGCACGTGGCGGTCCCGACCGGCCCGGGCCTAGGAATAGAGCTCGACGAGGAGCTCCTCGCGCACATGCGAGTGGATTAGCCGGGAGCCCGATGCGTGCTTCTACGGGCTCGCTGCTGGTAGGCTCATGACCGTTTTGGAACGTACGTTCGAAATCCCGAACGGTCGCTACAGCGTCGCGATCGACACCGGCGGAACGTTCACCGACCTGGTCATCGCCTCCGAGGAGCATGGAACCCGCTGGACGGTCAAGGTTCCCTCGACCCCCGGGCAACCCTCGCGCGCGGTCCTGCAGGCGCTGGCGCGAACCGGCGCAGAGCCGATGATCGAGCGCTTCGTGCTCGGCACGACCGTCGCCACCAACGCGCTGCTGCAGCGCGCCGGCGAGCGCACTGTGTACGTGACGACCGCGGGCTTTGAGGACGTGCCGTTCATCCAGCGGATCAACCGCCACGGGCTGTATGACCTGCAGTGGGTGAAGCCCAAGCCCTACGTCGCACGCGCCGATTGCATGGGAGTGAAGGAGCGGGTGGCATCCGACGGCTCGCTGCGCGTCGCGCTCGAGGACCGCGAGATCGAGCGCGTAATCGGCGAGCTCGCCGGGCGCGAGGGAGCGATCGCCATCAACCTGCTGTTCTCGTTCATCAACCCGGAGCATGAGCGGCGCCTGGCGGCCGCGGTGCGCGAGGCCTTCCCGGCGCGCAGCGTCTCGGTCGCCAGCGAGCTGGCGCCGGTGTGGCGGGAGTTCGAGCGCGCAACCACCGTGCTGGTCGACGCATCGCTGAAGCGGCTCGTGGCCAGCTTCGCGGCGGAGGTGCAGGACGGGCTCGCCGGCATCGGCGTCAGCTGCCCGTGCTTCTTCCTGAAGTCCAACGGAGGCCAGGTGACCGCTGCCGCCGCGGCGAGACGGCCAATCGACCTGACCCTGTCGGGCCTCGCCGGCGGGCTGATCGCGGGGAAGTTCTACTCCGACGCGATCGGGCTCTCCTCCGTGGTGACGCTGGACATGGGCGGCACAAGTGCCGACGTGGGGCTGATCCTCGACGGGCGCATCCGCTCGGCCACGCAGTACGAGTTCGAGTGGGGCATGCCGATCATCGCCCCCGTGGTTGACCTCACCACGATCGGCGCAGGGGGCAGCTCCCTGGCAGCGCTGGACGCCGGCGGCCTGATCAAGGTCGGCCCCGATAGCGCGGGGGCGCTGCCGGGGCCCGCATGCTACGGCCGCGGCGGCGTCGCACCGACGGTCACCGACGCCAACGTGCTGCTCGGCCGGCTCAGCCCCCACTACTTCCTCGGCGGCGAGCTGCCGCTGGACCAGGAGCTCGCCCGGGAGTCGGTGCGGACGCTCTGCGCAAGCCTCGAGCTCGACGAGGAGCAGACGGCGCAGGCGATCGTCGAGCTCGCCGTGGAGAACATGGCCAACGCGATCCGTCTGCTGTGCGCCGACCGCGGTGTGGACTACCGCGCGCTGGACCTGATGGCCTTCGGCGGAGCCGGCCCGCTGCACGCAGCGCTCATCTGCCGGCGGCTGGGACTCAGGCGCCTGGTCATCCCCCCCGAGCCCGGCCTCGCCTCCGCCCTGGGCGCGCTGGTCGCGGATCTGCGCGTCGATCGCCGCATCACGCGGTCGTTCCGCTCCGGCGAAGACGTCGGGCAGGAGCTGCGCCAGGCGCTCGCTGACATCTCCGCGCAGGCGCTGGGCGCGCTCGCCGAGGAGGGCGCGGCTGTGCACCCCGTGGTGCTGCTCAGCGCCGCCTGCCGCTACGTGGGCCAGAACTACGAGCACGAGGTGCCGATCGCCCTGGACGGCGACGGCGATCTCATGGAGATGCTGACCGCGCGTTTCCACGCTCAGCACGAGGCCACCTACGGCTATCGCCTGGATGACGCGACGGTGGAGGTGGTGCATCTCGCGGCGAGCGCCCTGGACACCGCCCGCGCTCCCGAGCTGGCCGCGCCGGCGCAGGAGCCCGAACCGCGGCCGCCGACCCGGCGGCCGGTCTACTTCAAGGACCTCGGCTGGACCGAGACCGACGTGCTGGACCGCAACTCGCTTCCAACCGGGATCTCAATCCCGGGTCCGCTGGTCATCGAGGAGCACGACTCGACGGTGCTCGTGCTGGACGGCCAGCGAGTGACCCAGCACGCGACCGGCGCGCTGATCGTCGAGTCGATGCTCACCGACGCGGGCGCGGCGAGCGCCGCCCGCAAAGGCGCGTACGTTGGCTGACCAGGTCTGGCTGAAGATCCTGCACTCGCAGTTCGTCAACGTCTGCGAGGAGATGGCCTACGCGATGATGCGCACCGCCTACTCGCCGATCTTCAGCGAGGGCCTGGACTTCTCCACGATGGTGCTCGACACCGAGGGCAGCCTGGTGGCGATGGCCAACATGAACCCGGCGATGCTCGGCCAGTCGCTCTTCGCCGGTCGCTGGGTCATCGACGAGCTGGGCGTTGACGGTTTCCAGCCCGGAGACGTGGTGATCCACAACGACCCCTACCGCGGCGGCTCCCACATGCCCGAGCATCTGCTGCTGGCCCCCTTCTTTCACGAGGGCACGCTGGCGGGATTCGTCGGCAATGTCGCCCACGTCGCTGAGATCGGCGGCATGGCGCCCGGGTCGTTCGCCTCCAACGCCACCGACATCTACCAGGAGGGCCTGCGCCTGCCGCCGGTCAAGATCATGCTCGCCGGAGAGCCCGTCCGCGACGTGTGGCGCATCGTGCTCGCCAACCACCGCACCCCCGAGAGCTCGTGGGGGGACTTCAACGCGATGATCGGCTCGCTGAACGTCGGCCTGCGCCGGCTCTCCGAGCTCTATGACGAGCACGGCGCCGAGCGGGTGGCCGCGGGAATCCCCGAGCTCTACAACTATTCCGAGACCTGGATCCGGCGCGAGATCGAGCAGCTCGCTGACGGCCTGTACTCGGCAGAGGACTGCCAGGAGGACGACGGCTTCGATGAGCGGCCCTACTTCATCCGCGTGGACGTGACCGTCGACGGCAGCCGCATGCTGGTCGACTACACGCGCAGCGACGAGCAGGCGGTCGGGCCGATCAACTCGCCGTATCTCGTCACCGCCTCGGCCACCTACAGCGCCATCCTGTTCGTGATCGGCGGCGAGGCACCGATCAATGCCGGTGCGGTGCGCGCGATCGACATCGTCGCCCCCGCGGGCACGATCGTCAACGTCCGCCACCCCGGCCCGTGCGTCGGCGGGCAGACCGAGCTGCAGCCGCGGCTGATCGACCTCGTCCAGGGCCTGGTGCTCTCGCAGGTCACTCCCGAGCGCACCGCCGCCGCCTGCGGGGGAACCGGCTGCAACTTCCTGTTCGGCGGCTTCCATCCGCGCACCGGCATCTACTACACGCACTACAACTTCGAGGGCATCGGCTGGGGAGGACGGCTGAACAGCGACGGCAACAACGCGGTGTGCGTGCCCAACGGCAACTGCCAGAACACCCCGGTGGAGGTCTTCGAGACGCGCTTCCCGTGGCTCCACGCCGAATACCGCCTGAATCCCGACGGCGGCGGGCCCGGACGGAGCCGCGGCGGGCTGGGCATAACGCGCGTGATGACCGTCGAGGCGGAGCAGATCACCTGCTCGGCGCTGTTCGACCGTGCGCGCCGTTCGCCGTGGGGGCTGCTGGGCGGTGGCGGGGCGGAGCGCTCGCGGCTGCTGGTGCGCCTGGCGGGAGGCGAGGAGTGGCTGCCCTTCAGTCAGGCGTTCGGCACGGCCAGCGACTCCAAGTTCTCAAACGTGCGGCTGCACCGGGGCGATCAGATCATGCTGAGAACCCCCTCCGGCGGCGGGTACGGCCCGCCCGCCGAGCGCCCGGCAGAGGCTGTCGCGGCGGACGTCAGGGAAGGGTTCGTCACCCACGACAGCGCCCGCGCGGTCTACGGCGTGGCGCTGCGCGCGGATGGCTCGGTTGACGTGGAGCGCACGACCGAGCTGCGCGAGAGCGCACAGGGAAGCGCATGAGCTGGGTGGTGCGCGAGCCCTCCTGGCATCAGACCCAGGTGGCCTACTGCGAGGTGACCGGCCAGCTTCTGCCACCGCGCTACTGGCGCTTCGAGGACGAGGGACGCGTGATCGCGGCCCGCGACCCTCATTGCGAGGAGGTCTACCGGCGCTACCTGAGCCCGGCCGCCAAGCGCGAGCGCGCCGGCCGGCGCGACGGCGGCTGAACGATGAAGGCTCTCGTATGGAAGGGCGGCACGGAGCTCGACTACGAGGAGCTGCCCGACCCGGTGCCCGCCGGCGGCGAGGTGGTGCTGTCGGTCGCGCTTGCGGGGATCTGCGGCTCTGACCTCCACGGCTATCGCGGCCATCCGGGGCCGCGCGTGCCGCCGCTGGTGCTCGGCCACGAGGCGGTGGGCATGTTGAGTGCAGAGCGCTTTGCGATCTTCCCGCTGATCGGCTGCGGCCAGTGCCAGCGGTGCATCAGAGGCGAGGTGAACCTGTGCGCGCAATGGCAGCTCATCGGCATGCAGCGCAGCGGCGTGTTCGCCGAGCAGGTCGCCGTCCCACGTGACTGTCTGGTGCCCCTTCCGGGTGACATGCCGACCGAGAGAGCGGTGCTCGCGGAGCCGATGGCGTGCGCGGTGGGCGCCCTCGCCCCCCACCCCATCCATGCGGGAACACGGGTGGCGGTCCTGGGCGCCGGTCCGATAGGCCTGCTGGCAACGATGCTCGCGGCCGGACGAGGCGCGCGCGTCCTGGTGGTCGATCCGCTGCCGGCGCGCCGTGAGCTGGCGCTGCGCCTGGGAGCGGAGGTTGCGGCCGGCGAGGCGGGGCAGCTGGAGCAGGCGAGCGTCGACCTGGTGATCGACGCCGCCGGATTCCAGGCAACCTGGCAGGCGGCACTGGGCCTGGCGCGTGCGGGCGGGTCGATCGTGATGCTCGGCCTCGGCGACGCGGAGGCACCGTTTGCGATGGCATCGCTGATCCGCCGCAGCATCACGCTGCGCGGGCAGTTCGCCTACTCACGCCGCGACTTCGACGAGGCGCTCGACGCATTGGGGCGGCCTGGTGTGGACGTCGACTGGTGTGAGATCCAGCCGCTCGCTCAGGGCGCCGAGGCCTTTGCGGCGCTGGTTGCGGAGCCCGACCGCCACGCCAAGATCCTGCTGGCTCCGGCACACTCGGATTGAGCGCGGCACTGCGCCAGGCGCTCGGGAAGATCGTCGGCGAGCGCGGGCTCGCCGACGCCGGAGACCCGCTCTTCTCGCGCGACGCCACCGAGGCGGAGGGACTGTCGGGCAAGCCCGCCGCGGTGGTGATGCCGGGCGACACCGACGAGGTGGCAGCCGTGGTGCGCTGGTGCTACGCGCACGACGTGCCGATCGTGCCGCGCGGCGGAGGGACCGGCTTCGCCGGCGGCTGCGTGCCGGTCACGGGCGGCGTCGTGGTGGGGCTCGCGCGCATGAAGCGCGTGCTCGCCTTCGAGCCCGAACTCTGGCGCATCCACGTCCAGGCGGGGCTCACGACCGCCGAGGTGCGCCGCCTTGCCCGCGAGAACGGCCTGCTGTTCGGACCAGACCCGGGCGCGGCCGAGCAGTCGCAGATCGGAGGGAACCTGGCAACCAATGCGGGCGGCCCACACGCGCTGAAGTACGGAGTCACCTCGCACTGGGTGACCGGCGTGGAGGCGGTGCTGGCGCCTGGAGAGGTGGTGCGTCTGGGCGGCCCCGTCCGCAAGGATGTCGCGGGCTACGACACCGCCGGTCTGCTGATCGGCTCGGAGGGCACCCTTGGGATCATCACGGCCGCGTGGCTGCGCCTGATCCCGGCGCCGGAGGCGGCAATTCCCCTGGTGGCCACCTACCCCGGCGCCGCGGAGGGGTGCGCCGCGGTGAGGGCCGTGCTGGGCAACGGGATCGTGGCGGCGGCGCTCGAGTTCCTGGACGCCGGGGCGCTCGCAGCGGCGCGCGGCGCCTACCCATTCGCCCTTCCGGAGGGGGCGGCGTTCATGTTGATCGCCGAGGTCGACGGCAGCGCAACCGAGACACAGGCGCTCGCGCGGGAGCTCAGCGAGGTGCTCGAGGACGGCGCACTCGGCGTGCACCGGCCGCAGGGCGCCGCGGAGGTGGCGCAACTGTGGCGCTGGCGCGACGGCGTTTCCTTCGCGGTTCAGGCTGTCCTCGGCGGCAAGGTCTCCGAGGACATCGTCGTGCCGCCCGAGCGCCTGCACGAGGCCATCGAGACGACGCTGAGCGTGGCCGGCCAGCATCACCTGCAGGGGTGCAGCTGGGGTCACGCCGGCGACGGGAACCTGCACTCGACGTTCCTGGTGGACCCGGGCTCCCCTGAGCAGGTCGCCGGCGCGCACGAGGCGGCTGCGCAGCTCTACTCGATGGCCGCCCGGCTGGGCGGCTCGATCTCCGGTGAGCACGGCCTGGGCTGGGTCAAGCGCGGGCACCTGGGGCTGGTACTGAACCCGGCCGCGCTGGCAATGCACGCGGCGATCAAGCGCACACTGGACCCCAAGGGGCTGATGAACCCCGGCAAGAAGACCTGAACGCCGAGGCGGTCCTACTCGAGACCGACGTCGATCTTGGTGATCTTCAGCTTGCGAGCAGGCCCTTTGGGCACCTTCACGGCGACCGTGTCGTTGCGTTTGTGGCCCAGCAGCGCACGGCCCACCGGCGACTCGTTGGAGAGCTTGTGCTCCAGCGGCTTGGCCTCCGCGGAGCCCACGATCGTGTACTTGACGGACTTTCCGGTCTTTTCGTCCTTCACGTGCACCACCGAGCCGACCTGCACCACGTCGGTGCCCAGGTCCTTGGCCTGGATCACGGTGGCCATGCGCAGCTTCTCCTGCAGCTGCGCGATGCGGCTCTCGACCATCGCCTGCTCGTTCTTTGCGTCGTCGTACTCGGAGTTCTCGGAGATGTCGCCGAACTCGCGCGCCTCCTTGATGCGTTCGGCCACCTCCCGCCGCTTCTCGGTGGAGAGCAGCTCGAGCTCGTCCTGCAGCTTCTGAAGACCTTCAGGGGTGAGAATTACGTCCTTCGGCATGTGGCACTCGATCGCGGTAGGTGGTTCGGCGGGACAACGCGCAAAACCCCGCTGCTTGCGGGGAACTTTGCGCCCCTCGGGGCGCTGGCGAGCGCAGCAGTATAGCTGGCGCGCTGGGCGCCCACGCACGCCTCACACCGGCGCCGGCAGGTCGTTCTCGCAACGCGCCAGCGCCTGCGCCACGAGCTCCAGCGTCTCCGCGCTCTGCAGCAGCTGCTGCAGCTCGCGCGCCTGCGCGGGGGCGAGCCCGAGGCGCGCGAGGTACCACGGATAGAACTTCCTCAGGTAGCGCGTTGCGCGCGGGCGGCCGAGATGCTCCACGGCGCGCTCGATCGTCCAGCGCAGCTCCTCGAGCACCTGCGCACGCGAGGGCTCGCCCGCATCGCCGCCCAGCAGCTCGGAGAAGAGCCAGGGATTGCCAAGCGCGCCGCGCGCGAGCATCACCGCCGCCGCGCCGGTGGCGCGCCAGGCGCTGCGGGCGTGCTCCGCGTCGCTGAGCCCCCCCGTCAGGATCACCGGCGCCGGCAGGCTCTGCACGAGCCGGCGCGCCAGCTCGTAGTCGGGCTGGCCGCGGTGGTGCACCGCCGCCGAGCGCGGATGGAAGGCGATCGCCGCCACGCCCGCCTCGCCCACCAGCCGGTGTGCGAGATCAAAGCCGCTGTGATCCCCCGCGCGCAGCCCCGAGCGCAGCTTCACGGTCACCGGCAGCTGCGCGCCCGCCCGCACCGCCCCCTCGACGGCGGCGCGCGCCACGGCCACCGCGCGATCGGGGTCCTCCAGCAGCGCCGCGCCCGCACCGGTCTTGCGCACCTTGGGCACGGGGCAGCCCATGTTGATGTCGATCGCGTCCGCGCCCGCCGCCGCCACGGTTGCGGCGGCTGAGCGCATCATGCGCGGATCTTCGCCGAACAGCTGAATCGAGACGGGGCCGCGGTGGCGCTCGCGCGGGTCGATGCGCAGCATCTCCGTGCAGGTCTTGGCGTTGCCGTAGTGCACGGCGTGCGAGGACACCATCTCCGAGACCGCCATGCCCGCCCCGTAGCGCTTTGCCTGCAGGCGCACGAACCAGTTGCCGATCCCCGCAAGCGGAGCCAGCATCACGCGGTTGGGCACCGTCAGGGTGCCCAGCTGCCAGGGCTCATCGAGCTGTGCGGCGGGTTGCATGGCTGCCATTGTGGCGCGCCGCGCGCGCCTCTCAGCGATTGCGCTCCGCAAGCAGCCGCAGGCCGGTGAGCGTGAGCAGGTCGTCCACCTCCTCGATCTCCTCCGTGTAGGGCACCACCAGGCGCGCCAGACCGCCCGTTGCGATCACGGCGGTGCGTTCGCCAAGCTCGGCATACAGGCGGCGCAGGATCGCGTCGATTGCGCCCGCGTAGCCGTAGATGACGCCTGAGCGGATCGCGTCGATGGTGTTCTTGCCGATCACGCTGCGCGGCGGCGCCAGGTCCACCTTGGGCAGCCGCGCTCCGCGTTCGGAGAGCGCTTCCAGCGAGATCTCGATGCCCGTCATCAGGGCCCCGCCCACGTACTCGCCCTCTCGCGAGACCACGTCGAAGGTGGTGGCCGTGCCGAAGTCCACGCACACGACGGGTCCGCCGAAGCGCTCGCGGATGGCCACCGCGTTGACCAGGCGGTCCGCGCCGATCTCCCGGGGGTTGTCGTAGCGGATCGCCATGCCCGTGCGCGTGCCCGGACCGACGGCGAGCATCTCGTGGCCCAGGTAGCGCTCGGCCATCTCGATCCACTCCGGCTCCAGCTGCGGCACGGTGGAGGACACGATCGCGCAGGAGATGTCCGCGAATCCGCACCCGCGAAGCTCCAGCAGGTTGCGCAGCGCGGCGCCCAGCTCATCGGCGGTGGACTGGCGCACCGTGGCAAAGCGCCAGTGCTCGAGCAGCTCCTCGCCCCGATAGACGCCGAAGTGGGTCTGGGTGTTACCGACGTCAACCACCAACAGCACGCCGACCATTATGCTCGGCCGTCGATGGCCGAGCACACAGCCACCCTGTACGTGAACCCGGGCTCGCACCCGTGCGCGGCCGTGGAAGCGGCGATGGCGCTGAAGGGAATCGAGTTTCGCCGCGTTGACCTGCCCGCGCTCAGCCAGCGCCTGATCGGTCCCGCGCTGTATGGCGGCAACACCGTTCCGGGCCTGCGCATCGGCTCACAGCGGGTGTCGGGCTCGCGCGCGATCATGCGCGCGCTGGACACGCTCGTCGCGCAGCCGCCGCTGCTGCCCGCGCCGGGCAGTGCGCTCTACGCGCGCGCGCTGCAGGCGGAGCGCTGGGGCGATGAGCTGCTGCAGCCGATGACGCGACGGGTGATCGACGCGGCGCTCGTGCGCCGACCGCAGGCCGCCGAGAGCTATCTGGCGGGCGCGCGCCTGCCGCTGCCGATCGCGCTGCTGCGCCCCGCGCTGCCGCTGACAGCGCGGCTGCTGGCGGCGGTGAGCGGAGCCGGCGACCGCGCCGTGGAGGGCGACCTGGCGGGCCTTCCGCGCCAGCTGGATCGGATCGACGAATGGATCTCCGACGGCGTGCTCGGAGGCGATCCGCCCGGCGCCGCCGACCTCCAGATCGGCTCGAGCATCCGCCTGCTGGGCACCATCGCCGACGTGCGCCCGCTGCTGGAGAGCCATCCGGCGTGGGGCCTCACGCGCCACTTCCCGCCCGCCACGGGCGATATCCCCGCGGGCACCCTGCCGGCGCAGTGGCTGGCGCACGCGCCCGCCGCGCGGCACTTCAGCTGAGCAGCTCAAGCGGCGGGCCCGCCCAGCGCACCCCCTCCTGCAGGCCCAGCGCGGCCAGCGCGTCGGACAGGCGCGTGCCGTCGGGAGCGCGCATCTCGAAGTCGAGCTCCAGCGCCGGGATCAGCACGAAGCGCCTGGTGAGCAGCTCGCGGTGGGGCAGCGTCATGCGCTCGTGCACCAGCCGGCGCTCGCCCAGCAGGAGCACGTCGATGTCGATCGGCCGCGGTCCGTGGCGCACGCCTGTCGCGGCGCGGCCCAGATCGCGCTCGATCGCCTTGACGGCGTCAAGCAGCGCCAGCGGCTCGAGCGCCGTGCGGATCAGCAGGCATGCGTTCAGGAAGCTCGGCTGGTCGAGCACCTCGCCCACCGGGTCGGTGTCGTAGAGCGAGGAGCACGCCAGCACCTCGATCCCCGCACTCGGGAGCGCCGTTGCGGCGGCCTGCAGGTTGCGCCTGCGATCGCCCACGTTGGACCCCAGGCCGACCATCCCGATCTCCTGCCGTCCGGTGGCCGGCCGCTCACCGCCCTGCCGGGGCGCGGCGCTCACGCGCGGGTGGTCTGGATGCCCGCCGCCGCCAGCTTCTCGCCCATCGCCTGCGCGAACGGGATCAGGCCCGACATGGGGCGGAGCATCACCGTGAAGTCCGCGATCAGGCCGTCCTCGTCGGTGCGCAGCAGGTCCATGCCCTCGATCTCGCGTCCGCCGATGCTCGCCCGGAAGATCAGCGTGTGCACGCCGTCCGCGTGCAGCTCGTCGGTGTAGCGGAAGTCCTCAAATGTCTCCTCCACGATGCCGAGCAGCGCAGAGACCGTCTCACGGCCCACGAACGGGTGGAACGTGGCGGGGCTGTGGAAGACCACGTCCTGCGCCAGCAGCGCCCGCGCCGCCGCCACGTCGCGGTTCTGCACGGCCTCTCTGAAGTCGGTTGCAGCGCTCATGCCTGTGCTTCCCTCCAGACCTCCACCGACACCTCGTCCACGCTCAGCGCTATCGGCGGCTCCGGCTTTGCCGCCTTGACCCACACGCCCTCCAGGTCGTAGTCGGAGAGCAGCCTATCCGCGATCGCGCTGCACAGCCGCTCGAGCGTTTTGTGCGAGCGCTGCTGAGCGATCAGCGCCACCAGCTGGCACACCTCGCCGTAGTCAACCGTGTCCTCGATCGCGTCCGTCACGGTCGCGTCGGTCTCGCCTATGTCCAGGCGCATGTCGATCACCAGGCGCTGGCCCACCTCGCGCTCGGCGGCGCTCACGCCGTGGTTGGTGTACAGCGACAGACCCGTGATCTCGATCGTGACCGACTCGCCGCTGCCGCTCTCCCCCTCGAGGTCGCCCGCGTCCTCGTCGTCCTCCTCGATGCCCTCGTCCTCGTCCCCGCGCCCCTCGCTGTTCATGTGGCGCCCAACGTAGCAGCAGCCACCGCCAGCGCATCGCGCAGCGGGCCCACGTCGTGCACACGGAACACGCTCGCGCCGCGCTCGTAGGCCAGCACGTTGGATGCGATCGTCGCCGCCAGGCGTCCCGACGGGCCGTCCTGCCTCACCGCCGCGGCGGTGCGCTCCAGGATGCGGCCCAGGAAACCCTTGCGCGAGGTGCCCACCAGCAGCGGCTGGCCGATCGCCGCCAGCTCATCCAGCCGTCGCAGCAGCTGCAGGTTGTGCGCCTCGGTCTTGCCAAAGCCAATGCCCGGGTCCAGCAGTATCCGCTCACGCTCGATGCCCGCCGCCACAGCGAACTCCAGACGCTCCTCCAGGAACGCCCGCACGTCGTCCACAACGTCCTCGTAGGTGGGGTCCTGCTGCATCGTGCGCGGGGTACCGCGCATGTGCATCAGGCAGCACCGTGCGCCGCTCCCAGCCACCACCTCCGCCATCTCCGCATCCGCGCGCAGCGCGCTCACGTCGTTTATCAGGCTCGCACCGGCCTCCAGCGCCGCGCGGGCCACGCCCGCCTTGGACGTGTCAACGGAGATCTGCAGCCGCGGGTGGCTCGCACGCGCCCGCTCCGCCAGGCCCTCCACCACCGGCAGCACGCGGTCCAGCTCCTCGCGCAGGCCCACCGGCTCAGCCCCCGGCCGCGTCGATTCGCCCCCCACGTCCACCATGTCCGCGCCTTCGCCCGCAAGCTGCAGCCCGTGCTCGATCGCCGCCCCCGCATCCAGGAACAACCCGCCGTCCGAGAACGAGTCCGGCGTCACGTTCACGATCCCCATCACCAGGTAGGGCGTCGCCACGCCTGTCAACCTACATAGACCTCAGCGACCGAGGACGCCCGCAGCGTCCGTGAGCCGCCGGCTCAGACGGGCTCGGGGCGCTCTTGGTCGGTGGCGCGTATCTCCGCGGTCCCACCGGCGAGTCCGGGGCGGGGCAGCGTGCGAGGCGCTTCGCGCTCGGAGCGGTCCAGCGCGGCGGGCGGAGCGGGCAGCTCGGGGGTGTCCTCCTCGGGGCCGAACACCTCTTCGTCGCTCTTGCCGGCCAGCAGTGCGATGAACTCCTCCTTCTCGATGGTCTCGCGCTTGACCAGGATTTCGGAGATGTTGGTGAGGTCGTGGTGGTGCTCGGTGAGGATGCTGCGCGCGCGCTTGTGCGCCACTTCGATGATGCGCCGGACCTCGTCGTCGATCTCGCGCGCGATCTCGTCGGAGTAGTCCGGCTCGGTGGAGAACTCGCGACCCAGGAACGGCTGGCCGTGGTCGTGCCCGAAGACGCGCGGGCCAAGTTTTTCGCTCATTCCGAAGCGCATCACCATCTGCTTCGCCGTGGCGGTGACCTTCTCGATGTCGTTGGACGCGCCGGTGGTGATCTCCCCGAAGATGATCTCCTCCGCCGCCCTGCCGCCCAGCGTCATCGCCATGGTGTCCTCGAGCTCCGCGCGCGTGGTCAGGAAGCGGTCCTCCTGGGGCATGCTGATGGTGTAGCCCAGCGCCTGCCCGCGCGAGATCACCGAGATCTTGTGCACGGGGTCGCTGTGCTCCAGGAAGTGCCCCACGATCGCGTGGCCCATCTCGTGGAACGCCGTGATCAGCCGCTCTTTCTCGCTCATCACGCGCGTCTTCTTCTCGGGGCCTGCGATCACGCGCATGATCCCCTCCTCGAGCTCTTCCTGGCCGATTTCGCGCTTGCCCGTGCGCGCTGCCAGCAGCGCGGCCTCGTTGATCAGGTTGGACAGGTCAGCGCCGGTGAAGCCGGGGGTCTGCCCGGCGAGCGCGTCGATGTCGATGATCTTCGCCAGCGGCTTGCCGCGCGTGTGCACCTCCAGGATCTTGGCGCGGCCCTTGCGGTCGGGGCGGTCCTCGGCGATCTGCCGGTCGAAGCGGCCCGGGCGCAGCAGCGCGGGGTCCAGGATGTCGGGCCGGTTGGTGGCGGCGATCATGATGATGTTGTCCTTGGCCTCGAACCCGTCCATCTCCACCAGCA
>Ga0182012_10001286_pt1 | contig 27617 bp, 22 predicted proteins | sample 612S2SmetaG_FD_120486 | JGI IMG/M metagenome (GOLD analysis project Ga0182012, IMG submission 120486) | Permafrost microbial communities from Stordalen Mire, Sweden - 612S2S metaG | ecosystem: Environmental > Terrestrial > Soil > Wetlands > Permafrost | place: Sweden: Stordalen | collected...
CAGGTCGGCGGCGGCGTCGATCAGGAGCTGAAGGACGGGATGATGGCTCGGTTGGCGGAGGCGACCGGGCGGATCGTTGTGTATAACAGCCTGAGCCAGACTGTGCGGTCTCCCGATAAGTGGAAGCAGCACATGGTTCGGGTGAACGAGACAGTGGCGCAAGGAATTCGCGCGTATCCGATGTGCAGCCCGAATCGGGTGACGCAGGACTTCACGATGCGGAATTGCCAGGTTTTCCGTGGTCTGCCGACGTGGCACCCGATTCTGCTTTCGTCGGACGAGGAGAAACTGCGCGCTTATGCTGATCCGGCGGTGCGTGACAAACTGCATGCCGAGGCGGTGGAACGGTCGGTGCCCGTGAACGCTGTCGGGTTTTCCAAGACTTGGTGGGACTATATGTGGGTCAACGAACCTGCGCTGGAGAAGAACCGCGCGCTGCAGTTCAAGAGCATCGGCGAAATCGCCAAGATGCAGGGCAAGCGGGTGATCGATGCGTTCCTGGATCTGGTGATCGAGGAAAAGCTGGAAACCAGGTTCCTGCAGGCCGAAAACAACATCGACGATGCGGCGATGACAGCGATTCTGACCTATCCGAACGCTCTGGTGGGGCTGGGTGACGGCGGTGCGCATGTGCAGTTCCATGGCGGGTATGGCTACACAACGCGGCTGCTGGGCGAATGGGTGCGCGAACGGAAGGTACTGACGCTGGAACAGGCCGTTCGCAAACTGACGTTCGAGTCGGCCTCGGCGTTCGGGATCCACGACCGGGGGCTGCTACGGCCGGGTCTGGCGGCGGACATCGTCGTTTTCGATCCGGCGACGGTGAAGGCGGGGAAGGAGACGGTGGTGCACGACTTCCCGGCCGGCGGGTGGCGAATCAAGGAGGAGGCCGAGGGCGTGCACTACACGATCGTCAACGGCCAGGTGCTGCTGGAGGATGGCGAGCATACCGGTGCGTTGCCGGGGCGGGTGCTGCGCAACAGTTGGTATCACGCGCACCGGAATTAGGGGCGCGGGAGTCGCTCAGCCTCCGCCGATCCGCTGCATCCATCGTCCTGCCATTGCCACCGCATCGCGCGCCTTCTGCACCGATCCGGTGGCACGCAGGAAGCCGTGCACGACGCCGGCGAAGGTTTCGGATTCCACCGCCACACCGGCGGCGCGCAGTTTCGCCACCAGAGCCTCGCCTTCGGACCGCAGGACGTCGAGTTCCGCCAGCAGCACCATGACGGGCGGCAGGCCGTTCAGATCGGCGCGCAGCGGCGCGGCCAGTGGGTGCAGGCGGTCGATGTCGTGCGGCACGTAGACGCTCCAGTAAAACGCCATGCGTTCGATGGTCAGGCCGTAGCCGCCGGCGCCATACTCCCGGTAGCTTGGGGTGTCGAAGCAGGAGTCGCTGACTGGGTAGTTCGCTAAAATACCGGTCAGTTTCGGACCTCTGGTGTCGCGCAGCAGCAGGGCCGTAGCCAATGCGAGGTTACCGCCTGCCGAGTCGCCGCCGACGAAAATGCGGGCCGGGTCAAGGCCCCAGTTCGCGCCATTTTCTGAGACGAATCTTACGACTGCGGCACATTCTTCAAGCGCCTGGGGGAATTTCGCTTCCGGTGACAGCGCATAGTCGACGCTGACGACGGCGACCGGGCCGGCGGCGGCGTATTCGCGGGTCATGCGGTCATGTGTATCTACGTTCGCCCAGACCCAGCCGCCGCCGTGAAAATAGACCAGCGTCGGAATTGGCCGATCAGTCATCGGGCGAAACACGCGACAAAAAATGCGGCGGCCGCGGGCATCGACGTGGCGATCGGCGGTTTCCGCCATCACCGGTCCGCCGACCGCCGTTCGCATACCAAGCAAGTCGTTGATTTTACGATGCGGAGCGAGCGGCAGTTCGACGTTTACCGGCGGGTAGGCTGCGGCGGCCTTCTCCTGTTCCGCGGTAAATGCGGCCATTTCAGGGTCCCAGCGCGACCGATCAGACATCGTGTTTACCTTCCCTCAACGTCTGCCTGCTATGCAACGGCAGGCGACGCCGGATTGCAACTTGCTTTCTCCCCCCGGTATCGCCTTATGCTGCACTGCAATACGAAACGACTCACATGACAGTTCCTCGGCTCAATTCGGCCGGACGATTTGATCCGGCGTCGCTGTTTCATCCGACCTCGATCGCTGTGCTCGGCACGGATTCTGAGGCTGGTGCCCAAATTCTTGCGAATCTTTCGATGGGCGGCTTCAGGGGCGACATCCATACGCGGCTGGCCCCGAACACCGCCCTGGCGGTGCTGGCGGTACCGCCGGATCAGGTCGGGCTGGCGATGTCGGCGCTGGCGGAGGCTAACTGCTTCGCTGCGATCGTTCCCGGGCCGGCGGACGATTTGGCCGCGCATGCGGCGCGCACCGGCGTGCGGGTTATCGGCGCGCATTCCTTCGGTCTCGCGGTGCCGCGCTTACACCTGAACGCGACGCGATCACATATCGAGCCGCCGCCGGGCAGGCTGGGCCTAATCTCGCAGTCCTCCGCGCTGTGCCGCACGGTAATCGACTGGGCGGGACCGAACGGTGTGGGGTTCAGTCATATTGTCGGGCTTGGTGCCAATGCCGATGTCGGTTTTGGCATGACGCTGGACTGGCTGTCACGCGATCCCGGGACCGGCGCGATTCTGCTGGATATCCGCCGCATCAAGAACCATCGGGTGTTCCTGTCGGCCGCGCGGGCGGCGGCGAAACTGCGCCCGGTGGTGGCAATCCGCGCCGGGCTTCGGCTGCTGGACGAAGACGGTTCGGCGGATTTGTCGTTCGAGGCGGCGCTGCGCCGGGCCGGGGTGTTGTACGTCAAACGTTTGGAAGACCTGCTCGCGGCCGCCGAGACGCTGTCCCGCGCCAAGCCGGTGCGTGCGGGGCCGGCAGGCGACACGCTGGCGATCGTCAGCAATTCGATCGGACCTGGCCGTCTGGCGGCTGACAGCCTGCTGCGGGAGGGTCTGCACCTGATGCCGGGTGACTCGCCGGACCACGGCATCCTGCACGTCGCCTGTGCGGACCTTGCCGCGACGGCCTTTGGTCTGGCTGCGCGACAGGATGTCGGGGGCGTGCTGGTGGTGCATGCGCCGCAAGGTCTGGCTGACGAGGCGACGATTGAAAGCCTGTGCAAGGCGCCGCGCGACCTGCGCGCGCCGCTGCTGATGTGCGCGATCGGTGAGACCACGGGGGCGATCCATCGGGCCGCGCTGGCGCGGGCCGGACTGCCGGTGTTCGCGACGCCTGATCAGGCGGTTCAGGGCTTCGAACACTTGGTCCGCGACCGCCGCAACCGTGAGGCCGCCCGCGAATTGCCGCCGAGCCGGGTGCTGGATTTGGCGCCTGAACGAGACCGGGTGCGGCGATGCTTCGACCGGACGCGCGCCGGCGGCCGGCTGACCCTGGCACAGGATGAGGCGCTGAATGTTCTGAGTGCCTACGGCATCCCGACGGTGCCGACCCGGTGTGCAGCGAGCGCGGTGGATGCAGCCGATGCGGCGAACCTGCTGGGCTTTCCGGCGGTGGTGAAATTGCGTAACCGCGCGGCGCCGGCGGAGCGGCCGGCTGGCAGCCTGGTGTTTGATTTGCAAGACGAGACTCAGGTGACCGCAGCGGCGCGGCTGCTGTCGGCGCGCGCGCAGCGTCGTGGGCAGAGCGGGGAGCTGCTCGTGCAGCGCTTCGTCGCGCGGGCGCGGGAAGTCGCGGTACGGGTTGCCGATGACGCGACATTCGGGCCGGCGATCACCTTCGGCTGTGGCGGCACCATGCCCAATCCGTCCGATCGGGCGGTTGATCTGCCGCCGTTGAACCTGCCGCTTGCACGGGGATTAATGCAACGCTGCCGGACCGGCGCGATGCTCGGCCAGCCGTTGCGCGACCGCGCGCCGGGGAACAGCGATGCGGTGGCGCAGGTGCTGGTGCGGATCAGCCAGTTGATCATCGATTTTCCGGAAATTGCCGAACTGGACGTGCCGTCGGTCTTCGTTGACTCGGACGGTGTGCTGGCGGCGGATGCGTGGCTGCGGCTGCGCGGGCCGGAGGATCCAGTGGCACGGCTGGCGATCGCGCCGTATCCGGTGGAATTGGTCGAGCATCGGCAGGTAGGCGAGGAGGTGTTCACCATCCGCCCGATCCGGCCGGAGGATGCGGCCGCTCACACCGTATTCTTCTCCCGGCTTTCACCGCAGGACGTGCGCTTTCGTTTCTTCAGCGCGATCCGGGAGCTGTCGGCCGAACAGGTCGCGCGGCTGACGCAGGTCGATTACGATCGGGAAATGGCGTTTGTCGCGATCAATGAAGCGACGGGCGATACGGTGGGTGTTTCCAGGCTGGCGTGTGAAGCGAATGGCCAGTCGGGGGAGTTCGCGGTGATCGTGCAGGCGGACATGAAGGGCCGCGGGCTGGCCTCGCATCTGATGCGGCGGCTGATCGACTGGGCGCGGACGCGTGACCTGTCGGAGGTGGTGGGCCAGGTGCTGGCGGACAACCAGCCGATGCTGTCGTTCTGCCGGCATCTGGGGTTTACGATTCACCGGATGGCGGACGACCCGTCCGTCATGGAGGCGCGGCTGGCGCTGTAACCCGGCGGGCGATTGACGCGACCGCCTGGCTGAAGGCACGTTCCCAGTCCGGGTCGACGGCGATGATACCGCCGGCCAGTTCGATGCCGACATGGATCATGGCGTTTTGCACGCAGCCTTCGGAATGCACCAGCACGCCGTCGGGATCGCGCGTGGTGCCGGAAGTGCCTCCGGTGGGGCCGGGTGCGGTGTGGGTCAGCGTTGCGCCGAACGCGGTGTGGAAGTAGGCGGCGACACGCTGGGGGTATAGCCTTGTGTCGCTGGTCCAGCCGGCGATCGGTTTTCCCAGCGCTGTCATATAGCCGACTTCGAAGGCGGTGCCGGCATCCATTTCGGGGCCGCGGCGGAAGCTGTCGAGGCAGAAGACAGCGGCCTCCAGGTCCTGCATCAGGGCAATGTCGGCGCGGACGATGCGTTGCAGCAGGTCTTTGCCGGGGGCGACGCCTTCCAGGCCGATCTGGTTATCCAGCGGCGCCACCCCGATGACGCCGTGTAGCTGGCATAATGTCTTCATACGGTCGAAACGAACCGACGGGTCGGGATCGAACACCATCGGGCCGGCGAGATAGATGCGCGGCGGCACCTACTTGGCGAGGGCGGGCTGTTTGATGTCCACACTTGACCCCTTGAACGCCGGCATCACTTCTTTGGCGAACCGTTCGACCTGCTCCAGGATCACCGCCTGCGGGACGCCGAGGGACGGGCTGATCGAGATTCGATCGAGGCCGGGATAGGCTTTTTCCAGTTTCTTCAGATGCTCGATGATCTCGTCAGAGGAACCGGTGAGGAAGCCGCCGCTGTTCACGGCATCTTCGATGCGCGGCAATTTAGCACTGGGTGCGCGCAGGGGATCGCGCATGATCTCGATCTGCTCGTCCGTCATCGCTCGGTTGAGGCGGAGTTCGCCAAACATCTTCATGTTTTCTTCGTAGTATTTGGCGGCATCGCGGATGCCCTGCTGCTTGCTGCCGCTCATGTAGAAATGGAATCCGAAGCAGAGGCGTTCGCCGAGCTCGATATGCTGGCCGATCTTGGCATGTTCGGCCTGCCATTTGCGCACGACGCTGTCCATCGCGCCGCCCTCAGCCGATCCGCCGCCCACCATGCCCTGAATGCCGTGTTTGGCCATGAAGGCCAGCGCTCGTTCGGAGCCGCCCTGGATCGGCTGCCAGCACGCGACGGGCAGGCGGGCGGGGCGGGGAACGAGGGTGAGCTCCTTCAGCGTGTAGCCACGGTAGGGCACTTCGGGGGGAAGCGTGTAGTGCTTCCCCTTATGGGCGAAGGATTCATTGTTGAAGGCCTTGAAGATGATATCGACCTGTTCCTCGAACAGTTCGCGGTTGGCGTCTTGGTCGATCAATGGGGAGCCGAAAGTTTCGACCTCCCGCGTGTGGTAGCCGCGGCCGACGCCGAAGACGACGCGGCCATGCGAGAGAATATCGGCCATGGCGTAGTCTTCGGCGAGGCGAAGCGGGTGCCACATCGGAGTGATGTTAAAGCCGCAGCCGATATTCATGTGCCTGGTGACGTGCGTCAGGTGCAGCGCCATCAGCAGCACGTTGGGGATACACTCGGTGCCTTCGCGCTGGAAGTGGTGTTCGGCCATCCAAAAGGTGGAATAGCCGAGGCCGTCCATGGTGGTGGCGATGGCCTGGGCTTTGGTGAGGGCGGACGAAAGGTGGGCGTTGTCGTAGCGCCGTTGGTTGATCGGGGTGCCGCCGTAGCCGATGTTCTCGATGTCCACATGCCCCGCGAAGAGGCTGTCGAATTTGGTGATCATGTTCGTTCCCCCGGTGTTGACCCGATAGTACGCCGGTGGCCGGTTAAGGCAAGTTAGCCGGCGAGGCGCACGTATTCGAAGTCGCCCGGCATGTTGTCGATGCCCTGACGGGGCGGGGCGATCCAGCCGGCATAGCGGCCGGGTTGCAGCGCCTTGCGCATGAGGCTGGTGATGAACAGGTTGTCGTCGGTCGAGGGCAGCATGGTTTCGCGGCGCTTCTGCCATTGTTCGCTGCTGAGGATCGCGCCGTCGGTGTCGGTGTGAATGGTGCTGAACTCGCCGATGCGGCGGTTGAAGGCGACGTGCGGCAGGGTGATGCGGAAATTGGTGCCGATGCGTTCCAGCACGCGGTTCCAGCGCTTGACGCCCGCGGCGGCATCCTCGACGAAATCGTCGCGCAGCCGCATATTCAACGCGGACAGTGCTGGAACATCTTCCTTGACGATGGCGCCGTCGCGAGGCCGCAGCACGGGATAGACCGCGGACGTCAGCAGGTGATCGTCGGTGAGTTTGTCCTCGTGGTAGCGGCCTTTTAGGCCAGCGTTGAAGGCGTTGGCGGCATTGGTACTAATTTCGTTGCCGAACAGGTCGAGCGTCAGTGAAAAATGCAGGTTGGCCTTCTTCTGGATCGTCGGCAGGTCGATTACGCCTAGCGCTCGAATTTTTTCGATATCGTAAGGGTCATCGATGCCGGCCGCCTGCATCGCTTCTATCGTGCGCTGGATAATCCGGGAAATACCGGTTTCGCCGACGAACATGTGGTGGGCTTCTTCGGTGAGCATGAAGCGGCAGGTGCGCGACAGCGGATCGAAGCCGGACTGCGCGAGGGCGGCGAGCTGCATCTTGCCGTCGCGGTCGGTGAAGAAGGTGAACATGAAGAACGACAGCCAATCGGGCGTTTGTTCGTTGAAGGCACCCAGCATGCGCGGGGTGTCCTGATGGCCGGAGCGGCGGCGCAACAGATCCTGGGCTTCCTCGCGGCCGTCACGGCCGAAGTATTTCTGCAGCAGATAGACCATCGCCCAGAGATGGCGGCCTTCCTCGACATTGACCTGGAACAGGTTGCGCATGTCGTACAGCGAGGGGGCGGTGGCGCCTAGATGACGCTGCTGCTCGACCGAGGCTGGTTCGGTGTCGCCCTGGATGACCAGCAGGCGGCGGAGCATGGCGCGGTACTCGCCGGGGACTTCCTGCCAGGCTGGTTCGCCCTTGTGGGCGCCGAAGGGGATGGTGCGGCCTTCGACGGCGGGGGCGAGCAGGATGCCCCAGCGGTATTCCGGCATGCGAACGAAGCCGAATTTGGCCCAGCCTTCGCTGCCGACGCCGACCGCGGTGCGCAGATACACGGGAAATTCCTGAAAGCCCTCCGGCCCCATCGACTTCCACCAGTCGATATAGCCGGGGTGCCAGGTTTCCAGGGCTTTGCGGACGCGGAGGTCGGTGGCGAGGCCGACATTGTTGGGGATCAGGCCGTCATAGTCGATCTGCATGGCGTCTGACATTGGAGGGATCCTTGTCTATACGCGTTCGGTATTGAAGTCGGGCCGGACGCCGGAGCCGTAGCGTTTCAGCGAGCCGGATTCGCCCACCGCGTTGGGCCGCTGGAAGATCCAGTTCTGCCATGCCGTGAGGCGGCCGAAGATACGGGTTTCCATCGTTTCGGGGCCGACGAAGCGGAGGTTCGCTTCGAGTCCGGTCAGGGCGTCGGGCGAGAAGGACGCGCGCTCTTCCAGGATTAGACGCACTTCGTCGTCCCAGTCGGTGTCGTCATAGGCGAAGGTGACGAGGCCGGCTGCTTCGGCGGTTTCCGCGTCGAGGGTTTCGCCGATCACCGCGGCCGCGGCGGTGAGCGAATCCGGCTCGCCATAGAAACGGTTGGCAAGGCGCGTCAGGCCGTTGCCCATTGGGTAAGCGCTGAAGTTGAGGGCAGAAAGGTGCAGCGTGGCCAGGTTTTTATTGTCGCCAGTTCGGGAGCCGGAGAACATAACGGAGCGGTCGGCAGCGAAAACGATTTCGGAAAGGGTGCCGGCGAAACAGCTTCCGGGCTCGATAAGGGTGATCAGGCTGCGGGCCATCATGTCCACGCGCTTGAAAACCCGCTTGAGATATAAGCGGATTTCGCAGACGAGCCAGTCGGTCTGGTACTGTTCCAGCAGGGTGTCGGCGGCAAGCACCTGGGCCGGATCGCCGACGGAACGGAAAACCAGCAGGCCGATCGTGGGTTCGTTGAGTCGCAGGTGCAACAAGGCGTCGTCGAGTTCGCGGGCCATGGCCAACGGCCAGAAGGCAGCGCCGGCGTCGTGGATGCCTCGGTCGTCTCCGGGCAGGTCGGTCGGGCCATGGATGGTGATGGTGGCGGCGCGGGCGGCGCGGTCCAGTGCGACCTGGACGTGGGGATACGCGAGCGCGTCGTCGGAGATGATGCGTTGCAGCCTGGTCAGGGTGATGCCCTTGTTTCCGTTGCGGTCGGAGCGCGCGGCGAGTTCCAGAGCACGTTCGTTGATTTTGGCTTCCCAGGACGAGGGCGGCACGACTTCATCGACGAGCCGCCATTCGACGGCGCGTTTGCCACGCACACCTTCCTCGGCGGTGCAGAAGATGTCGGCGTGGTCGCGGCGGACGCGCCGCTTGTCGGTGAGGCGGGTCAGGCCGCCGGTGCCGGGCAGCACGGCGAGCAGAGGCAATTCCGGCAGGGAAACGGTCGAGCGGCGGTCGTCGATCAGCATGATGTGGTCGGCGGTAACGGCAAGTTCGTATCCGCCGCCGGCGGCGCTGCCGGCGATCGCGGCCATGTAGATCTGGCCGGAGTTTTCGCTGGCATCTTCTATGGAAAGTCTGGTTTCGTTGGTAAACTTACAGAAATTCACCTTGTGGCCGTGGGTGGCTTTACCGAGCATGCGGATGTTGGCGCCGGCGCAGAAGACGCCTTCCTTGCCGGAGCGGAGGATGACGGCTTTGATTTCGGGGTGCTCGAAACGGAGGCGCTGGACGGCATCGGCGAGTTCGATGTCCACGCCAAGGTCGTATGAATTCAGTTTCAGTTCGTACCCATCCATCAGGCCGCCGGCGGGATCGACGTCCATCGTCAATGTGGCGACCGGGCCATCGAAACTGAGTTTCCAGTGGCGGTAGCGGCTAGGGTCGGTCTGGAAGTCGATCACGTTTCGGCTCCAAGCGGCAGGGTGGCGATGAAGCTGGTGATGGCGGCCAGGGTTTTGTCCGCGGCCTCCAGATGCGGCGAATGTTTGGCGTCGTCGATCAGTTGGACGGTGATCGGCGCCGAGACGCTGGCCTGGAATACGTGGAGTTGTTTGTCGGTACCGTATGGATCGACCGCACCCTGCAGCGCCAGGATGGGCACTTCGATGTTCGGCAAGGAGCCGGTGATGTCGAAGTCGCGGAAGCGCGGGTCGAGCCAGGCGTCGTTCCAGCCACGGAATGCCGTGTCAACATTGCGGTGGTAGCGGGCGAGGCGTGGCCGCAGCGTGCCTGTGTCGTATTCCGCTTTGATCCGGCGGATACTGTCGAGGTTCAGCTCCTCGACGATGAAGTGCGCGGCGATGGTGACGAGGCCGAGGAGACCGGGATCGGGTTTGTGGCCGGCGTAGATCGCGGCAATCGATCCGCCATCGGAATGGCCAAGCAGCACCGAGCGTTGAATGCCGGCGGTGCGGAGCACCTGGGCCAGCACGGTTTGCGCCTCGTCGTGCATATAGGTCATCGGCCGGGGGAGAGGGGTTGCATCGGAATCACCGTAGCCGAACCGCGAGTAAGCGAAGACGCCCCAGCCGGTGGCCTCAGCCAGACGTTTCGGGACGTCGCGCCACAGCGCAATGCATCCCAATCCTTCGTGCAGCAGTATGATCGTCGGGGCTTCCGCGGGGCCGGGACCCCACCAGGCGGTCTCCAACGTTCCGCCATCAAGCTGAATGCGACCGGGTCGCATCAGATCTCCCGCAGGCGGAAACGCTGGATTTTGCCGGTTGCGGTCTTCGGCAGGCTGGCCACGAATTCGATCCACCGCGGGTATTTCCACACGCCGACCCGCGCCTTCACATGCGCCTGCAGTTCGGCGACCAGGGTTGTGGTGTCCTGGTCGGTGTCGCGCAGGATCACGAAGGCTTTGGGCTTGACCAGGCCGTCGCGATCCTGGCGGCCGATCACCGCGGCTTCCAGCACAGCGGGATGGGCGATCAGGGCTTCCTCGACCTCGAATGGCGAAACCCATACGCCGCTGACTTTCAGCATCTCATCGCTGCGGCCCTGGAAACGGAAGTAGCCGTCGGCGTCGCGCGTGTATGTGTCGCCGGTATAGGTCCATTCACCCTGGAACGTGCGGCGCGATTTCGCGCGCTGGTTCCAGTAGCCCTCGGCGGCGCTGTCACCGCGTACCACGAGTTCGCCGGCCTCACCGTGCGGCACCGGGCGGTCGTGTTCGCCCACGATGCGGGCTTCGTATCCGGGGACGGGTTTGCCGCTGGTGCCGTACCGGATGTCATCGGGATAGTTGCTGATGAAAATATGCAGCATCTCGCTGGAGCCGATGCCGTCCAGGATGTCGATCCCGACGATGGACTTCCAGCGGGTGCCGATATCGGCGGGCAGCGCCTCACCGGCGGAGATGCAGCGGCGCAGACGGTTCGATCCGGCGCCGGGCATGATAAACGGATTGGCCAGGAGGCTGGCGTAGAGGGTTGGAACGCCGCCGAACAGAGTGGGGTTGTGCGTCCGCATCATGTCCAGCACGGCGTCCGGGGTCGGGCGGCCGGGCAGGAACACCGATGCTGCGCCGACCGACATCGGGAAGGTGAGGCTGTTGCCGAGGCCGTAGGCGTGGAACGCTTTCGCGGCGGAGAACATCACATCGTCGGGGCCGATCCCCAGGACCTTGGCGCCGTAGGTGTCCGCGGTGACGCGCAAACTGGAGTGGACGTGGCGAACGCCTTTCGGTGCGCCGGTGGAGCCGGACGAGTAAAGCCAGAACGCCACTTCGTCGGGCGAGGCGGGCGCCGTCGGCGTGTTTGGGTCACCGCAGTCCAGGAAGGTGCCAAACCCATCTGGCTGCGATACGATGACGTGGCGAACGCAAGATATATCAATGGCTTGGCCCAATGTCTGCTGCAGCGCCGCGGACATGACGACCGCGGCGGCGCGGCAATCTTCTAGAATGTAGGTGACCGCGTCCGGCGTCAGCAGCGTGTTGATGGGCACCGGAACGGCACCGGCTCGCATAGTGCCCCAGAACGCGATTGGAAAATCGACGCTGTCCTGAAGCAGCAGGACGACGCGCTGTTCACGGCCGATGCCGGCGTGAAGGAGTGCGCCGGCGAAGCGGGATGTCTCGATTGCCAGTTCGCCGTAGGTCAGTGAACGCCAGGGATCGCGGAATGCCAGACGTGCGCCATTGCCGTCGGACCGGTGTCGGTCGACAAACCAATCGACAGCGTTGCCTGACTGCATCTGGGTTACGCTGCCTCCTGCTGCGGCCTATCCAAACCGTGAGGGCTCGGTTGGATGCACTATACGGCATGGCGAGACGAGAGCGGAAGGCCCGGACTGTTTCCACCATCACTGGAAAGACTCTAGCTTTTCGCGAGCAATTTCATCCCTCGCGTTCAATTGGTGTGAGCCAAGCTCACCCAAACGCCGATGAGCCTGATGATCGCTCCGCGGTCGCAGCCCGACCTTCAGTCGCCTTTGAAAACCGGCTTCCGCTTTTCCAGGAAGGCGTTCACTGCTTCCCGGTGATCCGCGGTCGCATGAGCCAGCGCCTGAAGGCTAGCCGATAATTCCAATAGCGTATCAAGCCGGCTGTGGCGTCCCTCGATCAACAGTCGTTTGGCCATCCGGACCGCGTAAGGGGGATTGACCGCAATCCGCGCTGCCAATGCCTTTGCCGCATCCAACAGCTCGGAATCCGGAACTACGCGTGACACGAGGCCGCATGCCAGCGCTTCCTGTGCGTTCAGCATATCGCCGGTGAACGCCATTTCGCACGCCTTGGAATACCCGACGACCCGAGGCAGCAGCCACGCACCCCCATCACCCGGCACGATGCCGACCTTCACGAAGCTTTCCGCGAAGCGAGCGCTCTCCGACGCAATTCGCATGTCGCACATGCAGGCGAGATCAAGCCCGGCGCCGATCGCGGGCCCATTGACAGCCGCGATAATCGGGACGTCCAGCTTTTCGAATGCCAGCGGAATGCGCTGAATTCCGAACTTGTAATACTGGGTCGTCAACGCCGGTTGCTGCGCCCGCGCCTCGAAATTCTTCTGCATCGCCCTGAGATCACCCCCCGAACTAAAGGCGGTGCCGGCGCCGGTCAGAATCGCGACCCGAGTGGTGCCATCCTGGTTCAGCCGCTCGATCGCAGCGACGATGGCATCGACGGTTTCGCGTTCCGAGATCGGATTGCGCATCGCCGGATCGTTCAAGGTGATCGTGACGATTTGGCCGTCCTGCTGATAGAGGACCTTTTTTTCGGACATTGTGTGCGTTCCCCTGTCGTTATCGGACGCCGAACCACGGACCAAGTTTCGACACGCTACTTTCCCGCATCACGGGCGCAACGAGCGCGAACCGCAAGCGGAATGTATCCAGTTTAGCAATCCTCAATATCTGCCGCTTGCCCGTAACGCGCAACCGGAGACGGGTCAAGCCATTGAAAGACACAGGATGGAGCGGCGTTTGAAATGGTGACAGGCGGTCATCCTCGGCTTATTCTGATGGTTCGGGCTGGCCGACGTTGCGATCGGCGTACAAAGCGTGTCGATCAGGCCGTTAACCGCCGGACCGTCCGACGGCTGCGCGCAAACCGGCGGACGACAAACACGATGGCGAGAGAGAGCGCGACCACGAACACCCAATGTGCCGGCCGCAACCCGCGCGCAATCGTCTCATTCGCGTACAATACCCGCAGTGGATTGATCCTGGTTGTCAGGCCATACCAGGCGAACTCCAATCCGGCGCTCGCGAGTGCCGAACCAATCGCGAGTGCGCTGTACAGAAACGCGATGAACGCGATCCCCTGGTTGCGCCGCCAGGTCTCAGGCAACGCGCGCCATGCCATCAGCCAGATAAAAAGGCCGGAGACAAAGACCGGCTCCGATATATTCAATTTGGACTGAATGTAAAAATGTAGCAGCGTGACCGCGCCCAATGGGTAAGCAAGTCGGTGTAGCCGCTTCCAGTTTCGTCCCAGCCGCTTGACCCATCCATCCGTGGACGTCAGTGCCAGCGCAAGCAGAACCAACAAGGCGATAAAGCCGACCGTCAGATAAAACCGCAGCGCGATCTCCGATATCACGGTCAGCAGGTTGAAGTTTTCGTCCACGACATACAAAGCCAAGTGCACGACCGCGTAGCACGCCGACGCGACACCGACGTTGCGTCGAACCAGCAAAAGCGAGGGAAGATCCAACGCCCTGGCGAACGGCGTGATCGCCAGTGAAATCATCAGGAAGCGGATCGCCCACAGTCCGGTGCCATGAATTGCTTCCGTGATCGGCCGTCCGCCGAGTTGCCCGGTCGCGAGCCAGAAGCCATAAATAGCGCCGGGAACGGGCAGCATCGGCAGGACTATTGCCTTGAACGGAATCAACCGGCCCCGCCGGTCTCGCCAAGGGACAATCATCGCATTCAGGCTCCAGTGAGATTGATTGCACGAAGTTAAGTCCGAAACCTGGTTGTGGACCGTCAGGAACTCCCGCAACCTTGCGCGACCCGGCGGACGCGCTCACGATGTTTTAGCAAGATCATTCGAAAAACGGAGAAGTTCAGATGTCAGCCGCGCTCCAACTTACGCCCGAGGAACCCAAACCGGGCATGTCCGATGCTGAGTGGCACACCCGCTGTGAGCTCGCCGCGCTTTATCATGTCATCGACCATCTCGGCTGGACTGACCTTGTCAACACCCACATGTCTGCCCGTATCCCTGGGGAACCCAACCATTTCCTGATCAACAACTACGGTGAAATGTTCGACGAGGTTACAGCGTCGTCGCTCGTCAAGATGGATATGGATGGGAACGTCCTGACGCCGGGCGGCAAATTCAACAACGCCGGTTTCATCATCCATAGCGGTGTGTACAAGGCGAGGTCTGATGCCAATTGCGTGCTTCACACGCATACCCGTGCTGGTGCTGGCGTATCTCTGTTGCGCAAAGGCCTGCGTCCGATCAGCCAGGACGCGCTGCATGTTATTGATGACGTGGTCTACCATGAATACGGAGTACCCGCCACGGTTGATGAATGTGAGGCGCTTGGCAGAAGCTGCGGCTCGGGAAGTTGCGTCGTGTTGCTGAACCACGGCCTGCTGACCCTTGGCGAAACCATCCACGGCGCGATGATGCGGCTGTATATGCTCGAGCGGGCCTGCGAACTTGAACTGATTGCGCGGCAGTTGGACGAGCCGCCCGTCCTCGTCGATGAATATGTCCAACGGAAAGCGGCCGAACGGATGAAGAAGGTTCGCCCCACCGAGGGCTACGGCTTGATCGAGTGGAAGGGTCTGGTCCGCACGGTCGAACGCAAAGGCGCCGACTTCCGGCGCTGAAGCGGCGGATCTTTCTTCGGATTTGGGGGTCATGCGGAAGGGACGATTTTCCCCGCCGCATGACTTCAGTCCAAGCTTGCCCGCGTTGCGGGCGGCCAAACGATCGCGATTGCAATGATTTGCCGCCGCGTTCCGCGACGCCCGAAGGGCGCTAAGCGGCCTTTTTGACGAGCAGATTCATTGCGATCATGGTCTCTGCAATCTGCACCGCATTCAAAGCGGCGCCCTTGCGCAGGTTGTCGGAGACGCACCAAAACGACAATCCGTGTTCCACGGTCGGATCCTTTCGGATGCGGCTGACAAACACGGCATCTTCGCCGGCGCACTCGACCGGGGTGACGTAGCCACCATCTTCACGGACATCGACGACTTCAATGCCCGGTGCATCGCGTAAGACCGCTCGGGCCTCGCCGGCCGTCACCGGCTTCTCAAACTCGACGTTCACCGATTCACCATGGCCGATGAAAACGGGCACGCGGACACAGGTGGCATGAACCGCTATGGCGGGATCCAGGATCTTCCTGGTTTCGACGGTCATCTTCCACTCTTCCTTGGTCGATCCGTCATCCATAAATTTGTCGATGTGCGGGATGCAGTTGAAGGCGATTTCCTTGGTGAACTGCTCCGGCGGACTTTGCTCGTAAACGAAAGACGACTTCGTGTGGTTGAACAGTTCGTCCATGCCTTCCTTGCCGGCGCCGGACACGGACTGATAGGTCGAGACAACGACTCGCTTGATCCTGAACTCATCGTGGAGCGGCTTGAGCGCGACGACCATCTGGATCGTCGAGCAATTCGGGTTGGCGATGATGTTGCGCTTGGAGAACCAGCGCAGGTCCTGCGGGTTCACTTCGGGAACCACCAGCGGAACGTCGGGATCCATGCGGAAATGGCTGGTGTTGTCGATCACGACGCAACCAGCGGCGGCAGCTCGGGGCGCATGAATCGCGGACACCGCGGCACCCGGGCTGAACAGGCCAATGTCGGTTCCGGAGAAATCAAACGTATCCAGATTGCGGACCGTAAGGACCTTTTTCTCGCCGAAGGAAATTTCGGAGCCGGCCGAGCGGCCGGAGGCCAGCGCGATGACTTCCGACGCCGGAAAATTACGCTCCACCAGGGTCTTTATCATTTCGCGTCCGACTGCCCCTGTGGCGCCGACAACCGCGACCCTGTAAGCCATGACATTCTCCTGTTTCAACACGCCAAACGCCGATTGCAAGGTAACACGGTTAACCACACCGGCGCCGAGAGGCAATCAATAAACCGCAAGCGCGATTTCGGTGCATGAAAACAGCATAGTGGAGCCATGCGGGCCGCATATTACTGATTTCGGTTGATAGCGCCTTTTTTGCTAGCCGGACCGGCCAGGCGTGCGGGTCCTGGTCAGCGTCGCCGCCCAGCCGGCTGGACCGGCGAGGTGCGGTGTTCTAGTTGCTGAAGCGCGTCTCAGGAGAGGACTACCATGCGCGAGATCGGACATTTCATCGGCGGCCAGCATGTCGCCGGGATCAGCGGCAGGTTCAGCGATGTGTTTGACCCGGCTTCCGGCGGCGTGACCGGCAAGGTTGCGATGGCCAATGCGGCCGAGTTGGACCGGGCCGTCGCGGCTGCCACCGCCGCGTGGCCCGCCTGGGCCAATACGCCACCGCTGCGGCGGGCTCGCGTCATGTTTAAACTTAAGGAATTGCTTGAGCGCGACCGTCGGGAGATGTCAGCGATCATCACCGGCGAGCACGGCAAGGTCCTGTCGGACGCTGACGGCGAGGTGCAGCGTGGCCTCGAAGTCGTCGAATTTGCCTGTGGCATTCCGCATCTGCTGAAGGGCGAATATACGGATCAGGTCGGCACCGGCATCGATGCCTGGTCGATCCGCCAGCCCCTGGGCGTCGTGGCCGGCATCACGCCTTTCAATTTTCCGATCATGGTGCCGCTGTGGATGATCCCGGTCGCACTCGCCACGGGCAACTGTTTCATCCTGAAGCCTTCGGAGAAAGATCCCTCCGTGTCGCTGAAGCTGGCTGAACTGTTGAAGGAAGCGGGTCTGCCGGATGGCGTGTTCAGCGTCGTGCAAGGCGGTCGCGAGGCAGTCGAGACGATCATCGCCCATCCTGGCATCGCGGCGATCAGCTTCGTCGGTTCCACGGCCATCGCCGAGACGATTTACAGAGGCGGCACTCAGCACGGTAAGCGGGTTCAGGCGCTGGGCGGCGCGAAGAACCACATGGTGGTAATGCCGGATGCCGATATCGACGACGCGGTCGACGCGCTGATGGGCTCCGCCTATGGCGCAGCCGGAGAGCGCTGCATGGCGGTTTCCGTGGCGGTCACGGTCGGTTCGGCCGGTGATGCGCTGATCTCGAAACTGGCCCCTCGGGTCCGCGCGTTGAGGGTGGCTCCAGGCGTCGATCCCGAGGCCGAGATGGGCCCGCTGGTCACACGCGAGCACCTCGAGAAGGTGCGTGGCTACGTCGACCTCGGTGTGAAGGAGGGCGCTGACCTCGTGGTCGATGGACGTGGCCTCAAGCTGCAGGGCTATGAGAATGGATTTTTTCTGGGTGGATGTCTGTTCGACAACGTCACCCCCGACATGCGGATCTATAAGGATGAGATTTTTGGTCCGGTGTTGTCTGTAGTGCGTGCGCCAGACGTCGCGACGGCGACGAAGCTGATCAACGCCCATGAATACGGCAATGGCGTCGCTCTGTTTACCAATGACGGCGGCGTGGCGCGGGATTTCACCCAGGCGATCCAGATCGGCATGGTCGGTATCAACGTGCCGATCCCGGTCCCGATGGCATTCCATTCATTCGGTGGCTGGAAGCACTCGCTGTTCGGCGATCATCACATCTATGGACCGGAAGGCGTGCGCTTCTACACGCGCTACAAGGCAGTGACCCAGCGATGGACGGCGGGCACGCGGCGGGGTCCGGAGTTCACGATGCCGACGTTGGGACGATAAACGCGGCAAAGGAGCGGGGGCGTCGAAGCGGCGATACCGCGTCAAAGCAGCTTTTCCGCCCGAAAGCTCAGCCATTTGCCGCGTCCGACGACGATGTGGTCATGCACCGTGATCCCCATGACCGCGGCCGCACGCGTGATCTCCGCCGTCAACGCGACATCCTCGCGCGACGGCGTCGGCTCCCCGCTTGGATGGTTGTGGGCGAGGATCACGGCGCTGGCGTGCAGCTCCAGGCATCGGCGCACCACCTCACGCGGGTAGGCGGGGGCATGATTGATCGTGCCTTGCCCCTGTACCTCATCGGCGATCAGCTTGTTGCGGTTGTCGAGAAACAGGACGCGAAACTGCTCCGTGCGTTCCTGGCCCATCGCAGCGGTCAGGTAATCCATCAGCCGATCCCAGGTCGCCAGCACGGGTGCGGAGGCTACCTCATGCCGCATCATTCGGAGCGCCGCGGCTTGCACCAGCTTCAACGCTGCTGCGCCAGCCTCGCCCATCCCGTCCACCTTCATCAACTCGGCGGCGGGTGCTCCGATCACCCCGCCAAACGTCCGAAACCGGGCGAGCACTTCGCGTGCGATCGTTTTCGTATCCCGGCGGGGCAATGCGATGAACAGAATCATCTCCAGCATCTCATGATCTGCCAGCGAGTCTGGCCCGGCTTTCAGCAGCCTTTGCCGCATGCGGATTCGATGCCCTTCGGCGCCGCCCGTGCCCGACGGTTCGATCGGCTGGGACAGCAGGCCCGGCAGGAATGAAAGCTCAGCGACACCAGACGGCTTGGAGACTTTGGGCATGGCGCTCGTGGCGATACAACATCGCTCACGCTAACCGGCAAAGATTGCCAATCCGCTAACGGGGTTCAGTTGCCGAGCGGCGGCTTGTCCAGCCCGGCCGGGGATAGCGTAAAGATTTCGCAAGCGTCCTCGGTGACACCGATCATATGCTCGAACTGAGCGGAAAGGCTGCGGTCACGGGTGACTGCGGTCCAGCCGTCATCAAGCACCTTCACCTCCGGTCGGCCGGCGTTGACCATCGGTTCGATGGTGAAGAACATCCCCTTCCTCAGGATCGGCCCCTCACCCGGGCGCCCGAAATGCAACACATTCGGTGGCTCGTGAAAGCGCCGCCCGATCCCGTGACCGCAGAAATCGCGCACCACGCTGAAGCGGTGGCCCTCGACGAACGTCTGGATCGCGTACCCCACGTCGCCCAATGTTGCACCGGGCTTCACCACTTTAAGTCCGCGCATCAGCGATTCGTAGGTGACATCGATCAGGTTCCGTGCGCGGGTATTGGGCGTGCCGGCCGCATACATGCGCGATGAATCGCCATGCCAGCCGTCCAGAATCACCGTCACGTCAATATTGAGAATATCGCCGTTTTCGAGCTTTCGCTCGCCCGGGATGCCGTGGCAGACGACATGATTGATCGATGTGCAGATCGACTTCGGATAGCCGCGGTAGTTCAGCGGGGCCGGTGTCGCGCCATGCTCAAGGATGAAGTCGTGGCAAAGCTTATCCAGAAAACCGGTCGATACGCCTGGCTTTACGTGCGGCACAATCATGTCCAATGTCTGGGCCGCGAGGCGTCCGGCCGCACGCATCCCGGCGAAATCGTCCGGCGCGTGAATTGTGATGCGCCTTGAGTCTGCTCCGCCGTCCATAACCGTGCTCCGCCCCCAAGCCTTCTTCCGTCGTCGCTTTGCAACATGCGCAACCGCCTCGTCCGGCGCAAGACCAACCTTGTCACCAATCCTCGCTCCAGCGTGACGTGGGCGCCCTGACCTGTTTACAAGGAACCCCATGATCATCGACATGCATACTCATGCGGCCCGTGTAAGCCGAACCGGTGACGCGGACCGCGGCGTCCTCGGCACCATGCGGGCTGGCCGGGTTGCGGCTGCGGTCGTTGCAGCGATTGCCGACATGCCGATGATCCGCCTCGCGGCAGGTGGAGACCGCATCGAAAAATTCCGCGACCCCTACCCTGGGGAATGCCTGGACACGGTCAACGGCTACCTCACATGCTTCGAACAATCAGGCACCCGCATCGCTCTGGAGCCAGCCGATATCCGGCCCGACAGCCCGGCTCTCGTGATGGCGATCGAGGGGTGCGACTTTCTCGAGGGCGACCTCGACCGTCTGGACATGATGGAAGAGCGTGGCGTGCGCAGCGTCCAACTGACGCACTACCTGGTCAACGAAACCGGCGACATCCAGACGGCCCCGCCGGTCCACGGCGGCTTGACTGCTTTCGGCGCCGAGGCAGTGCGCCGGATGAACGCGGCAGGGATTATTCTCGATGTCGCCCATTGCTCGCAGGATACTGTCAAAGGTGTCGCCGCTATCGCCACCAAGCCGTTTTTGTGCTCCCACTCCAACCTCAAGGAGCCAGGCCATAACGACGGCGAGCATCCGCGCTTCATCAGTCTGGACTATGCCCGCATGGTGGTGGACTCGGGCGGCGTTATCGGCGCCTGGATCTCGGTGCTTTGGGAAGAAAAATTTCCAGGCATGATCCGTCAATTGTTTCGCTTGATCGACGCGGTTGGTATCGACCATGTTGGCATCGGATCCGATCTACCTACGGGCGTCGCGAGCACGGAAATGCCAGATTTTTCTCGCCATCCCGAGATTGCCACCGCTTTGCAGGGTCGGGGACTGACACAGGAGGAGGTCGATAAAGTGTGCTCTGGCAACTGGCTCCGCGTCTTCCGCGCGGTGCGTGCATGACTGATATGCAACAAATGAGCGATCGCGACCTCCTCAAGCGGCAGGCGGCGATGGAGGCGGTGGCGATGGTTGAGGATGGCATGGTCGTCGGTCTGGGTACCGGTTCGACCGCCGCATTCGCCATCGACGGTTTGATCGATCGCGTGCGCAACGGATTAAGAATCGTTGGCATCCCGACGAGCGAGCGAAGCGCCAAACAGGCCAGAGACGGTGGAATTGAACTCAGTGACTTTGCACATCACAGCAAGGTGGACCTGACGATCGATGGAGCAGACGAGATCGCACGCGGCTCGCTCGATCTGGTCAAGGGTCTCGGCGGCGCATTATTGCGCGAGAAAATCGTCGCTGCGGCGAGTGAGCGTTTGGTGATCGTCGCTGATGAACCGAAATTGGTGGCAGACCTGGGGGGGACGGTGGCTATACCGGTTGAGGTCGTTGGCTTCGGCTGGGAGACAACCGTGGCCCGCTTGGCCAAGCTCGGTGCCACCCCGGTTCTCCGAATCGGACAGGACGGTAGCCCGTTTCGAACTGATGGCGGCAACCTGATCGCGGACTGCCGTTTCGGCGTTATTTCCGAACCGAAGCAGTTGGAGATAGCTTTGTCCTCAACGATTGGCGTCGTCGAATCGGGTCTGTTCATTGCTATGGCGACCACGGCCATCGTGGCGACGAGCGGCGGTATCGTCAGGCTGGATCGCTAGCAACTACCGACTTGCGACCTGTCGCGCTTCAGGTCGGACCACGATGCATGCGCCCTTTCGGTAACCGGAGCAGGCGTCCTGTGCATCTGCCTGGGTCAGGCCGGTGACCTGAGCGCGCCAGATCGTTTTCGTCCGAACCCGGAGCGGTTCGGCCCGAGCCTCGCCAGCTTCAGCGTCTCGCCGCGCAGCCGATGCGGCAGTACGGGCCGCAGCTTCAGTCGCGAACGAGCCAACCTGGACGGCCCAGTTGGCCGCATGCCCCCGCGCCGACGGATGCGAGACTTCCGTGGCGTGGGCGGTGGTGATCAGAGTGACCTTCGTCGCCATTTGGACAGGCTTCCGAAGCACCGGCACATCCAATTGCTCGAACCCATGATCGAGCAGCGAAGTCATATGGATGTCGCGTTCCCCGTTCGTGGCAGCACCCAGCACAACGCCCACCAGCCGAACACCACCGCGCACCGCGCTGGTTACAAGGTTATGGCCGGACGCCTCGGTATAGCCGGTCTTCAAACCGTCCGCGCCGGGATATGTCCGCAACATGTTGTCGTGGTTGAATATGATCTGGCGGTGCCATGCGAAGCTTGGCGTTGAGAAATAAGGATAGTAGCCAGGAAAGTCGTTCACTAATCGTCGGCTTAGAACCGCAAGATCCCGGGCGGTTGTCCATTGATCGGAATTTGGCAGGCCCGACGCATTCATAAAGGTGGTATGTGACATACCGAGTGCTCGTGCCCTGAGCGTCATCATCTGAGCGAACCGGTCCTCGCTGCCGCCAAGCATTTCGCCGAGAGCAGCAGCGGCATCGTTGGCCGACTTTGTCACGAGGCCGAGAATGGCCTGCTCCACCGTTAAACGGGAACCCGGCAGAAGGCCCAACTTTGTCGGCTCCATCGAAGCGGCGTGAGGCGACACCGGAACTGCCTGATCCAACGCAATCCGGCGATCTCTGAGCGCTTCGAAGGTCAGATAGAGCGTCATCATCTTGGTCAGACTCGCCGGGTGACGCGGCTCGTCCGGGTTCACTTCCTCCAGCACATCGCCGCTTGTGGCATCGACCACGATGGAACTGTACCGGGCGGACCCGACCTGCGCGTCCGCCGGGGTCGCAGCGGCCAGCAGGAGAAAAAACCAAGCCGTCAGGCCAGTGGCGGCCAACAGACAGCGCAACAACTGCTTGCGCAAGCGGCACGCAACGCTGGCCATTGATGTCCCTTCCTGAGCTGCGGCGAAACCTTATGTTTCCCACATCGCTGGTGTCCAGCGCAAAACGACATAAAAACCGTAAAAAGTGAACGTGTTACAAGGCGACGCTCGCGCGGCATGATGCCCCGTCGCGGATGAGACACCCGAGCCACGCTGCGCGCGGCAGCTTATTTTGTGCACTGCACAAAAAACGCTTGAACCTTGATCGCGCACTTTCTATAACAGGGTTGTGTTGCGGTGCAGCGGAACAACCAGTTCCGCGAGCCCGCGGGATTTTGTCGGCAGGGCGCCCGATTGGCTCCAGGGCTTTTGCCGCTGAGTGCCCAGGCTGAACATAACGAGAGAGAGACAGACCAATGACAACCAGTAAATCGAAGATCGTTGAGGTTGCGCCCGTGTCCGAACCGACCGTCGAGAAGGGGTTTGAGGCGACCGTGACGAATCTAAAGGACGGCGTCGCGAAGGCAACCGAGGGGTTCCAGGTGACCCAGGCGAAAATGAAAGAAGGAGTCGAGAAAGCCATGAAGACCGCGGAAGAACTCGTTGCCTTCAACCAGGGCAACATCGAAGCTATCGTGAAATCCGGCCAGATCTGGGCGACGGGCGTCCAGGACCTGTCCAAGCATCTTGCCGCGGCGGCACAGGCGTCGCTCGACGAGAGCCTCGCGGCCTTCAAGGCGCTGACGAGCGTGAAGTCACTGAAGGACGCTTTTGAACTGCAGTCCTCCTTTGCCCGTTCGGCTCTCGAGAAGTCGCTGGCAGAATCGGGAAAGCTGACGGATGCGTCGTTTAAGCTGACTGAGCAGGCGTTGGCACCGATCACCGCTCGCGTAACCGTCGCTGTAGAAAAGTTCGCTAAAGCCGCCTGATCAATTACGGATCGATACGGCGCGGAGATGTCGGGAACTGCGCCGGGACGTGTTTGCGCAGCGATGAGAAGGCCCGGACGAATGTCCGGGCCTTTGTTTTTATGGTCGCCCGACCCATCTGCATCAAACAATGCTGAACCGATGATGGGAATGTTTGACTTTTGCGGGGACGGCCCCTTGCGGTCGCAGCCAGTCGGCGCAATCGTCTGTGGCGGAAGGATGCCAATACCCTTCCATCGGGGGGGCCTCTTTCGATATGCTGCATTATTGGTCGGAGGACGGCGACGGACCGACCGATAACCGGTGAAACGTCGACGGCCGGCTGACCAGCGTGAGGACGGGGTTGCGAGAGACGGGTTGCAGGATTGGCCGGGCGTCGGCCGTATGCGGGACGGCGAATGGATGCGAACAGGATGAGCGACAACGACAGGCGTGGCGGTGGAACGACGGAGGGACCGAATACAGGAGTCGTCGTCAAGGCGCGTCCGAAGACGCGGAAGCCGGCCATGTACAAGGTTTTGATGTTGAATGATGATTACACTCCGATGGAGTTCGTCGTTCACGTGCTGGAACGGTTCTTCCAGAAGAACCGCGAAGAAGCCACACGAATCATGCTCCACGTGCATCGTCGCGGTGTCGGCGTATGCGGCGTTTACACCTATGAAGTTGCTGAAACAAAAGTGACGCAGGTCATGGACCTGGCGCGGCAGAACCAGCATCCTCTGCAGTGCACGATCGAAAAGGAATAATGACGTTGCAGGGTGCGTTGGCACCAACATCGTCGGAATGACGGGCGGAGTGGCTGTGCCGCCCGAGAATGGCCAGGTCCCTGACCGGACCGCAAGCGTTTAGGAGCGTCGGATATGCTGTCACGGAACCTCGAACAGACGCTTCACCGCGCCCTGTCACTCGCAAGTGAACGGCGGCACGAGTATGCGACCCTTGAGCACCTCCTTCTTGGCCTGGCGGAGGACACCGACGCCGCCACCGTGTTGAAGGCATGCGGTGTTGACCTCGACAAGCTACGCAACGACCTGACCGAGTTTCTGGACAAGGATTTGGCCGGTCTTGCGACCGACCGTCCGGGTGATCCGAAGCCCACAGCCGGCTTCCAGCGGGTGGTGCAGCGAGCTGCGATCCACGTGCAGTCCTCGGGCCGCGATGAGGTGACGGGCGCCAATGTGCTGGTTGCCTTGTTCAGTGAGCGCGAAAGTCACGCTGTCTATTTCTTGCAGCTTCAGGACATGACCCGGCTGGATGCGGTGAACTTCATCAGCCACGGCATCGCCAAGGCGCCTGGCCGTTCAGCGCAGCGTCCGGTTACCGGCACCAACGCGCAGACTCCTGAAGGCAGCCAGCCGGAGCAGGAGCGCGAGGAGAAGCCGAACCGTCGCAGCCAGGACGCTTTATCCAACTATTGCGTCAATCTGAACAAGAAGGCCATGGCGGGTAAGATCGACCCGCTGATCGGGCGGGATCTGGAGATCGAACGGACCATCCAGATACTCTGCCGTCGCACCAAGAACAATCCGCTGTATGTCGGCGATCCTGGTGTCGGCAAAACTGCGATTGCCGAGGGCCTTGCGAAGCGCATCGTCGAAGGTGACGTTCCGGAAGTGCTTGCCAAGTCGACAATATTCGCTTTGGACATGGGATCATTGCTCGCCGGCACCCGCTATCGCGGTGATTTCGAAGAACGGCTGAAGGCAGTCGTGAACGAACTCGAGAACCAGCCCGGCGCTATCCTTTTCATCGACGAAATCCACACCGTGATCGGCGCGGGCGCAACCAGTGGCGGAGCGATGGATGCGTCCAATCTGCTGAAGCCAGCGCTCGCGTCTGGCAACCTCCGCTGCATCGGCAGTACGACCTATAAGGAATTTCGCAACTACTTCGAAAAGGACCGCGCCTTGGTCCGCCGCTTCCAGAAGATCGACGTCAACGAGCCATCGCTGGAAGATTCGGTGAAAATCCTGCGCGGGCTAAAGCTCAACTACGAGAAGCACCATAAGGTTCGCTACACCGATGAGGCGATTCGGGCGGCGGTGGAGCTGTCCGCCAAATACATTCACGACCGCAAGCTTCCTGACAAAGCGATCGACGTGATCGACGAGGTAGGGGCATCGCGGATGCTGCTGCCGGAGCACAAGCGGCGGAAGACGGTGACACTGCGCGATGTTGAAGAGATCGTGGCGAAAATCGCGCGGATTCCTCCCAAGTCAGTATCCGCCGACGACAAGGAGACGCTGAGAAACCTGGAGCGTGATCTGAAGTCTATGGTGTTCGGCCAGGACAAGGCGATCGACGCACTGGCCGCCGCGATCAAGCTGGCTCGGGCCGGATTGCGGGAACCGGAGAAGCCGATCGGCAACTATTTGTTCAGCGGCCCAACCGGCGTCGGCAAGACCGAAGTCGCCCGGCAACTCGCATCCACAATGGGCATCGAGCTGATCCGGTTCGACATGTCCGAATATATGGAGCGGCACTCGGTGTCCCGGCTGATCGGCGCGCCGCCGGGGTATGTGGGGTTTGACCAGGGCGGCATGCTGACCGATGCGATCGACCAGCATCCACATTGCGTGCTGCTGCTCGATGAAATCGAGAAGGCCCACCCGGACCTGTTCAACATTCTTCTTCAGGTGATGGACCACGGCAAGCTGACCGACCACAACGGCAAGACAGTCGACTTCCGTAATGTCATCCTGATCATGACAACCAATGCCGGTGCGTCTGACATGGCAAAGGAGGCCATTGGTTTCGGCCGCGAGGTCCGGACGGGCGAGGACGAGGATGCCATTAAGCGGCTGTTCACGCCGGAGTTCCGTAACCGTCTGGATGCCACGATCACATTCGCCGGGCTGACGCCAGAAATCGTCGGCCGCGTGGTGGAAAAGTTCGTGATGCAGCTGGAGGCACAACTGGCGGACCGGAACGTCACGATCGAATTGTCGTCGGCGGCGAAGGAATGGCTGGCCGAACGCGGCTATGACCGTCTTTATGGCGCCCGTCCGCTCGGGCGGGTCATCCAGGAGCATATCAAGAAGCCACTCGCCGAGGAGTTGCTGTTCGGAAAGCTGGTCAAGGGCGGCGCCGTCAAGGTGACGCTGAAGGACAACAAACTGGACTTCGAGATTACCGAGGCGGCCTTGCCGGCTCTGCCAAAGCCAGAAGGCGGAGACGACGATGGCAGTGCCGACCGCGAGCAGGAGGTCGAGGTTTAGTCGACTGGCAAAGCGCGAGAGAGCATCATGGCCGGCTACCTCCGGCCATGATCTTGTTTACCAGGGCAATTCTTTCCCGGTATAGTCAAGAAAGCGATGTTGGTGCGCGCCGCTTTGCGCCTTGATGACATCGACCATTCCCGCCGCGCTGTCTTCCACCGATACCGCCGCCGTGGGTCCTCCCATGTCTGTTCGTACCCAGCCCGGATGGAGCGAGATCAGCGTCAGGTCGCGATCGGTCATTTCGCCCCACAACCCACGCGCCAGCGAGTTTAGCGCGGCCTTGCTTGCGCGATAGAGTTCGTGCCCGCCCGGATTAACCGCCACGCTGCCCATGACAGAGGAGGTAAACGCGATTACGCCGGACCCTGTCCGAACGTGATTGATCAGCGACCGAGCGAGCCGGATTGGAGCGATGGCATTCGTAAACATGAGCGCACCGGTCTCTTTCGCGGTCGCCTCGCTGGCGCTGCGATGTTCCGGGCCAGCGACGCCGGCATTGACCAGCAACGCGTCGACCGTTCTGCTGCTCAGACTTGCGGCAAATCCGTCCAATCCCGCCGGATCGTTCATATCAAGCTGCGAAATCGACACGCGCCCCGGATAGGAGGCCTGCAACTCTTGCAGCGCGCTCGCCTGATGCGGTTGTCTGGCGGTGGCGATGACATCCCAGCCCTGCGCCAGGAATGCCTTGGTTACGCCCAGCCCGATGCCTCGATTGGCGCCAACAATAAGTGCAAGTCGATTTTCCGCCATTATCATATCCTTCTCAAAGTGGTGGTCCGGATTGCTCCTGGGTCAACCACACAGCGTGCCGATCATGGAACATCCCGTGAGGTGGAACAACAGATGAGCGTTGGGGATCGGCAGGCCGACGATTTGGTGAACCGAGGGTTTATTGTGAACCGGCCGCCGAAGCGGTTGCCGGGACGCGGCGGTCGGACGTTCATCGTGACCGGCCTGCACCGGTCTGGGACAAGCCTCGTGGCCGG
>Ga0182012_10001289_pt1 | contig 27603 bp, 14 predicted proteins | sample 612S2SmetaG_FD_120486 | JGI IMG/M metagenome (GOLD analysis project Ga0182012, IMG submission 120486) | Permafrost microbial communities from Stordalen Mire, Sweden - 612S2S metaG | ecosystem: Environmental > Terrestrial > Soil > Wetlands > Permafrost | place: Sweden: Stordalen | collected...
CAGAATGTGCAGACCAACGCGCGCTATGTCACGCAACCGATGGGTCACCATCCCGGATCGTTTGATGCGTGACATTGGATTACTGGCATTCGAATCCGGCACCTTTGGTGTAAGGAACGAACCCCCTGGGCAGGGCGTGACATTACGGAACCAGCTTTCCTCGATGACCAAACGATAAATTTCGTTGAAATCCATAGATAAATAAACATAGGAAATCTAGACCAAATTCCCCAAACTCCTATAGTTATTATGCTATATAAAAGGTATATAAACGCTGTTTATAACGAAATCAAATAGACCTGCGCCCGCTGAGCGCTTTGGCTGCTGGAGCAAGACCCGATTGATCTCTGCCGGCGAATACCGTCTAGAGCAATATCAGCCTGGCTCGAATCCCGGAGCGATCCTCAGGCTGATGAAATTGCTCGCGAAAATAAGCTAAAGCGTTTCCACTCAGGGTGGAAACGCCCTAGCCGGTTGCGAACCGAGCAAACGACTCGGTCAATGTCTGGTAGATCGCCCGCTTGAACGGCACGGCCAGGGATGGCAGTTCTGCCAACTGTACCCAACGCCATGCGTCGAACTCCGGATGCGGGTCGAGGTCCAGGCGGATATCAGTGTCCGTTCCCATGAACCGCATGGCAAACCAACGCTGCCGCTGGCCCCGGTATCGGCCACGCCAGGCAATGCCTAACAGGTCAGGCGGTAGATCATATGTCAACCAGTCCGGGTGCTCCCCGATCACCTCAGCATTGCGCGTGCCGATTTCTTCCTCCAGCTCGCGCAAGACGGCCACCTTCGGGTCTTCACCTTCATCGATTCCGCCCTGAGGCAATTGCCAGCCTCCGGCGGGTCCCTCGGCGTTCGGCATGTCAGCTCGGCGAGCCACGAAGACAAGGCCGTCCGCGTTGAACAGCGCGGCGCCCACGTTCGGGCGATAGGGCAGATCGCTCATTTCGTAGCCTCCTGTTTTGCCGGCGGCAGCACAAGCGCACTGACCGGCGCGAGGGCCAGCCCCTTCGCCGCCAAGCTGTTCGTCCACGCGGCGACACGCGACAGCGTCATTGGGCGCGGGATCCAGACGATGCCCAGCGCCGTCCCCTTGTCCAGTGCAGTATGGGTCAGCAGATCCAGCTTTTGGTCGAGGGCGGATGCGTCCACCGGATCGTCGTCGATCGCCACGTCCACTGAACGATTCCAGGCACGCGGAAGCGTAGGTTGGGCGATGCGGGCATCGACGAAAAGCAGACCGCGTTGCGCTGCTTCGTTCAGCACCGGTGCGAATTGGTCGGATACCGCGGCCAGTCGCTCGCCTCGCATCGGGCCGAGCGCGTTTGTAATACCGACGTAGCCGGTGAGCTGTGCCAGGACCCAGCGCAGCCGGTTTAGATTCTCCGCTGGCGGCAGCGATGTCATCAGCGCGTGTCGGTCGTCGGGGTCGTTCACCGGATATCCCTGAGGCTCCATAGGGATGGCTAACAAGTATTCGTGTTCAGTCATCCGCGCGGTCTCAAGCAAGTGGCGGATGTCTGGGGCGTAGGGGGAGAATGCCAAGGTGACGCCTCCCGGCAGGTCCTTGATCGCGGCCAGACTGTCCGCCTCGCTCATGCCAAGTCCGGCAATCAGCATCCCCACCTTGGGACGCATGCTGGTCGGATCGAAACCTGCGGCATAGGCAGCCATCGGGACTCTGCCGTCCGCAGCGATCCTGGGGAGCTTGCGGTCGGGATCGTTGGGATAGGTGTCCAGCAGCGATGGATCCGGATCGGCGATAGGCCCGGGCGTGTCGCGGCCCGGCCGACCGGGATGCAGGGGAGGATGCAAGGCAACATGGCCGTTCAGGTCCGGCCCGCTGGCCACCGTGGGTGGCGGCACGGCCTGGGCGATGGGTTCTTTCGATGCGAGTGTGATGCGAGAGGGTGGCCCAAGCGCCTGAAGCAGGCCAGCAGCGATGCTCAAGAAAATAAGTAGGCCGATCCAGAACCGTCCCAGTCCTTTCCAACCTGCCAGGAAGCTGCCGACGTGCCGCATTCCTGGGATTTGGACAGCCACCGAAGCCGGTTTCAGTTCGCCGAGGCGCTTTTCTGCGCCGCCATGGCCTGCACGAGAACGACCGCCTGCTGCAACTGGAAGTCGGTGTCGTCGGGTTTCGCCGGATCAAATTTCGGAAAATCCTCCGGCGGTTTCTCCGGAATCTGCTTGGCAATCGGCGGCAGGTCAGTCCGCGGCGGCAATGCCTGAGTACCCGTCCCGCCCTGATTGGTCAGTATCTTATTGTAGTCGGCCTCATGCTCTCCGCCAAAGCTCGGCCGCTCGGTCGCGGTCTCTTGTACCGGCACGTCCGGGGTGATCCCCAAGCCCTGGATGGACCGTCCGGAGGGCGTGTAGTAGCGGGCCGTGGTGAGCCGCATCGCCCCGTTACCAGGCAGCGGGATCACGGTCTGAACCGATCCCTTACCGAAGCTCGGGGTGCCGATCAGAATCGCACGGCGATGATCCTGAAGCGCGCCAGAGACGATTTCGGACGCCGAGGCCGACCCGCCATTGATCAGCACAACCATCGGCGCGCCGTTCAGAATATCATCACCCTTGGCATCCCAGCGCTGGCTGTCGTCCGGGTGGCGCGCACGGGTCGATACAATCTCGCCCTGGTCGATGAAATCGGACGATACCGACACGGCCTGATCGAGGAGGCCGCCCGGGTTGTTGCGTAAATCGAGGACGAGGCCGCGCAGCTTGCCGCCATTTTGTTGCTTCAGCGCCTTGACCGCCTGCTTGATTCCCGTGTCGGCCTGTTCGGTGAATTGCGACAGGCGAACATAGCCGATGTCGTTCGGCTCCATCCGAGACTTCACAACCTGGATGTGGATGGTCTCGCGGATCAGCGATACCTCGATCGGTTTATCGATATTCTGCCGTTTGATGGTCAGCACGATCTTGGAATTCGGCGGACCGCGCATTTTGTCCACCGCATCGTTCAGCGTCATGCCGATCAGCGTCTTGCCATCCAGTGCGGTAATGATATCACCCGGTTTGATACCGGCACGGGCGGCTGGCGTGTCATCGATCGGCGAGACCACCTTGATGACGCCCTTGTCTTCGTTAACCTCGATTCCCAGACCGCCAAACTCGCCCTTGGTCTGGATCTGCATATCCTTGAACGCTTTTGCGTTCATGTAGGAGCTGTGCGGGTCAAGCCCGGTGAGCATGCCGTTGATCGCATTCTCGATTAGGTCTTTATCGTCAACAGGATCGACATAATCCGCGCGAACCTTTTGCATCACGTCGCCGAAGACCTTTAGCATCTGATACATATCGGTGTGACTGCTGTCCTGCGCGAACGCACGGCCCAGCGATCCAAGGCTGGGGCCGACGGCGGCGCCAGCAATAAACGCTGTGCCGACCAATAAGCCATAGCGCCAATGCCGAGCGCGAAAATCCATGCTGTCTTTCCCTCCGGCGCCCCAGGTCCACTCCGGGGCACATGATCCAGCCATCATACGACCAAAAGGCCGATCGAATGCGAGCAAACTGTGTCAACCCGTTTTCGCGCAGCGGAGCGGCCGGCGTCCAGTGTTGATTTGTTAAGCTCTCGACGGAACAGGCAAAACCCGGGGCGGAGCAAGGCCGTGCATCCCGGGCCCGACTTGACGAAGCCCCCGACCAAGGTCGCACACTGGGTCTGGCAAAAACGGGAGGACGTCGCATGGCAAACCGGATCAACCGCGCCATCGAACTGCTGGAGCAGGATCAGGCGATCTACTACGACGGACCGCATAGCGGCCACATTCTGACCTATGAACAAGGCCGGGAGGATGCCGGCACCTGGGCTGATTACATGAATGTCGGCATGGAACACGGGGCGTTCGATCTCACCGGGCTCGCGAACTATATGCGGGGGATGATCGACGGCGGTCCGACGCGATCGGGCCACCGGACGCCTGCGGTGATCGTTGAGGCTCCGGTGAACGGCACAGACGAGGCGAACGTCCGGTTCAACGCCTGGCAATTCCGACAGATCCTCGGGCGTGGGGTGCATGGCATCCTGCTGTGCCAGGCCGAGACCGTCGATGCGGTCCGTGCCTTCGTGGAGGCCTGCCGGTATCCGCATCACCTTGCGCTGGTCGATCCGGCGTTGCCTTCACCCGAGGCTCGGCTGGCGGGTGCGACCCGTCCGCGGGCGAAGGACGGGCTGTTGGGAATCGGGACTCGCGGGCGAGGGTCGGAGACCACAGCCGCGCCGGTCTGGGGCGTGTCTGGCGATGAGTACATGGACCGCTGCGATCCCTGGCCGCTCAATCCGCGTGGAGAGCTGCTGCTGGGTGTGAAGCTGGAAAGCCCGGAGGGCATCGCCAATGCCGACGCAATCTGTGCGGTTCCCGGTCTCGGGTTCGCCGAGATGGGACCAGGCGATCTGAGTCTGTCCCTCGGATCCGTGAAATTGCTGCGCGATCCGTATCCGCCGGTGATGCAGGCGGCCCGCGACAAGGTCTTCGCAGCCTGTCGACGGAACCGGATTGCATTCCTGGAGGGGTGTCATGAAGCGAACATCATCCAACGGCTCGACGAAGGCGTGCGGGTGATTGCCGGACACAGCGAGCTGGTGGCACGCACTGGCCGCGCGCATCAAGGGCGGCGGATTCCGGTCTAGCTTCTCACGCGGTCCCGTAAACGGGTCGTCGACGCATTGATGCGGCGGACTTCAGATTCGAGAACGCTAGACCCGCTGCTTGGAAGAACGACGCAAGCCGCGACCGCGTCCGGCGGCAATACCGGCGAAGCCCAAGGCCAGCAGCGTCAGGCTGGCCGGCTCCGGCACCGCGCTGGTCGTGCTGTTGGTCGTGCTGATCGTCGTGATGGTGAACGCGCCCCCGGCCGCGACGTTCGGCGCGAGATCATCGATAAAGAACGTGCCCGTGCTGTTCAGAAAAGCATCGCTCGTGCTGAAGGGCTGGGTCAGGTCGGTAGTGTTGATGAACGGCGTGAGCAAGTCGCTGGCGTCCAGATAAAAGTTCTCGTTCGCGCTGCCGCTGACGTTCGAGTTCTGCAGCGTCACTTCGTCGGCACTGTCATCAAGGAAGATGCTCGATGACGAATTATCGGTGAAAGTATGGCTGAACCCGTTGATCGTGATCGTCACAGTCAAGGCGCCGAGCGCCGTCCCTGTCGCGGTGTTCTGCGATCCGCTGATGGACTGACTGAACAGGCTGGTGTCATAGACGAAGGTGCCGGTGATCGCGTCGTTGGTCAGATCGCTGGCAGGAGGCCCGAACACGCCGGTTGTGTCGTTGCCGCTGTACAGCGTCCCGGAAAAACTCCCGTCGATGATATCCGCTCGGGCCGACGCCGACCCCAACAGCATGGCGCAAACCGTGGCGGCGATGATGTGTTTCGACATGACGTTCTTCCGTAAAGGATCAGGTTAACAGGGCGTGGGCGAGGAAGCTGCTAAGGCTGACCGAACCGGCGCCATTCAGCACCGCCACGGTGGCCGGCGTGCCGCCGGACGTGTCGCTGATTTGCACGAGGGAGTTCGATCCCGAGGTGCCGAGCGTCAGGTAGGCGCCAATATCGGCGAGCTGTTGATCCCATGTGGTGGCGGCCAGCGCGGCGCGCAGATCGAACATGTCGCCATTGGTCAGCACGCTGCCGTTGATGGTGTCAAGCCCGTTGCCGGCCGACGGCAGGACGATTGTGTTGTTGGTGCCGGTGTCGGTCAGGGTGTCGGTGCCGCCCTGGTTGATGATGTCGTTGTTCGATCCGGCGAACTTTATCATGTTGAGACCGAGGCCGGCCTTGATCGTCGCCGTCCCGGCGGTGGTCACGATGGTATCGTTGCCGCTGCCGGTGGTGATCTGGTTGCCGGCTCCGGTCGTCCCGATCGAGTTGCCGCCATTGCCGGTGGTGATAATGGCGTTCGCACCGGCGGATGTAACCTTGTTGGCGCCGTTGCCCAGAGTGACTGTATCGCCCGCGCCGCCGACGGTGACCGTGTTGGCTCCGTCGCCGGCGATCACCGTTTCGTTGCCGCCGGTTCCGGCGGTGATGTGATCGGTGCCGGTGCCAACGGTCACGCTGTTGTTGGCGCCCGATATGGTGACCGTATCGGTGCCGTTACCCAAGGTAATCGTTGCGCTGCCGGTCATGCCGCTGACGGTGTCGTTGCCGTTGCCGCCGGTGACCGTATTACCGGTGCCCGTTGCATTGACGGTATTGTTGCCGGTGTTCAGCGTCGCCGCGTTGTTGTTGATGCCCATGTTGATCACATGGTTGCCGGGCTCGACATAGATCGTATTGCCGCTGCCGGCTGCCGAGATCGTCGTGTCGCTGCCGCCGAACAACTGGTCGCCGCCCGCGGCGCTGCCGACCAGGGTTTGTCCTGATCCCTCGCTGATCAGCCGCTGGCCGCTGCCGGTCGCGCTGGTGGTCGAACCCGGCGTCGTCGCCACCGTGGTCGGCAGGTTCGGGCCGGTTATGGTGACGTCGACGGTGCCGGTGACGCTGTGGTTTTGGCCGTCGGTCAGCGTGTAGGTGAAGCTATCCACCGGCGCCGAGGGATTGAGCCCGGTGGCCAGGTAGGTCAGCGTCTGAGTCGCGGCGTTCAGGGTGACGACACCCTGCGTGCCGCTGGTGCCCACCGCCGTGACCGACAGGCTGGACGGGTTCGGATCGACGCCGTTGCCGACCAGTTCGCCCCAGATGTTGCCTAGCGACAGACCTTGCGCGACGGTCAGGTCCAGCGTCGGCTGCGACAGCGCCGGCGGCGCGTAAACGCCCTCGGTCGCGCTGGCTGACCCGCCAGACGCCAGAGTGTTGACCGTGGCGATGTTGGTTGTCTGGGTGACGGCGTCGCCAGAAGGGGTGGTGACCGAGACCTCATAGTTGCCCGGGGCCAGGCCGGTGAAGCTGGCGTTGCCGTTGCTGTCGGTGGTCGTTGACCGACCGGTGGGACTGCCCGATCCGTTCAGCAGATTGACTGTCACGCCAGCGAGGTTGGTGTCGCCGGTATCCTGCACACCATTGGCGTTGACGTCGTCATAGACGTGCACGCTAAAGGTCGCCGGGACATAGATGCCCTCGATCGCGGTTACGCTGGCGCCGCCGGCCAACGCCTCCGGGGTCTGGATGTTGGTTGTCTGCGACACAGCGTCGCCGGTCGGCGTCGCGACCGAAATTTCGTAGCTGCCCGGAGCCAGACCGGTAAAGCTGACATTGCCGTTGCTGTCGGTGATCAGCGAGGTACCGGTCGGGTTGCCGGACCCGTTCAGCAGGTTCACCATGACCCCGGCCAACCCCGTTTCGCCATTGTCCTGCGAACCGTCGCCGTTGGCGTCGAGATAGACATGCGCGTCGAAGGTCGCCGTCCCTGGCGTGATGGTGAAAGTCTGACCGCTGCTGAAACCCCCGGCGATCGCATTCCCCGCCGCGTCGGTGATGCCGGTGCCGGAGCTGTTCAGGTCCAGTCCCATCGTGCCGCTGCCCGTGACGCCGGTGACGGTCACGGTGTAGGACGCGCCGCTGCCGCTGATCGAGGCGATCGTGCCGGCGACGGTGCCGGTGTCGGCGAGTGTGAAGTCCGACGTGGTCACGCCGGTGACCGATTCCGAGAAGGCGACGGTGAACTGCTCGGTGCCGCCGCTGTTGGACGGACTCCCCACCGTGTCGATCGCGGTCACCGAGGGCGGGGTATGCTCGATCGTGTAGGCCTGGCCGGTGAAGCCGCCGGCGATCGCGTTGCCCGCGGCGTCGGAGATGCCGGTGCCGGAACTGTTCAGATCCAGGCCCAGCGTGCCGTCGCCGGTAACGTTGTTGACGGTCACCGTGTAGGCCGAACCGCTTCCGCTGATCGAAGCGATCGTGCCGGCCGCGGTGCCGGTGTCGGCCAGCGTGAAGGCGGATGCCGTCACGCCAGTGACGGGTTCGGAGAAGGTGAGGCTGAACTGATCGCTGCTGGCGTTGTTCGGGCTGCTACCGACTGTGTCGATCGCCGTCACCGAAGGCGGCGTATGCTCGATCGTGTACGTCTCGCCGGTGAATCCGCCGGCGATCGCGTTGCCCGCGGCGTCGGACACGCCGCTGCCCGAAACCAGGTCCAGCCCCAGCGTGCCGTCCCCGGTGACGCCATTGACCGTCACCGTATAGCTCAGGCCACTGCCGCTGACCGAAGCGATCGTGCCCCCGACCGTGCCGGTCTCGGCCAGCGAGAACGACGACGTCGACACGCCGCTGACACTGCCCAGCCCGTCCGAAAACACCACGCTGAATTGCTCGCTGCTGGCGTTGTTCGGACTGCTGCCGACTGTGTCGATCGAGGTGACCGACGGCGGCGTATGCTCGATCGTGTATGTCTGTCCGGTGAAGCCGCCGGCGATGGCGTTGCCCGCGGCGTCCGAGATGCCGGTGCCGGAGCTTTTCAGGTCCAGGCCCAGCGTGCCGTCGCCGGTCACGTTATTGACGGTCACCGTGTAGGACAGGCCGCTGCCGCTGACCGACGCGATCGTGCCGTTTACGGTGCCGGTGTCGGCCAGCGAGAACGACGATGTTGAGACGCCGCTGACGCTGTCCAGGCCGTCCGAGAACACGACGATGAACTGGTCGCTGCTGGCGTTGTTCGGGCTGCTCGCAACCGTGTCGATCGACGTCACCGACGGCGGCGTATGCTCGATCGTATACGTCTCGCCGGTAAAGCCGCCGTTGATCGCATTCCCCGCCGCATCGGACACGCCACTGCCGGAACTCTTCAGATCCAGCCCCAGCGTCCCGTCGCCCGTCACGTTGTTGACGGTCACCGTGTAGGACAGGCCGCTGCCGCTGACTGACGCGATCGTGCCGTTTACCGTGCCGGTGTCGGCCAGGGAGAATGACGACGTGGACACGCCGCTGACGCTGCCGAGGCCATCCGAGAAGCTGACCGTGAACTGATCACTGCTGGCATTGTTCGGGCTGCTGCCCACTGTGTCGATGGCGGTGACGGCGGGCGGGGTGTGCTCGATCGTGTACGCCTCGCCGCCGCCGTACGCCACCGGCACATTGCCCGCCGTGTCTTCGATCCCGTTGCTCCCGGCCGCTTTCAGATTAAGCGTCATGGTACCGTCGCCGGTCACGTTGTTGACCGTGACCATGTATGACGAACCGCTGCCAGTGACCGAGGCAATCGTGCCGGCGACGGTGCCGGTGTCGGCCAGCGAGAAGGAGGAGGTCGAGACGCCGAAGACAGCTTCCGAGAAAGCGACGGTAAACTGGTCGCTGCTGGCATTGTTGGGGCTGCTGCCGACGCGGTTATCGGATGTAACCGTCGGCGCCGTCTCGTTCACGTCCACCGCAAACCCCGAGGAGGCCGACGATGTGGTGCCGGACAGCGTTGCCGTCGCGGTCAGCGTGTAATTGCCCGGCGACAGCGCCGTGCCGAGCGTGATGCCCCAGGTGCCGCCGGAGCCGGTGGTGGTCGTGCCGATCTGGTTCGTGCCGGCGTCGTACAAGGTGATCGTGGTGCCGGACGCCGCCGTGCCGCTGACGGTCAGCGCGCCGGTGTCGGTGATGCCGTCGGTCGAGGAGGTGCCGGTATCGGGCGAAATCCCGCTGATCACCGGCGGGTTGACGGTGACGACCTGGCTGATGCCCTCGCCGACCAGTTGGTTGGAGCTGTTGATACCGACGCCCACGACATTGTTTTCGCTGCCGTACGCCGGGCCGGCCGGGTCATTATTTCCGTAGGCCGGAAAAACCTGATACGCCAGCGTTCCGGGTGTGGTCACCGCTTCGCGGTTGATCGTCGAGGTGCCCGGCACCCAGGTATCCGCCGAGAATGTGCTGAAGTCGCGCGATTCCTGAAACTCGACGGTGCCGTTGGGCAGCACCGCGGTCCAGTTGACGTTGTCGGCGTTGTACGAGCTTCCGGCGGCGATCGCGTTGGCGACCGAGGCGCGGGTGGTAATTGCGCCGGTGGTGGAAACCGTCTGCACGTTCAGGGTGAAATTCGGATAGCCGCCGGTGCTGTTATTGTATGAGCCCGACGGGTTGTAGTTTACGGTGGCGAAGCCGCCGCCGGACAACGGGACAAAGGTCGGCGCTTGATCCACATTTGCCACCGACGTGGACCCCAGTGTGCCCTCGGGGCCCGTGTTGCCGGGGGTACTCAACTGCACGTTGCTGGCATTGAACATTTTGTAGCTGCCGGGCAGGAAAACGCTTTCCGACCCGAACCCGAAGATGACGTCGCCCAACGAATCGACCGCCATCGACCCGGTCCAGTCATCGACGCCTCCCGGATTGGATACGACCGTCATCGCGCCGCCGACCGCGACACCCGCCAGGGTGTAGCGCTGCATGAACACTCTCGATGCGTCGTCGGTCGAATACGCGACCACAAGCCCGCCGGACCAGGCACCCACGTTCCCTGTGGGATTGCCGGCCTCCAGATTGTTGTTGCCCGAGGTGGTGACTTGGCTGTGCACGACGAACGGCGCCGTCGTCACCGTACCCGCATTGTTCAGGATCTGCAGGTCGTAGTTCAGATTGGGGTCGCCCCAAGTCAGAACCGCCATGCCGCCGCCGGGAAGCGCCGCGATCGCGCCGCCGCCCTGGGTCGCGTTGCCGAGACCGCTGGTTTGAACGCCGTTGTTCGGCGAATCCCCGCCCGAGGCGAAGCTCAGGTTCCCGGTGGTCTGGTTCAGGCTGTCTGGGGTGCTGTTTGCCAGGATGGCAATCTGAAGGTCGTCGAAACCAAACGAGTTTGAGGCGGGCTGGTAGAGATTGCCCGCCAGCACGGCGAGATCGCCGTTCGACAGCACGGCCGTTCCCACGACCACGGGCTTTTGGTTGGCGCTCACTGACATAGGAAATTCCCCACCCACTTTTTTGGGATCGACAGCAGTCTTCGTTTGAACTTTGTATAAAGGAGATTAGCTTATCGAGGCAAGATGTTCTTATTAAGAATTTTGTACGAAAATAGAAAACATCGAAAAATCATGAGTGTTTGATACACTCTTCGCCGAATTGGTATATCCGAATTCCCAACGAATCAGCATATACCGGGCTGGCCGGCCCGCGGCGAACAAGGTCTGAAGCAGACCTGGATTCGAAGACAAGGTGGTGTTCCATGGCGTTGCCCGACCTGAAACTTGACCAAGCCGACGTCCCACGCCTGCTGCGTGACACTACGGCAGACCCGGGCTTTGTCAGGCTGCTACGGGAAATGGGCATTTCCCTGATCGCCGGAATACGCCCCGGTGCCATTGGCTGCTTTGGCGCTGCGGACCGCGCGCTCACCGTGTCCTGCACGCCAGTGACCATTCCGCTCGGCATGGCCACCGACGGGACCCGTATCGCGGTCGGCTCGCGGCGGGATATCACGATCTTCGCCCCATCCACCCGGCTGGCGGAGCATCTGCCCGGCAACCCTGGCTATTACGACGTCGTCTATGTGCCGGTGAGCCTTTACCGCACCGGTGAGTGCATGGTGCATGACATGGCGCTCGACGGCCCGAGCGTGCTGTTCACCAATACGCAGTTCTCCTGCCTTTGCCGGGCGGATGGCTTCAGCAGCTTCGTGCCACTCTGGCAGCCACCTTTCATTTCGGCGCTGTTACCGCAAGACCGCTGCCACCTGAACAGTTTCGCAACAGACGCAGGCCGCGTCCGTTACGCCACCGCGTTTGCCACATCCGATACACGACAGGGGTACCGGGACCGGCCGATCGATAGTGGGGTCCTCATCGACGTGGAGGCGAACGCCGTCGTGGTCACCGGACTGATCAAACCGCACTCAGTTCGGATATTCGATCAGAAGGTTTATGTCCTGAATTCGGCCGCCGGCGAGGTCCTGCTGGTTGATGTTGCGGCCCGCGGCGCGCAAACGCTGGCTCGGCTGCCGGGCTTTACCCGCGGCCTGCGGATGTGGGGTGACGTGCTGTTTGTCGGGCTGTCCACACTGCGGGCGAGCGCACAGTCCCTTGATCTGCCGCTGCGGCGGCATGCCGATCCGCTGATTGCGGGGATTGCCGCGCTGGATCGCGGCAGTGGGCGGTTGCTGGGGCTGCTGCGTCTCCCGGCGGGCGTGGAGGAGCTGTTCGATTTCGTCGTCATCCCCGGCCCGCAACGGCCACTGGTCTTGGATCCGGCGCCGGATGCGCCCGCGATCGGGATCGAAACCCCCACCGGCAGCTATTGGATGAAAACACGACCCGATCTTGTGCCGGGTGCAAAAGACTAAGCCGCAACGCAGCGGCTGCGAACCTGGAGTGAACGGTGGCCCGTTGTTCGGTCGCCCCGGACTCCGCATCTCTGTCTCGTCCGGAGTGTCTTCGTCTCCTGCGCCTTTGCACCGCGGTGCGCCGCTCGGGGTCGACGGGCGTGCCGGGCTGAAGGCGAGCCTCCGATAGGGTCGGTCCTTAGCGATAAATGATTGCCCGTCGGCCCCGGCCTGGCAAGGGCTTGTCGGACGGCAAAGTTCACCTGGTTCGGCCGCAGAACGGCAGGGGTGGTGTCGCGATCCCTGACTGGTTTTGACTGTTTGTTGTGCCCAACATCGGCGCAGGTCGAGGAGCGGATTGACCGATCTATCCTTGACGCACGCTGATTTCGGGTTCGCAGCAAGATGCGATGCTTCGACGCGGCGCTTCTCTGCCTGTTGCCGTATCGTCGTGCTGTGGGTGACGGTTCGTTCGGCCTTGGCTTCAAGCGGCGTTTGCACCCGGCCGCTGATCCTAACCAGTCAATCGCTATCGCCCGGCATCCATCAGCGTGCCGGTGAACCGTCGAGGAAATAACTATGACAATTTATTTGGGACAAAAATTGTCCTTGCCGTTTCGTTTAGGAGTATGCCACGATTGGCTTGGTCAACTCTCACCAAGGGAGGCGTGCATGACGATTAAACGAATTTGTCCGTCCCCGGTGGCGACCCCGGGCTTCCTTATGTTCAGGCCGCTCTCGCGACTTTAGAACGAAGCCTCCAGCGCTAACAGCGCCCTTTCCAGACTTCTCCATCGCGCCGCTTATAAACGGCTGCCAAGAGGATCGGCTCGCCGGCAACGGCGGCTGTCACGATCGTGTCTCATTCATCGCAAAGGCCGTTCCAGGCCGTCCTTGGCTACACTGCCAGGTTGTGGTGCCGGCAACCCGGCATGGTCACAGCCACCATCGCGGCGATCCTGTTTGCAACGGCAGCAGACCTGACCATTCCCGTCTTCGCCGGCCGACTGATCGATGCCGTTGCCGACCCGGATCGTGTGGCTGGCCGGGCGGCCGGAGTGGCGGCGATCCTCACAATGGCTGGGCTGGGTGCCGCGCAGATACTGGGTCGTCATCTGTCGTTCCTGGGGATCATTCGGGTTACCACCCGCATGATGCATGAGGCGGCGCAGGAGGCATTCTGGCGGGTGCAGCGCTTCGCGACCGACTGGCACGCCAACAGTTTCGCCGGATCCATCGTGCGCCGGATCACCCGTGGCATGTGGGCAATAGACCTGCTGAACGACACGGTTGTGCTGGCATTCATCCCGGCTCTGCTGGTCCTGTTCGGGTCCGCTCTCATACTGGGCTGTCGCTGGCCGGCGATGGGCGTGCTGGTGCTGGCCGGGGCGCTCGTTTACCTGGCTTTCTCGGCGGGCATGACCCTGCGCTATGTCGCTCCGGCGGCGCGGCTGTCCAACCGATGGGACACGCGCATCGGCGGCGCACTGGCTGACGCGATCGGCTGCAATGCGGTTGTCAAAGGCTTCGCAGCCGAAAGCCGCGAGGACGCGATCCTCGACGGCATCCTGGGCAAGTGGCAGCGTCGCACCCGTCGCACCTGGGTCCGCGGCACCAACAGCGGGACCGGGCAGATGGCGGCGCTACTGACCTTGCGGACGACCGTCGTCGGCAGCGCGCTGCTGTTCTGGTGGCAAGGACGGGCGACGCCGGGCGACGTGACGTATGTCCTGACCGCTTATTTCGTTGTGCACGGCTATCTGCGTGACCTTGGCCACCATATCGCCAACCTGCAGCGCTGCGTGAACGATATGGAAGAGATGGTGACTCTGCTTGCCGAACCGCTGGGCATTGCGGATCGCCAACCCGGTCGGGCGTTGCATGTCACCGCCGGACGAATCGGCTTCGAGAACGTCACGTTCCGCTATGGCGGTCATTCGGTACCGCTGTACGACCGGCTGACGCTGACGATCGGCGCCGGTGAACGGGTCGGTCTGGTTGGGCACTCCGGATCGGGCAAGTCCACGTTCGTGAAGCTGATCCAGCGACTGTATGATGTCACCGAGGGACGCATCACCGTTGACGGCCAGGACATCGCGGCAGCGACACAGGCCAGTCTGCGACAACAGATTGCGGTTGTCGCGCAGGATCCCGTCCTGTTCCACCGCAGCCTGGCGGAGAACATCAGCTATGCCAATCCAAGGGCCTCGCAGGCCGAGATCGAACAGGCCGCTCGTCATGCCAACGCCTATGACTTCATCGTTCGGCTGCCGCGCGGCTTTGCCACCTTGGTCGGGGAACGCGGGGTGAAGCTGTCCGGCGGCGAAAGGCAGCGCGTGGCACTCGCGCGGGCGTTTCTCGCCGACGCGCCGATCCTGATCCTGGATGAGGCGACCTCGAGTCTGGACAGCCATTCCGAGACGCTGATCCAGGATGCGATGCAGCGACTGATGCGGGGGCGGACCTGCATCGTGATCGCGCATCGGTTGTCCACGGTGCGCACACTGGACCGGATCCTGGTGTTCGACCGGGGACGTGTGGCGGAAGAAGGCAGCCATGTCGAGCTGATGCAGCATGCCGGGCTGTACCGGGATCTGTTCACGCATCAGGCGGCTGGCTTGCTACAGGCTTGAGCCGTTGCTTCGATGCAAAGAACGCTTGGCCCCGGCCTGGCTTTGCGGCACACTCCGGACAAATAAGTCTGGAGGAACCGAACAATGGGCGTCACCGGCACCCTGTCTGCATTCTCCGCCGACATCCAGCTGAATACATTGCCGCCCGAGGTCGTCAACCGCGCGCGATTTCTCGTCCTTGATCTAGTCGGCAATATCGTCCGTGCCCGTCATGATGCCGAAAGCACACCCGCGTTGCTGGCGGCCACGCGAGCCATGGGTATGGCCGCCGGAAATTCCGGGGTCTTCGGCGACGCCGCGCGCTACACCCCGGCAGGAGCGGCATTCCTGAACGGCGCCCTCGCTCATTCGCTCGATTTCGACGACACCCATGCCGCCGGGTCGCTGCATCCCGGCGCGCCCGTCATCCCCGCCGCACTGGCTGCGGGTGAAATGATGGGCGCATCGGGCGCTGATGTCCTGGCCGCCATCATCGCCGGCTATGAAGTCACCTGCCGGGTGGCGCTCGCGCTGCCCGCCGGGGCGCATTACGACCGCGGATACCATCCCACCGCCACCTGCGGCGCGTTCGGAGCGGCTGCCGCCGCGGCGCGGGTGTTCGGACTGGATGCCGACGGCGTGGCCGATGCGCTCGGCACGGTCCTGTCGCAAGCCGCCGGGAGCCTGCAGTTCCTCGCCAACGGTGCCTGGACGAAGCGCTTTCAGGTTGGCTGGGCGGCGACGAATGGGTTGATGGCCGCGACGCTGGCGCGCGAGGGGTTCAAGGGTGCCGCAGATGCGTTGGAAGGCAAGCACGGTTTCATGCATGCCTATGCGCCGGATCCAACCCCCGACCGGGCGGTGCACGATCTGGGCAAGGTTTGGGAATTGATGAACACGGCGGTCAAACCCTATCCATCTTGCCGCTATGGTCATGCCGGGATCGATGCGGCGCTGGCGCTGCGGGCCGCCAACCACATCAAGCCGTCGGAGATCACATCAGTCCGGCTGGGTCTGCCGCGGTCCGGAATGCTGTTGATCGGTGCGCCGGCCGATAAGAAGGCCAATCCGCAAAATGTCGTGGATGGTCAGTTCAGCGGCCCGTTCGTCATATCCTCGGCGCTGGCGACGGGAGCCATGGGCTGGGACAGCTACGCGCTACTGGGCGATCCGGCGGTGCGCGCATTGTTGTCGAAGGTTGAATGTCAGTTCGATCCGGAGATCGAGGCAGAGTTCCCGGCCAATATGTCCGGCAAGCTGACGATCGAGGCGCGGGGTCAGCGGTTCGAGCAGAAGGTCGTCGTCCCGAAAGGGGAACCGGGCAATTTCCTATCGGAGGATGAGCTGCGGGCAAAGTTCGCCGGACTGACCGAATCGGTGCTGGGTGCCGCCCGATCCGCCGCTTTGGCGAGCGCGGTTCTGGCGATCGACGTGACGGCCGACATCTCCAGCCTGGTCCGGCTCGCCTCGCCGCTGATGGCCGCGCGGCTGGCGGGATAACAGGATTTCCAGAGTGGCAACCGGGCGGCCGGCGGTCAGAACCGGAGCGAGAGCGACGCCGATCCAAACTGGTGCAGGCCACCGGTCTGGCCGTTAAACTCCTGCGTTTGGGCGACATAGGCGAAGGTCAGGCGCATGCCGTAGGCCATGACGGCGAATCCGCCCTGCATCTCGGCCACATCCCAAAGGGTGGACACGTGCGGTCCGCCGCGGAACGGGCTGGATTGCAGCAAGAGATCGTATCCGACCGCCTGACCGTCGACACCGGCGAACACATACCATGCGAACGGCCTCGTCGGAACGAAAGCGTCGCCGCCGCTCAAACCTGGCCGGACCCGAGGGACACCGAAATCGGAGTCCAGACCCTGGCCAAAGCGAAATGTCACACCCGTTTGCAGGTAGTCCCGCAGGTCACCGAGGCCGATGGTCAGAGAGGGCAGCGCATCCGTTTCCAGGCCGGCCACGGTGCCCATCGGCAGGCGCCAGGTCCGCTCATGCAGCACCTCAACCGCCGGGACGTTCTTGATCTGGCTGCCCCAGCCGTTGGTGTGGTTCTGGCCGATAATGTCGTGAAAACTGTTCTGCAGGTTCTCAGCGCCTGAACCGGGTCCGACCACGCCGAGGCTGACGGTCAGGACGCTTCTACTGTCGGCTGCGTCGCTCATCAGCGAGAAGTTGCCAAGCAGGACGCCTGCGTATGGCCGATCATAAGGACTCGCTACGGTGGCGGTGGTTCCGGCCGGCGTATAGATCTGTTGCGCCAGGTTGATCGCCACCCGCTGCTGGCCGCCGCCCCACAGGGTGCGGCCGAGTTCGGCGAGAACGTCCGGCACGACCGTGGTTGGGGATGTCCAACCGAGTCGCAGCCCGTTTACATAGAAACGGTCGGTCGGCGTACCGGCGGAAATCGACGCATTTTCGTCCTGCAACGTCCAGATAGCAGCGGAATCGGAGGCCGGCTGCGCCTGGGCTGCGATCGCTGGCATCACCAAAGTGGCAGCGATTGCCATCTTCATCCTAAGGTTCATGCAGCAGGACTTTGATTGTGAGTGTCGGTCGGATAGCGGCGCATGGCGAGGACATGATAGGGTAGACACCGTTTCGTCAACACTTGAGATGGGTTGGGTGACGGCGTAGCTTCGTTATCCATGGGATGGGTGGCCGAGCGGTTTAAGGCAGCGGTCTTGAAAACCGCCGTACGTGTAAGCGTACCGTGGGTTCGAATCCCACCCCATCCGCCAATTCGGAAAAAAGGCCGGGCACGCGGCCACGTCAAGGACCCGGCACTGTTCGCCACGATGGATCGGCCGCGAGTTTCGCCGGGCAGGACTGATCTTCAAGACCCGGGCTTGGCAAGTTCGGTCCGCGCCCGGCTCAACCTGCCCCAGTTCTTCTTATAGATTCCCGAGGCCTACGACGCCGGCTGTTCGGCCGGCGGGATCGTGACGGGCATCTGTTCCGATGCGGCCGCTGGGACGGCCGCGGCTGGTCAGCAACAGATCGGGGAGACGCATCACAAGAAAAATGCTGCGGTGCAGCAAATTTGCTTGCGAGACGCAGCCGCCAGGCGCACAGTCTGTCTCGCAGACGCGCTTAGGCGCACTGCTTTCTTGGACGTTTCCTCCCTAAACTTCGGCAGCGCCACAAGCGCTGCCGTTTTTTTGTCCCTTACCCGCAAGCAGATCGCCAGGCAAGCCCGTTCGGCTTGATCCCGGACGCGTTCTACATCAGCTGCACTTTGACCAGCCGCAATGAACACAGCTCAGGCACCCGGCCTCACGCACCAGGCCGGGCTGACTGCACTTGGGACAGAGCGGACCAAGCCGGGAGGCGGATGCGCCTGCTGATGCCTGAACGCCCGCCTTCGCCACCAACGGCTCTACCGGCGCGAGAAAGCCGGTCTCGATCATGTGCCGTTCGATGACGTCGCCGATCGCGGCGACCAGCGATCCCACATAGCGGCCGTTGCTCCACTGGCCGCCACGCGGATCGAAGACCTGTTTCAGCTCCTCCGCCACAAAAGCCACCTCGCCGCCGCGGCGGAACACCGCGCTGATCATCCGGGTCAGCGCCACGACCCAGGCATAATGCTCAAGGTTCTTCGAGTTCACGAACACCTCGAACGGCCGCCTGATTCCGTCCTGCTCGATGTCGTTGACCGTGACATACATCGCGTGCTCGCTGTCCGGCCAGCGCAGCTTGTAAGTCGCCCCGGTGAGTTTCTCCGACCGCACCATCAGATCGTTGGCCGTCTGCGCGACCGGCGCCGGTGTCTCGGCCGGCCTGACCTCCAGCACCGACCCGGTGATCGTATTCGGCCGGTAGGTGGTGCACCCCTTGCAGCCGCTGCGATAAGCGTCGAGGTAAACCTGCTGGAACGCCGCGAAGCTGATGTCCTCCGGCACGTTCACGGTCTTGGAGATCGCGCTGTCGACATGGCGCTGCACCGCCGCCTGCATCCGCACATGTTCGGCGGGCGTGAGGTCCTGAGCCGTGACGAAACAGTCCGGCAGCGAAGCCGCTTCGCCGTGGATCGCGCGGAAGCAGCGCAGCGCGTAATCGGACACCTCCTCTTCGGTCCTCGATCCGTCCGGCTGCAGCACCTTGCGCGTATAGGCCAGGGCAAAGACCGGCTCGACCCCGCTGGAGACGTTGTCGGCGACCAGCGAAATGGTGCCGGTCGGCGCGACGGAGGTGAGCAGCGCATTACGGATGCCATGCTCTGCGATCAGCGCCCGCACGTCCTCGTCCATCGCCGCGATGGTTTCGCCGGCGAGGTAGGCGTCCCGGTCGAACAGCGGAAACGCGCCCTTCTCACGGGCTAAACGGGCGGACGTCAGATAGGCCGACCGGCTGATCTGCCGGGCCCAGTCCCCTGCCCTCGCCGCGGCTTCCACCGACCCGTAGCGCAGACCTGTCATCATCAGCGCGTCGGCCAGCCCAGTCATCCCCAGCCCGATCCGGCGCTTGGCGATCGCCTCCTGGCGCTGCGCCTCGAGCGGAAAGCCCGAGGCGTCGATCGTGTTGTCCATCATCCGGATGGCCACGGCCACCAGATCGGCCAGCTCGGCTTCGTCGAGATGGGCCTGTGCGGTGAACGGCGCGCGCACCAGCCGTGCCAGGTTGATCGAACCCAGCAGGCAGGCGCCATAGGGCGGCAGCGGCTGCTCGCCGCAGGGGTTGGTCGAGTGGATCGTCTCGCAATACGCCAGATTGTTCCTCGCGTTGATCCGGTCGATGAAAATGACGCCCGGTTCGGCGTAATCGTAGGTCGCCCGCGTGATGCTATCGAACAGCGCCCGGGCGCGCAGAACCTTGAAGGTCGTGCCGCCGAACGTCAGCGCCCAGTCGGCATCGGCTTCGACCGCCGCCATGAAGGGGTCTGTCGCCAGGACCGACAGGTTGAAGTTGCGCAGCCGGCCTGACTGCCGCTTGGCCGCGATGAAGTCCTCGATGTCCGGATGGTCGCAGCGCATCGTCGCCATCATGGCGCCGCGGCGGGCACCAGCGGACATGATGGTGCGGCACATGGCATCCCACACGTCCATGAAGGACAGCGGGCCGGATGCGTCGGCGCCCACGCCCTTCACCGCGGCGCCCTTCGGCCGCAGCGAGCTGAAATCGTAACCGATCCCGCCGCCCTGCTGCATCGTCAGCGCGGCTTCCCGCAGATGTTCGAAGATGCTGCCAAGATCGTCGCCGATGTCGCCCATGACGAAGCAGTTGAACAACGTCACGCTGCGGTCAGTGCCAGCGCCGGACAGGATGCGGCCGGCGGGCAGAAACCGGAAATCCCGCAGCGCGTCGTAGAACGGCTGCTCCCACCGGCTCGGTTCGGCTTCGCCGGCGGCCAATGCATGCGCGACCCGCCACCAGGTGTCCTCGATGGTCAGATCGACCGGCGTCCCATCGGGTGCCGTGAGCCGGTACTTCGCATCCCAGATCTGGCGCGAGATCGGCGCGGCCCGCTCGATGGCTGACCTCATCAACGAATCGATGTTCATCCGATGATGTTACGCCATCTCCTGCCATGCGACAGCATTGTCTGCGGCACAAGCGCGGCGGTGATCTGTTTCGCCTCGGTGGGACGAAGCCCGAAATCGGTCAGGCCTGCCTGCTCGTCGCGTTAGAGGCGCGCAACCTAGACCGCCGCCGTGAAGCCAGCCTCCAGTTCACCCTCATCCCGTATGCCCGGAATGCAATCTAGCAGAAGAAACCCCCCACAACTTTGGATGCTCTCCATCAAGCTGAAGCGGTGGTACCCCGCAATGTGAACGACTCGGGGTACTGGGGGGTTTCCATGCTCCCGGGTCCGGGCCCGGAATTAACCTTTTGTTCAGTCATTCATGACAAGCTCGGTTGATCTGATTTTTCCTAGAGGTCCCAATGGCTGCCTTTCTAACGGCTCTCGACGTTGATCAACTGATGGCGGAACCGACCGCCAAGGTTCGTGCCGAAGTTGCGGAAAAAGTTGCGGCGGACCTTTCGCGTGACACTCTGACATCCGCTGAATTGGCGCTCTGCCAATCGATCGTCCGAATCCTGGCACGCGATGTGGAAGAAAGCGTTCGAGCATCGCTGTCACGCGGACTGCGCCACTCGCAGAACCTGCCGCAGGACATCGCACGTAAGCTGGCGGAGGACATAGAAGATGTGGCACTTCCAATCCTCGCCGACTCGCTCGTTCTGACCGACAAAGACCTGATTGAGATCGTTCGCCTGGGCTCCTCCGAGAAGCAGGAGGCCATCGCCGGTCGCCCGAACCTGACCGAAAATGTCACTGATGCCCTGATCACGCATGGCGAGGAACCGGCTGTCACTGTACTGATGGGCAACAAGACTGCCGCCATCACCGATCACAGTTTGAATCACGCAGTGACTCGGTTCGCTGACAGTAAGCCGGTCAAAGAAGCGATGGTGCGGCGTGAAAAGCTGCCTACTTCGGTCGCCGAACGGTTGGTGACGATGGTGTCGCAGGCGTTGCAGGCCCATCTCGTCGGTGCCTACGATCTGGCACCCGAGACGGTGGCGAAAATCGTGCTGGCATCGCGCGAGCAAGTGACCATTCGCCTCAGCGCGGGAGCTTCAGAGGACGATCTGAACGAGATGGTCAGGCAAATGCACAGCGCCGGGAGGCTGACTCCATCGGTGATTCTGCGCGCGCTGTATACCGGGGACATCGCATTTTTTGAGGCCGCGATGGCCGCAAGAGGTGATGTGCCAATCGCCAACGCCCGAATTCTGATCCACGAATCAAGCCGGCGAGGGTTGGAGGCGTTGCATAAGAAGGCATCAATGCCAGAACCACTCTACCGACTTGTCCGTGCAGCTGTCGACGTCGTCGATGGCACGGGTTTTACCGGAGATGATCGCGATCTGGCATCGTTCAGATCTCGTGTCATTACCCGGGTATTGACACTAACGGAAACGGCCGAGGCAGCGGATGCGGATTGTATTCTGGACAATCTGTGGGACGTGCTGATTTGTAAGAGTATGGAATTAGCCTGACAGACGGAGACTGAGCTAATCAATCTGCGTATCACAGCGTGATCAACCGTCGCTCACTGCCCGCCCTTCACCGCGCATACCTGCATCAAGAAGATCGATCGAGAGGACAATAACCGGACATGACAGCAAATGCGCTGAAACAGGACGACGGTACAGCCCTTCCTCGACGTGCGAACAGCGGTGCCAAACGATACGCTCGAGGAAGCCTTCCGCCGTCGCTGTCCCGGCTTGCGCCCCGCAAACGACGATGAAGTAGTCGGATTGGCGGCGTAATCAGCCCCCCTGGATTGCATGCCCTCGGGATCGACATCCCGTCGTAAGAATCCGCGCATTGACGGCTGCAATAAGATTTCTGCGGCATGGTCATACTTCTGTAGGCCCAAAGGCAGCCGGGCGGAAACTGACCGAACCGGGGTGACCCTGCCCCGGCCGGCGTCGGTGTCATACAGGCACGAGCCGACCCGTAAGCCCGACCGGAGAGATCCAGGATGGTCCGACCCTTTAACGGTTTCTTCATCATTGCCGGGCATAGTTCATCTTGAGTGATCTGGTGACATCACGTGCAAAAGCACACCTAAAGAAAGCCGCCTCCAGACTTAACTTTTTGGTTTTATGGAGAACCACATGGGGTTCGCAAAACAGCAGAAGGCGGTGTCGGGACGGCACCTTCCAGGCCGGGCGCGCCTGAACCGTCAACGCGATGTGATTGGACGCCCATGCCGGGCGAGAACCCTCGAAAACAGGCCTTTCGGGACCAACACGCGGTCGGCGTCGAGCAGCCCAAGGCGTCCGTCGAGTAGGTAACGAACGATTGCCCAACGGTAGGAAGAAATTTTCCGTAAAACAAAGGCAAATTGGAAACCAGCTATGATCAAGGGCTCGGGTTTGCTTAGCGCCCGGCATGACCTCATAGGGCGTGCGCTGCAGTGACCGGGCTTGGATGCGGTCTTTTCTCGGTCTTGGTACCGGAACCATTGCGGCAGGTGTGGAGGCATTTGAGCAGATGTTACCACTTGAAGGAGAACGCCGCTCACAGATTCAGGGTTTCTACGACAGCACCGCCCAACCGGCAGCCGAGGTGGCAGCTATGCTGGCTGAGAACATCCAGCAGCCAGCTAAGGAGACCTCTAAGATTGTCTATCGTGCAACGAAAAATCAGGGACCACCAGGGAAGGCGGAAGCCGCGGCCGGCCGTCCGATAGCCGTCGGACCGTGATCTACTTGCGAATCCCGAAGCCTTTGAAGCCTGTTACTGGCGTTCAGCAGAAAATACCCTGCTGGCGAGCGATACTCGGACATTGGAGCATAATATGAGCCACCTTGGGAATGAAGATACGGAGGACGCGCCTCGCCGTCGGGCCCGTGCCGACGAATTGCAGCGCCAGATCGAGCAGATGATGGGTCGGTTGCGCATAGCTGTGGTCTACGCCGGTGAGAAATCTTCGTCGGGTGCGGTGATCAATCAGACCGCAAACCAACGCTCCTGGAAAAGCTACGAAGCCGTCGCACACGACATCGCTCAATCGCTCGAGCGCCTGGGCTGCCAGCGCGTCTCAATCATGCCCGAGGACATGCGGCTCGGTGAACGCCTGCGCAGCGAAGGTATCCACATGGCCTGGCTCAACACCGGCGGTGTGCAAGGATATGATTCCGCGGCTCATGCGTCCGCGATGCTCGAAATGCTCGGCATTCCCTACATCGGCCATTCTCCATTATCAGCGGCCATCCTCGATAATAAATTTGTGTTCAAGCGTCAGTTGCTGGCCTCTGGCATCGCCACGGCACCATTCGTCGAATGCAAGCCCGCAGACGGCGGGTTCGATCCGGAGTCACATACGAGATTCAAGATTGCGTTTAAAAACTGGACCGGAGCCTTCATCGTCAAGCCAGTCTGCGGTCGCGCATCTCTTAACGTTCATTATGTTGCCGACCGCGCGTCGCTATCGGACACAATTAAGTCGGTCCAGGAAGCGACGCAAAGCAACGTGCTGGTCGAAGGCTATCTGCCGGGGCGGGAATATTGCGTCGCAACCTGCGGACCTCTGATCAGCCGCAACCGTGTTCTGGAGCGCAGCGACGCCCCCTTTGCTTTTGCCTGCGTGGAGCGCGTACTCGAAGAAAACGAGAAGGTCTTCACTTCGATGGACGTCAGCCCAATCACCGCTGAACGCGTCCGTGTGCTCTCCAGGCCCGAAGACGCCGCTATTGCAAACCGCCTGCGTGGATTGGGCCGGAGCGTATTCACCGAGCTTGGCGTCGACACGCTCGTGCGCCTTGACGTAAGAGCAGGAGAGGATGGGGAACTCTATGTCCTGGAAGCCAACCCCAAGCCGGATCTGAAAGCGCCAGGGAAACAGGTGACAAGCATTATTTGTGCCGGCATCGTGCAGGAGGGTATGAGTTACGACGACCTTATTCTGTCATTGCTGGCTGACAAGATCGATCTCTTGTTCAGCATGCGCCGCGATACCGTGAGATCGCTTTTAAAGACCGCAGCATAATCATCAGGATGCGAATCTCGTGAACGCCATAGCTGAGGGGAAGGTCGTTATTAAGCGTATTATGATCGACGCCCTCGTAATGTTTACGGCCTGCTGCTTCTCCTTGAGCACCCTCGTTTACGTGGCACAGGGCGATGCAGACAGAATTTATCGTGATTTCTACCGGGCCGCCGCCTATTCGCAGGGCCAGTTAATTCAGACTGAAACAGAATTGTTCCTGCAGAAGGACTTGTCTTTGCAGCAGTTCGCCGGTTTCAATGCGCTGGCCGACCCAACGATCGCAGAAACCTCCTCCATTGGCAGCGTAGAACTTCTTGACGCACGCGGCGAGATTGTCTTCAGAGACCTGGCGGCCGCAGCAGCTTCGCATGTGGCCCTCGGCGAGTCCGCCGCCGGTAAGACGGCGTCCGGAGACGCGGTGACGAGTATTGACGGTGAAGAAGTCAAACTGCCGCTGCTTAGGAAATCGGAGATAGTCGGCAGCATAGTCCTGGAGCTCCGGCTGGACAGGATAGCGGCTCGCGTTAACGAGAGCTTTCGTCCAATCTGGTTTTTGGTCCTGATCTGCTCTGCCGCTTTCGCAGGACTTACCTTCGCCACCCGCAAAATCGCCTGGGAGCGGAAGCGCGTCTGGACGGCGCTGGCGTTCACCGCGACCTTCGTCATGGTCGCCGGATTAATAACTGTTATCCTCGTTAGCCTCTATACCGAAGGTGCTGGAGTCAAGGGCAAGGCCCTGCTGAACTCTCTCCGCGGACGGTTGCAGGAGGTCACGGATTACAATATCAGCTTCGACCAGCTTGAGGGTACAGACAAACTCTTGGCCGACTACCGTCAGTTGAATCCGGATATTTTATCTATCGGCCTAAGCATCGGCGGGGTAGCCAAGTTTAACACCGACCCGCAACGGATCGGCACGCCCTGGGTGCCGGTGCAGGATACATTCCAGTACGTTGCGGATATCGGCGGGAAAGACAGTCTTCAGCCTACCAAGATTGCAATCACCATGGAGCCGGACGTGGTCTTTCGACAGATCATCGATAGCCTCCGGAATATACTTGCCCTGTTTGTAGCATCAGCATTATTCGCCTATTTTTCCATGAGCGTTGCAAGATCTCTTCAGGAAGCCCGCGAAGGCAAAGACCGCGGAGAGGCCACCGTATCGGATTTTGGGATCGGTTTGATAAAGCCGGTTTTTTTTCTTGCTACGTTTATCGAGAACCTTAACTACGCGTTTTTGCCAGAATATGTACAAAATGTAGTGCAGGCGACGGGTGTCCCGCTTGGATTTACCTCGTTTCCGTTCATCGCATTCTACCTGAGCTTCGCTTTATCGCTTCTCCCGGCCGAACGAATAGCAAGCCGCCTCGGTCCGCACAAACTCATCTGGGGCGGCCTCATTCTTGTGGCGGTTGGCCTGCTCTGTTTGATTGGCCAGTTCGGGTTCGGGTCGATTGTCATGGCCCGCGCGGTTTCAGGGATCGGCCAAGGCTTCGTTTTCATCGGCGTGCAGTCCTATGTCCTCGACGTCACGACCGTTGAAAGCCGGACTCGTGGCGCCTCAGTCATCGTTATTGGCTTCCAGGCGGGTATGATGTCCGGAATGGCGATCGGGTCTCTGCTCGTTTCGCAGTTAGGCGCACGCGGTGTATTTGCCCTCGGTGTCGTGATTTCGGTGGTAACAGCGATATATACAATATCCGTCGTCCCCAAGGTGGCAGTCGCCAACATAAGGCGGGGGGCCGACCAGCCGAACGCCTGGCGTAACATCTTACTGACTCTGCGCGATCCAATGTTCCTTAAGACAATCTGGCTGATCGGCCTGCCGGCAAAAGCTGTTCTGACCGGAGTGATCTTGTTCGCGTTGCCATTGCTGTTGGTGAAGCGGGGGTATCGTCAGGAAGATATCGGCCAGATAACGATGGCGTACGGTGGAGCCGTGATGGGAGCCAGCGCATGGGTATCAGCCAGGACGAGTGGGTGGCGCGGGGCTACAGGTAACATTTTGGTCGCAGGGGCAATCCTCAGCGGCGCTGGTCTGCTGCTGATATCGGCCGTCGGATGGAAGTGGGGCGGATTTGACGTAAACCAGTTGCTGCCCGATGCCGTAGTCATCTTGACTGGGGCGATAATCGTTGGCGTGGGTCACGGCTTCATTAACGCCCCGGTCATCGCACAGGTCGCAGAATCAAGCATCTCAGATCGGCTCGGTATCGCACCGGTTGCCGCGACCTATCGTCTTCTCGAACGAGCCGGCCACACGACGGGGCCCATGATTGTCGGTCAGATCGCTCTGCTATCGGGCTCCGGCACGATCGCACTCGGCTGGATTGGCGGCCTGCTGATCGCACTTGGGATGATTTTCGCTGTCTCGGTTCAAACAAATAGAGGATCTCCGGTAACTGCAAAACTGTATGATTGGAGCAAGACGCAATGAGAGGGATAGGTTGGTTCACTGGTGTCGGGATTCTTGTTTCGATCGCAGGAATCGCCGGGAGCGCATGCGCGGCTGAGCAGGCAGCGACGCCGGTACCCGGCTGGTTCAAGCTCGATACGAGTCTGGCAAAGGATTGGGAGGCTGTCGAGGTTCGTGGTGATACCGGATCGATCCTGCTGCGACGCCGCGGCGAGGCCGGCGGCGACGCGAAGCGGCACATCCTTTCACTCCAGTCGCGCGCTTCATCGGCTTACGACGTGGCGCTTAGCGAGGCGGCCAGTGTGCTCGAGCAAAAACTCGCGCCCCTGGATATTCTTGTTGTGAACTATAACGATAACCTAGGCCGGGCACAGACCGCGGTCACACAGGCGGAGAAAAGCGGCTTCGATCTGATCCTTGCAACCGGGTCGGACGCGACGGAGTGGTTGTGGAAAAATTACCACGGCGGAAGCCTGCCCGTAGTGTCAATGTGCGCAAAAGACCCGGTGACGCTGGGCCAGGTGAAGAGTTATAATGCGGGCACCGGGTCAAACTTCGCCTTGACGTCGCTCAACCTGCCAATCGACGTCCAACTAGCCTACGCGCTTGAAGTAATGCCCGGACTTCGAAACCTGGCGATTATCGTTGACAGTGCCAATCAGAGCGCGATCGAGACGCAAGCTGTTCCGGCCGCCAACGCCGCGCGGGCCCATGGCATTCGGGTGCTGACCCTCATGGCGCACGGCAATGGGACCAGCAATTCGAATTCCAAGGGAGCCGATCAAAAGCTCACTGACCTCGTCAACGAGGCAGTTGAGACAATGCAGGTGAATGATGCCAATCTCGTGAGGAGCATGTTTCTTATTACCGGTAGTACGG
>Ga0182012_10001290_pt1 | contig 27598 bp, 15 predicted proteins | sample 612S2SmetaG_FD_120486 | JGI IMG/M metagenome (GOLD analysis project Ga0182012, IMG submission 120486) | Permafrost microbial communities from Stordalen Mire, Sweden - 612S2S metaG | ecosystem: Environmental > Terrestrial > Soil > Wetlands > Permafrost | place: Sweden: Stordalen | collected...
GTTGGCAATATATTTGTAGACCGGCATCCCGCCCTTGAGCGCACCCCGGCCCAGAATGCGCGAGGCCAGCACCATGTCATACACGCCGCTCGCCACCATGCCGGCCATCGCCGTCACCAGGAGCGGCGTGTACTGGTAATCCGGATGGACCATCACGACAATGTCCGCGCCCGCGGCCAGCGCCTCGCGGTAGCAGGTTTGCTGGTTGCGCCCGTAGCCGTAGTTCGCGTCGTGAACGTGCGTCTGCACGCCCAGCTTCTTTGACAGCTCTACCGTGTTGTCGCGGCTCGAGTCGTCGACGAGGATCTTGATGTCGACCTCGGCGGGCAACTCGCTCACCGTCATCTCCAGCGTCTTCTCGGCGTTATACGCCGGCATCACTACTGCGATTTTCTTTCCGTTGATCATTCGTGCGCAATGATTCCCTTCGGTTAGGGCCCACGTGAGGGCAGTGATGAGCAAAGAACAGAATGTGGGTGAGGAATCCAGACGCAGTGGAGGGAAGGTATTGATTTACAACCCCTTAAGGTCAGACGATTCTCGTATGCCGGGGTTTACATTCATCGTTGTTCTTTTAAGACCATGGTAATCGATTACCCGAATCGCCATCCAGCTCGGCATCATCCAAGCATGTTGTTGATAATCCATTGGTTGCAGGCTGCATACGGAGCTGACGGCACGATTCCAGCGCCGGAAATCCATCGCTATCGCATTTACGATCCATGTTTTTTTGAGATTCCCAGCACCCATTCCTATGGCTTCAAGCTTCGTGCGTTCCATATCCTGCGGATCGATACTCAGGCGCAAATAAGGGAAAACGAACGAGTGTGCCGAGAGGCAGGAATTGATTGAAATGCCGTTGGAAGATGGGAATAACTTCAGGCCGCGTCTTGATCCCGTAGTGCCACGATCAGAAAAACAATCCCCACCACGGCAAAATTTCTGAAAGCCGCGTCCTGGCCGTTCCATATATGCGACTGCCACATGAGGAACCACTCTGCGCCGACGGTGAGAAAAGCCACTAACCAGATCATCATGGAGAGCGTAAGCGCACCCAGCGCGACGCTTTTGGCCGCATCGAAATCTGCCGCGGGCAAGCGCAGCGCGCGCAGCAGCCGCAGTGCACCCCACGCCAGAAGCACCGCTGTCGTGAGCTCCCAGGCAATGATGCCCAGATAAAAGGCCAGATGAATGGCGGGCGAGGTCAACGCCCGCCACATGCCATGATTGCCGGGAAACGTCGTATCCATCATCAGCACATGGCGCACGAACTGGTAGTTCGAATCGAAGTCCGTGAGGTTATTGAAGACCACCAGCGCGTGAAGCAGACAGACGGCTGCTACAAGAGACAATTTCGCAATGCGCAGAATCATGGGAACGGCCTCCCGGGAAACGGAATCGGGCGCGAATATACTGCTGGAGTTTCTTGAATTGAGTTACGGCTATTGTCAGCGATGCGCCTTGCCGCCGTCCAGAGAAACAGCGATGCCGAAGATGGGGACCAATTGCCCGGTGCCGGGCTCGGAGGAGGGTTCTCCGTACTGGTTGTGCCAGTACCACAGGCCGGCATTGAATTTGACCGACTCGGTGCGATGAAAGACGGAGTCGCCCACATCGATGGAGACGAAGTTGCGAGTTAGAAATTCGCTTACCGTCTGGACGCCGTTTCCGTCGCGTCCTTTGGGAGTGTTGAATTCGGCGAATCCGATCTCCGCCATTTGCAACCTGCCTGCGCGGAAGTGAAGATTCCATGCGGGCTCGATGTTGAAGCCGGGATTGAACTCAACTGCCTTGCCAAGTATGCCGTTGTAATTCCACTCCTTGCGCAGGTGAAGCCCGACGCCAAGGCTGCTGCCTTGCGGCATTCTCCATTCGAGCCTGGGGCCGACGAAGAGGGTCCGCTGCGCGGGCGCCATGGCGGAGTTTTTGGTTTGCAAATCGGCGCCCACCTCCGCGTCAACGTCGCGCAACGGGCCATGGGCGAATTGCCTCGAATCGACAATGCGATGCAGCCCGAGGCTCGATCGCAGAGTGGCGTAAATCTCCGACGCGCCTGCGCCGCCCGAAGCCGCGGGCTCCACTGTGCCGGATTGATTGAAAGTCAGGTCTACGAAGTTGGTACCCAGGCTCCAGAAGTCCAGATGCTTGTACTCGACGGTGTTACGCGAAATATCGGCCGGCGAGCCGCTGTTGGCTTTCAGAACAAATGGCGTTCGATAGTCTGGGCCGTACCAGTACTCAATGAAGTTTTTTGCCGGAGGAAGCTGGTGAGCCTGACCGGCAGGCGCGGGCGCCGTGGCGAGATTGGCGCAGGGCTGCTGACAGGGAGCATTCTGCTGTGCTGCGGCGTTCCGGGCTGGGTGCACAAAACTAAGCGTGGCAATCAGCGCGAAGTTGCCTGCAAGCAAAATTGGCAGCCGACACAGCCGTTCCCTTCCGCGCCCGGCAATTGCCAGCAGATTTTTGCTCATTGACCCCCACCTATTTACGTGAATGGTAGGAGCCGTTCCGCTTGATCGACTGTGATTATGATCACATCTGCAATTGCGGACGCGCAGCGGGATGTGAATGCGGCTTCAAGAGAGATGAGTATCATGCAGCCGTGTCACAGGGCTGCGTGGCCCCGTGTAACCTGGTCGAATACTCGGCAATAATTACCTCCAGCAACCCTGGAGATTTCCTGCGGGTGGAATCCCTGGGCTAGCATCTCGCCTGCAACCGCGTAAATGAATCCCGCGTGCTGGTCTGGCCATATTGCATTGGTACCCGCCCCTCGTCCGGCGGGCGGAGCGACAGAGGTATCTGTACCGATGCCTGTATGCTCGACTCCGACCACCTCAACCATTTGCTTGATGGCCGTTACAAATTCCTTCAGAGTTGGGAAGATATGCCATATTCCGACGACGCCGCCCGCATCGGCCACGGCCTTGGCATACTCTCTGCTCACAAGGCGCGCTGTAAGCCCGGGGTTCCCTACATACTGGTTGTCCGATCTGCCGAGCGCGTTATCGAGCGCAGTGTGCGTAACGACCAAAGGATGACGCGCAACTTTGAGCGCGGCGAAGACAGCTGCTTCGGTTGCATGCGCCAAATCCACCACGATCCCGAGCCGGTTGCACTCCCGAATTACATCTGCGCCGAAAGGGGTGAGCCCGGAAATATCCGCGACCTGGCTGTTCGGATCGCTGCCCGTCGGTTGGATTAGCTGCTGTACTCCGGCCAGGGGAGAGCTGAGAGCGTGCATTTGATGGACGAGCTGCATGTGACGCAGACCGCGCTTGTAAGCCTCCTCAACGCGCTCCAGGCGGCCTTCAATCCACTGCGCTCCTTCACAATCTTGAATCACGATTGGCTTGTTCTCCGCATGAGCAGCCTTCAAGTCTTTCATCGAGAGAGCGCGTCGCATGTCATTTTGCTTGAGCATGCGATCTGCATTTGCAAGGTTCTGAAGATGGTACTGGTACCAGTCACCCGGCTGCGGTGAGCGATCGCCGTCGACCGCATACGTGAAACACACGGCTGACAGGCCGGCCTTTTTCATCTGGCTGCTAAGATCGATGGCGAGGTCCGCGCCAGTCTCCTCAGCGCCCTTGGCATATGGCGGCTGATATGCGTGATTGTGCATGTCGACCGAAATCGTTTCCGCAACTATTTTCGTTACACGCGGGTCCGTTGCGACCTCGTCTGCATACATGCGGCCAAGTGAAGAGTTGCTGCAGAGGGCCAGGCTTGCTCCTCCCAGAGTCTTCAGCATCGCGCGTCGCGATTGTTCAAATCCGGTCTTCATATCGTTTCAAGTCTCCTGGGTGGAGCGTAGCGCACCATGGAATTCCCTCAATCGAGGCTGCCCCATCCTTCGCGTTTTTCCGGCGGGGAGTGGGCTGGCAAGCGCCCCTGTTCCCTGAAAGAATGTAGAACTCTCAGCAGATGGCAAAGCTCGATGGACCCTCTGCTGAGACATCGCATCCAGGCTCTCTCGATCGTATCCAACAAGGTGGTTGCGCGTCACGCGAACGCGCAACTCACGCATTGTAGGTGCTCGAAGACACGCGGCCGCCGTGGCCGGTCCAGTTGGTGTGGAAGAACTCTCCGCGCGGCTTGTCGACGCGTTCATAGGTATGCGCACCGAAGAAGTCGCGCTGCGCCTGGAGCAGATTGGCAGGCAGCCGAGCCGTGCGGTAGCCGTCGAAGAACGCCAGCGCCGTGGAGAATGCCGGCGTGGGAATGCCCAGGGCAACCGCCGCGCCCAGCGTCTTGCGCCACGAGGCCTGGTACTGATTGAGCGCGGAGTAGAAAAAGCTGTCCAGCAGCAGATTCTCAAGGCTAGGGTGGGTGTCGAATGCATCCTTGATCTTGCTCAGAAAGCGGCTGCGAATGATGCAGCCACCGCGCCACATCAGCGCAATGCCGCCCATGTTCAGGTGCCAGCCGTTCTCCTTGGCCGCGGCGCGCAGCAGCATGTAGCCCTGCGCGTACGAAATCATCTTCGAGCAGTAAAGCGCTCGCCGTACGTCCTCAATAAACGCGGCCCGGTCGCTGATTGCGACCTTCGTCGCTGGCCCTTCGAGAATCTTCGAGGCCGCAACGCGCTCGTCTTTTAACGCCGAAAGGCAACGCGCAAACACCGACTCGCCGATCAGCGTTACCGGCTGGCCGGTATCGAGCGCGCTGATCACGGTCCACTTGCCCGTTCCCTTCTGCCCCGCGGTGTCCAGAATCTTGTCAACGATCGGCGTGCCGTCGTCGTCCTTCTTGGCGAAAATCTGCGCGGAGATCTCAATCAGATAGCTGTCCAGCTCGCCTTTGTTCCAGTCTGCAAACACCGTGTGCAGCTCGTCCGCGCTCAGGCCCAGCGCGCCCTGCAGCAGATCGTATGCCTCGCAGATCAACTGCATGTCGCCGTATTCGATGCCGTTGTGCACCATCTTCACGTAGTGGCCTGCGCCGTTTTCACCCACCCAGTCGCAGCACGGGGTTCCATCTTCCACCTTGGCCGCGATGGCCTGAAAGATCGGCTTCACATGAGGCCACGCAGCCGGGTTGCCACCGGGCATAATCGACGGCCCGCGCCGCGCTCCCTCTTCGCCGCCGCTCACGCCGGTTCCGATAAACAGAATTCCCTTCTCCGCCAGCGACTGCGTGCGCCGATTGGAATCGGTAAACAGAGAGTTGCCGCCGTCAATCACAATATCGCCGGCTTCAAGATAGGGCAGCACATGGTCGATCATTTCGTCGACCGTGCTGCCGGCCTTGACCATCAGCATCAGGCGGCGGGGGCGCTTGAGCAGGCTGACGAACTCCTGGATGGAATGCGCGCCTACCACTTCGGTTCCTTTGGCCTCGACGGCGAGAAAGTCGTCCACCTTCGAAACGGTACGGTTGAACACAGCCACCTTGAATCCGTGGTCGTTCATATTCAGGACAAGATTTTGTCCCATCACTGCAAGGCCGATCAGGCCAATATCACACGTTGCGTCCGCCATCTTCACTCCTCGATCGTTCTGCATATTTTGCTCTTAGCGCTGAATCCGAGCCGAGCCGCCCGACGCAAACGCGCGCACCTGGTCGATAGTCGCCATGGTCGTGTCGCCGGGGAACGTCGTCAGCAGCGCGCCGTGCGCCCATCCCAACTTTACCGCCTCTTCCGGCTCCTCGCCCTGAAGCAGGCCGTAGATGAACCCGGCCGCAAATCCGTCGCCGCCGCCAACGCGGTCCAGCACTTCCAACTCGGCGGTAGGCGCAGTGTAGGTTTTTCCGTTGATCCACGCCACCGCGCTCCAGCTATGCCGGCTCGTCGAGTGCACCTCGCGCAGTGTCGTGGCCACGGCCTTCACATGCGGATGCTTCTTGACTACATTCTCAATCATCCCGAAGAAGACCGACGGATCGAGCTTGGACTTGGCCTTGACCTCCGGCCCGGGAATGCCGAGGCCTTTCTGCAGGTCCTCTTCATTGCCAACCAGCACGTCTACATTTTTCACAATCGTCGAAATCGTCCCCACGGCGCGCGCGTCGCCGCCGTGAATCTTCCACAGCTTCTCGCGGAAGTTCAGATCGAACGATGTGATTGCGCCCGCCGCCTTGGCCGCCTGCATCATCTCGGCCGCCAGCGGAGCCGTGGTGGGCGAGAGCGCGGCAAAGATGCCGCCGGAGTGAGCCCACTTCACGCCCTTTGCGAAGATTCCCGCCCAGTCGAAATCCCCCGGCTTCAGTTGACCGGCAGCCTCGTTGGCCCGGTTATAAAACACGACTGGCGCGCGTACGCCGAATCCGCGATCGCTGTAGACGGCGGCCATATTGGGTCCCGTCGCGCCATCGTGCTTGAAGTGCTTGTAAAACGGCTTCACGCCCATGGCGCGCACACGCTCGGCAATCAGGTCGCCGATCGGATAGTCCGACATTGCGCTGGCGACGCCCGTGCGCAGTTCGAAACAATCGGCAAGATTTGCGGCCACATTGAATTCGCCGCCGCTGACGTGGATCTGACACTCAGTCGCCTTGCGAAAAGGGATGATGCCGGGGTCAAGCCGATGGACCAACGCTCCCAAGGAAAGAAAATCCAGCTCCGCATCTTTGCGAATCTCCAAACCGCTGGTCGTTACACCGTTACTCATGGCCTTTCACTCCTGATGGCGAATTGTCGCCTGGATCGAAGACTCTATCAAAACACTCGCCGGAGAAAATGCCAGAGTTTGGCGAGGCGGTTTTGCGGTCGGCCAGTGGTCTGACCACTCGATCCCCTCGATCATATCATGCTCACACTGCTGCCTTAAGTGCCGTTGAACCAACTCTCCTATTTTTGCAATTCTTCCAATCCGATCCATCTTATTGAGCCCAACAAGGGGCCGACGGCTTGGCCTGCGCATCGGGATCGTCCCGGTGAATCTTGAGGTATTCGATAAGATCCATCCGTTGCGAGGGCGACAGCGCAGGACCGATCACACCCATCGGACTCTTGCCGTCGGGTTGATAAGCCGCGCTGAACTCGTGCCCCGTGTTGCGATTGCCTGAGAGTGTAGTGTCCAGCCAGAATCCGCTCGATGTGCCGTCCACCGGCCGCGTTGCCAGGCCCACCATCACCGGGTCAAACTCGCGCCGCCCCACGAAGAACCGCGTGGAGCGTTCGCTGGCAGGCGAAAGCAATTCATAGAGGTTGGGGACCGATCCGTTGTGCAGATACGGCGGCGCGGCCCACACGCCTTCCAGCGGGCGCGCCTTGTAGGCATCCACAACCTCCGGCATATCGAGCGTATCGAATCCGGCGTAAACCGCCTGCTGCGCAGTGGAGACGTTGTGCTCCGCATAGTAGTGCTCGCGGATCTTCATGTCCAGCATGGTCAGGCCCTCACCCACGTTGACTTTATGCAGGTCAATCGAATTGAGCTTCTGGGCGATCGCTTCGTCGGTAAGCAGGTTGTTCTGCGCGTAGGCGAGTTCATATTCCATCTCGTTCAGCGCGGCCTTGTCTCCGCCCACGCTCTTGCACCGCGCAATCTCCTCCTGCAGCGCGGGAATCATGACTGCCTGCCGAGCCTGTTGCTCTTTGTAAACGCTCTGAAGCATGGGCTTGACCTCGTCCAGCGTGAGGCCCGCCGGAGTCAGATCGGCGGTATGCTGGACAAAGTTATTGGCTGTGTTGGCGTCCGTTCCCACCACGCTCACGTCGACCGGCTCGATAAGCCACAAAGGATCGTTGGTAGTTCGCCCCGGCGAGGTAAATGCCTTGAGCGCCGGCGAAGCGATATGCGGACCGTGGCACGAGACGCAATAAGCCTGAAACAGTTGCTGGCCCCGCGCTGCCGATGCCTGGTCGATCTTGCCCAGAATGTCTTCCGGCCACTGCGGCGGCTTGAGCTGCTCAAGCGTCGTTTCAAGGCCATAGATATTGTCGAACAAGACGGAGGTGTTATAGCGCTCGCTCTCCGGCAGCGGGCGGCCGTGGCCGTCAAGAAATTGCAGCGTCGCCCCCACGCCCATTGCTTCGCCCACGTTGCGCGCCATGGCCTGGCTGATTGAAGCGTTGTATTGCAGCCAGTTGAACTTCCAGATGTTCCAGAGATACGGAAACCTCACCGGCCCGTTGCCTGCGTAGTAGTTGTGTGCGGAGATGTGATCGCCGAGCACCGTGTTGCCGATGCGCCCCAGCGCATCGCTGCGCCCGTAGCCCTCCTGCACGGGATAATGCGTCGGCGAGGAGGAACCGAGGAATGCCTTCAGCACCTTGCCGGAAACAGAAGCCAGGTTGCGCCAGAGCGCCAACCTGTCCAACAGGTTCCATGCGTGGGGTCCGAGTACATTGGCTGCGAAGCGATTGAACTTGAACGGATTGAGCAGCGTCTCAAACAGCGACAGGCCCAGATCGGTTTCAAAGCTGCCGGCCTTCACGTCGGAGAACGCGGTTAACGTTCCGCCGCCGTCGATGCGGATGCCCGTGGTCTTGCCGTTCCGGGTAAAGTTCAACTGCCGCGTGTGGCAGGCAGCGCAGGTGATGTCGGCCACGTTCTCGCCGAGTTGCTGGTCGTATCGCTTTGCAAAGCCGACAGGCAGTTGGTCGGGATTGGCCTTCGTCGCCTCGTCGACAACGAAGTTGAGCGACCGCATGTGCTCGGGATCGGTCAGGCGGGCGCGCACAAAGGGCTGCTCCAGATTGACAAACCAACTGTAACGCACGCCGTCCATGCTGGTTCCCTGCGGCGTGTAGTAGAAACTCTCGCGCGCCTCCGTGCTCCAACCCTGGTCCAGATACACTACCCGATCCACATGCTGCGCGGCGGGAATGTTTTTAGCGGCCAGGTAGCCGTAAACATGCCTCGCCAAAAAATGCAGCGGCGGCGAGAGCAGCAGCGCCAGCAAAACCGCCAACGCAAAGACATTGCCCAGGACGCGAAGGACGGAATGCTTGATATGCGGCGACTGCGGTAATCCGGCCAGCATCGACTCCGCAGTGGCCTGGCCGAGGCGCACCTTGCGGCTGGCCAACTCCACCGCATAACGGCCTCGATTCACACTGCCCAGCGGCCTGGTATCGGGCGTAGCGTGCTCGGTTACATCGATATATTTCGGTTCGCACTCGGCGGCTGGGAAATTCGACTTCGGCAGCAGCGTAAGGCGCCCAACCTGATAGAACGGCGCCTGCTTCTCATTCCACTTGACGGTCGCATTTTCAATCCAGAAGCTCGGCGCGCGGCGCATTCCCCAGCGCGTCATGCGCGCGGGCTCGAGCAACTGCACTGCGAAATCGAACGAGCTCATGCGCTCGTCTTCATTCAGATGGCGAATCAGTTCGTCCTGCAGTTGGTTCGCGCCGCCGTCGAGTGCCTGTGCGGGGTTTTCAGCGTTGGGAATGGCCGTGAACTTCACCGCCTCCGACGGGCCGTGGCTGAAGGGCACCGTGCTCCAGTAACGGATCTTTTGATAGGCGCCGACGGTTCGGATCTTCTGAATCTCGCTCAGAACGGACGTTTTGACGAATCGAAAAATATCGGGCAGCGGCAACAGCAAGATGGCTTTGAACTGCTGAAATGCGCTGCCCGCGCTCAACACCTTCGTTGTTGCGGCAAAGGTGTGCAGATCGTTGATGGGGAACGTGGACGCGCTCTGCACGGAAAAATCCTGATAGGCCACGCCGGGAGCCACGCCAGAAGCAATGCCAGGTGACAACTCCACGGAGAACGACAGGGCGCGCAGATCGAATTTCTTGTCGCGATAGATAGTCGAGGCCGCGTTGGCAAAACGCACCGTCGCGTTATAGACGCCCGGTTGGGCAAAGATGCCATGCGCGAGGCGCGCGGCAACGGCAGGGCCGTTTACGGATTTTGCAAGATCGAAGACCTCAAACGTGGCCCGCGCGCAAATGCCCTTGGTGTGCGTGCCTCTGCCGGGCGCGCGATGCTGCTGGGCGGCATACGCCGCCTGCAGGCTCAGGATGCCGCGCAGGATCTCCGCTTCGTCGGAAGATTCGGTGGGAAGTTTTCGCTCGAATATCGTCATCGCAGGTTCACCCAGTCTCGAACAAAAGTGTCCGCGCTCAGGCCGGCTCGGCAGCACCCGGCCCCACGGTGAACCAATTGTACACAGGCACGAGACTCACGCGCGCCTCATTAACTCTTCGATCGCGCGCATGCGTCCAGCAGGGCCTGGTGGCGCAAAACCGCGTCACTTTCATCTGCTTCCGTTATTTAACAAATATTCATTCTTGCTAGCGCTTGAACGCGATCCCAACCAGGGGTACCAGATTGCTGCGCAGGCCGACATTGTTCGCCTGCTTCAGCAAGTTTCCGTAAATCAGAAAGTGCCTGACCGGAACCCACTTCACGCCGAAGCTGACGTTCACCGTGGTATAGGTGTTGATTCCGGTCGTCTCGGTGTTGAAGGATTGGCTGATTGCACCGCCTGCCGCCGGTGGCGCGACGCAGACGCCCGTGGAGTTCTTCGCGGGGCATACCAACCCATTGCTCAAAGAGAATGAGGGAGAGTTGACAAACTGTGTACCGAGAATATCGAACGAAGCGCCAAACGTGCGATTGATCTTGGCGTCCACGCCGGAGGCAAACTGCAGGCCGCCGGGCAGGCGGCTGGGAAGCGCATTCAGATTCACGAGTTGGGACTTGTTGTTCCATTGATAGCCGATTTTGACATGCGGAGCAATGCGCGCTCTGTATTCGAACAGGCCGAAGATGTTGCCGCCAAAGGCCCCTGAACCGAGCAGGTTGAGCGAGTCGCCGGTTGGGAAGCGTGCCGATACGCCGCCTGCCACCGCTGTTCGACTTCCTTCTCCTCCAAGAACCTGCTGTTTGAGGATCACCATCATGTCACCGAGGCCACTGGAGGAACCCTGCGTGTAAACGGAGGGACTGACCGCGGGGCTCTCATTCGTATAAGTACCGGCTCCGGAATCGTAGAAGAACGCACTGAAGTTATACGTCGTCACCTTCATCTGGACTTCGTTGTACGGCACTACCAGCGACACGTCGGTCGACTTGGTAACTCCATAGGTCGCCATGCCGACTTCCTGATCCAGCGTAAACTGCACTCGATTGGTTTCCGATCCATAAAACACCTGCAAGTCGCCCGCATTGGCAGGCGACTGCTGGGCATAGGTAAACGTGACCGGAAGGGTACCCAGGCTGATGCCATTGACTGAGTTGAAGTTGAAGTGCTGATAGCTGAATCCCGCGTAGACGTGGCCTTTGCCGACGGTATCCGGACGGTCGGTCAGCAACGGGCCAAGGTTGTCGAAGGGAGCGGTGGCTTCCTGCCCTTTTTGGCGAAGCGAAACCACGCCGATGGAGGCGCTGGGGATGGGGAGCTGCGTCAATTGCGTAGCCACCGACGCATTGATCGCGTTGCCCACGCTCTGCGCCGCCGCGGATGCGGGCGCGCCGATGGTGTAGGCGCCGAGTGTCTGCGCGGACACCGGAAACTCGCAGATCAACTTGGTCGAAGTAGTGCAATTGACCTGGCCGAAGGAGCAGACGGCGGGGACCGTTACAAACGATATGAAGAGCCACAATGCTTTGTATTTCACGAATTCTCTCCTACGCAATCAGCGCGAATCACAATAAATCGGCACAGCTTCGGCAACAAACAACTTGCCCGCTTCCCGGTTAGGGAAGCACAGTCAATGGCACCACCGCGGTGTAGGTGACGTTGTTCTGATCCAGGCCTACGACCTGCACCAGGTAGGTTCCTTGCGGGAGCACGCCGCCGGCCGGCGTGGGGGGCGCGGTGAAGCTGCCTCCGCATCCGGTCACAGCGAACGAAGCCGCCACCAACAGCAGAATCGCTCCAAGGAACCGCACCCAACTGCGGCGCGGCGACTTTCTGCTGCCGAACCAGCCCATCAGAACCAGCAGCGGCAGACCCCAGAGGGCGGCCAGTCTAAACGTGCCTCCCACCTGCACCTGGGCTACAGTGGAGAGCGCTGTAATTGAGACCGTTACGCCGGTCTGACTGCTTGATACCGAAACCGAAGGGGAGCCGAACGAGCACGTCAGGTAGCCACTGGTCGAATATTCATGGCCTACCGTTAGGGTTGCGCTCGCGGCGGACAAGCTGCTCACATAGAAGTTGGGGCAACTGAACGTGGTCAGCGTGGTAGGCGCCTTCCCGGATGGGGGAGTTGCAGTATTGAATGTGACTGACTCGGTGCCGGCAACTCCCGGAACCTGGGTGAGCGCGACGGCCTGGCCAACCACGAACACAGTCAACGGCGTGGTCGTTGTATGGCTCAGCGCCGGCACCGTGTTGTCCGTTGCGGACAGCGACACGGTGTAGGATCCGACGGCTGCTGCCGAAGAAGCTGCAATTGTGTAGGTCACTGGAGTGCCAGTGGCTCCCGACGGCGTTGTTGTGCTTGCAGAGCAGGATGGATCGGCGACTGCCTTACCGGTTGAAACGCTGGTAACTGTGCAGGTGACAGTCAAAGCATCGATGTATGTACCCGAGGAGGTCACCGTCATCGTAATCGGGCCCGTAGGGGATGCAAGCGCATTGAACGGATCCGTGGAAGTTGAATAGCCTTGGGTCAAGAAGATGGGTGTGGAACTGTACGTTGCCGGTTTTGTGAATGCCAAGCCGAAGTTTTGCACGACTTGGACAAGCGGGCTGCTGGTGTTGTTGCTGGTGGTAAAGTTGCTATCCCCGGAAAAAGTGACCAGGGCGTTGACCTGTCCGCTACCGGTGAATGGCGAAGTAGCTGGGAACGTATACACGCAGGTCGCGATGCCGCTTCCGTTCGCTTGCGGCATCACTGGAGCAGCCGCGCAGGCAACCGCGCCGTTACTTATCGCGAAATTGACTGTGCTGGTCGAGGCAGGAACAATCGCTCCAACGGCGGTCGGCGTGATGGTTGCGGTAAAGGTAACTGCCTGCGTGGCGACGCTGGTCGGAAGTCCGGCAACAAGTGGGGATGAGGACACCACGGCCACCGTGGTCCCAGTCTGAGTAATCACCTGGCTGACGCCGGAGGAATTTGCAGCGGAAACGGCGGGGAAGTTGGAGTCACCGCTGTAACTTGCTTTGATGGAATGTGTCCCTGCCGTCAGGTCGGCGGCAGCCGCAGTGGAGGGAGTCCCGGTAGAGGGGCTGATGGTGCAGGCTCCCACAACGCCTGCGGTTACCGATGCTGTGCAGAGGGTGGTATTTGTCGAACTGTCAATATATGTGACGTTTCCGGTGGGCTTGGTGGCGCCGACGAAGCCAGGTGTGATTGTGGAGTTGAAGGTGACGGTTGCATTGACATTTGTGAAGGCTGCGGTCGATGTGACCGCGACCGTATCCGATTGAGCGCTGAGGGTCACTTGTTGCGCGGCTGAGCCCGCAGTCCCCGAAGTGAAGTTCGAGTCGCTGGAATAGGTCGCCGTGATTGTATAGCTACCCGTGTTGGGGAGCGGCATCTGGCATTGAGCAGTCGTGATCGAGGCCGAAGTGCTTACCGCCGCAGCCGAACACAGTGTCGTAGTTACGCCGCCAATCGTATAACTGAAATTCACCGTGCCAGTGGGGTTCGTGGTGCCGCTCGGCGAACCGTAGATCGCCGGGGTAACCGTAGCCGTGAAAGTTACCGGCTGATTGACGGCCGAGGTGGTCGGCAACGACGTGACGGTCGTCGTGGTGCTGGTTTGGTTCACAACCTGTGAGAAGGCGCTGGAAGTGGCCGTCGCGAAGTTCGTATCTCCACTGTACGTTACCGTAATCGAATGCGTGCCCGCGGTCAGGAGTGGAACCTTGCAGGATGGGATAGTTGCGGTGAATGGGGAGCCTGTTGTGGCCGTGAAAGTGCAGAGCGTGGCTGCACCGTCCAGATAAGTAACCGTGCCGGTGGGCACCGTCGTTCCTGCTGGGAAAGTGAAGCCTGCGCTGAACGTGACTTGCTGGTTCACCGACGATGCACCGAGCGATGTGACGCTGACCGAGGTTGCTCCCTTGTTTACAACTTGGGGAACCGTGTTTGTGCTACCGGTGAAGTTCGTGTCGCCATTGTAGACGGCCTTGATCGTATCTCCGGCGGTAGGCGCTGCGAACGTATTGGTGCATGTCGCCTTGGTTACGCCCAGCACAGTCGACACGCTCAATCCGGAACAGCCGGTCAAAGCGCCGGGGTTTGTGGTATCGGTGAAGGTGACCGTCCCGGTTGGGGTGGTCGGGGTAGTCCCTGCCGGCGCGGCGGGCGTCACGGTGGCCGTGAAGGTCACCTGCCCGTTGACGCCCGAGGCGTTGGGCGTCGACGTGACAGCCGTCGTGGTGCTGGCCTGGCTCACGTTATAGGAAGTGATGCTTCCGCCCGTACCGGCGGTGAAGTTTTGATCGCTGCTGTAGGTTGCCGTGATCGTAGCCGCAGACGTTTGGCTGGCGAATGTATAGCTGCAAGTCGCGGTTTGATTGCCGGCATTGATTACCGCCGCATTGCATAGAGTTGTGCCGCCCTGCTTGAACGTAACAGTGCCCGTGGGTTCAACTTCCGTACCCGCGGCGGCCGGCGGCTTCACGGTGGCTGAGAAGGTCGTCGGCTGGTTCACAACCGGAGTCGTGGGCAAGGACGACAGCGTGGTCACCGCAACAGCCTGGCTCAGCGTCTCAGTGTACGGTGCCGGCGACGTAACGATGTAATTTGGATCGCTGGTGCTGTTGCCAGGCGAACTGCTGTATGTCGCCACAACGATGTCCGCGGGCACAACCAGCGATGCAGTCGTGCAGCTCGCGCTCCCGGTCGAAGACACGGTCACCGTGGGGCAATCGTTGATCGCGCCGCCATTTACCGTAAAGGATACTGTACCTTTGGGGATGACCGGCGAGAGTGTGCCGGAGAGCTGCGCCGTAAAGGTAACCGACGTGCCGACGCTCACGGAACCCGAAGGCGAGGGTGTCAAACCAAGCGTCGGAGTGAGCGCGTTCACCGTCTGCGTGGTCGAGGAACTGGTCGGACTGGCGTTGTAGGAATTAGTGTCGCCCGAGTATGTCGCCGTAACCACAAACGATCCTGCGGGCAGCGCCTGCGTGGAGCAGGTGGCCACGCCTGTCGTCGCATTCACCGACTGGGTGGAGCAAGCCGCGAACGCGGTGGTCGTCGTTCCACTCGATGCAAATTTCATGGTCCCGAGAAACGGCGCCGGCAGGGTGGCGTTTGCGGGTGGCGCTACCGTGGCCGTAAAGGTGACCAAGCCGTCTACGTTAGTCGCCGCGCCGGCAGGTGTCATGGTCACCGTCGTATTGGCCTTTGTGACTGCCAGGGTCGCCGTTCCGGTAATAGAGTTGGTCACCGTGTCGGTCGCAATCACAGTTTGAGTGGGTCCGACCGTTACCAGGGCAAGGTTGTTAAAGGTATGCACCCCAGTATCCCCGGAAACAAAGGTGTAATTGGCCGGCAGCGTCTCGTACGTGCTTGTATCGGAGGAGGTAAAGTGAACCGTCCCCGTGTAGCCGGTAGCAACGTTTCCGGCCGCGTCGTAGGCCGTCACCGTCACGCTGAACGGAACCCCCGCGGTGGTCGTCAATGGCGCTGTAACCTGAAGCAGCGTCGCCGGTCCAATCACGTTGAAGTCGTTGCTCGCGGCCTGATAGTTGCGGCTCGTGGAAGCCCCGGCGGGCAGCACCGAAATCGAAGACAGCAGTTGCTGATTCATGCCGGGAGTTGTGCTCACCTTGAGGTTGCTGTAAGTGGCCACGCCGCCTGCGGTGGTGGCGCTGTTGCCCGACAATGTGCCCGCGCCGCTATACGTCAGCGTGATCGGAATCCCGTTGGGCGCGTCGGTGTTGTTGACGGTCAGCAGCGTATTGGTCTCCAGCAACTGCACAGTGGGCGGCGGGATCATAGGCGTGCCCAGGAAAGCGGTGGTCGGCTGCTGCTGAAAGCTCACCCCGGTGTAGTTGGTCTGCGCCGCGCCGGCATCTACGTTTGCCGACGGGCAGTAGCCGCCTGCGGGTTGCAGCGGAAAGCCGCGCTCGTCCGTGGTCGCGCCGGATGCGATATTGCTGCTCAAGCCCGCGCAGATAGCGGCGCTGCCCGGCAGCGGAAGCATGGTCTGGAGTGTTGTTCCAGTGCTGCCGTTGATCTGGAGCGGGCTAAGCGTAATCGCCGCGCCGGTGCCGCCCACCAGGGTGTTGGTGGCGTTGGTGCTGCCGCCGATCACGTCGCCGCTCGATACATTCACTGTGGCGCCATTGACTCCGATATTGGCACTGGCGCCATGTACGGTTGTGTTCCCGGACACAATGCTGTTGGTCAGGTTCAGCGTTCCGGTGTTCACGTAGATGCCGCCAGCGGTGTCGGTGGGAGTTCCGGATGCCGAGTTGCCGGCAATGGTTGTGTTTACGGCTGTGATCAGGCCGCCGCCGTTGTAGATGCCGCCACCGTACACGGATTGCGCGGCGCTGGTTGCGGTGTTGCCGGCAATCGTGCTCTCGGCGATCTGCAATGTGCCGGAATTCGCGATGCCAGCGCCGCCAGCGCTGGAGGTGTTGCCGGCGATCGTGCTATTCAATACGGTGAGCGTACCGGCGCTCAATATGCCGCCACCGCCTGCGGCGCTGGTTGTATTGCCCTTCGAAATGGTCAGCCAGTCTAGAAGCACAGGAACGCCCGCTCCGACCGTAAACACGCTAAAGTTGCTGGCCGCGCCACCGCCGTTGACGGTAACCGCTTGGGTTGGCTGGCCAAGAATGTTGATGCCTGCTGCGCCGGTCAAATTCAGCGTGCCGCTGCTCAAGGTGATGCTGGTGACTGCGGGGGCAAAGTCGATGTCGCCGCTGCCGTTCGTATTCGCCGAGCTGACAGCGGCGCGCAGCGAGCCCACGCCGGAGTCTGTCGCCGACGTGACTTGCTGGTAGTTGGCCTGCACCGCGCCGATATCCACGGATCCGGCGGGGCAGGGGGTGTAGGAGGGGTTCATGGCAAAGCCGCGTTGGTCGATGGTCAGGCCCGCCGATGAGGCTGCGCTTGCCAAGCCGTTGCAGATTGCCGGGCTGCCGGGCTGTGACAGGAACGTCTGTGTAGTGCCGCCATAATAGCCCAGCGGCATCAGGTTGGGGTTACTCCCCGTGATTGCGTTGGTGTTGGTGGTGCAACCAACGCAGTCGTCTTCCGTTGTGCCGGCATCGAGATTTTTATAGTAGAGGTTATAGCTGGCATTGAGTGGGACCGCAGGAACCGACAACATGGCCGCGCCTTGACCGGTGGCGGTTGCGCTATTGCCGGTGAAGATGCTGTTCAGCACCGTCCCTGTGCCGCCAGTGGTGTAAATAGCGCCGGCGCCGGTGCCGGAGTTTCCTGAGAAAGTGCTGTTGGTCACCGCCAGCCCGCTGATGCTGTAGATGGCGCCGCCATAATTGGAGGAGTTGCCGGAGAAGGTGCTGTTGTTCACCGTTAGCGTGCCGGAGCCTGCTGCGATGGCGCCGCCGCCATTCGTGCTGCTATTTCCGGTGAAGGTGCTGCCGGTGACTTTCAGTGGGCCGCTGTTTGAGATAGCGCCGCCCGAAACGGCCGTGTTTGCTGAGAAGGCGCAGTTGGTCACTGTCAAGTTGGCGATGCTGGCGATAGCTCCGCCCTGAGTGCCATTCCCGCCGGCAAAGGTCAGCCCGGAGATGGTGACTGTCGGGGACGAGACGGTCGAGCCGATAGAAAAAATTGATGATCCCGCTGGGGCACTTGCACCGTTAATGGTGAGCTGGTTTGGGCCAGGTCCGGTGATGGTCACGTTGTTGACCATGGGCGCCAGGGCACTGGCCAGCGTAATCGTACCGGTCGCGGTCAGATTGATGGTGTCGCCCGAGGAATAGTTGTTAAGGCAATAGCGCAGCGTGCCGCTGGTATTCGTATCCGCGGTCGAGCTCACCGTGCAGACCGCGGCCCACGCTCCCGTGGAGCCAATGCCCATCGCCGCCAGCATGGCAGCCAGGCGCAGGAAACCGGACAAACGCCGCTCTTTACCACCCTTCGGCGGAAAAATTGACAGATCGACTTGAGGAAGGACGGCCAGATTACGCGAGCGTAGCAGGTTCATGGTCAGGCTCCGAATAGAGTAAGGGTGGAAAGAGACGGTCCCGAGGTCCGCTCCAGGCAGGATCGTTGGCGGCACGCACAAGGGAACACGCCGGATTCAGACGGAAAACGAGATGCAGGCATAGCGGCCGGGAAGCCCTGGCGTGCGCGACCTTCACAAAGGCGATGCAGCTTCTTGCGAATCATTCCCGTTCTCCGGCGGCTTGGCCGCAGTGTCACTGCCCGGGTTTGGAGATACAACAACTTCCATTCATGCTCGAACAACTGAACTATCAGCAGCAAAACTCTATAGCTCATGAACAGCGAAAACATGAAAAATATGCAACCGGAAATCGTCAGTACGACTCTTTGGCAAATTCATTGCTGACTCTGTTTGAGAAATACATCGGTACCCAATACTGCGGCAACTATGACCCAAAGCGCCGAAACTGCACAAAAAAATACAGATACAAGGCGAATGTTGAGAAAACTATCACGCTCACGGCATCAAGTCAAGAAGAAATCGATTCGATGGAGACAGTAATAGCGCGCTTATGGGATTTGCCGCCTCGAGCTTGGTTATGAATCGACGTAAATATTTTTCGGTTTTCCCACCGCGCGCCGTGCCTGAACATTCGGCTAGAAGCTTGAAAGTTGCCAGTTGCCTTCAGAGCCTTTCGCGAAGTGGAATGTCTTTTGAGTGGGATTTTGCGGGAGATTGTCTCCATCCTTGGTGCGAATCGTAACCGTCTCGGTGCAGTTCAAGCTCGGAGCCTCGGGCGAGCCGCCAACCGAGCAGGACTGCTCACTCACTGTAAAGTTCTTGGCCTCTTCGCACCATTTTGACCAGGTACCCAGCTTGCCGCTGCTCAAGGCACTCTGGCAATCCTTCGTGTTCTTGCCGGAGGCATTTGCGAACACGCCCTTGTAGGCGCCCAGTGCCGCGACAAGCGTGGATGCGTCGGGCGCCGCGGCCTTAGGAGGACTCGGTGCATTGTTGACAACAGGCTGCGGAGTGGCTGGTTCAATCACTTCTACCGTTTGCTCAGCAAGCATCGTCGATCCGTTGGCGGTCAACACATAGGTCGTGGTCTTCGTCGGTTTGTCCGGTTTGCTCCCTTGTAATGACACCGGGCCAAGGGGGGCAATGGAAACCGACGATGCGTTGTTTACCTCCCAGGAAATTTGAACCGGATTCCCCTTCTCGATTGAGTTTGCGCTCACCTTGAGGCTCCCGGTCGGCGGTGCAACCGGAGTAACGGTGGCGACAACCGGCGCTTGCGCGGGTGCCTGCGGGGTTGTTGGAGGCGGTGTACCCGGTTTGGGCGTAGATCCCGTACTGGTGGCTGCCTGGGGCTTAGGCGGCGCCGGCTTCAGGAAGAACGAATCCGGCGTGTTTTGGTTGAGCGCGATTTGGACAGGGTGCTCCTGGAACGCCGAATCGTCAATCGCCGTATACCGGACCGTACGCGAGCCGATGGGGAGAGGGATCGCTTGTCCAACCTTTCGCACTCCCATGTTCTTGCCATCCACGGAGAGCTTGAATTCGGGTAGATTGCCCTGCGCCGTGAGCGTTCCCGAGGTTCCGGCTTGCAGTGCCTTGGTCATCGAAACAGTATCCTGATAATCGCCGGAGCCTACTACCACTTTGTCGTCAAACGGTTCATAGCCATCCTTGGTTACATGCAGCTGATGAGGCCCCGGCTTTACCTGCGTAGTCAACTCGCCGTTGGCATCGGTGGCCACGGGGGGCAGATTATCAATGGAAACCAAAGCCCCTGCAGGCGCTTTGGCAATGATGAGATGGGCAATATTGGCCGCCGGCGCAGGCTTCAGTTTCCATATCAGCAGTCCGACAAGCAGCAGCAGAACCAGCGCTCCGGCGGCAACCATCACGATGGGGAATGACTTCGGCTTGGCGGAGGCAATCTCGGACAATTGTGCATCGAAGACAGCGCTGTGGGATCCCGTAGTCGTCTGCTCAAGGGCTTTCTTTACCGACTGCCCCATGCGCTGCCAGTCCGCCTGCATCCGGGCATCGGCAAACTCCATCACCGGCGTGGCAGTCTTTAAAGCCGTGAGCGCGCCTTTCGGATCGTTTGCCAAGAGCGCGGCACGCGCCGACTCGACGGATTGCCCCACCAGTTCCTGCGCGTATGCGGAGCGTTCGGCCTCAATTTGCTGGATGGCGCTGGTCAGCTCAGCCGACTCCCCGTAAGCGTGCAGCACCGCCTGCAAGCCCTCGATGCCGGCAGTGAAATCCCTTCGCGCAGCCGCATCGCGCGCCGCCGCGATCGCCTGGCTGGCCGCCTGCTTCTGTTGCTGCTCCGCAAGCAACGAACGTTGCAGCTCCTGCAGCGACGGATTGCCGGGTGCCGTGGCAAGCTGTTCCTGGAGCAAGCGAATGGCCTCACCCAGTTCGCCGCGCTCCCGCAGATGGCCGACACGCTGCTGAAGCACTTCGATCTTGCGCGCAAAGGCAGCCTGCTGCTCTTGTGCCTCTTCGAGCAGCCGGGACAAACTTGCGTCGCCGGTCTGCTGAATGCCCTGGTCGAGAAGGCGAATCGCCTCATCGAGCCGTCCGTCGCGAATCAGCGCGCGCCCTTCCGTGGCGCAGCGTTCGATGGTGTCGCCGCGCTGCGTGGCGGCCTGCTCGTCCCGCGCGAAGGCCAGCAGGCCGTTGATCTCCGCATCCTGGCCAAACTCGATTTGAAACGATTCCAGAACCGCGATGGCCTTGTCGTATTGCTTGGCGGCCATCAACTCCCGCACTTTCAGCAGCGTGTCCGCCTGCACCTGCTCCACGCGCTGCGCATCCAACTGCTTGCGCAGGGACTGCTCGTAGGCCAGCAGGCGTTCGTCGCCGGGCATCTTGTCCAGCGCCTTCTGCAAAACGCCCAGCGCTTCAAATGGGGAGCTGGCAAACATTTCTTTGGCTTGGGAGATCGAGTCATCCACCAGGCGCCTGGCTTCAAACTTGCGCGCCTCGGTGTCGACCTCGGCCTTCAGCCGATGCAGCATGGTCTCATTGGGCAGCTTTTCGATGGCCCGATTGAGCAGCTCGGCCGCCTGGTCGAACGACCCGGCCCTCAAAAATCCATTGACTCTGGTCTCAATCTCCTCGAGAATCTCCCGGCGCTGCTCCTGCTCTCTTGCCTTGGCATACTCGCGGCGCAGCATGTCGGTGTCAGGATTCGAGGGATCGATGCCTTCCGCTTCCGCCAGCAGTTTGTCCGCGGCGGGAAGGTTGCGAGCCACCAGCTCCCGGCGCACTGCATCCAGAATCTCCAGAAGCCTGCCCCGCTGCGCCTCAATCTCCGCCTGCCGGGTCAACCCTTGCTTCACGGCGAGCAGCTTGGGGTTTTCCTGGTCCTCCTGGAGCGCTTTATCGACAATGCGCATGGCCGCGGTGATGTCGCCGCGGTTCCTTGCCGCCTCCGCATCCGCCAGCGCCCGCGCGCTCATCTCGGAGCGGCGCTTCTTCTCCTCGACAGATTGAATTCGCTGCCGAATGTCGGTGGATGTCGTGTCGAGGTTCTGCGCTTCTTTCAACTGCGTGAGCGCTTCCTCGAAGTTGCCGGACAAGAGCGCTTCATCGGCGCGGGCGGTGCACTCGCGCAGCCGCTCCGCCCGCCGCATCCGATCATGATGTTCCCGGACCAGCTTGCGCAGCTTTCTTACCTGGGTATTGGCCGGATCGAGCTTCGCGGCCTCTTCCAGCAGTTCCAGGGCCGGCGTGTAACGGCTCTCCATAGTCAGCCGTTCGGCGTCGTCAAACAGCTCCGTAACCCGGCTCCGCTTGAGATCTTCGATCACATCGTGCAGAGCGTCGGCAAAATCTTCGCCGGTCCGGTACCGCTCCTCTGGGTTCTTGGCCAGCGACTTGGCCACAATCTCATCCAGCACGGGCGGGTAATCGTGGAGATATTCCGACAGTGCGGTGTGGGCTTCGTTGACGATCTTGTACGAGGCCGTTGCTTCGCCGCCGGTAAAGGGCTCCTGTCCGGTAAGCAGCTTGAAGAGCGTCACGCCGGCGGAGAAGATGTCCACACGGCCGTCGATCACCCCGCCCTTGAACCGCTCCGGCGCAATGTAGTGCAGCGACCCGATCACCTGGCTGGTTTGCGTGAGCCCGGCCTTGCCGTCCGCATCCTGCACCTTCGCGATCCCGAAGTCGATGATCTTGGCCGAGCCGTCTTTCTGCACGATCACGTTGGCCGGCTTGATGTCCCGATGGATGATTCCGTTTTCGTGGGCATAACCGAGCGCCAGGCTAACCTGCTCGATAATGCGCAGCTTGGCGATCAGGGTCAGTTGTTTGCCCGAGGAGATGATCTTGTCGAGCGATTCGCCCTCGACGAACTCCATGGCGATAAAGGGCAGCCCGTCCTGCACGCCCATCTCGTAAACCGTGGGGATATTGGGGTGGCGGAGCGTGGCCGCCTTGGCTTCCACCTGGAAGCGCGCCAGCCCGTCTTCCGCAGCGGACTTGAAGGGCCTCTTGATCGCCACCAGGCGGCCAAGGTCCTCGTCCTGAGCGAGCAGCACCTCGCCCATGCCGCCGCGGCCAAGCACCTTGATGATCTCGTATTTGCCGATCTTTCCCGCGGAGACGTTTTCCATTGTCCTGGCCAGACCTTCGCGGCTTTGATGAGGCTGCCCGCTTAGGCACACGCCAAGTTCACGCTCTCAAGCCGACACTGCCTGAGGGGGGAGGCGCGCACTTGTACTGGACAAAAGTTATCACGAATGAGGGGTGTGTTGGAATGGAAGCTCTGTCCTTAATCCAAACTGAAGTGCGAATTTCGACTCCGATCGCGGAAGGCAACCATGTTTCGGAGCGCCGCGTCTCCATTTGCGACAGTGTCGGATCGTACTCGGACACGACTCGCGCCTGAACGCGCATCCATCGCCGTGGTATAAAGGGTTCGTCTAGTCCCGGCATCGACCCGGAAGCAGCCGATGCAATGGCTCGTTCTCACCGCTGCCCCAGGGGAGCGCAAGCCATATCTTGCTCAAACCGGCTGGAATGCCCATGTTTCTCTCGTTTGCCGGGCGATTGGAAAGGAAGGCGACCATTGGCTCCCCAACCGGCTGCTTTGAAGTTGACGTGCAATCCGGCCGGGCCGCATTTTCCGATCACGGAACAGTGCCAGATGCCGGCGATCACGGTCACTGCCGAACTGGAAAACGCCTCTCCCGGTGCGTCCGTCACCGCACAATATGAATGGCTGGTAACGCTTGAGTTCCACCGCCACGGCTGCATTCACGCACCAGACAGGGTTCTCAAGCATGACGATATCCGGCAGACAACGACCACCAATACGCTTCAAATTCCATTCACTCAGATCCGCGGTGGAAGCCTGACCATCAGCGTTACGGCGAACACTGCTTCCGGTAGACTCACCGCAGCCACGAAGGGCCTCTTCGTTACCGGAACCAACCCCAGCGTTACGGCTCTGGCGGCCGAGGCGGCAAATAACGAGGCCTTTCGAAAGCTGATGCGGGTCGAGAGCAGGCTGCGCCAGTTTCTCGCGCCCACCTGCCCGCTCTTCAGCAGTGACGGCTTTGGCGGCGTCGGCCTATGCCAATTGACTCGCCCTCAACCCACGCCGGAACAAATTTGGAGCTGGAAGGAAAATGTAAAAGGCGGGTGGGCGCTTTACAAGAGCAAGGAGGCGATTGCCAAAGCCTATCCCCGGCAAGTGCGCCACAGCACCCGGTTCAAGCGGCTCGTCAAAGCCTATAACGATGAGCGCAAGAAACGCCTGATGAAGATGCCCAAGTTCGTTCCCCCGGTCCACGATCTGATTATCAAGTTGCCCGACTTTACCGATCGGCAACTCATGCTGGATACAGTCCGCGGATTCAATGGCTGGGCAGGCGGCTTGCACGAGTATCGCGTCCAGACGGATCGCAATGGAGTGCTCGTGGTCGACGAAAATCCACTCGGCTTATCCGGCACCGCCGTCTGGGAGCGGGTCACGGCGGCGGATCGCATCGCATACTACAATCTGCACAAGATTGCCGCCAATCATCGCGGCGATCCGAATTATGTAAGCGACGTCATGAGCAAGGAATCATTTTGACGCTTTGCTGCTGTCGGTTTTCTCGACCCAGGCGCAAGACTATCTATCGATAAATTGGAACGTCGCAAGCACACTGGCGGAGTTGCCGATGAATACATATTTTTGCCCACGATGAAATACCAGCATAGAGCCGTCTTTCAAGGTAACGCTTTTCTCGCCATCCAATGTTCCTGTTTTTATCACGGGGTTATCTCCGTCATACAATTCGACAGGCTTGCGAGATAGATATTCATCGAGAGTTTTGACTCCGTGGTATATCGACTCATTCATGCAAGCCAGATCGCAAACGTCGATATCGAACTCAGACGAACCTTTCGCGGGAGTCTTCGGCCCCAGATAGATTTCGTTCTTCACCCGAGGATCGTCGCAAGAGGCAACGGTGGGATTGGTCGCAGGCTTCCCCGTCGAACTCGCCATGCCGCGAGACGGAATGACGATGATCCAGTCGGCTGGATACTTCACGGAAAACCCAAGCTTGGCGCTCTGACAGGTTTTCCAACCCGCTGGGACACTGGTGCTGGAGACGATGGAAGAGGCTTGAACAACAGCAATGGTGGAATCTGCCGATGAATGACCATCTTGCTTCCGGGCATCCTGGCTGCTTGGGTGATTGGTAAAATACCCAACCACCGCAGCTGCAAGAAGAAACGCGCCGCACGCGAACGCAATCCTCCGCGAAGCGCCTCTTCGAGTTGATTCCGGGCGATTGCCCTGCTCGCCATTCATGCCTTGCCTCCCGCGCTCTCAGGCCGTCGCGCCTGACTCATCCGTTTCACAAATTCATACAGCACCTGCGGCCCCTCGCCGGCCACCGCGTCGCCGGGGCGCGCGCCGCTTTCCATCCACGCAAACAGAAACAGCAGTGGAATCCAACCACGGGAATCGTGTTCCAACTCCGCTCCGATCACGTTGAGGATGCGGGAAAAGTTGAGCGGCAGCAGCACCGGGACGGCCTTTAGCTTGGCCGGATCGTAACAGTGCTCCGGCGGCGAAGTCACCAGGTATTCGCGGCAGACGAGCGGGCGAATCGGATGAATGGAGCACGACTCGTCCTCTAAAAAAGGACAGGGAATGCGCTCATAGAGGTAATCCATGGCCAGCTTCCGGGCGGACTCGGTTTCCGCGAGCCAATCCTCGTTGATCATTCGGTCGATGAGTCCCGCGGCGCCGAGTTTGCGCAGCGACTCATCGAAGCGCCGGGCCAGCTCCTGCTGTTGCGATGCGGGCAGGGTGCGAATCCACGTGCTGAGAGCCTCGGCCTCAAAGATGCTGAGCGGCACCATCTGCCGGCAGCATGCCCCGCAACCGGCTTTGCAGGAAACCGTGCCGCCGGCCTCGCTTAACTGCGCGGCAACGCCGGCGATAAAAGAGTCGTCCAGCGCTTGCAGCACAGGCAGGATCTGCGTAAGATTAGTCCGCCCCGCCGGAACCAACGCGACGGCAGTAAATTTCTCCTCGCCGATGCCCACGGCGAATTCGACGGAGACAGTCTCTGGCACGTGCTCTTCCATACGCTCCGATTGTAGCGAAATTCACAGATGTCGCCTAACATGGAGGTAACCGATTGCAATGGAAAGGGTGGGCAATGGCAACGCTCAATGGCGCAGGGAGGACTTCGATCGACCCCAAGCATCTTGAATGCTTTAAGGCTCCGCCAAAATATCAACTGCTCAAAGGGCCTCTGAAGTTGTACCGCTTTGGCAAGCGCAAAGACATGTGGTGGTTCAATCCATCCTTGATGAAGGAACTCAAAGAGGATTACCTCGATGCCGTCTACGGGCATGGACCGATGCAAACGGGCTTTGATGTAACCGATGCATTGCGCTACGGGCTGGCAATCAGCCGCCAGTGGTCGTCGCACAAACATGCCAATAAGATCGTCTGGGTTTGGACCCTGACTTTGCGCCAGGGAGAGGCGCTGGATGCCTTCGTCGGCGTGGCAGCGCCGCAACCGGAATGGGCAGGGATGACAGGTAGCCCGGAGCTTGCCGGAGGACTGATTCAGTACGCGATTTACGAGATCGGCATGGTGCCACCCCAAAACTTCACGGACGCTCCCCTATCTTCCATGATGGCGCGCTGGTCTTGATCGCGTTTCCGTAGTTTCAAAGCAGTACGATTCGCAGCTACTCCAGCCGATATTCGTCGCTGCCGGCGGCTGTGAAGCGATGAATCGCCATCTCTTTTTCCGACTCCACGTAGATGTTCTCGATCTTCCCAAAGAACTCGATTCGCTGCTCCGCCGTGCAGGTGGGAATAAAAGTTCTCATCACCCGCGGATCGTAAAAGCGGAACAGCACCCTCTTTCCGCCCTCGATATCCACCATCAGAAAATGCCGCAGATGCCTTCTCGCGTCCACAAATGCCATCTGCGTGCTCAAAAACACGCCCCAGGACTTGCCCCAACCCACCTTGATCAGAAACGGCATCAGCTTGCCGCCCTTCTGCATCTCGACCAGATACGGGCCGTAGGCAGCCAGGTCCGCTGCCTGCTCTCCCTCATAAAGCGACTGGTAAAACACTCCGGCCTGGTTCAGCAGATCGCGAACCGCCGGGTTGATCGCACCATCCAGCACCACAAAAGCGCAGGCCGCCTCCAATGCGGCGATGAGCTTCTCCTGCCAGGGCAGCAGCTCGCCGGGCGACTCGGGCAGGTTGTCCAGCAGCACCTTGCCGTCCAGCACCGCGGCGAAGCGAAAGGCCGTCCGCCCGGCAAAGATTGCATCGCGCGGCTTGAGCACGCTGCCGCGCAAACGCATTCCGTTCACATAGGTGCCGTTGCTGCTGCCCGCATCGGTCAGCACGTGCAGCTTGTCCTCGCAAGTCAACTGAAAGTGGGAGCGGGAGAGAAACCGGTCTCGAACCACAACGTCCGCCGGGGCCTCCCGGCCAACCGTCAGGGTGCCCGTTTGCGGAAGGGTCACATAGTACTTCTCCCCCTCCGGCGGACGCACTTCGAGCACGAATTCCAATTCATACTCCTTCGCTAGTTCTCTGACCGCTTATTCCTGTACCATCTCCGTGCCCCATCCTTTCGCCTTTTTTCCGGCGAAAGGGTGGGACGCCTCGAAATCAAAATGAACAAGGTCACACGGTCACAGACCTAGGAGCTCTGTTGTTGCGCGAGCCGCATCTTCTCGCAGATCTCGCAAAACGGCGTGCCGTTGGCAGAAGCCGAAGTCATCACCGCCGCCTGCGCTGGAACGGAGACCGGCGAACCGGCCTGCGCCGCGTCAGATTGTGCCGAGCTGCCTTGCGCCGGAGCAGGGTACGCTGAACTGGCCTGCACCGGTGCGCGTTGCACCGTGCCTTCATGCGCATAAACGGAAGCCACCGCGCCGCCCGCCGCCGAAGCAACGGCTATCGCAACCGCGAGCGCCCCAGCCCCGCCGCCTCCGCCGCCCCCGCCGCCCGTGCCCGATTCGCCGATCTCGACTGCAGGGCAGCCCATCACGATGGTGCCGCCATGTTCGCAGGTGTCTCCCATGCGAACATGGCGGCACCATCGTGATGGGCTGCCCTACAGTCGAGA
>Ga0182012_10001291_pt1 | contig 27552 bp, 27 predicted proteins | sample 612S2SmetaG_FD_120486 | JGI IMG/M metagenome (GOLD analysis project Ga0182012, IMG submission 120486) | Permafrost microbial communities from Stordalen Mire, Sweden - 612S2S metaG | ecosystem: Environmental > Terrestrial > Soil > Wetlands > Permafrost | place: Sweden: Stordalen | collected...
CCGTCCGCGCAACAAAACGGCTTGGCCCCGATGGAGCCTTGCCGCATCAGCCCGTGTGACGGCCAGTGCCGGGATGTCGTCCAGCGCGGTCTCAACGGGCAAAAGCGCGTCGGCGAGGCTGCCCTCGCCAGACGCGGCTCTATCGCACAAAGCTTGCAACTGATCCAGCGGAATCATGTCCTTCTCGCCGAACGGTCCGACCGCCGTCCGCCTGAGCTCGCAGATATGGCCATAGCAGCCCAATAGCCGGCCCATATCGCGCGCCAGCGCCCGCACATAGGTTCCCTTGCCGCATTCCGCCTGGAACACCGAATGGCTGCTATCTGGTTGATCAATAAGAGATAATTGATAGATCTCGACGACCCTGGATTTCAATTCGACGGTTTCCCCATCGCGCGCCAGATCGTAGGCCCGCTCGCCTTGAACCTTGATCGCCGAATATTGCGGCGGGATCTGCTCGATCGCGCCGGTGAACCTCGGCAATAGCGCCGAGATCGCCTCGGCTGATGGCCTTGTATCGCTGGTCTGGGTTACCCGGCCCTCGGTGTCGTCGGTATCCCGCTCCTCTCCCCAGCGCACCGTGAACCGGTAGCGCTTGCGGCCGTCCATCACGAAGGGGACGGTCTTGGTGGCCTCTCCCAATGCGATCGGCAGGCCGCCGGAGGCGAGCGGGTCGAGCGTGCCGGCATGGCCGGCGCGCTTGGCCTGAAACAACCGCTTGAGGATGGCGACCGCCTGGGTCGAGGTCATGCCGGTCGGCTTGTCAAGCACCACCCAGCCGTGGACGTCGCGCCTGTCATGCCGCGGCTGGTTCTGCGGGCGGGACGGTTTGTCGCTCCGCGCCGGATGCTGCTTGAGGCTCGCGTCCAAATATATATTTTCTGACGAGCCCGAATCATCGATCGGCGCCTCGATCGCGCTGTTTGTGGGGGTCACGATCATCGGCTTACTCTTCCGGGTCTTGCGAGGGCGGTGCAAGATCTCTTTGCACCGCAGGCGTTCGCAGTAATTTCTCTATCCGTTCCGCTTCATCGAATCGTTCGTCTACCCGGAAGCGAACATCAGGCGCAAATTTTAAGTTAACGCGCCGCGCGATCTCGCCGCGCAGGAACTTCTTGTTGCGTTCCAATGCTGCGATCACGACGTCGGTATCGCGGCCGCCGAGCGGCATGACGAAGATGGTGGCAAGCCTGAGATCCGGCGACATCCGCACTTCGGGAACGGTGATGATATGACCCTCGAGGTCGGGGTCATGCACACTGCCGTGGGACAGGATATCCGCGATCGCATGACGCACGGTTTCCCCGACCCGCAATTGGCGCTGCGAGCCGCCGGCGGCGGTGTCCTTGTTATGATGCCGGGGCATTGTCGTCTCTCAAGGTCGTCAAGACGTGGATGGCCGGAACAAGTCCGGCCATGACGCCGCATTTTCGGTCAATAAAAGCCTGCCACTTTGGTGAGGATGGGACTCACAGCGAGCGCTGGATCGTCTCCACGCGATAGCATTCGATGACGTCGCCGACCCGCATGTCGCCGTAATTCTCGAAAGCCATGCCGCATTCCTGGCCGGACTGAACTTCCTTCACTTCATCCTTGAAGCGTTTGAGCGTCGACAGCTTGCCCTCGTGGACGACCACGTTGTCCCGGATCAGGCGGACATTGGCGCCGCGTTCCACGGTGCCGTCGGTGACGCGGCAGCCGGCCACCTTGCCGACCTTGGAAATGTTGAACACCTCCAGGATCAGGGCATTGCCCAGCATGGTCTCGCGCAGGGTGGGCGCAAGCAGGCCGGACATCGCCTTTTTCACGTCATCGACCAGATCGTAGATAATGTTGTAGTAGCGGATTTCGATGCCGTTGCGCTTGGCGGCGGCAGCGGCTTCCTTGTGGGCACGGACGTTGAAGCCGATGATCGCGGCGTTGAAACCTTCCGCCAGCGTCACGTCGGATTCGGAGATGCCGCCGACACCCGCATGCAGGATGCGCGCAGCCACTTCGTCGGTGCCGAGCTTTTCCAAGGAGCCGAGGATCGCTTCCAGCGAGCCCTGCACGTCGGCCTTGACGATCAGCGGGAAGTCCTTGCGGCCCGAGGTCTTGAGCTGCGACATCATCTGCTCGAGCGAGCCGCGCATGCCGGAAATGCTGGCGGCGGCGTTTTCGCGCTTCTGGTGGGCACGGTAGCTCGTCACCTGGCGGGCGCGGGCTTCGTTGTCGACGACGGCGAGGCGGTCGCCGGCTTCCGGCGGCCCATTGAAGCCGAGCACCTCGACCGGCACCGATGGGCCAGCCTCGTCGATGGCCTCGCCCTGGTCCGAGATCAGCGCCCGGACCCGGCCCATCTCGGCGCCGGCCACCACGATATCGCCGACCCGCAAGGTGCCGCGCTGCACCAGGACGGTGGCGACCGGGCCGCGGCCGCGATCGAGCTTGGCTTCTATCACGGTGCCTTCGGCCGGACGCTGCGCATTGGTCTTGAGGTCGAGCAACTCGGCCTGCAGCGCGATCATCTCCAGGAGCTTGTCGAGATTGGTCTTGTTCTTGGCGGAGACCTCGACATCGACGACGTCGCCGCCGAGCGATTCGACCTGGACCTCGTGTTGCAGCAGTTCGGTGCGGACCCGGTCCGGCCGGGCGTCGGGCTTGTCGATCTTGTTGATGGCGACGATCATCGGAACCTTCGCCGCCTTGGCGTGGTGGATCGCCTCTATGGTCTGCGGCATCACGCCGTCGTCGGCGGCGACCACCAGGATCACGATGTCGGTGACCTTGGCGCCCCGCGCCCGCATCGCGGTGAACGCGGCGTGGCCGGGGGTGTCGATGAAGGTGATCTTCTTGCCGCTCTCCGGCGAGGTCACCTGATAGGCGCCGATATGCTGGGTGATGCCGCCGGCTTCGCCCGATACCACATTGGCATGGCGAAGCGCATCGAGCAGCGAGGTCTTGCCGTGGTCGACATGGCCCATCACGGTCACCACCGGCGAGCGCGGCTCGGTGTCGCTGGAGTCGTCGACGATGTCGAACAGGCCTTCCTCGACGTCGGCGGCGGCGACGCGCTTGACGGTGTGACCCATTTCCTCGGCGATCAGCTGCGCGGTGTCGGCATCGATCACGTCGGTGATCTTGTGCATCGCACCCTGCTTCATCAATAGCCGGATGACATCGACCGCGCGCTCGGACATGCGGTTGGCGAGTTCCTGGATATTGATGACCTCGGGAATGATCACCTCGCGGACCAGCTTTTCCTTCGGCTCGTTCGAGGCATGTCCCTTCAGGCGCTGGGTGCGGCGGCGGAAGGAAGCGATCGAGCGCTCGCGGACGTCATCGGCATTGAGCGCGGTGACCAGCGTCAGCCGTCCGCGCTGCTTCTGCGGCGCCGGCTTGGCGGTGGTCTTGGGGGCGGCCGCCGGGCGGACGGCGCCGCCAGGGCCGCGCCGGACCTGACGCGGTCCCTCATCCTCGTCGGAAATGTCGGCAGCGATACCGGGCGCACGGGCGGTGGGCAACGCCGCCGGGGCGCGGGCCACGGTGGCCGCGGCCTTGGCTTCGGCCTCGCCAAAACGCTTCTTGGCTTCGAGTTCGGCCTTGCGCTTGGCTTCCTCGTCCTGGCGGTGGCGCTCCTCTTCGGCCTTGCGACGGGCTTCGGCGGCTTCACGCTCGGCCTGCTCGATGCCTTCCTTGCTGTTGCGGCGCTTGGCCTCCTCCTCCGCCAATCGCCGCTCCTCGAGGTCGCGGACCTTGGCATCGGCGAGTGCGCTGGCACGGGCGCTGCGCTCGTCCTCGGTCAGCGTCCGCAGAACCACGCCGGAACTGCTGCGCGGCGGGGTCGGCGGTGCCGGACGGGCGAGCGGGGCCTTGGCCGGCGCGGCCTTGGCGACGACCGGTTCGGGGGCATGCACTTCGGGCGCGCCGGGCTCGCCGCCAAGGCGGCGCTTGCCACGCTTTTCGACCACCACCTGCTTGGTGCGGCCGTGGCTGAATTGCTGTTTCACGGTGCCGGTCTCGACGCGTGGCTTGAGCGTCAGGGTCTTGGCCGGGACACTGAGTTTCTTTTCGCCAGACGAATTCTGATCAACCATTCAGCAGTCCCAATCTTGTTGCGTCGTGCGCATCCGCGCAGCCTTTTATCGGTGAATTCCTGGCCGCATTACCGGCCGTCTTGTCGTCTTCCGCCATCCGGTATCGAACCAGGAGTTGGCAGCGCGACAGGAAGGTCCTGCCCGCAGGCCCTGCGAGCAGCGCAGCATGTATCACATTTGACCGGCCCAGTGCCAAATCCAATTGTTCTGACGTCAGCGCGGTGACCACCGGAAAGGGGTTCGAATCACCCTTAATCCCGACATTTTGCCGGATGATGGCGTCCAATTTCCGGATCCCGTCCGGGGCGCCGTCCGAGGCATGGATCACGGCCACGGCGAGATGCCCTAAAACCGCGCCTTCGACCTTGCTGAAGCCGCAGACCACCTGACCGGCCTTGACGACCATGGCCAGCGCGTCGGTCGCGCCCGCCGCCAGCCGCGCTTCGGTCACGTCCGCCAGTTCCGGGGCCGCCCGAACCGCGCGCTTGAACGCCCTGCCGAAATGGTTACGCCGCACCGCTTCGGCAACCGCCCGGCGGGAGGCCGAAATCCACACCCCTCGGCCGGGCAGTTTGCGCTTCAGATCCGGGATCACCTCGCCGGAAGGGGCTACCACAAACCGGATCAGTTCATCGATCGGCCGAACCTGCCGCGTGACCGCGCACATCCGCATTGTCGCGGACCTGTCGGTCCGCGGTCCGTTGTCGAGATCGGGGTCAGCCAAGCTAAGCATGCGTGTGACGTCTGTCCTAACATCGGGGCGTCGTCGGCGCGCGGTACCGAAGTCCACCCTTGGTTGGCGTAATGGGGCGCGTGCGAGGCGGCACGCGCGTCAGACCGGCTGATCTTCTGGCGCCTCGGCCAGTTCGGGCTTTTTGGCGAGGTCAGCCGCGGTGATCCAGCCGGCGATGACGCGCGCCTGCATGATCATGTTCTCGGCGTCGTCGCGCGAGGTTTCGCTGGCATCCAGGATGCCGGGATGCTTGGTCGGCTCACTGCCCTCTTTGCGCTCGGTCCAGCCGACCAGATCGTCGGTCGCGCATCCGGCCAGATCCTCGACCGTCTTGATGTCGTTCTCGCCGAACTTGACCAGCATCTTCGAGGTCACGCCGGGCACCGTCTTTAAAGCATCTTCCACACCGAGCTCCTTACGTTTGTTTTCCAGTTCGCTTTCGAGCTGGTCCAGATATTCGCGGGCCCGGCTCTGCAATTCGTTGGCGGTTTCGTCGTCGAAGCCTTCGATGCCGGCCAGTTCCTTGACGTCCACCATCGCCAGTTCCTCCACCGAGGTGAAGCCCTCCGAGGCCAGGAGCTGACCGACCACTTCGTCGACATTCAGGGCTTCCATGAAGACCCGCGTCGAATTCTCGAAATCGGCCTGGCGCCGTTCGGACTCTTCCTGTTCGGTGAGAATGTCGATGTCCCAGCCGGTCAGTTGCGAGGCGAGGCGAACGTTCTGCCCGCGACGGCCGATCGCCAGCGATAACTGGTTATTGGTGTCGGGAACCACAACCTCGATCCGCTCGCGATCCTCGTCGATCACGACCTTGGCGACTTCGGCAGGCGCCAGGGCATTGACGACGAAGGTCGCGATGTCGGGTGACCAGGGAATAATGTCGATCTTTTCGCCCTGCAGTTCATTGACCACCGCCTGCACGCGCGATCCGCGCATGCCGACGCAGGCACCGACCGGATCGACCGAGGAGTCCCGTGAAATCACGCCGATTTTCGCGCGCGAGCCGGGATCGCGGGCCACCGCCTTGATCTCGACGATGCCGTCATAGATCTCCGGCACTTCCTGCGCGAACAGCTTGGCCATGAATTGGGGATGGGTGCGGGAAAGAAAAATCTGCGGGCCCCTGGTCTCGCGACGCACATCGAAAATATAGGCGCGAACCCGGTCGCCATTGCGAAACACCTCGCGCGGCAGCATTTCGTCGCGACGGATAATGGCTTCGCCGCGGCCGAGATCGACGATCACGCTGCCATATTCGACGCGTTTGACGATGCCGTTGACGATATCGCCGATGCGGTCCTTGAATTCCTGGTACTGGCGGTCGCGCTCGGCCTCGCGCACCTTCTGCACGATCACCTGCTTGGCGGATTGCGCGGCGATGCGGCCATACTCCAAGGGCGGCAGGGTGTCGGCGATGGTGTCGCCGATCTGGGCCCCGGGGTTGGCGCGGCGGGCGTCGTCCAGCGAAATCTGGTTCGACGGGTTCTCGACCTGTTCGACCACCAGCATGTGCCGTGACAGCCGCAACTCGCCCTTCTTGGCATCGATCTCGGCGTGAACGTCGGTCTCGCTGCCGTAACGGGCGCGGGCCGCCTTGGCGATGGCATCTTCCATCGCGGCGATGACGATGCCGCGATCAATCGATTTTTCGCGCGCCACCGCATCTGCGATCTGCAGCAATTCGAGTTTATTGGCGCTGACAGCGGCCATGGCTTTTAGTCTCCTTCGGTGGGATCGATCTCGCCCCGCCGCCGGGCTTGCGCGGCGAGGCGGTGTTGCTTGGTTTGTTGAGGGGCGTTGCCGTGAACGCTTGCCGGCTTCAATTCCGCCGGCTGCAATTTCGACTTCGGCCGATTATTTTTCGAATGATCGCTGCCGCGCGCATGTGGTGGCGGCGGTGGCTCGAGACCCAGATCGCGGCGTCGTTCGCGCTCCGCGGCCTTGCCGCGCCGCATCGATTCCGCGATCAGTTCGTCGGTCAGAACCAGCCTGGCCTCGGCGATGTCTTCCAGCGTCAGCGTCACATCGGCATCTTCGCTCGGGCGTGCGTCATCGCGATGCAACCGCACCGCGCCGTCTGCAACCTCTCCGAGCCGGCCGCGGAAGCGCTTGCGGCCCTGATGCGCAACCGCCATCTCGATCTTCACCAGGTGGCCACCATAACGCTCGAAATCGGAGCGGCGAACCAGCGGCCGATCGATCCCGGGCGAGGAGATCTCCAGCCGGTAGGCCCGATCAATCGGATCGGCGATATCAAGCACCGGCGACAACGCCCTCGATATCGCCTCGCAATCGTCGATCTGCATCGATCCGTCCGGCCTTTCCGCCATGATCTGGACCGTGCAGCCGAATTCCCCGGAGATTCTGATCCGCACCAGCCGGTAACCCATGGCCTGCAATACCGGGCCGGCCACCGCCGATACCCGGGCCGCCATGCCCGGCTCAACCACCAGGCGCGGCTCGACAAGCAGATCGGTGTCTACGGAACCATAGGATGGATCGGTCATATCCAGTGTCAAAGGCGGTCTGATCTTGGTTGTCTGATAGGCATCGGTTTGAAGGCGTCCGGCGGCCCGGCCGTGCTGCCCGTCCCCAGCCCGCCGCACTCGCCTGCGGGCTCGTTCAGGTAACAAAAAAGAGCGGGTCCCGAAGGGCCCACTCTCAATACGCGATCGTATGAGATACCATAAGTTGCGGGTCATATAGCCGTTTTTGCGCGGTCCGGCAAGGCCCGCAAGGCCGCAGCGCATAATTTTACGAAGCTCCCGGCGTGGCTTTCGAACCTAACTGTTCCTTCACGAAGCCGCCCTAAATTGCCGGAAAACCCGCTTATCACCGCGGGTTTGAGTAGGTTTGATGACCGTGACAACCTCGCTGATCCCCGGACTCGATGAGATCGTCAGTCACGGTGATCCCAGGCGCCGCGCCGATGCGGCACGCCGCATCACCGCGTTGTTCCTGGAAGGAGCGGCGAACTTCCGCTCCGAGCACGTCGATCTGTTTGACGGCATTCTGAGCGGGTTGGTTCCGTTCACCGAAATGGCCGCGCGTGCCGAGCTCGCCGAGCGGCTTTCTAACATCGACAATGCGCCGCCTGGTCTGGTCGGGCAACTCGCACGCGAGGACGAGATAGCGATCGCCGGGCCCTTGTTGCGCCGGTCGCCAGTCATCGGCGAGCAGGCGCTGATCGACATCGCGCTGGCGAAGGGCCAGGGCCATCTGCTGGCGATGTCCGAGCGGACACGCCTTGCTCCCGAGCTGACCGATGTCATCATGCGGCGCGGTGACCGCGACGTGGTCCGGCGCGCTGCCGGCAATGCGGGCGCGCTGTTTTCCCCGTCCGGATATGCATCGCTGATCAAGCGCGCCAGCCAGGATGCCGTTCTGACCCTGACCGTGGGACAGCGCAATGATCTCTCGGCGCCGCAGTTGAAGGAACTGCTTTCTGGATCGGTTGATGTCATTCGCCGCCGCTTGTTCGAGGTGGTCAAGCCCGACCGGCAGAACGCGATCAAGCAGGCCATGAGCGAACTCTCCACCCTGTCGGAGCGGATTGAGAGCCGACGCGACTTTGCGCCGGCGCAGCGCACGATCCTGGCGCTGCACCGCGCCGGCGAACTTAATGAAAGCGCGCTGCTTGGCTTTGCCAAAGCGCACCGATATGAGGAGACGGTGGCGGCGCTCGCCGCCATGTCGGGGGTCAGAATCGCGGCTCTCGATCGCCTGATGTCCGGCGATCGTCACGACCCCATCATGATTGTCGGCAAAACCATCGGCCTGGAATGGGCGACGGTCCGGGCCCTCATCCTGCTTCGGTTGGGTCCCAACCGGGTTCCGGCGGCAGCGGATATCGAGACCGCGCGGCTGAATTTTGCGCGCTTGATGCCATCGACCGCGCAACGGGTGGTAAGCTTCTGGCGGACCCGCCAATCGGCCTGACGTCTTTCATGAAGGCCCGGACTTTCAGGCCACCTTCCGAAACTGCAGATAGGCGCCACGGCGGCCTTCGCGCTCGGCCTTGCGTCCATAGCGCGTCATCGTGTAGCCGGCCCACGGCCGGCGCCAATCGTCCGCCCGCTCCGCGGTCCAGATGAAAGCCGGGCAACGCGAAAGATGCGCGAGCGTCCACGCGCAATAATCGTCGATATCGCTGACGAAGCGAAACTCGCCGCCCGGTCTCAAGACCCGCGCCATCGCCGCCACCGTTGCGTCCTGCACGAAGCGCCGCTTCCAGTGCCGCCGCTTTGGCCATGGATCGGGGTGGATCAGGTCGATCCGCGCCAGTGAATGCGGCGGCGCCCATGCCAGCCATTCGGCGGCATCACCGGCGAACAGCCGGATGTTGCCGATGTCGTGGGCTTCGATCTGGGCCAGGATCTTGGCCATGCCGTTGACGTAGGGCTCGCATCCGATGAAGCCGGTATCCGCAAAGGTCCGCGCTTCGGCGATCAGATGCTCGCCGCCGCCGAATCCGATTTCGAGCCGGATATCGCCGGCCGGCGGATCGAACAGGCGGGCCAGATCGACCGGGCCTGAGTCAGCGATATCGAGCGCAAGACGCGGGAGCAGATGCTCGACCAACGAGGCCTGGTGGACCCGAAGTTTGTGGCCCTTGCGCCGCCCAAAGAACGATCCGTGCGCAGGAACCGCAGCGCGATCGTCGGACGGCGCATCGCGCTCGGCCCCATCATGCTTGGCGATGCTCATCGGCCTATCGTTGTCGTCGGGAAAAAAACAACTATCGTCATTCCCGAGCGTCCGCCAGCGCGAAGCGGCCAGCTCCGGGCTAATTGTGCGAGCGATTTCTGGGTCCGCCGGGTGAAACGATTCTCCACCCGGCCGCCGGGCAAGGAAGCCCTGAAATCGCCAATTGGCGCCGGGAGAAGGTTGCCGGGAGAGCGTTGCCGGGCCTTCAATCCCCGGCGGGTTCCTCGCGCGCGGCGATCTGTTCGACCAGTTCGACGATGCTGCGCCGGAGTTTGGCATCCGCAATGCGGGTGAAGGCGCGGGTCAGCGCCAGTCCCTCGGAGGTCGCCAGAAAATCCGACACGTAGGAGGGCGAGGTGCCTTCGCTGAAATTATCGGCGCCGGCGCTGCCGCTGGGGCCGCCCTCGAACAAAAACGATACCGGAACCTGGAGTATTTCCGAGATCTGCTGGATGCGGCTTGCGCCGACCCGATTGGTGCCTTTTTCGTATTTCTGAACCTGCTGGAAGGTGAGGCCCAGCGCTTCGCCAAGCTTTTCCTGGCTCATGCCCAGCATGATGCGGCGCATGCGCACTCGACTGCCGACATATTTGTCAACAGGGTTGGGCGCTTTGGTCGACATCTGGAACGCTCCTTGGGGTACGCCTTGGTGATGCCTCAGGCGCCGATATCGTCAAATCTCGCTGGGGGATATTGCTGACGGGTTGAGAGAAGTGAACTGACCGGGTCTTTCTGACTACCGTGACAGAATGCAAACGGCACCGTCGATCTGTCAACAGCTGCATTCTCGAATGTTGTTCGAACGGCCGCTAAAAAACAACAACCGAAAATAGCGAGCGATCAGGAAGCTCGCTTCGTATGGCGTCGCCAAATCAAGAAAATGAAACCGGCGACGAAAAGAATTGCGGCAGGAATGTCGCCGCTGCGCGCGTAAATGGTCGGCGCAATCGCGGACGGCAGGCTTGAATCCAGCACGCCTTCAAGGCCGAGACCGAGACGGGCGACTATTCGTCCGTACGGATCGATGACCGCGGAAATGCCGGTGTTTGCTGCACGAACCAATGGCAGCCCCTGCTCGATCGCGCGCAGGCGCGCCTGCTGCAGGTGCTGATAGGGGCCGGTCGAGATTCCGAACCAGCCGTCATTGGTCAGGTTGACGATCCAGCCTGCGCGATCGCCGCGCTCCGCAACATCACCGGGAAAGATTGCTTCGTAGCAAATCAAAGGTAGTGCACGCGGTGCGTGCGGGATGTCCAGCGTGCGGCGCCGGACGCCGGCAATGAAACCGCCTTGAACCTTGGTGAGCTGTACGAAGCCCACTTTTTCCATCCAATCCTGGAACGGCAGAAATTCGCCGAACGGCACCAGGTGCAGCTTGTCGTAGACCGACAATACGCTGCCGTCGTGGTCGATGACGTAGATTGAATTGTAGGCGCGTGTGATCCTGGTGCCGGGCGGAACATCCGGCGCGCGCACGGAACCGGTGATCAGCACGGTCCTGCTGGGCAAAAGATCGGCAATTTGCGCCATCGCGTCAGGCTCACGCGTCAGGAAAAACGGGAATGCCGACTCCGGCCAGATCAGAATGTCGACGTCGCGCACGCCGGTGGATTGCGGTCCGGAGGCGCGGTCGGACAGCGCCAGATATTTTTTCATCACTTCCGCCTTGGCGGAATAATTGAACCGCACGTCCTGCTGCAGGTTGGGCTGCATGATCCGCAGCTTGACATTGGCAACCATCGATGTCGGATGCGACGCGAGGCGAACGGTGCCGTAAATTCCCATCGCGAGGAGCAGGACCAGCGCCGTGATCGGCGCAAGCCACGGCTTGCGGCCGCGGGAACTGCCATCAATCAGCACCGCCGGACTCGCGAATATGGCCACACCGAGAAAGGTCAGGCCCCACAGGCCGATCAGCGACGCGGTCTGGGCCAGCGCCAGCGGTTCGCTCAGCGCGTAGCCGATCGTATTCCATGGAAATCCCGTCAGCACATGCCCCCGCAACCATTCGCTCAGCGTCAGCCCGACGGCGAGTGCAATCACCCGCCGGGCATCCCGGCTCCAGAGCAGCCGCGCCACTGCGAAACCGAGTGCGGTGAACAGCGCCAGATAGGCCGGCAGGCCGAGCACGGCGAACGGCAGCAGCCATGCGAAGGTGGATGCATCGACCAGAAAGGCGTAGCCGATCCAGTACAGCCCCGGCACGAAATAGCCGAGCCCGAACCAGAAGCCCGCCAACGCCGCGGCGGGGACGCCGCCGAAGCGGCCGGCGCCGGCGCCGTCGATCAGCCAGACCGCGACTGGAAATGTCAGCAACAGCACCGGCCAGGCATTGAACGGCGCCATCGCCAGCGCCGACAGCGCGCCGGCCGACACTGCGATGGCGGCGCGCTTCCATCCCCAGGCCAGGATGATCGCAAGAGCGGCGGTGCGGAACTTGTTGGCCGGGATCACTACGAGCCGGCTCCGTCGCCGGACGGCGGGCTGGCATTGTCGTTGGCCTGCACGGGACCGGCCTCCGGCGTCGTCTCGCGGCGACGGCTTTCGCGCGAGCGCCCCGCGGCGCGTTCCTTTCGCGTGGTGATGCGCAGCCGCTTGACCCGTCGCGGATCGGCATCCAGCACTTCGATTTCGAAATTGCCGGGACCGGAAATGACCTCGCCACGCACCGGCAGGCGGCCGACATGCGTCACCAGATAGCCGCCGAGCGTTGCGACCTCTTCGCCGGCCTCGCCGGTCACGAAATCCTCGCCGATCACGGAGCGGACGTCATCGAGGCTGGCGCGGGCGTCGGCGATGAAGGAATGATCCGCCTGCCGCACGATCGCCGGCGGCTCATCGCTGTCATGCTCGTCGTCGATCTCGCCGACGATCTGCTCGACGATGTCCTCGATCGACACCAGGCCGTCGGTGCCGCCATATTCGTCCACCACCAGCGCCAGATGGATGCGGGAGGCCTGCATCTGCGCCAGCAGATCGATGGCCCGCATCGACGGCGGCACGAACAAGAGCTTGCGGATGATATTGGCGTCCGAAAGCGGCAGCGCCAGATCGACCGCGCGCAGATCGAGGCCGGCCGGCAAAACCTTGCTGCGCTTGCTCTTGGCCTTGCCGGTATCGGAAACCCGAGCTCGCGCCGTCATGAACGCCAAGAGATCGCGGATGTGAACGATGCCCTCGGGGTCGTCGAGCGTTTCATTGTAGACCACCAGCCGCGAATGCGCCGCGCTTTCGAACAGGCTCATCAATTCGCCGAGCGGAATATCGCGCTTGACGGCGATGATGTCGGCGCGATGGATCATCACATCGGCGATGCGCCGTTCATGCAAGCCAAGAATGTTGCGCAGCATGGTGCGCTCGATCGCCGAGAATCCCACATCGTCCGGCGTCGATGCATCGAGCACGACCTGCAGGTCGTCGCGGACCGATCCCGGCTTCCATCCGAACAGGGTGCGGATCGCGCGCAGCAGCCAGTTCTCGGAAGCCGGACGCAGGACTTCGCCCTGCGGCACCACCGCCGGCAGGTTGCGGGTCTGGCGCGGATTGTCATGGATCGGTTCGGAGTCCGCCATCTCAGTCGATCCGCTCGCGATCCGCGTAGGGATCGGGAATGCCGAGCTGAGCCAGAATCTCCTGCTCAAGCGTCTCCATCGCTTCGGCGTCGTCATCCTGCTCGTGATCGTAGCCGATCAGGTGCAGGAAGCCATGCACCGCCAGATGGCTGAGATGATGATCGAACGGCTTTTGTTCGTCATCGGCTTCCTTGCGCGTGGTCTCGTAGGCGATCGCGATGTCGCCGAGCATGCGCGGGGCATCGTCTTCGCCGCGCGGGCCGGTCGGCGGCAACGCCGGAAATGACAGCACATTGGTCGGCTTGTCGATGCCGCGCCAGTTGTTGTTGAGCGTGCGGATGCCGGCATCGTCGGTCAGCATGACCGCGAGTTCGGCTTCGCCGAGGTCGGCATCAACGATCTCGGCCGCGGTGGCGATGGCACGGTGAATGACGGCTTCGGCTTCAGGCTCGACCTGCCAACCCGCGGCTGTGACGAGAACCTCGGAAACGGGAAGGACACTGTGCGCCATCGGTCGGGAATCTCTTTTGCGGCCAGGGATTGCGCCGGAGGCACGCGCGGCAAATCCTGGCATCAAGGCTTGCCGGTTGCCGGCCGCCGCGGCAATCCTTCATAGGCGGCCACGATCCGTGCCACCAGTTCATGGCGGATGACGTCTTCGGCCGTAAATCTGACCTGGGCGATCCCCTCGACGCCATCCAGCAGTTTGGCGGCCTCCGCCAGGCCCGAGGTCTGGCCGTTCGGCAGGTCGACCTGCGAGGGATCGCCGGTAATGATCATGCGGCTGTTTTCGCCAAGCCGTGTCAGGAACATTTTCATCTGCATCGAGGTGGTGTTTTGCGCCTCGTCCAGAATGATGGCGGCGTTGGTCAAGGTGCGGCCCCGCATGAAGGCAAGCGGCGCGATCTCAATCTCGCCCGCTTGCAGCGCGCGCTCGACGATGCGCGAATCCATCAGGTCGTAGAGCGCGTCATAGATCGGCCGCAGATAGGGATCGACTTTCTCGCGCAGATCGCCAGGCAGGAAGCCAAGCCGTTCGCCGGCTTCAACCGCGGGCCGCGACAGGATGATGCGGTCGACTTCCTTGCGCTCGAACAACTGCGCCGCATGCGCGACAGCGAGCCAGGTCTTGCCGGTGCCGGCCGGGCCGATGCCGAATACCAGCTCGTGGCGCTTCAGCGCCCGGATGTAGGAGTCCTGCGCGGCGGTGCGCGCCCGCACCGGACGCTTGCGCAGATTGATGGTCTCGAAAGAGGATTTGACCGACTTGGCATCGAATTCGAACAGCGAACCCTGCGCGATCACGGCGCGAATGGCGCCTTCGACATCGCCCTGCGCCAGGTCGTGGCCCTGCGTCGCCTGAGCATACAGTGTTTCCAGCACCCGCCGCGCGGCGTCGCAACCGTCGCGCGAACCGGCGATGGTAATATGGTTGCCGCGCGAATCAACCACGACGCCGAGCCGGCGTTCGATCAGCGCCAGGTTTTGTCCGTAGGGTCCGACCAGCGCCGACGCTCCCCGGTTATCATCGAAGTCGATGACGACTTGCGTCTCGGGCGGGATCTGCATGTCGCGGTCGAGTTTGCGGCTGGGAGCGAGCGAAGGCGAATCCGATGCGCTTTTTGGCAAGGGTTCAGGCTCCCGTCGTGATGTGAGCAGGCGTCATTATTTCAGCAGGCGTCCGGTCAGCAGGCGCCACGTCAGCAGGCGCCACGTCAGCAGGCGCCAATTGAGCCTGGGAAGCCGGGGTCGGCGGCGCCAGCTGACCGAGCAGGCTGTAGCGCTCGAGGCTTTGGATAGTGACCGGCAATACCTTTCCGATGATGTCGGGCGATGCCATCACGTGCGCCGGTTGCAGATAGGCGGTCCGCCCGACGATCTGGCCGGGATTGCGCGCCGAGCGCTCGAACAGCACATCGACAGTGGTGCCAATCGCGGCCTGGTTGAAGGCCGATTGCTGGCTGTCGATCAATTGCTGGAGCCGCACCAATCGCTCGTCCATCTCAGTTGCAGACACCGTCTCCCTGATCTCCGCGGCCGGCGTTCCCGGCCGCGGCGAATATTTGAAGGAATAGGCACCAGCGTAGCCGATTTGTGCGACCAGCGCGAGGGTGGCCTGGAAATCTTCCTCCTGCTCCCCGGGGAAGCCAACGATGAAATCCGATGAGAAAGCAATGTCTTGCCGGACCGCCCGAAACCGGTCGATGACGCGGCGGTAATCATCGCTGCTATGCTTGCGGTTCATTGCCGATAGAATCCGGTCCGAGCCGGACTGCACCGGCAGATGCACGAAGGGCATCAGCGCCGGCAGGTCGCGGTGGGCGACGATCAGGCTGTCATCGACATCGCGCGGATGGCTGGTCGAATAGCGCAGACGGACGATGCCGGGAAGTGCGGCGAGACGATGCAGCAACTGGCCTAAGGTCCAGATCCGCCCATCCGGGCCTTCGCCGTGATAGGCATTGACGTTCTGCCCGATCAAGGTGATCTCGCAAACGCCATGGTCGGCAAGTCTCTGCACCTCATCGACAATTCTTGCGACCGGGCGCGACACTTCGGCGCCGCGGGTATAGGGCACGACGCAGAAGGTGCAGAACTTGTCGCAGCCTTCCTGCACCGTGACAAAGGCCGAGATGCCGCGCGCCCGGATCGCCTCAGCCCGCGGTGGGGCCAGGAAGCCGAACTTGTCCTGAACCGGAAACTCGGTCTCCAAGGCGCGGCCGTGGCGCCTGGCATGCGCCAGCAGTTGCGGCAGATGGTGATAGCTCTGCGGCCCGACCACGACATCGACCACGGGCGCGCGACGGATGATTTCCTCACCTTCGGCCTGCGCTACGCAGCCGGCCACCGCGATGCTGATCCGGCGTCCGTGGCGCGCAGCCTCGTCCTTGACCTCGCGCAGGCGCCCCAGCTCGGAATAGACCTTTTCGGAAGCCTTTTCACGGATATGGCAGGTATTGAGGATCACCAGATCCGCGTCATTGACATCCCCGGTCTCGATGTAGCCTTCGCCAGCCAGTGTATCCACCATGCGCTGCGCATCGTAGACATTCATCTGACAACCATATGACTTGATGTGCAGCTTGCGCGGCGGCTTCATGGAACCCGAATGCTGGTCGTGCGGGGCACCTCGGTGCCACCGCGCTCCATTATAGACTAACGGACCGGAAATCCAGCCGCCGGAACCACCCTGAACGGCCCTGGGGACCTCAGGATCGGTCGTCCTCGAGCGGCACGCAATAGAGTTCGAGCCGGTGGTCGACCAGTTTGTAGCCGAGCTTGCGGGCGATCTCGGCCTGCAGCTTTTCGATTTCCTCGGACGTGAACTCGATCACCTTGCCGTCGCGCAGATTGATCAGGTGATCGTGGTGGCTGTCGCGCATCTGCTCGTAGCGGGCGCGGCCCTCGCGAAAGTCGTGCCGTTCGATGATGCCGGCGTCCTCGAACAACTTGACGGTTCGGTACACCGTCGAAATCGAGATCTTGTCGTCGACCGCGACGCAGCGGCGATACAGTTCCTCGACGTCGGGATGATCGGCGGCCGCCGCCAGCACGCGCGCAATGACGCGGCGCTGCTCGGTCATGCGCATGCCGGTGGCGGCGCAGCGCGCCTCGATGCCGGGGGCCTTGAGTTCGGGCGTGGATTTCAGTGCGGTCATGGTTATCGCCCTGCCTAACAGCGCCTGGTCCGCCAGTCGGCGACATGCGCCATTTGATTATTCGCTGTTGTGCCACCGCGCGGGCGTTACGACAAGTCGCGGCGCATCAGAACGGCGTTCAATTGTTCCCCGTCCGGCTGCGGATAATAGCGCTCGCGACGTCCGGCCACGGCAAATCCGGCCCGTTCGTACAGCCGCCGTGCCGGCAGATTGTTCTCCTCGACTTCGAGGAACACGGTTCGCACGCCGCGGCCGGCGAGATGGCCAAGATGGGTCAGGAGCAGCGCGCGGGACAGGCCGCGCCCGCGATAGCTCGCAGCCACCGCAATCGAGAGGATCTCGGCTTCGTCCGCCGCCATGCGCGATACCGCGAAGCCCGCGATTCTTCGCCCCACCTTGAGGCGGTGGAGCAGCGTGTTGCGCTCGCTCAGCATGGCCTCGAATTCGCCTTCGCCCCAGCCGCGGTGGAACGAGGCGCCGTGAAGCCCGGCCAGAACAGGCGCATCGCGCGGGCTCGCCGGCTCAACCACGGCCGTGCCGCCGCCCCACCATTCGGATAACCATGACATCATGAGTGGCTTGGTTGCGAGGCGTTTGGCTTTGCAGCGCCGGGGAGTTTGGCGTCGGGTGCGCGCAGATAATAGGGACGCGGCGGCGCGCTTTCGGGGCTGACCGCGGCGCCGACCCAGGCCACCCAGGCAATATCGGGCGCGGCTTGCGCCTCGACCCTGAAAGGCGGCGGCGCATCGGCCGGCCAGAGTTCGGCGAGGATTCTCGCGGCATTGCCGACCAGATGCGGTGCCCCGAAGCGGGCGGCGTCGAGCGCCTCGGTGATGGGCGCGACCCGCGGCCGGATCAGCGGGCTACCGTCGCCACGCACGACCTGAAAATACACCTGGTCATGCCGGGCATCGATCGCTGATATCACCGGGGGCTCATGGTTCTGGCTGACGACCGGGGCGGCATAGGCGGCCAGCGTGGTCAGACCGACCACCGGTTTGTCCGCGGCGAGCGCAATGCCGCGTGCAGCGGACAGCCCGACCCGCAATCCGGTAAAACTGCCGGGCCCGGTGGTCACCGCGATGCGGTCGAGGGAGGCGAAGGCTATACCGGCCTGCTTCATGACGCGGGCGACCAGCGGCATCAGCGCCTCGGCGTGGCCGCGCTTCATGTCCAGCGACTCCCGGGCGATCAGGCCGCCGCTATCGGTGTCGAGTACGCCGGCGGAGCAGGCATCCAGCGCGGTGTCGATGGCCAGGATCAGCATGGCCAGAGGGTGGCGAATAGCGAGTAGCGAATAGCGAATAGTAGATGAGCTCTCTGCCGCGCCTTGCGCCGATCCTTTCTCACTATTTGCTACTCGCTATTCGCTATTCGCTATTTCGCTACTGGCCACTACATCGGCCGCACTTCCACCACGTCGGGCACGAAATGTTTCAGCAAATTCTGGATGCCGTGCTGCAGCGTGGCCGTCGACGAGGGGCAGCCCGCACAGGAGCCTTTCATGTTGAGGTAGACGATGCCGTCCTTGAAGCCGCGGAAGGTGATATCGCCGCCGTCATTGGCGACCGCCGGCCGTACCCTGGTTTCGATCAGGTCCTTGATGGTGGCGACCGTCTCGGCGTCTTCGGCGCTGAAGAACTCGTCGTCCTCGTCGGCGGCCTCGTCACTGGCAGCGACGCCGTCGGTCAACAGCGGCGCGCCGGACATATAGTGTTCCATGATGGCGCCGAGGATCGCCGGCTTCAGATGCTGCCAGTCGCTGCCGTCCTTGGTGACGGTGACGAAATCCGAGCCGTAAAAGACGCTGGTGACGCCGGGCACGCCGAACAGCCGTTCGGCGAGCGGCGAGCGGGAAGCGGCCTCTCGGCTGGTAAATTCCAGGGTGCCGCCGTCGAGCACGATGCGGCCGGGAATGAATTTCAGGGTGGCGGGATTGGGGGTCGGTTCGGTCTGAATGAACATGATTTTCTCCGTCGTCGCCGGTTCAAGGCCGGCGCGTGAGGTTCCTCTTAGCAGATGGCGACGGCGAACGCACGATCAAGGTGGCTGAGGGGCGCGGTTCTACAGGGATGGCGGCCGAGATCTGGCTAAATCAAGTTCGGGCTAAGATTAAGATAAAGCGTCGATATCCGCATCGCTCAAATCCCCGGGGACGATGACTACGGGAATCGGGAAGGAGCCGGCTGCTTCCGCCATCATGGTGATGATCGGACCGGGGCCCTCCGCCCCCGGGCTGGCGGCCAGCACCAGCATGGCGATGTCGAGATCGTGGTCGATGACGTCGAGGATCTGTTCGGTGGCGTCGCCCTCGCGGATCACCCGCTCCGGGGTGATGGCGGCGATGCCGTTGGCGCGGCCGGCGGCGCGATCCAGCGCGGCATTGGCTTCCTCATGGGCTTCGGCGCGCATGATATCGGCGACGCCGAGCCATTGCTGGTTCTGGTCGTCGGTCTCGATCAGTCGCAGCATCACCACCCCGCCGCCGGCGCGAAGGGCCCAGCGACTGGCATAATAGACCGCGCGATCCCATTCCGCGCTGTCATCAACCACAACCAGACATTTTGGCGTGTGACCGCTCTGGTAGCTGCGTCGCCGGATGGTCATGCATGTCCCCATGCTGCGCCAAGCCGCCCGATTCTGCCACGGCGCAGCCCTGTCAGACAAGCGAAGCTGGTTGTGCGCCGCATCACCGGCGGCAAGGCAATCCGCTAGGGCCTGCGCACAAAGCCCACGATGTCCTTGGTCGCCTTCATGGTTTCGGCGGCAATCGAGCGGGCGCGGTCGGCGCCGTCGATCAGGATGGCATCGACATGGCCGGGATCGGCGACCAGCCGCTTCATCTCGGAGGCGATCGGCGACAGCTTGGCGACGCAGAGTTCGACCAGCGCGTTCTTGAACTGCGAGAACTGCCCGCCGCCGAATTCGCTGAGCACCTCGGCCTTGCCGCGGCCCGACAGCGCGGCGTAGATCCCGACCAGGTTGTCGGCCTCGGGGCGCGCTTCCAGTCCCTTTTCCTCCGACGGCAACGGTTCGGGATCGGTCTTGGCCTTGCGGATCTTCTGCGCGATGGTGTCGGCATCGTCGGTCAGATTGATCCGCGAATAATCGGACGAGTCGGATTTCGACATTTTCTTGGTGCCGTCGCGCAGCGACATCACCCGCGTTGCCGGACCGGTGATCAGGGGTTCCGGCAGCGGGAAAAACGCGCCGTCGTTCAAGCCGTGGCCGCGGATCGAATCGCCGAAATCGTTGTTGAACTTCTGCGCGATATCCCGCGACAGTTCGAGGTGCTGCTTCTGGTCCTCGCCGACCGGAACGTGGGTGGCGCGATAGAGCAGGATGTCCGCCGCCATCAGCACCGGATAATCATAGAGGCCGACGGAGGCGTTCTCGCGGTCCTTGCCGGCCTTCTCCTTGAACTGCGTCATGCGGTTGAGCCAGCCGACCCGGGCCACGCAGTTGAAGATCCACGCCAGCTCGGCATGTCCGGACACCTGGCTCTGGTTGAACACGATGTGCTTGGCGGGGTCGATACCCGAGGCGATGAACGCTGCGGTCACCTCGCGGGTGTTGCGCGCGAGCTCGGTCGGGCCGCCCCACACAGAAACGGCTTGCGTCAGCGCGTGCATGTCGACCACGCAATAAATACAGTTGTGGGTTTCCTGCAGCCTGACGAAATTGACGATCGCGCCGAGGTAGTTGCCGAGGTGCAGATTGCCGGTCGGCTGGACCCCTGAGAAAACCCGTTCCACAAATGCCATTGTTCATTCCCGCGCGACTGGTTCGCGCCGTCCCATGCCACGCGCGCATCACTCGCGCAAGTCGGAGGCCGGCTTGGGGTTTGCCTTGGGGCGGATGACGCGCCACGCGGCGGTCCAGCCGGTGACGCCGAGCAGAGGCAGAAGCAGGCCGTAAATCATCATGGCCCCGGCGATCAGCACCAGCAGCAGCGCTGCTTGCGCGAGTTCAGGCGCGTTCGCGGCCAGCGGCAGCACGAAGTTCGCCTTCAGCCACAACAGCGCGCCCATGCCGATAGCCGCCGCGACGATGCGCGGCAGCCGGCGCCGCGCCGTGGCATCCAGCGAGAACCCGAAGGTCGCAGCACCGCGCCGGATCAATGCCATCGCGCTGCTCCAGGCTCCGAGCGCGATGCTGGCGGCGATGCCGCCGGCGCCGAATAGCCGGCCAAGCACCAGCGCCAGCACGACCGTGACCGCGAGCCCCGTCAGCGTTGCCTTGAGCGGCGTGGCCGTATCGTCGCGCGCGAAGAAGGCCGGCGACAGCGTCTTGACCAGCACGTGGGCGGGCAGGCCGAGCGCCAGCCACGAAAGCGCCTGCGCGGTGGCCGCCGTATCAGACGCGTCGAAGACGCCGTGCTGGAACAGCATTCGCACCACCGGTTCGCGCAGCACGATCAATCCCAGCATCGCCGGCAAGGCCAGGCCGAGCGCGAGTTCGAGGCCGCGCGACTCCGCGTTGGTGACTGCGCTCCGATCGTCGCCGCGCACGGCGCGTGTCAGTTCCGGCACCATGACCGTGCCCATGGCGACCCCGACGATCCCGAGCGGCAGCTCGATCAGCCGGTTGGCGAAATACAGCCACGACACCGCCGAGGGCTCTGAGGATGCAATGATGGCGCCGGCGACGATCAGCATCTGGGGTGCGGCGCTGGCGATCATGCCCGGGATGGCCTTGCCGAAGAAGCCGCGCATGTTGGCGTCGAAGACGACGCGAAGCGGCGAGGCGAGGCGGCCACCGCGGCGCATCAGCATGATCAGCAACTGCAGCAGGCCTGCAAGGCCGACGGTTGCCGCGATCGCCAGCGCCGCCGCGGCAGCGTCCAGCGGTGAGCCGAACAGCGCGGCCATCACCGCGATCAAGGCGATATTGAACAACAGCGGCGAGAACGCCGTCAGCGCAAACCGGCCTTTGGCATTCTGCAGCGCCATCATCACCGTGACCGGACCTGCGAAGGCGAGATAGGGCAGCATCAGGCGGGCATCGTCGACCGCCAACTGCAGCGTCGGATGTCCGGCAAAGCCAGGCGCCAACGCCGCGATGACGAAGGGCATCAACAGGCCGATCAACGCCGTCGTGCCGATCAAGGCCGCGCTGAGAGTGCCGAGCACGCGGCCTGCGAAAGCCGCGGCCTTTAGCGGGCCTTCGGCCTCCTGCACCCGCAGCCAGGCCGGCACCAGCGCGGCGTTCAAGGCCCCCTCGCTGAGCAATCGCCTGACGACATTGACCAGCTGAAAGGCCACCAGGAACGCATCGGCGACCGGGCCGGCGCCGAGCAGCGCCGCGATCATCGAATCGCGCGCGAAGCCCAGCAGACGCGAGGCCAGCGTTCCCGTGGAGACGGTAAGGAAGGAGCGGATCATATAAGGCTCTATAGCAGCGTCGCTTGCTGGCGCGGGGTCGATCGTGATAGGCCGCACCACCTCCGGGTACTGCGACCTAAGGCCGGATTGTCCGCAATCATCGCCATTGCCGAAACAGGACGAATTGAATGACTTCAGCCAAATACGACGTTCTCGGCATCGGCAACGCGATTTTCGATGTCTTGGTAAAGACCGATGAAGGCTTCCTGGCCCGGCACGGCATGACCAAGGGCGGCATGGCGCTGATTGACGAGGCCCGCGCCACGGCGATCTACCGGGATATGGGCCCGGCGGTGGAAATGTCCGGCGGCTCAGCGGCCAATACCATCGTCGGTCTCGCCAATTTCGGCGCCCGCACCGCCTATGTCGGCAAGGTCAGGGAAGACCAGATCGGTCGTCTCTATAGCCACGACATCCGCGCCGCCGGCGTGGCGTTCCAGACCAAGCCCGCGGCGGACGGCCCGGCCACCGGATGCTCCTACATCCTGGTGACGCCGGACGGCGAGCGCACCATGAACACTTATCTCGGCGCGGCGCAGCAGCTTTCGCCTGATGACATCGACGCCGCCGAGATCGCGGCATCGCGGATCATCTATCTCGAAGGTTATCTCTGGGACCCGAAGAATGCCAAGGAGGCCTTCGTGAAGGCGGCGACGATCGCGCACGACGCCGGCCGTCAGGTCGCACTGACGCTGTCGGACGCCTTCTGCGTCGACCGCTACCGCGAGGAGTTTCTCGACTTGATGCGCGGTGGCACGGTCGATCTGGTGTTTGCCAATGAAGCCGAACTGCATTCGCTGTACCAGACCTCGGATTTCGACACCGCGCTGAAGCTGCTGCGCGCCGATGTGAGCCTCGGCGTCGTCACCCGCAGCGAGAAAGGCTGCGTGGTGGCCTCAAGCGACGCCATCACCGCGGTCCCGGCCTTTCCGATTCGGCAGATGGTGGACACGACCGGCGCCGGCGATCTGTTCGCCGCGGGGTTTTTGTTTGGCCTGGTGCGGGGCGTCGGACATGAAATGGCCGGCCGGCTGGGCGCGCTGGCGGCGGCGGAAGTCATCCAGCACATCGGGGCACGGCCGCAGACGTCGCTGAGGGACTTGGCGCAGCAGAATGGGTTGCCGGTATAGGGCTTCCTTTAACTCGCCCCGCTTGCGGGTGAGCAGGCACCGCGGATACGATTACTACAGATTTTGCCGAAGGCCCTCGCCCCAACCCACTCAGAGCAAACTCTGCTCGTCTCGGACCCGTGAAATGCGGAGCGAGGGAAAAAAGCGCCGGGGGCCCTTCGGATCGTCGCGGAATAATTCAGTAATTCCGTGAGGAGCATTTGAGCGATGGTCGGTAACAGATTTCGCGGTGACCTCGAAAAACTCGGAGAAGATGTCGTGCGTCACCGGCTTGCCAATCGAATGTCGATTGGCGATGGGTCGGATAACTTACCCTACGATGAGGCCAAGGCTTGGCTGGCTGAAAAAGCCACGGCGCGTCAATCCGTGGAAAAATTTCGCTTTTGGGTCATCCTGGTCATAACGGTAATTGCAGCAGTCGCTGCAGTCATTGCAGCTATCCCCGTTCTTAAATCTTGGATCATCTAATAGCGTCCCTCGCTAGGGGAGGCTGTAGACCGCCATCCTTCTGCGGATAGCGGCGGATTACGCCTTCGGCGACAACCCGTCCTACGATCCGCCATAGCGCGCGAGGGTGCGAGGCGTTCCGTTATCAAACAGGACAAGCATCAAGAGTGCGGGGCGGGGGCTTCGGCACTAAGGGCGGCGAAAGACAAAACCGCGCGCACTTGCTCTCGCGTCACTCCAAATTCCTCTACCAGCTCCTCGACGCTCATATCTTGGATATTCTCAAACACCGTCGAGATTGGCGTCCGTGTTCCCTTGAAAACCCATGCGCCGCTCCGCTTTCCGGGGATGCTCTCCACGGCGGGGCATTTTGACCAATCGATACTATCCATTGTCTTACCCTAGGGTAGAAGGTTAAAAATTGGGCCAAGTCTTGTCGGATGGCAAGGCACGGTGTGCCGAATGTACTGGATTTCTCCGCGGCTGGCACGTCGCCGGATCCCGCCTTCCCGCCCGATGGCATCAATCTGCTGCGGCAGCTTGAAGGGCGGGCGGCGCCGGTCGAGCGGCGCCTGTTCTGGCGCTACAAGGCGCTCTGGCAGCGCGCGGCGCGCGTCGGCGACGGGAAATATCTCAGGATTCTCGGCGAGACGTTTCTCTTCAACGTGGCCGACGATCCGATGGAACGGGCCAACCTGAAGGCGCGGCAAAGGGATATCTACACGCGCCTGGAAGCGGCGTGGAATGCCTGGAACGCGACCATGCTGCCGGAGACGCCAACGAGCTTCACGGAGAACAATACGGGCAACAACTGGGTCGATCGGCCGGGTGCCAAGCCGGTCACATTGGAGCCCGATCCTGAACTGCACTGAAGTCGCGCGCCTGCGCGGCATTATGGTGACCGCTGCCGCTCCATAAGATTCACATCGACATAGCCATTGTCGTCGCGCCTGGGCTGATGCGGAATGGCATAACCATCATCATTTCCCAATTCATGTCATCTTCCATGATAGAGCTGCAGGTAATGCGCTTTTGGTCCTTTTAAGTGTTCGCGGCAGAGACCGACCAGCTTCTCCGCGTCCCCTTCTTCGAGCGCCTTGACCATGGCCCAGTGATCCGCGACGGCTTGACGGCGCCAAGCGTCGTCCGTGGAGAAGTGCATGCGAATGGGTTGTGTCCGCAGAGAATATAGACTGATGGCTTCGCTAAGCATTGGATTGCCGCAGGCCTGATATAACGCGGTGTGGAAATCGTTATTTAGGGTGGAGACATCCGCGAGGCGTTGCTCACGACTCGCTCGTTCGTGTTGTCGCTCGATATCCGACAGGCGTTCGATCAGCCCGTTTGGAACGGGAACCGGTATCCGAGCAGCGGCCCGTGTTTCCAGCAACTCGCGAACCTCGTAGAGATCTTCGACTTCGTTTCCTGTGTAGCTTCGGATATAGACGCCCCGGTTGTGCTCGCGAACAGCCAGTCCAAGGCGCTGTAGTTCGTCAAAAGCGCGTCGCGCCGCGTAGCGCGAAACATTCAGGCGCATCATGATTTCATCTTCAACGAGATGCTCGCGGGGATGGATTCGCCCAAAGATGACATCGGACTGAAGTCTATCGGCGACAAGCTGCCAGCCGCTGCCAGAGCGATCTTCGCCGGTGTCCGTCCCGCGTGACATCACGCCTCTCTCTCGTATTTGCCAATCCGACGCCTGCAACACGACGTCTCGGATTTTATTCAAAAGGCCAGGTCGGGGCCATATCATTATCGCTTGACATTATCGATAATAATATCCATAAAATCCATAGACACGGTTTGTGCGGGTCTTCGGATGTCAGACACGTTCCTGGTGGGTTGTGGTGCGGGCTTTTCAGGCGACCGGGTCGACGCCGCTTTGCCCGTGGTCCGGGCTCTTGTGCGGTCGGGCAAGCCGGCAGCGTTGATCTTCGAAACGCTCGCAGAACGAACGCTGGCGCTGGGACACCGGGCGCGAAAACGCGATTCTGCGCTTGGATATGAGCCGCTGCTTCCGGAATTTCTGCCGCCGATATTATCCGAATGCGTATCGAACCGGATTCCTATCATCAGCAATTTCGGTGCGGCCAATCCATGGGCCGCCGCACGTCTAATTCGGGAAATGGCTGCAGACGCCGGTTTGACATCGCTGCGCATCGCCGTCGTCGCTGGCGATGACATCAGGGAAAGCCTGGATCTGTCCAAGCTTGCCGTGTGCGAAGGTGATAGCAGCCTGGTCGGCAATGAGTCCGAAGTTCTCGCTGCCAACGTCTACCTCGGTGCCAGACCGATCGCCGATGCGCTGCGCGCCGGCGCGCAGATCGTGGTGACCGGTCGGGTTGCCGATCCGGCTCTCGTGCTCGGACCACTGGTCGCGCATTTCGGCTGGCCCTGGAACGATCTGGAGAAGATGGCCGCGGGCACCTTGGCTGGCCATATGCTGGAATGCGGCGCGCAGGTCACTGGCGGTTATTTTGGAGATCCGGGCTATAAGGATGTGCCGTCGCCCGAGCTGATCGGGTTTCCGATCGCTGAAGTTTCGCGGGATGGAACGGTCGTCATCACTAAACCGGTTGGAACCGGGGGTATCGTCGACCTGCGGACCGTCAAAGAACAGATTCTCTACGAGATCCACGATCCGGCGGCCTATCTCACGCCGGACGTGACGCTGGATATCAGCGATGCCGAGGTTACGCTGGTCGGGCCCGATCGCGTGCGGATCAGCGGTTACCGGGGCCATCCAGCGCCGCCTACCTTAAAGGCAACCGTTAGTTATCCAGGCGACTGGTTCGGTGAAGCCGAGATTTCCTATGGCGGCCCCAACGCGCTGGCGCGCGCACAGCTCGCCGCGGACACCGTGCGCAAACGAATAGCTCTTCGCGAAATACCCGTGCGTATCCGGCTGGATCTGATCGGCACACAAAGCATTTTTGATTCAACCGAGGGCGCGCTTGGCGCGGACGGCGTTGCTGAACCCGGAGAGGTCCGGATGCGCCTGGCGGTTTCCGGAGAAACACAAAAGCCGGTTGAGCGAAGCCTTCAGGAGGTTCTTGCACTTTATACCTGTGGTCCGGCAGGAGGCGGCGGCGTGCGGACCCGTGTCGAGCACCGTGTCAAGACGGTCTCCTATCTCGTTCCGCGAAATGCCGTAACCCCGACATTCTGTTTCTTGGAAGCCTGATCATGGCCCACGTGCAACTCCATGACATCGCCCATGGCCGCGCGGGCGACAAAGGTAACCGGCTCAACATAAGCCTCATCGCCTTTCGCGCAGAGCTGTGGCCGATCCTGCTCGAACAAGTCACCGTAGAACGTGTTCATGCGCTGTTCCGGCATCGGGGCGCGACCAAGGTCGTCCGATATGTGTTGCCGAAGCTGCAGGCCATGAACTTTGTGATCGACGATGTGCTCGAAGGCGGCGTGAACTCCAGCCTCGCGGTCGATGCCCATGGCAAAAGCCATTCGTTCCGCCTGCTTGGGCTCGATGTGGAAGTGCCCGACAACCTTCTACAAAAGGTCGACTTCAAGCATTTTCCAGCCACAACCCTGGAGGGCGCAGTGGGCGAGACCGACAAAAATCGTGCACTTGCAGCAGAGTCGGCGAGCAGCGCTTAACCAGGAACTCGGAGGATGCCTGTATTTCATCCCCGGTAGCCATAAGGGGGATTAATTCCAGGGCGGGTTGGCGACGAAGGCGTACGCGACTTCTCATCGTAGATGGGGTAACGGGCCGGCCGGCACCGAGCAAGCCGAGCCAAGCAAGCCGCCCGCTCGCTACGGCGCTGTTTGGTGGCGCGCTTCGCGGGCGGCTTGCTTGGCAAAGCGGTGGTCGTCC
>Ga0182012_10001293_pt1 | contig 27535 bp, 22 predicted proteins | sample 612S2SmetaG_FD_120486 | JGI IMG/M metagenome (GOLD analysis project Ga0182012, IMG submission 120486) | Permafrost microbial communities from Stordalen Mire, Sweden - 612S2S metaG | ecosystem: Environmental > Terrestrial > Soil > Wetlands > Permafrost | place: Sweden: Stordalen | collected...
CCGGTCCCACCTTCGACGGGCGCGACCTCTTCGCCCCGGCCGCCGCCCACCTGGTCCGAGGGGGGGACCCGGCCACCCTCGGCCCGGCCGTGGATCCGGGGTCCCTGGTGGCCGGGCCCGCACCCCCGGAGCACCCGGTCGGCGGCGGCGGCGGAGGGCCGGTCCCGGCCGGCCCAGGCGGCCCGGAGGTCCGGACCGCGGTGGCCTCGGTGGACCGGTTCGGCAACGTGCAGCTGGGAGTGGGTGCCGCCGCCATGGAGCCTCTGGACGACCCGGCCGGCGGGGCGGCCCGGGTGACGGTGGTGACCCGGGCCGGGGAGCACACCGTCCCCGTCAGGCGGGTGCGGGCCTTCGGGGAGTTGGAGCCCGGCCAGCTGGGCCTGCTGGTCGACAGCACCGCCCGGTTGGCGGTGGTGCTCGACCGGGCCTCGGCGGCGGCCCACCTCGGGGTGGATGTGGGCGCGGAGGTGGTCATCCGGGGCGCCGGGCCCGACGACGGCTGAGCGGGCCCCCGGCCGGGTTTCCGTGCCGGGTCCCCGGGTCCTACGATCCGGACCGTGCCACCGGACCATCCGCCACGCCGGCCCCGGCCCCGGGTCGGGGATCCCAGCCCGCCCCCCCGGCGGATCCCCGAGGCCACGGTGGCCCGTCTCCCGGTCTACCAGCGCATCCTCGAGGAACTGCTGCGGTCCGGCACCACCACCGTGTCGTCGGAGCTGCTGGCTTCGGCGGCCCGGGTCAACGCCGCCAAGGTCCGCAAGGACCTCTCCCTGCTGGGCTCGTTCGGGACCCGGGGGGCCGGCTACGACGCCGCCTTCCTCATCGAACAGATCGACCGGCAGCTCGGGCTGGACCGCGTGTGGCCGGTGGTCATCGCCGGCATCGGCAACCTGGGGCGGGCCCTGGCCCGGTCCCAGGGGTTCGCCGCCCGCAACTTCGACGTCACCGCCCTGTTGGACACCGACCCGAGCATCATCGGGGAGCGGGTCGACGACGTGGTGGTGCGCCACGTCGACGACCTGCCGGTCATCGCCGCCGAGGTGCCCCTGGCCATCGGGGTCATCACCACCCCGCCCACCGTGGCCCAGCGGGTGGCCGACATGATGATCGACGCCGGCGTGGGCTCCATCCTCAATTTCGCCCCCCGGGTGCTCGAGGTCCCCCCCGATGTGCTGCTCCGCTACGTCGACCTCAGCATCGAGCTCCAGGTGATGAGCTTCTACCAGGCCCGGCGGGCCGATGCCGCCCACGGTGCCTCCATGCCGGTGATCCGCTCCATCGGCCTGACCTCGGGGTCGTCCGGGTCGCCCGACTGAACCCCGGTCGGGCCCGAAGTGTGGAAGCGGACCGGACCGGCCTACCCTTGGGGGGTGGATGTCGCCGAGTTGCTCAGACCTGACCGGGCCGGGGCGCCGCCGTGGGCCGGGCCGGCCGGGTGGTGCACCGCCGGTCACGGGCCGCTGACCCCGGCGCCGGGTGGGGTGGCGTACCGGTGTCGGTGATCGTGGTGGGTCTCGAGCAGAACCACTCGCCGCTCGATCTTCTGGAGCGGGTGGCGGTGCCGGAGAACGAACTGTCCAAGGCCCTGGGCCGGCTGCGGGACCAGTCCAACCTGTCCGAGGCGGTCATCGTGTCCACCTGCCTCCGCACCGAGGTCTACGCCGTGGTCGAGCGCTTCCACGACGGGGTCGCCGAACTGCAGGAGTTTCTGGCCACCGTCAGTGGTAGTCCCGCCGACTCCCTCACCGAGCACCTGACGGTGCGTTTCGACGACGACGTCACCCACCACCTGTTTTCGGTGGCCTCGGGCCTGGACTCGGCGGTCCTGGGTGAGTCCGAGGTCCTCGGGCAGGTGCGGCGGGCCTGGGAGCGGGCCCGGTCCGAGCAGGTGTCGGGACCTGTGCTGTCGTCCCTGTTCCGTCACGCCGTCGAGACCGGCAAGCGCGTGCGGTCGGAGACCGCCATCGCCCGGGGCATCACCTCGCTGTCCCACGGAGCGGTGGCTCTGGCCGCCCGGCACCGGCCGGACGGACTGACCGGAGCCCGCGTCCTGGTGGTGGGGGCCGGGGAGATGGGCGAAGGCGTGGCCCAGGCCCTGTCCGGCGCCGGTGCCGCCCACCTGGTGGTGGCCAACCGCACCGAGGACCGGTCCGCCGCGGTGGTCACCGGGCTCCCGGCCGGCACCGCCGATCAGGTGGCGGTGGCGGGCCTCGATGGGCTCGGCGACCTTCTGGCCACCGCCGACGTGGTCTTCACGTCGGTGGGTACCGCCCACCCGGTCATCGACCGCCCGATGCTGGGGCCGGCCCTGAACGGGCGGGGACCCGACCGTCCCCTGGTGGTGATGGACCTGGGCGTGCCCCGCAACGTCGAACCGTCCGCCGCCGGACTCGACGGTCTCGTCCTGTTGGACATGGACGCGCTCCGTGCCGCCGTCTCCGACGCCCTCTCGGGTCGGGAGGACGAGGTGGCCGAGGCCGAACGCATCGTGGCCGACGAGGTCGAGCGGTACCGGGTGGCGTCCCGGGCCCGTGACGCCGCGCCGATTGTGTCCGCCCTCCGCGAGCGGGTGGAGACGGCCCGGCGTGCCGAGCTCGACCGACAGCGGACCAAACGGTCCGACCTGAGCGACTCCCAGTGGGAACAGGTCGATGCGGTCACCCGGGCCATGATGGCCAAACTGCTCCATCAGCCCACGGTGGCCCTGAAGGACGCCGCCGGGACGCCGAGGGGTGAGCGACTGGTCGAGGCGCTCCGAACACTGTTCGATCTCTAGCCGGTGGTCGGGCGGTGTCCGCGGTGACCGGACGGTCCACGCTCCGGCTGGCCACCCGCGGCTCCCCTCTGGCCCTGTGGCAGGCCCGGCGGGTCGCCCACCTCCTCGGGCGCTCGGGAACGGACACCTCTCTGGTGGTGGTGGAGACGGTGGGGGACCGCACCCCCGACGTCCCCCTGGACCGGATCGGGGGTCAGGGCATCTTCACCAAGGAGGTCCAGGCGGCCGTGGTCCGTGGTGAGGCCGACGCCGCCGTCCATTCGGCCAAGGACCTCCCGGCCTCGGCGGCCCTCACCGTGCCCGGTCTGGTCCTGGCGGCCATCCCCGAGCGGGCCGACCCCCGTGACGTGCTGGTCGGCGCCCGGCTCGACTCCCTCCCGACCGGATCCACCGTCGCCACCGGGTCGGCCCGTCGCCGGGCCCAGCTGGCCAACTTCCGCCCCGACCTGACCTTCGCCGGCCTGCGCGGCAACCTGGCCACCCGGCTGGACCAGGTGGGGACCAGGGGGGTGACGGCCGTCGTGGCGGCCAAGGCCGCCCTGGACCGCCTCGGGTGGACCGTCCCGCCGGGCACGGAGATCGAGGTGCTGGATCCCGGCCTCATGGTGCCCCAGGTGGGACAGGGGGCGTTGGCCGTGGAGTGCCGGGAGGACGATGCCCCCACCCGCCGGGCCCTGGCCGCCATCGACGATGTGGACGTCGCCCCGCTGGTGCACGCCGAGCGGTCCTTCCTGGCCGAGCTCGGGGGCGGGTGCACCCTGCCGGTCGGGGCCTACGCCAGGTGGGCCGACCCCGGACCGGACCGGGGGCCCATCAGCCTGTGCGGGCTGATCGCCTCGGGGGACGGTCTGGTCGTGGTGCGCCGCGAACTGACCGGTGACGATCCGGTCGGGCTCGGACGGATGGTCGCCGCCTATCTGATCGAGGGGGCCGGCGGCCGCGGGTTGGGGGAGTGGGTCCCGGGGGAGGGTCCGTGACCGTCTTCCTCGTCGGTGCCGGGCCCGGCGATCCGGGCCTGCTGACGGTGCGCGGCGCCGAGGTGCTGCGCCGGGCCGATGTGGTGATCTACGACCGGTTGATCGGTTCCGAGCTGTTGGAGCTGGCCCCCCGGGGAGCGGAGCTGATCGACGTGGGCAAGAGCCCGGGGACCTCCCACCACCAGGCCCGGATCAACGCCCGGCTCATCGAGCACGGCCGGACCGGACGCCTGGTGGTCCGCCTGAAGGGTGGCGACCCCTTCGTCTTCGGGAGGGGTGGGGAGGAGGCCGAGGCGTTGCGAACCGCCGGAGTCGGCTACGAGGTGGTGCCCGGGGTGAGCTCGGCCTTCGCCGCACCGGCCGCCGCCGGCATCCCGGTGACCCACCGCGGCCTGGCCTCGTCCGTGACGGTGGTGACCGGACACCGCGGCGATCCGACGGCGCCGACCGGTGTGGCCTGGGACGCCCTGGGTCGGGCCGGTGGAACCCTGGTGGTGCTGATGGGGATGTCCGAGAGGCAGAGGATCGCCGATGAGCTGATGGCGGGCGGTCGTGCCGGTGACACGCCGGTGGCGGTGGTGCACTGGGGGACCACCCGGGACCAACGGGTGGTGCGGTCGACCCTTGCCGATCTGGCCTCCGTGGACCTGCCGGCCCCGGCCGCCATCGTGATCGGCCCGGTGGCCGGCCTCGATCTCACCGACCGACCGGACGAACCGTCGTGACGGCCGGGCCGTTGACCGGCCCGACGGCCGGGCCGCTGACCGGGCCGCTGACCGGGCCGCTGACCGGGCGCAGTGTGGTGGTGACCCGGAGCCGATCCCAGAGTTCCGACCTGGTCGATCGACTGGCGTCGCTCGGGGCCACCGTCGTGGAACTGCCGGTCATCGCCGTCGAGGGGCCCGCCGACGGGGGCCGCGACCTGGCCGTGGCCGCCGGCCAACTCGCCGCCGGTCTCTACCGCTGGGTGGCGGTGACCTCCCCCAATGCCGTGGCCGCACTGGTGGGCGCTCTCGGGGACCGCACCGTTCCCCCGGATGTCCGGTGGGCGGTGGTCGGGGCGGGAACAGCCCGGTCTCTCGCCGACGCGGGATTCACCGCCGACCTGGTGCCGGCCACCGCCGTCTCCGATGCATTGGCTGATGAGTTTCCCCCGGCCGGACCCGGTGCAGGTCCGATCCTGTTTCCCCGGGCCGAGTCGGTGCGCGGCGCCCTGGCCCCGGTGCTGCGGGCCAAGGGCTGGCGGGTGGACGAGGTGGTGGCCTACCGCACCGTGGCCGGCGATCCCCCGCCCGAGGCGGTGGAGGCCGCCGGCCGGGCCGACGCCGTGGCCTTCACCTCGTCGTCCACGGTGGAGCGCACCGTGGGCCTGCTCGGCCGGTCGGGGGTACCGCCGGTGGTGGTGTCCATCGGACCGGTGACCTCGAGCTCGGCCCGGGCCCTGGGACTGGACGTGTCGGCCGAAGCCCGTCCCCACACCATCGACGGGGTGGTCGAAGCGGTGCTGGCCGCCCTCGGGCCGCCCGGGCCGCCCGGGACGCCGGGGACCTCCGGGGCCGACGGGGCTGCGGAGCCGGGGCCCGATGCCGGCTGATCGGCAGGCCGTAGGCTTGACCACCGTGTCGACTGATTCCGTGTCTGATCCTGCGCCCGACGGGCCTCGTGCCGGTGCCGGTGCCGGTCCCGTCGCACGGCCGGCCCGGCCCGGATTCCCCGTGACCCGGCTCCGGCGGGTCCGGTCCAGCGCCGCCTTCCGGCGGCTGGTCACCGAGACGCGGCTGTCGGTGGACGATCTGGTGGCCCCGCTCTTCGTGGCCGACGGTCTGGTCGGACCCCGTCCCGTCCCGTCCCTGCCGGGGGTGGTGCAGCACACCGTGGACTCCCTGGCCACCGAGGTCAAGCGGCTCGGCGGCCTGGGGGTGCCGGCCGTGCTGGTGTTCGGGCTCCCCCGTCCCGGGGACAAGGATCCCACCGGATCCGCCGCGGCCCGACCCGACGGCATCACCCAGCGGGCCCTGGCCGCGGTGCGGGACGCCGTCGGCGACTCGGTGGTGGTCATGGCCGACTGCTGCCTCGACGAGTTCACCGACCACGGCCACTGCGGGGTGGTGGACCCGGCCACCGGTGAAGTGGACAACGACGCCACGCTCCCCCTCTACGCCGAACTGGCCGTGGCCCAGGCCGCGGCCGGGGCCGACGTCATCGCCCCCAGCGGGATGATGGACGGTCAGGTGGCGGCCATCCGGGCGGCCCTGGACGCGGCCGGCCGGCCGGGGACGGCGATCCTCGCCTACGCGGCCAAGTACGCCTCGGCCCTCTACGGGCCGTTCCGCGACGCCGCCGGGGTGTCCATCGCCGACGGGGGGGACCGCAAGGCGTACCAGCAGGACCCGGGCAACCGCCGGGAAGCGCTGGCCGAGGTGGCGATGGACGTGGCCGAAGGGGCCGACATGGTCATGGTCAAGCCGGCCCTGACCTACCTGGACGTGGTCGCCGCCGTCCGGGCCTCGTTCGATCTGCCGCTGGCGGCGTACCACGTCAGTGGCGAGTACGCCATGGTCAAGGCGGCGTCGGCCCGAGGATGGATCGACGGTCCGGCGGTGGCCCTCGAACAGATGACCGCGGTCAGGCGGGCCGGCGCCGACTTCATCGTCACCTACTTCGCCGGCGAACTGGCCGAGGTGCTGGGTGGCTGACCGTCCACGGTCGGATGCCCTCTTCGAGCGCGCCCGTCGGGTGATCCCCGGTGGGGTGAACTCACCGGTGCGGTCGTTCCGCTCGGTGGGCGGGCATCCCTACTTCGTGGCCCGGGGCGAGGGGGCCTGGGTCTGGGACGCCGACGGTCACCGCTTGCTGGACTACGTCCAGTCCTACGGGGCGTCCCTCCTCGGTCACGCCCATCCGGCGGTGGTCGGCGCGGTGGCCGGGGCCGCCGCCCGGGGCACCACCTTCGGGGCCCCCACCGAGGGGGAGGTCCTCCTGGCCGAGGCCCTCTGCTCCCGGGTGGCCGGGTGTGAGCAGGTGCGACTGGTCTCGTCGGGCACCGAGGCCGCCATGAGCGCCGTCCGCCTGGCCCGGGGTTTCACCGGCCGGCCGCGGATCGTCAAGTTCGCCGGCTGCTACCACGGGCATTCGGACGCCCTGCTGGCCGGCGGGGGCAGCGGTGTGGCCACCCTGGGGCTGCCCGACTCGGTGGGTGTGCCGGCCGGAGCCGTCGCCGACACCGTGGTCGCCCCGTACAACCGGATCCCCGAGCTCGACCGCCGGGTGGCGTGCGTGATCGTCGAGCCGGTGGCGGCCAACATGGGCCTGGTCCCGCCGGCACCGGGTTTCCTCGCGGGCCTGCGGGCCGCCTGCGACGAGGCCGGTGCCGTCCTGATCTTCGACGAGGTGATCACGGGCTTCCGGCTCGGCCCCGACGGGGCGTCGGGGTGGTCCGGGGTCCGCCCCGATCTGTGGTGCTTCGGCAAGGTGATCGGTGGTGGACTGCCGGTCGGCGCCTTCGGGGGCCGGGCCGACATCCTGTCCTCGCTGGCACCCGAGGGCCCGGTGTACCAGGCCGGCACGCTGTCGGGGAACCCCCTGGCCACGGCGGCGGGTCTGGCCGTGCTGCAGGCCGTGGACACCCCCGACTATGCCGCCCTGTCGGAGCGGGTGGCCGGGTTCGGAAAGGATCTGGCCCGGGTCCTGACCGGGGCGCTGGCCGACGCCGGGATCACCGACGACGGGGGCCGGCCGTTGGAGGCGGTGGTCCCGGTGGTGGGTCCGTTGCTCGGCCTGTTCTTCGTCCCCGTCGGTGCCGGCCCGGTCCTCGACTACGACGGGGCCCGGGCCTCGGCCGCCACGGGTCTCTACGCCCGGTTCTTCCGGGCCATGCTGGACCGGGGGGTGGCGCTGGCCCCCGGCCCCTACGAGGTGGCGTTCCCGTCGCTGGCCCACGGTCAGGCGGAGCTGGACCACACCCTCGAGGTGGCGTCGGCGGCCATCGTGGATGCCGTCTCCGGTTGACGCCGCACCTATCGCGCCCGCCGCGCCTATCGCGCCCGTCGCGCCCGCCGCGGTGACACCGGTGGCGCCGTCCCCCGGGGTCGCAGGGTCCGGACCCCGGGCCGTCCCCGAGGCATCCCGATTCCGCTTCGACCGGGTGGTGGTGGAGGGGGGTCCGTCCGGTTGGTCCGACGACCCCCGGGGCGTCACCGTGGTCTTCGACCGGGACGGGGTCGAGATCACCGGTGTGGCGCCGGGCCAGCGGTTGGTCCTGTCCCGCGCCGAGGTGGCCTCGGTCACGGTGGGGGACCGGGAGGTGGCCGCCGACGGTCGTCCCGTCACACCCGTAGACGCCGTGGTGGCATCGCGGACGGTCCGGATGCTGATCGGAGTGGAGGGTTCGACGCCGGTGCAGATGGCGGCGTGGACCGGCTGGCTGGCCCGGTGGTCCGGGGTCGCGGCCGGCCCCGTGACCCCGGCGGCCGCCCCGGTGGCCGGACCGCCACCGGCCTGGGGACCGCCTCCGGCCTGGCCACCCACCCCGGCACCCACCCCGGCACCGTCCCGGCCCGTCCCGGTGCGGCCCCCCGGGGCGCCACGGACCCGTCCGGGGGCGTTGCTGGCGGGCGGGCTGCTCCTGGTGGCGGCAGGAGTGGTCCTGGCGGTCGGGATGAGCCGTCAGCCCGACCGGGGTTCCGCCGCCGGACCCTCCGTCTCCACCCGACCGACCGCCGGAGCGCCCTCCCCGGACCAGCGGTTGGCCGGGGCGCTGCTCCTCACGCCGAGCGACCTCCCGTCGGGATGGAGGGCCGACACCGTGGGCCAGGGCTCCCGGGCTTCCTCCGCCGCACGGGCCCAGGAGGCGGAGATCGCCCACACCCTGGCCTCCTGCATGGCCGTCACCGGTCGGCAGGCCGCCACCGTCCTGGGCGGGCCGGCCGCCGACCAGACCGCCCGGGCGTCGTCCCCGGTCCTCGTCGGCCCGGCCTCGTCGGCCCGACCCGGCTTCTTCGTGGAGGTGCAGACGACGGCGACCGTCGTCCGGACCCACCGGGACGAGCAGGACGACTTCTCCGTGCTGACATCTCCCCGGTACCCGCAGTGCGCCGCCGTCGCCGTGGCGGGGGAGGTGCAGCTGGGGGAGAACCAGGCGTCCGGTCGGGACGGCCGGCCCGGTCCGTCCGTCGCCTCCCCGGTGGCCCTGTCGGCACCGGCCGGCGAACAGCTCTCCGGACTGTTGGTCGACTCCTCCCTGTCCGACCTGTCCAATTCGGTCCCCGTGCAGGTGGAATCGGTGGTGGTGGGCAGCGGGCGGCTCGAGGCCGGGCTCGAGGCCTTCGCCGTCGGCGGCCCACTGCCGGCCGGGGTGGTGGCCGACTCGGTCTCCCGCCTGGAGGAGAGGGTGGCGGCCGGCGGCCGGAGCGCCCAGGTCTGACCGACGGTCCGCGGTGATGGACAGGGGGACGACGGATCACCGAAGGTCCTTGCCTGCGGCCACCGGTGGCGGCAGGATGGCAGGGCCGATGAGTGAACCCCGGGGTGGGCAGCCGGAAAGCGACAGAGCCAGGTCGGATCCCGGCCGACCGAGGAGAGCTACATGACCGTCGGAATAACCGAGCTTCCTCCCGAGGGCATGCAATTGGGCGGCGTGGCCCTGGCCGGCGACGCCGACCGGGGAACGAAGACCACGGAGGGCCTCAGCCTGCTGTTCACGACGGCCGGCATCACCGTGCAGGGCCCCCAGCCCCAGATCGAGAGGCTCCTGGTCTGGTCAGGGCTGGACTCCGCCAGCTGCCGGGAGAAGATCGACCTTCCGGACGGAAGGAACGCCGCCGTGATGGAACTGACCTCGGGCGGGCAGTCGATCCGGTTCCTCCTGCCCCTGGACTCGGTCACACCCGGCCAGGCCGCCTATCTCGACCAGGCGCTCCCGGCCTGGCTGGCCCGGTACAAGGGAACTGCGGCCGCACCGGCCAAGGCCCCGGTGACACCCCCACCGCCACCCCCACCGCCGGCCGACCCCGCAGCCGCCCCGGGGGTTGCCACTGCCGCCGCCACTGCCGCCGCCACTGCCGCCGCCGCTGCGGCCACCGCCACTGCGGCCACCGCCGGAGCCACCGGTGCCGCCGGTCCGGCCTCCCCGGTGGGCACCGGAACGGCCGGAGCCGTCACCCCGAGCGATCAGGCTCCGCCGCCACCGCCACCGCCACCGCCCCCGCCCCCGCCCCCGCCACCCGCGGGGTTCATCGCCCGGTCCGACACCGGGTCGCTTCCGACGTCCGCTCCGGCACCCGGCGCCACGTCCCCGAAGGGGTTCCCTCCCCCTCCCGCAGGTGATGCCGCCGACGGCCACCCGCTGGACGGCGGTTCCGTCAACGGGGTCGGGGAGAACGGGGTCGTCGACCCGGGCCGGAAGACGCGCGGATGGCGCAAGAACCGGTCCGCGCCGCCGCCGGCGCCGGAAGACGCGGCGGCCTTCGCCCCGATGCGTCCGCCCGCGGACCCTCCGTCCGACCCGGTGCCCCTCTCGCTGGACACCCCCCTTCCGCCGCCCCCCGTGGTCGGGCCGTCGGACTCCGGAGCCTCGGGACCGGTGTTGTGGCAGCCACCTCTGGACCCGGTCACCGGTGAGCCGGTCTGGGACCAGTCCCCGACACCGGACACCAAGCCCCCGAAGAAGCCCAAGGGATGGCGCAAGGGCGCCAAGGCCGGAGCGGTGGGCGCCGCCGGCGCCGCCGCCGCAGCCGCCGCGGCCGGTGCCCCCCCTCCCGGCGTGACCCTTCCGGACACCGCACCACCGGCATCCCCCGCTCCGGTCGTCGCTCCACCGGCTCCACCCGCCGTGGCGTCCGCGTCGCCGACGGCCTCGACCAACGGATCGCTCCCCCCCGGCGAGCCCGCCGGGCCTCCGACGTCCACGGACGATCCCGCCGCCGACACCGGGACGCCGCCGGCCCGCAACCGGAAGGTGCTGGTGGGCCTGCTGGTCGTCCTGTTGGTGGTGATCGGAGGTGTCGCCTACGCCGCCACCCGCACCAGCAGTTCCCCGCCGGCCACCACCGTGGCCGCCGGGCCGTCACAAACCCGGTCGCCGGCGGTGGCGGACGCCGCGCTGGCGGCGTCGATCAACCTCCGGACCTCCGACCTCCCGGCCGGGTGGGGCCCGGTCCGGCCCACCCAGACCGGATTCCCCACCGCGCCTCCCGTGGCCCAGGCCCAGGCGGCCCGCACGCTGTCGTCGTGCCTCGGGTCTCCGTACCCCCTGGTGGCCGGATTGTTCGGGAGTTCACCCTTGCCCGGGGCGTCCGGATCGGCCGCCTCCCCGGTGTTCCAGCTGGTGGCCTCCCCGGGCTTCCAGATGTCCTCGAGCACCTCGATCCAGTCCACCGTGACCGACAACCAGGTCCTGACCGGTCCCTTCGCCAGCCCCCACTTCGCCACCTGCTTCGCCGCGTACCAGTCGACCCTGGCCGCGGCGGCGGTGCCGGGAGCGACGGCCACGGTGCAGCCGGTGACCCTCGCGGTACCGGCCGGTGTCCGCACCTTCGCCTACCTCACCACCTACTCCAGCCCCACCCGGGGCAGCGAGGTGAAGGGGGAGGCGTGGATCTTCGGTGGCCGCAGCGAGACCCAGCTGGTGCCCACGACGGCCGGTCCCCCGGTCCCCCAGGCCGCGTTCGCCTCGGCCTACGACTCCATCACCGCCCGCGTGGCCAAGGCTGCCACCCGATAGCGGTCACCCGATAGCGGTCGAGCCGGTGGCGGTCAGACTGCCGGCGGTCAGACCCCCTCGGGCGTGACCCGGGCGATCAGGGCCAGGGCCCGGTAGGCGGCCTCGGCCGGACCGGTCTCCTCCGGTCGCAGCATGTTGGCCATGATGCGGAAGATCCAGCTCATCAGGGGCTCGGAGTGCATCCCCGTCCCGACGCACAGCTGCATGAGTTCGGGCCGGCTGATCAGCCGGATGAACGCCCGGGCCACCCGGTAGTAGAGGCCGTAGGCGTCCTCCAGGCGGGACTCGTAGCGGATCAGCGCCTCCAGGCCGTCACCGCGGAGGGCCTCACCGAGCGACGCCGCCGCCAGCCGGCCGGTCTCGTACCCGTAGGCGATCCCCTCGCCGTTGAAGGGGTTGATGGATCCGCCGGCGTCGCCCACCACCAGCGTGGTGGCACCGACCCGCGGCCCGACGGCCAGGCCCATGGGCAGCTTGCCCCCGGTAGGTGGCCCCAGGCTGGTCGCCGGGTTGAGCTCCCACTCGGATGGAGCCCAGGCCACGAAGTGCTCCATGAGGGTCGAGGTGTTCACGCCCTTCCAGCGCCGGTCGGTCGAGAGCAGCCCCACGCCGACGTTGACCCGGCCGTCACCCAGGGGGAAGATCCACCCGTAGCCCGGCACCACCTTCCCGTCGGGGTCCCGGATGTCCAGATGGGACTCGATGAACGGTTGGTCGTGCCCGGGCGAGGTGTAGTACCCGCGCAGCGCCATGCCCAGGGGTTGGTCGCGGTCCCGGGTCGTGCCCAGGGCCCGTCCGAACCGGGAGTTGGCCCCGTCGGCCACCACCACGTACCGGGCCCGGATGGTCCGACACTCCCCGCTGGCCTTGTCCTTGACCACGGCTCCCACGCAGGACGGTAGGAGGCCCGGACCGGGACCGGCCCCGTCCAGCACCGGCTCGACGGCCTCGGTGCCCTGGAAGACCGTGGCCCCGGCCTTGACCGCCCGCTCGTTGATGATGGCGTCGAGGTCGTGACGGGTGATGACGTAGCCGTAGTCGGGGAAGCTCGGGTGGTCGGGCCACGTCAGGTCCAGCACCCGGCCGTAGGCGTGGGTCCGCAGGCCCGCGAAGCGGTGGGCTCCGGCCAGGGCGGCCTCGGCCCCCATGTCGGCGATCTGGCGGACCGAGCGGGGGGTGAGTCCGTCGCCACAGGTCTTCTCGCGGGGGAACACCTTCTTCTCCACCAGGGCCACATCCCATCCCGCCTCGGCCAGCCAGTAGGCGCAGGACGAGCCCGACGGCCCCCCGCCCACCACGAGCACATCATGGACGGAGTCGGGTCCGTCGGCTGGCGGTGCGGTCCGGGGGGAGCCCCGGCGGGTGGTGGGGTCGGGGGAGGGCGCGCTCACAGCCCCCAGCGTAGGGTGCCGCCGGCCCGGGTCGGCACGCCCGGCCGGCCCGGGAGGGGAGCGGACGGCGCGGGTGGTACGGATGTGCTTGTGCGGAGGGGTGCGTGGTAAAAACAGGTCCCTGTGGACGATTACCTCCCGATCCTGATCCTCTTGATCCTCGGTTTCCTCTTCGCCGCGCTGTCCTTCGTGGCCTCGGCCCTGATGGCACCGAAGAAGCGGCCCACCGCGGCGAAGACCGCTCCCTACGAGTGCGGGATCGTCCCCGGCATCGAACCGCCGACCCGGTTTCCGGTCCGCTTCTACCTGATCGCCATGATCTTCATCATCTTCGACATCGAGATCGTGTTCTTGTACCCCTGGGCGGTGATCTTCCGCCAGCTCCGGTCGTTCGGGCTCGCCGAGGTGGTGGTCTTTGCCGCCGTGGTGTTCATCTCCTTCCTCTTTCTGGTCAGCAACGGGGCCCTCACCTGGGGTCCACCCAAACGCCTGTCCGGGGGACTCCCGTCGCGCACCTCGGAGTCCACCATCGCCCGCATCACGGCCGGCCCGGGGGGTCCCGGAGGGTCGGCGTACCCGGTCGGTCCCCGATCGCCGGGCGACCGTCCCCGCCCTGCCGTCACCGACCCCGACGCCCCGGCGACCGGGGAGCCCGCCACTGTGCCGACCGGACCCGGCCGCGCCGCGTAGAGCCGGAGACGCCGACCATGGGTCTCGAAGACCTGCAGCACAACTTCCTCACCGGCCGCCTCGAGGACCTGGTCAAGTGGGCCCGGACCTACTCGATGTGGCCGGCCACCTTCGGGTTGGCCTGCTGCGCCATCGAGATGATGTCGGTGGGAGCGGCCGACTTCGACCTGGCCCGGTTCGGCATGGAGGTGTTCCGGGCCTCCCCGCGTCAGGCCGACCTGATGATCGTGGCCGGCCGGGTGTCCCAGAAGATGGCACCGGTCCTGCGTCAGGTCTACGACCAGATGATGGAGCCCAAGTGGGTCCTGTCCATGGGGGTCTGCGCCAGCACCGGCGGGATGTTCAACAACTACGCCATCGTGCAGGGGGTCGACCAGATCGTCCCGGTTGACGTGTACGCCCCGGGCTGTCCCCCCACCCCGGAGACCCTGATGCACGCCATCCTCACCCTCCACGAGAAGGTGCGCACCGACGACATCACCCACCGCGGGCCCCGCGACACCTCGGCCGCGGCGGTGGGGACGCTCGGCTCGGACGAGGGCCGGGACACCGACGACGGGCAGACGGAGGACGGGGAGTCCACGTCGGGCTGGACCCCGGACCGCCCGGACGCCGTGCATCTGGGCACCCCCAAGCGCAATCCGGTCATTGCCCGCAGCGTGGGCGAGCCCCTGTGACCGCAGCGGACCCGGGGACGGTCACCGCCGCGGCCGCACCCCCGGTCAGCGATTCGGGCGGCGGGTCGTCCCGTCTGCCGGGCCGTCCGCAACAGGACGTGGTGTTCCCCACCCGCGACCAGTACGTCGGGGTGGTGCGGGGCTACCGCGACTCCGGGTTCGAGATGTGCGCCGACCTGTGCGGCGTGGATTACCTGAGCCATCCGGGTCGCCGCCTGCCCGAGGGGGTCGCCCCGGAGCGGTTCGAGGTGGTGGTCAACCTGCTCTCCCTCAGCCAGGCCCGCCGGGTACGGATCCGGGTGCAGGTCCCCGGCTCCGACGCCGTGGTCGACTCCCTCTTCGATGTCTATCCGGGCACCGAGGCAATGGAACGGGAGGCCTACGACCTCTTCGGAATCGTCTTCGCCGGCCATCCGGACATGACCCGCATCCTGATGCCCGAGGACTGGGAGGGCCACCCCCTCCGCAAGGACTACGGGGTGGGCCGGGTTCCGGTGCAGTTCAAGGGCGCACCCGGGCCCCGATGAGCGACGTGAAGGCGACGGCCGCCACCGATGAGTCCGGCGCGCCGGAGCCCCACCCGGACACCGTGGTGCCTCCGCCGGCGTCCGGCGCGCAGTTCCTGCAGCCGGGCCCCGGGGGGGAGGCCCGGGGCCTGCTGGCCGAGACGTCCGAGGGCGTCCAGGAGCTGAGCCGGCGTTCGGACACCGAACCCAATGAACTCCGCCGGGAGGTCGGGGCCGTGCTCCGGCTGCCCGAAGGGGTGGCCATCGACCCCTCGGACATCGACATCGAGCAGTCCGACGACGAGACCATGATCATCAACATGGGCCCCCAGCACCCCTCGACCCACGGCGTGCTGCGCCTGATGCTCGAGCTCGACGGGGAGACCGTGCTCCGCACCAAGCCGGTGGTGGGCTACCTCCACACCGGCATGGAGAAGACCGGTGAGGAGCTCACCTACGTCCAGGGCTCGACCAACGTGACCCGGATGGACTACCTCTCCCCGCTCCACAACGAACTGGTCCTCTCGCTGGCCGTGGAGGCCCTGCTCGGCGTGGAGATGCCTCCGCGTTCCGACTGGATCCGGATGCTGATGGTGGAGCTCAACCGGGTGTCCTCCCATCTCATGTGGCTGGCCACGAACGGGATGGACCTCGGGGCCACCTCCATGATGATCTACGGGTTCCGGGAGCGCGAGATGGTGCTGGCCTTCTTCGAGAAGACCACCGGGCTGCGCATGAACCACAACTTCATCCGTCCCGGGGGGACCGCTGCCGACCTGCCCGACGGGTGGGAGGACGACGTGACCATCATCTGCGACACGGTGATGGACCGGACCGGCGAGTACGACGAGCTGTTCACCGGGCAGCCCCTCTTCCGCCAGCGGTCCGAGGGGGTGGGCACCCTGTCGGCCGAGGAGGCCCTGGCCCTGAGTCTCACCGGCCCGCTGCTGCGTTCGACCGGTGTCCCCTGGGACCTGCGCCGGTCCATGCCCTACCTCCGCTACGACGAGGTCGATTTCGACGTCATCGTGGGCACCTACGGCGACAACTTCGACCGGTATTCGATCCGTCTCAACGAGGTCCGCGAGTCCATCCGGATCATCCGTCAGATCGTGGAGAAGATGCCGGCCGGCGACTACCGGGTGCAGGACAAGAAGGTCACCCCGCCGCCCCGGGGGCGGATCGACGAGTCCATGGAGGCTCTCATCCACCACTTCAAGGTGTTCACCGAGGGGTTCAAGGTGCCCGAAGGGGAGGTGTACGTGGCCATCGAGTCACCACGGGGGGAGCTCGGCTGCTACCTGGTGGCCGACGGGTCCCCGAAGGCCTACCGGATGCACATCCGCGGGCCCAGCTTCGTCAACCTCCAGGGTCTGCCGGTGATGATGCGGGGCGGACTGCTGGCCGACGCCGTGGCGGTGTGCTCCACCATCGACCCGGTGATGGGTGAGGTGGACCGGTGAGCCCCACCCCGGACGGGACCTCCCCGCCGGTCCCGGTGGGGACGCCGCGCCGGGCCGTGACCCCGGCTCCGCCGCGGCCCGCCCACCTGACGGCCGACACCATGGAGCGGGCCCGCCAGGTGGTGGGCCTCTACCCCGAACCCCGCTCGGCCCTCATCCCGCTCTGCCACCTGGCCCAGGAGCAGGACGGGTGGCTCACCCCCGAGGCCATGCGGGACATCGCCGACCTGGTCGGGGTGACCCCCACCGAGGTGTACGGGACGGCCACCTTCTACGACATGCTCCACACCGAGCCGGTGGGGACCCACCTGGTGGCGGTGTGCACCAACATCGCCTGCCTGCTCAACGGGGCGGCCGAGCTGCTCGAGCACGCCGAGTCGTCGCTCGGGATCAACGCCGGCGGCACCACGGCCGACGGGGCCATCACCCTCGAGGAGGCCGAGTGCCTGGCCGACTGCGACCGGCCCCCCTGTGTCCAGGTCAACCACCGCTTCGTCGGGGCCCAGACCCCCGAGAGCTTCGACGCCCTGGTGGCCGACCTCCGGTCCGGGGCGCGCTCGGACGACATCCCGGACCACGGCACGCTGATCCGGGTCCGGCGGACCACCGGACTGGAGGCCGACCCGGACCGGGTGGCCGCCGAGCGGGCGGCCATGGCCGAGGCCCAGGCCGAGCGGGCCGCCGCAGCCGGGGCGGACTCCCCGGGAGGTGGCTCCTGATGGCGGTGACCGAGGCTCCCCGGATCATCACCGGTCGGATCGACCATGCCGACTCCCACACGCTGGAGCGCTACCTGGCCACCGGTGGGTACGAAGGACTCCGCAAGGCCCTGGCCATGACCCCAGAGGCGGTGGCCCACGAGGTGGACACGGCCAGCCTCCTGGGCCGGGGTGGGGCCGGCTTCCCCGCCGGCCGCAAGTGGGCCATGCTGCGCAAGAATCCCGTCACCTACCTGGTGGTCAACGGGGATGAGAGCGAGCCCGCCACCTTCAAGGACCATCTCCTGGTCGAGAGGGATCCCCACCAGCTCATCGAGGGCGTGCTCATCGCGGCCTACGCCCTGCAGGTCACCCGGGTGTTCATCTTCATCCGGGGTGAGTTCGCCCTGGGGCTGGAGCGGGTGCAGGCGGCCCTCAACGACGCCTACGCCCACGGAGCGGTGGGAGCCGACATCTTCGGGTCGGGCTTCTCGGTCGACGTGGTGGTCCACCCCGGGGCCGGCGCCTACATCTGCGGCGAGGAGACCGCCCTGCTGGAGTCGCTCGAGGGCAAGCGGGGATTCCCGCGCATCAAGCCGCCGTTCTTCCCGGCCGCCATCGGCCTCTACGGCGAGCCCACCGTGGTCAACAACGTGGAGACCATGTCCAACCTGCCCTGGATCGTCCTCAACGGGGGCGCGGCCTTCGCCGCCCTGGGTGAGGGCCGGTCCACCGGTACCCGCCTGTTCGCGCTGGCCGGGCACGTCAAGAACCCGGGCGTCTTCGAGCTGGAGATGGTCAAGACCACCTTCAACGACCTCATCAACGCCCCGGTGCTGGGCGGCGGCATCCCCCACGGACGGGCCCTCAAGGCTTTCATCCCCGGCGGTGTCTCCGCCCCCTGGTTCGGTCCCGACCAGATCGACCTGCCCCTGGGACAGGACGAGGTGGCGGCGGCCGGATCCATGCTCGGGTCGGGCTCGATCGTGGTGATGGACGACCACACCTGTGCCGTGCGGGCGGCGTGGCGGATCACCAAGTTCTTCTTCCGCGAGTCGTGCGGCCAGTGCACCCCCTGTCGGGAGGGCTCGGGCTGGCTCGAGCGGATCATGGAGCGCATCGAGACCGGGCACGGACGCGAACAGGATCTCGACCTGCTCCTCGACGCCTGCGACAACATCGCCCCCGGGCTCACCTGGCCCCCCCAGCAGACCACCATCTGCGTGCTGGGTCCGTCCATCCCGTCGTCCATCGGGTCGGCCATCGAGATGTTCCGGGACGAGTTCCTGGTCCACATCAAGGAAGGGGGGTGCCCCTATGCCTGATGCGGCCACTCCCACCGGGGGCAGCTCCACACCGGCCGGCCCGGCCGGCGATGTGCAGGTCGATGACGAGTCCGGCACCCCGCCGGCGGAGGTGGTCACCTTCACCCTGGACGGCCGTCAGGTCACCGCCCGCAAGGGCGAGATGCTCATCGCCGCCGCCGAGCGGGCCGGCACGTTCATCCCCCGCTTCTGCTACCACCCCCGCATGAAATCGGTGGGGGTGTGCCGGATGTGCCTGGTGGAGGTGAGCGGCCCCCGCGGTGCGTCCCTCCAGCCCAGCTGCTTCGTCGAGGTCCAGCCCGGCTCGGAGGTGGTCACCGACTCGGACAAGGTCAAAAAGGCCCAGGACGGCGTCCTCGAGTTCCTGCTCATCAACCACCCCCTGGACTGCCCGGTCTGCGACAAGGGCGGGGAGTGCCCCCTCCAGGACCAGACCCTGGCCTACGGACCGGGTGAGTCCCGCTTCGTCGAGGAGAAGCGGCACTTCGAGAAGCCCATCCCCATCTCGGAGCTGGTCCTGTTGGACCGCGAGCGGTGCATCCAGTGCAGCCGGTGCACCCGGTTCGCCGACGAGGTGGCCGGCGAGGCCCAGATCGACTTCATCGGCCGGGGCGAGCAGCTCGAGGTCAACACATTCCCCGAGCTCCCCTTCACCTCCTACTTCTCGGGTAACACCGTCCAGATCTGCCCGGTCGGCGCCCTGACGGCGGCGCCGTACCGCTTCACCGCCCGGCCCTGGGACCTCGACCAGGTGGAGTCGACCTGCACCACGTGTGCGGTGGGCTGCCGGGTGGCCGTGCAGTCCTCCGCCAACCGGCTCACCCGGCTGCTCGGCATCGACGCCGATCCGGTCAACCACGGCTGGCTGTGCGACAAGGGCCGGTTCGCCTTCGAGGCGGTCAACAGCGACGACCGTCTGACGGAACCGCTGGTCCGCAAGGACGGGAGCCTGGTGGCGGTGTCGTGGCACGAGGCTCTGGCCCTGGTGGCCGAGCGGCTGACCGCCACGTCGTCGGAGCACGGGTCCGATGCGGTGGCCGTGGTGGGCGGGGCCCGCCTCACCAACGAGGGCGCCTACGCCTGGGCCAAGCTGGCCAAAGGGGTGGTGGGAACCGATTCCGTCGACGCCCAGTTGGGGGACGGGCTCCCCGCCGAGCTGGTGGTCGGACTGCCCCGGGCCACCATCGACCAGGCCGCCACGGCCGACACCGTCATCGTGCTGTCGGGTGACATCCGTGAGGAGCTCCCGATCCTGTTCCTCCGCCTGCGTTCGGCCGTCGTGGACGGCGGGCTGTCGCTGGTGGAGGTGTCCCCGCAGAGCACGTCGCTCACCCCCTACGCCGCCGCCTCCCTTCGCTACGCGCCGGGTGAGGCCACCGCCGCGGTCCGGGCCCTGGTGGACCCGGCCGTGGACGCACCGTCGACCGTCGACCCCGACGGCCTGGCCGAGGGCCGGCGCCTGGCCGGAGCGGAGTCGGTGGTGGTCATCGTGGGACGGCCGTCCCTGGCCGAGGACGGCGCCCTGGTGGCCGAGGCCGCACTGGAGCTGGCCCGGGCCCTTCCCGGGGCGCGCTTTGTGCCGGCACTCCGACGGGGCAACGTCAACGGCGCCCTGGACATGGGTCTGGCCCCGGGTCTGCTGCCGGGCCGGGTCACCCTGGACGCCGGACGCCCATGGTTCACCGACGCCTGGGGCTCCGTGCCGTCGGCCCGGGGCCGCGATGCCGAGGGGATCTTCCGGGCCGCCGCCGGTGGCTCCGGTACCCCCGGTTCCGACGGGGGCGGGGCGGAGCGCCCGGTCCGGTCGGTGATCGTGCTGGGCGCCGACCCCCTCGGGGACTTCCCCGACCGGCGGCTGGCCGAGCGTGGCCTCATCGGGGCCGACTTCGTGGTGGCGGTGGCCTCCTCGCCGGGTGCGGTGACCGAGCATGCCGATGTGGTCCTCCCGGCCGCCGAGGCCCACGAGCGGCCGGGCACGACCACCAACATCGAGGGCCGGATCAGCCGGCTGGGCCAGAAGCTGGTCCCCCCCGGACAGGCCTGGCCCGACTGGATGATCGCCGCCGAGCTGGCCGTCCACCTCGGGGCCGACCTCGGACTGGACTCGGTGGGTGCGGTCTGGGACGAGATCGAACGGCTGGCCCCCGCCTACCGGGGGATCACCCGGTCGGTGCTCGACGCCCTGGGGACCACCGACGGCGTGGTGGCGCCGCTGACCGCCAGTCCGGTGTCCCTCACCCGACGGGCCGTCCCCCTCGATCCCATCGCCTTCCCCGGCGTGGAGTCGGTGGAGCGCCAGGGTGCACCTCCCCGGGCCGGCCTGGCCGAACCGCCCACGGCGGGAATCGGTGAGGGTGGTGCGGAGCCCACCGCGGCGACCGACGGCGCCCTCCGGCCGGAGACGGCCGGCCTGCCGATGGGGCTCGAGATCCCCCACGTGACCCCGGTGGACAGCTACACCTTCCGCCTGGTGGCGGCACGGGCCCTCTACGACCTCGGCACCGCGGTGAGCGAGGCCCCGGCCCTGGCCGGACTGGTGGGGGTGACGCCGGTGCGGGCCAACCCGCACGACCTCGACGACCTCGGGGTGGCCGCCGGCGGATCGGTCCGGCTGCGGAACGGCAGCGCCTCGCTGGTGGTCGAGGTGACCCCGGATCCCACGCTGCCCCGCAAGGTGGTGGCCGCCGACTTCAACGCGCCCCTCTCCGAGGGGACCATCGCCGATCTCATCGACACCGGCACCCCGGTGGTCGAGGTGCGGATGGAGACACCGTGAGCATTCCGCACCCCTCGAACCTGGCGGGCCTCCTCCATCCGCTGACCGCCGCCGGCGACCCCCTCTACATGAACGGTGTGGGCTGGGCGGTGTTCCTGATCGTGCTGATCAAGGTGCTGGTCATCTTCGGCTTCTTGATGGTGTCGGTCATGCTGATGATCTGGTTCGAGCGCAAGGTCATCTCCGACATGCAGAGCCGGATCGGTCCCAACCGGGCCGGGCCCTTCGGTATCGCCCAGACCCTGGCCGACGGGATCAAGCTCTTCTTCAAAGAGGACCTCATGCCCGACCAGGCCGACCGGTCGGTGTTCATCCTGGCTCCCTACATCACCATCATCACCGCATTTCTGGCCTTCGCCATCGTGCCGTTCGGTGGGGTGGTGACGGTGGCCGGGCACACCTTCGAGCTGCAGCTGGCCGATCCCCCCATGGGGGTCCTCTTCCTGCTGGCCATGTCCTCCATCGGTGTCTACGGGATCATGCTGGCCGGGTGGTCGTCGGGGTCCAAGTACCCGCTGCTGGGCTCGGTCCGGGCGTCGGCCCAGATGATCTCGTACGAGGCGGCTCTGGGCATGACGGTGGTCACCGTGGTGCTCATCACCGGCTCCCTGAGCACCCGGACCATCGTGGAGCACCAGGCCCTCCACCTGTGGCAGTGGAATGCCATCCGCCTGGGTGTGGTGCCCTTCGTCATCTTCTTCATCGCCGCCATCGCCGAGACCAACCGGCCCCCGTTCGACCTGGTGGAAGCGGACTCCGAGCTGGTCGGGGGGTTCGTGACCGAGTACTCCTCGATCCGTTTCGCCCTGTTCTTCCTGGCCGAGTTCATGAACACCATCACCATGTCGGCCATCACGGTGACCCTGTTCTTCGGGGGGCCCGACGGGCCCATCCCCCACATCCCCCACCTGTACTGGCTGTGGCCCATCGTGTGGTTCCTGGGTAAGACGCTCGTCTTCTTGTTCGTCTTCGTCTGGCTGCGGGCGGCACTGCCCCGGCTCCGCTACGACCAGCTCATGGACCTGGGGTGGAAGCGCCTGATCCCGCTGTCGCTCGGATGGCTGCTGATCGTGGCCGGCTTCGTCATCGACGGATGGTGGGGGGTGGCCATGGTGGGGGCCGTGGTCATCGCCGCCGTCACCATCACCCGGGCCTTCGCCATCGGTTCGGAGCGGGAGGAGACCCGGGCCATCATCCCCCAGGTCGGGGTGCGCCTGTGGCGACGGCCCGCCGAACCCGATCCCGCCGTGACCACCGGAGGAGGTGACTGATGGCCGAGCCCGAGGTCCCCCATCAGAGGCAGAATTTTCTGGGCGGGTTCAAGCTGACCCTCGAGCACCTGGGCCGTCCCCCGGTGACCCGCCAGTACCCCGAGGAGAAGCGGCCCAAGCAGCCGCGTCAGCACGGCCGTCACGTCCTCAACCGCTACGAGGACGGTATGGAGAAGTGCATCGGCTGTGAGCTGTGCGCCGGTGTGTGCCCGGCCGACTGCATCTACGTGCGGGGCCTCGACAACCCGCCGGACCATCCGGTGTCCCCGGGCGAACGCTACGGCTACGTCTACGAGATCAACTTCCTGCGCTGCATCCACTGCGACCTGTGCGTGGAGGCGTGCCCGACCGAGGCCATCACGGAGTCGAAGCTGATGGAGTTCTCGTTCACCAACCGGAATGACGCCATCTACACCAAGTCCGAACTGCTGGTCGACGACGACGGCAAGCCCCGGCACATGCCCTGGGAGGACTGGCGCGAGGGCGACGACCTGCACACCTCGGGGTGGATGCGGGCCACCTCGCCGTCAGGCAGCGCCGAGTTCGAGGGCCGGGTCCAGTGGTCCGGCGAGCTGGGGTTCGGGGTGCGCACCCCCGAGAGCGGCCAGGCCGACGTCCGCGACGACGTCGCCACCGGGTCCAAGCAGTTGCGGGACACCCTCGAGCGGCACCTGCTCCAGGCCGACCTGCCGGCGGCCAAGCGGGGACCCCGGGGCGCCATCGGGCGGATGATGGAGAAGGCCGAGCGCTTCGCCCCCGGGGCGGGGAAGAAGCACCGGGCCAAGGCCGATGCCGAGTACGCCCAGGCGGTGGTGGACGGCAACTCCGAACGGGACCGGACGGGGACCGCCGGCACCACCGACCTCCCGGCGGACGGCGGCGGACCCGACACCGGGGCCGGGTCGGATGCCCCCGGATCGAGCGGCGCCTGATGGTGACGACGCTCGGAGTGGTCCTCACCGCGCTCACCACCACCGTCCATCCGTCCTGGGTCGACGTGGGCACCTTCTCCGTGTCGGCCGCCATCATCCTGGCCGGGGCCATCGGGGTGGTGGTGGCCCGCAATCCGGTCCATTCGGCCCTGATGCTGGTCATGACGCTGTTCGGCGTGGCCGTACTCTTCGTCCTGCAACGCGATCCGTTCCTGGCCGCGGTGCAGGTCATCGTGTACGCCGGCGCCATCGTGGTGCTGTTCCTCTTCGTGATCATGTTCCTCGGGGTCGACCGCGAGGAGGACGTGGCCCTCGAACCGCTGCGGGGACAGCGCCCTCTGGCCATCGGCCTGGTCGTCCTCGGGACCACCGGCCTCCTCCTGCTGGGCCAGGTCTCGCGGTGGACCACCGGGGCACCCCACGTGGCCGGACTGTCCACCGGCCCCGAGTCCAACGTCTACCTGTTGGGCCGGTCGGTGTACACGACCTATCTGTTCCCGTTCGAAGCCACCGCCGCCCTGCTGATCATCGCCGTGGTGGGCGCGGTGGTGCTGGCCCGGCGCCCGCCGGTGACGGTCAATCCCGACCCGGATCCCGACACCGGTGCCGACGCCGGGGTGGGGACCGTGGCCGATCCGGCCCCGGCCGGCGGAGGCGATCCGGTGGGAGAGCTCGGGGGACAGCCGGCCCCGGCGGCCGGGGGGATGGCCGAGGAGGGCCCGGCATGACCATCAACGCCGACTGGTATCTGGCCCTCAGCGTGGTGCTGTTCTCCATCGGTGCCCTCGGGGTGCTGATCCGGCGGAACGTGCTGGTCATGTTCATGTGCGTCGAATTGATGCTCAACGCCGCCAATCTGGCCTTCGTGACCTTCGCCCGGCAGCTGAACGACATCGGGGGTCAGGTGCTGGTGTTCTTCGTTCTGGTGGTGGCGGCGGCCGAGGTCGTGGTGGGACTGGGCATCGTGGTCGCCATCTTCCGACGCCGGGCCAACGCCACCGCCGACGATCTCCATGCGATGAAGGGCTGACCGGACGATGCTCCATGTGACCTTCCTGATCATCCTGCTGCCCCTGGTCGGGTTCGCCGTCCAGGTGCTGGCCGGCCGCCGTCTGGGCGACCCCCTGGCCGGCGTGGTGGCCACGGTGTTCGTGGCGGCGTCCTTTGTGGTGGGGGTGGGGGTGTACCTCGACCTCCTCACGGTGAACGCCCCGGTGAGGACCTACACCCAGAACCTGTGGACGTGGATCCCCGTGGACCGGCTGCAGGTCCACGCCAGCCTGTTCGTGGACCCCCTGTCCATGACCATGGTGCTGTTCGTCACCGGGATCAGCTCCCTCATCCACTTGTACTCGATCGGCTACATGAAGGGTGACCGCGACTACCCGAAGTTCTTCCTCTACATGAACCTGTTCGTCGCCTCCATGCTGATCCTGGTGCTCGGCAGCAACCTCCTGGTGACGTTCGTCGGGTGGGAGGGGGTGGGGACGTGTTCGTACTGGCTGGTGTCGTTCTGGTTCACCCGGGACTCGGCCGCCAGTGCCGGCAAGAAGGCCTTCATCTACAACCGGATCGGCGACGTGGGCTTCCTGCTGGCCATCTTTTTGGTCTTCGACCGGGTCCACTCCCTCGAGTACACGACCATCTTCGCCCACATCGACACCATCGGGGCCGGCAACATCACCGCCATCTGCCTGCTGCTGCTGGTCGGGGTGATGGGCAAGTCGGCGCAGATCCCCCTGTTCCCCTGGCTGGCCGACGCCATGGAGGGTCCCACCCCGGTGTCGGCCCTCATCCACGCCGCCACCATGGTCACCGCCGGGGTGTACCTCCTGTGCCGGATCAACCCGCTGCTGCACGCCTCGTCCGCCGCCGCCCTCACCGTGGCCTGCGTCGGTGCCGCCACCGCCTTCGTGGCCGCCACCATCGCCTGCGCCCAGCAGGACATCAAGAAGGTGCTGGCCTACTCGACCGTGTCCCAGCTGGGGTACATGTTTCTGGCCATCGGGTGCGGGGCCTACGTGGCGGCCATCTTCTTGATGGTGGCCCATGCGTTCTTCAAGGGACTCCTGTTCCTCGGGGCCGGGTCGGTCATCCACGGCCTCCACGACGAACAGGACCTCAAGCGGATGGGCAATCTGCGGCGCTACATGCCGATCACCTTCATCACCTTCGGGATCGGCTGGCTCTGCATCGCCGCCGTCCCGCCCCTGTCGGGGTTCTGGGCCAAGGGCGACGTCCTGGCGAACACCTGGTCGGCGCACCCGGCCCTGTGGGTGGTGGGCGTGGTGACGGCGGCACTCACCGCCTACTACATGAGCCGCCTGACCGGTCTGGCCTTCTTCGGCCGGGACCGCTGGTCCGAAAAGGTGCCGGTGGACGTGACCACCGACATGGTCGATTCCCACCACGCCGACGGGGCCATCCCCGAGCCGCACGAGTCGAACCGGATCATGACCATCCCGTTGTGGATCCTCTCGTTCTTCGCCGCCCTGGCCGGCCTGCTGGCGGTGTCCAACAACCACCTGTCCCTGTCCAGCTGGGTCGGCCCGGTGTTCGGGACCAGCCTCTACAACGACCACCTGAGCACCGCGGCGGTGTGGACCCTGTCCATCATCGATGCCGTCATCGCCGTGGCCGGTGTGTACGTGGGTCTCCGGCTGTGGACGGCCCGGGCCGAGCGACCGGCGCTGGAGGGCGACTTCCTCCGGCGCTCCTGGTACATCAACGAGCTGTACGACACGGTCATCGGGCGCCCATCGGAGCGCCTGGCCGCCTTCAGCGCCACGGTCATCGACCCCCGGATCATCGACGGTGGTGTCAACGGTGTGGCCACCCTGGTCCGGAAGTCCGGTTCGCTGATCCGGCGGACCCAGACCGGCTACGTCCGGAACTACGTTCTGGGGATCGTCCTCGGGACGGTGCTGGTCCTGGCGTTCATGCTGAGCCGGATGTGGTGGAACTGATGGCGGCCTCCCACTTCCCCTTCCTCACCGTTCTGGTGCTGGTCCCGGCCATCGGGGCGGCCGTGGTGGCCCTCATCCCGAGGTCGAAGGTCTCGCGCCACTTCCACCTGGGCCTGGGCGTGGCCGTGGCGCTGTTCACCCTGGCGCTGTCGGTGGTCATCGCCGGGCAGTTCAAGGTGGGGGACGGCGGCTACCAGCTGGTGTCCGACCACGTCTGGGCGAAGGAACTCGGAATCCGCTGGTCCCTCGGTATCGACGGCATCTCCTTGTTTCTGGTGGTGATGACGGCAGTGCTCTTCCCCCTGGCCATGCTGGGGGCGCGGGTCCACCGTGATCCGCGGACCTTCGTGGCCTGGGTGCTGTTGCTGGAGGCGGCCTGCCTGGGCAGCTTCGTCTCGTTGGACCTGGTCCTGTTCTTCTTGTTCTTCGAGCTGACCCTGGTTCCGTCGTACTTCATCATCGCCGGCTGGGGCTACGCCCGCCGGGGCTACGCCGCCATCAAGTTCTTCATCTACACGTTCGCCGGATCGGCCTTCCTCCTGGTGGGCATCCTGGCGGTGGCGTTCCTGCACCAGTCCCAGACCGGGGTGCTCACCTTCGAGCTGCCCGTGCTCATCCACACCCACCTCTCGGGCACCGAGGGCGTGTTGTTGTTCCTGGCCTTCACGGCGGCCTTCGCCGTCAAGGCCCCCCTCTTCCCGTTCCACACCTGGTCCCCGGATGCCTACGCCGAGGCGCCCACGGCCGGCGCCGTGCTACTGGCGGGAGTCATGGCCAAACTGGGCACCTACGGGATCATCCGGTTCGACCTGAACCTGTTCCCCCAGGCCACCCGGACCCTGGCTCCGTGGCTGCTGACGCTGGCGGTGATCGGCATCCTCTACGGCGCCCTGGTGGCCTGCGCCCAGCGGGACATGAAACGGCTGTTGGCCTACTCGTCGCTGGCCTCCATCAGCTTCATCATCCTCGGGACCTTCGCCCTCAACAGCCAGGGCCTGACCGGCAGCGTGATCCAGATGGTCAACCACGGCCTGATCATCGCCACCTTGTTCATCGTGGTGGGGTGGATCTACGAGCGGCGGCGCAGCTGGCAGGTGGCCTCCCTGCGCGGCCTGCAGTCATCGGCACCGGTGATGGCGGGTGTGTTCACCGTGGCCATGCTGGCCTCCATCGGCGTGCCCGGCCTGAACGGGTTCGTGGGGGAGTTCCTGATCCTGATCGGGACCTTCACCGCCCACCGGTGGTGGGCGGTGGTGGCGGCCCTGGGGGTCATCGTGGCCGCCGTCTATCTGCTGTGGGCGTACCAGCAGGTCTTCCACGGCGAACCCGCGGCCGAGGACACCAGGACCCGTGACCTCGGGTGGAGC
>Ga0182012_10001296_pt1 | contig 27508 bp, 24 predicted proteins | sample 612S2SmetaG_FD_120486 | JGI IMG/M metagenome (GOLD analysis project Ga0182012, IMG submission 120486) | Permafrost microbial communities from Stordalen Mire, Sweden - 612S2S metaG | ecosystem: Environmental > Terrestrial > Soil > Wetlands > Permafrost | place: Sweden: Stordalen | collected...
CAATTTATCGCGGGTTAAAAGGCGTCCGTGCCTCCGCCTCCGAAGCCGCCACCGGAGAAGCCGCCTCCACCGCCAAATCCGCCGCCGCTGCCGAACCCAGAGCCGCTGGAACTGGCCTGCGGTGCGGCTGAGAAGGACTGAAAAGCCGAGGTGGAGAAAGTGTTCATCGAATTCGTGAACATGATGGGAGTCCACATCATGCCGGGGGTTCCATAGCCGGAGCCAACGTACCAGGAGGGCGGGTCGGTGATGATTCCCTGGAAAGCCTTGGCCCAGTGCTGCTCAACGCCGAACGCCATTGCGTAGGGCAGGAACTTCTCGAACGTGTCGGGCGGCATGCGCTTGATGCGGTCACCATCGACGCGGGTCATGAACTCCTTGAAGCCGAGGCACTCAATCCGGGTGCGCGCGCCACGCACGGTTTTTGCCGCCAGGTGGTGTCCGAAGAGATAGACGATCAGCGCCGAAAGCACCAGTCCGCCAATGAGAACCGTGGGAGAGTTGCCGAGCCGGAGGTGTCCTGTGAGCTGGAGCCACAGGAATGGCAAGGCGATCACGAGAACCCCGACGAGCGCCAGGCCCTTGGCCGATTCTGGATCGGTGGAGTAAAGATCCTTGGCCTTGAGCGCGCTCATGATCTCCTCGCGAATGGTGGGCAGCGCGATGTAGAAGCGATTTTTGAGGCTGGAGAGCGTGGTTTGCTCGGCGGTGACTTCAGGGAAGATATTGTTGAGCACTTCCTCTTCATGCGCGGCCAGTCCCTGCCACTCCGGGCGCGGTTTCAGCAATCGCAGAATGTAGTCCTTATGCGTGATGAAGAGAACTTTGTCCTCGGTCTCAACAATCTTAAGATAGCCCTTCACCGCAAGATCGATGAGTGTCGATGTAATATCGCGGGCTTCAATGTCGTCGGTGATAAGCGTGCCTGCCTCAGCCGGAGTGAGCCCCTTGGGCGGCTCATACATCGGAGCAACAGAGAGTCCTGCGTCCGGATCGCGTCCCTTCCAGAACCACAGGCTGAACATGACGACGAAGGCCCACAAGGGCAGGAACACGCCGGGATTGCTGCTGACAAACCACCCGATGCGGGTCAGCGCCGAGGGCTCATGCAGCACGCCCTTCGGTATCCACACGTCCACGGTGAGCCCGTTGCGCGGCGGCAGTGGGTGCGAGGCGTCAATCGTAATGTTGCTGCCATCCACAGTGCTGGTGGCGTCCTGGCTTTTCGCGCCATAAACTCCTGTGAAGGCCTGGGCCTTCAGCCCATTGGCGGCGGCCGCGGGCAGCGAGACGAAGGCGGTCGCAGATTCGGTAGTGACCTTGGTATCCAGCCCTGTCACGTTCCAGTAAAACTCGTCGTGATCTTTGAAGAAGCGGATGGCGTCGTTCACATGATAGGTAATGTGAATGGTGCGTTCGGTGTCCGTGCCAGCGGCGTAAATTCTCAGCACAAGGAAGCGTCCCGTCCCGCCTCCCGTGGTGCGTTCGCTGCGTGAACTCTGCTCGAACTTGATCTTCTCGCCGTCTTCTCCGGTGACCGAATCTACATTGAGAAAGAGATTGTAGGCCGTGCCATCCGGGCCGGGATACTCAACCGGAATGGAGCGCTCAATCCCGTTGAAGACTCCCTGGTACACGGGGTGAATTTCTTCTTCAATGAGCACGGTTCCGTTCTCGGCGACGGTGTAGCGGGCGTCGAAGCGGGCAATCTTCCATGAGCGCGCAAACGATGGAGCCGCGAGCATAAGAAGCGCGGCAAGCAAGAAACCCCAGCGCAAACGGCTGGGGTTCAGGAGCGAACGAAAGTTTCGATTCATAGTCTTCCGAGTTAGAACTTCACGGTTGGAACAGCGCGTTCGGTGGGATCGGCGATCTCAAAGAACTGGCGCTGCTGGAAGTTGAACATGCCCGCGATGATGTTCGTCGGGAAGGACTGAATCTTCGTGTTTAGGTCGCGAACCACGGCATTGTAGTAGCGGCGCGAGTTCTGCAACGCATCTTCCAAGTCTGAGAGCTGTTGCTGTAAGGACATGAACTGCGCATTCGCCTTCAGTTCAGGATAAGCCTCGGCAACCGCCAGCAGTCCGCGCAGAGCCTGTGTGAGTTGCCCTTCGGCCTGTGCTCGATCCCCGGCAGAGGTGGCGGCCATGGCCGCGGAACGGTAGCGGGCTACATTCTCGAACGTGCCCTGCTCGTGTGCGGCGTAACCCTTCACGGTTTCGACCAGGTTCGGAATCAGGTCATGCCGCCGTTTCAGTTGAATGTCGATGTCAGACCACGCATTGTCTGCGCGAACCTTGAGCTGGACCAGACTGTTGTACATTCCGCCGATGATCAGGCCAATGACAACGAGAACGGCAACGAATACGAGGAACGGTATCATGCATACCCTCCGGGATCTTTCCCAAGTGAGGACCCATGATATCCCGCCCGGGCTTAGAAGGAAACTAAGGCGCACATAGGAATACACGCCCACGGATGCGGCTCTGGCGGCTTACGGATCGCGACGGAAGATGTTGCGGAACAGCGGCGCGCCCCGAGCCCCTATGGCGAGCAGGGCTCCAAAAAGGATGACCGCATCAATGCTCTCCCGGTTCAGCGCTCCCCAGTAGGCGCTTGGGTCGAGGTTCAACCAGATGGCGAATTCGTCCAGCGTAAGCGCCGCACCAGCGCCGTAGCTGAGCGCCAGCAATCGGCTAAGAAGAATGGAAACCGGAGTGTCGCGATCGCCAACCTCGGTCAGCTCTCCGTAGCCGCAAAGGAGGAGGATAAGAATCCCCCACACAAGGTGATGAATGTGGACGCCACGCGTCTCCACCCAGCCGAACGGGCCAATGTGGTGCATGATGCAGAAAACCAACAGACGCACAGAGAGGAAGGTGACGAAGAAACTCACCGAAGCAAGAAACAGCCGCCGCTGCGGGCGGTCTGGAATCTGCTGATGGATCATCCGGCCAAGCTCGGTCAGGTGAAGAACCAGCAGAATCGCCGCCAGGCAGACGCAGACGAAGATCAGAAAAATCCACGAGCTGGGATGCATAAAACCTTAGATGCTCAACGAAGCTCCGGAAAATCCTCCTCGCGGTATTCCATCTGCACGCGCTCACCGCTCTCGACCTGTATGGCCTCGGCCTTGCGAAGTTGCACTCGCCTGATTTTGCCGGAGATGGTCTTCGGCAGGTCGGCAAACTCGATTCGTCGAATTCGCTTATATGGGGCAAGCGCGCGGCGAATGTGTTGGAAGATGGAGAGCGCCAGTTCGCGCGAGGGAACCACTCCGGTACGCAGGATGACAAACGCTTTGGGAATCGCCGTGCGGATCGGGTCGGGCGAAGGCACCACGGCGCACTCCACCACATCCGGATGCTCCACCAGCGCGCTCTCCAACTCAAATGGACTGATGCGATAGTCGGAGGCCTTGAACACATCATCGGCGCGTCCCACAAACGTGAAATACCCATCTTCATCGCGAGACATCACATCGCCCGTGCGGTAGATCGCGCCGGTCAGATACTGCACGTTGCCATGATCGTCCTGGTAGCCTGGCATCAACGCGAGCGGCGGCGGGTCAAGGCGGATGCAGAGCTCGCCCTCTACGGTCTCCTGATCGTCAATATCCAGCAGCACAAGGCGGTAGCCCGGCATGGGACGCCCCACTGAGCCAATCTTCATGAGTTGTGCCGGAGAGTTGCCAAGCTGTGCCGTGGTCTCAGTCTGCCCGTAGCCGTCGCGAATCGTGATGCCCCATGCGTCGCGCACACGCTCGATGACCTCCGGATTCAGCGGTTCTCCGGCGCTGACTGCCTCGCGCAATTTCACCTTGTATGCGCCAAGATCTTCCTGCGCGAGCATGCGCCAAACCGTGGGCGGCGCGCAGAATGTCGAAACCTCGGCGCGCACCAGCGCGTTAAGCAGCGCGGGAGCGTTGAAGCGCGCCTGGTTATACGCGAAGACCGTTGCCTCGGCGTTCCAAGGCGCAAAAACGCAACTCCATGCGTGCTTGGCCCATCCCGGAGACGACAGGTTGCAATGCACATCGCCTGGCTTCAAGCCGATCCAATACATAGTAGTAAGGTGCCCGGCAGGATAGCTGGCGTGCGTGTGCAGCACCACCTTCGGCTTGCTGGTTGTGCCGGAGGTGAAATAGAGCTGTAAAGGATCAGCAGCCTTGGTCACGCCCTCGGGCTCGAACTCCGCAGGGAAGGTGTAACTCTCGCTGAAGTTGTGCCACCCGGAAACGTCGCTGCCCACGCAGATGCGGCTTAGCGCCTCGATGTGCTCAAACTTGGCCGCCATGTCAGAGGTGGCAATGATGTGGCGCACGTTGCCGCGCAGGCTGCGGTCGGTAATGTCATCGGCGGTCAGCAGCGTGGTGGTGGGGATGACGACTGCGCCGAGCTTCATGGCGGCGAGAATCGCCTCCCAGAGTTGCGGAACATTGGAGAGCATAAGCAGGACGCGGTCTCCGCGGCGCACTCCAAGGCTGCGCAGGAAGTTGGCAACCTGAGCAGAACGATGCGAGAGTTGGGCGAACGTGAGCTTCTCCTCGCCGCCGTTCTCATGCATGATCCAGAGTGCTGGCTGGTCGCGGCGTTCTCCGTGGGCAATCGCGTCAAACCAGTCCAGTGCCCAGTTGAACTCCTGCAGCGCAGGCCATTGGAACTGCTCATATGCGGTGGCGTAGTCATCGCGATGTCGCAGCAGGAAATCCCGTGATGCCTTGAAGCGCTGATAAGCAGTACCGCTGACCGCCGCAGAAGTTGTCATAGGAGTTCTCCTCAGAAATCCACATTGGGCCACGCCTCACACACGGTCCAATTGGCGCACGGATTATGCCAGAAGAGAGCAGAGTTTGCCAGCGAATGCAAGCGCAGTAAGAGTGAACCCTACCGAACACGGGCATCATCTATTAAGAAGTCATTGTTTGCACAAGTAATCTGATCATTGTTCGTGGCCACCGCAGCGAAGGCCCGCAGCGAAGGAAAGTACCAACATGCATTTCTCCGATCTTCATTTTCTGGCGCGGCACGGAACCCTGTGGATGTTTCTCCTGACTCTTGGTGAGCGGCTGGGGCTCCCGCTATTTGTGACGCCGCTTCTGGTCGCCTCCGGGGCGCTCGCAGCGATGGGGAATCTGCATATCGGAGTGTTGTTGCTGGTTACCACCATCGCCTGTCTTGCAGGAGACACCGTCTGGTATGAGCTGGGTCGGTGGAAGGGAAGCGAGCTTTTCGGATTGCTCTGCCGCATCTCCTTCCAGCCTGATTCCTGCGTGCGCCGTTCACAGCTCGCGCTGGAACAGCACACCGGGTTATCTCTGCTGTGGGCCAAGTGGATTCCCGGCGTAGCACACCTCGCGTTGCCGCTGGCCGGTGCGGCGCGAGTGCCGCGAGCACGCTTCCATCTCTACAACACGGTGGGTTCGGTGGTCTGGCTGGCGGCGCTGTTGGCGGGCGGATATCTTTCGATGCGCACCATCGACTGGCTGGGCATTTTCGTAATTACCGCGCAGTGGGCCGTGGGCTTGGCGATCGTGGTCTCCGTGGTGATGGCCGCGCGCAGCTACTGGCTGCGGCGCGAGTTCCTGAAGACGTTGCGCATGGCGCGCATTACTCCCGAAGATCTTTATCGCCAGGTAACGGCGGGCGAGCAGCCCGTGATTATCGATCTGCGGCATCCTTTGGATTACCTTGCCGCGCCGCGCACCTTGCCGGGCGCGCTTCGCATTCCTCCCGACCAGATTGCAAACAGGCTCGCCGAGCTTCCCGCAGAGCGTGACATTGTTGTCTATTGCACCTGTCCCAACGAGGAGACCGCCGTAAAGGTTGCGAAGGAGCTGCGCGATCTCGGCGTGACCCGGGTGCGCCCGCTGGCAGGTGGTCTTGCGGGATGGGAAAAGCTGGGCTTCCCCGTCGATCGCCAGTTTGGTGACGACGGTCGCCCGCTGGTCATGATCGAAGCTCGCTGAGTTGCGTTCTAAGGTAATCAAATTCCACAGGAGCGGTAGATAGACTGACAGGAACCGGGATCATTTCCCGGTACACTGGTAAGAGTGTGGGACGCAGCGCTCGCAAAGTGAGTCGCGGGTAGCGTCCCTTACGTTTGCCCCGGGAGAAGTGCAGGACTGATGTACGTGCCGACTGACACAACGATGCTAGCCCGCCACGGCGCGCTTTGGATGTTCCTGGTGACGCTGGGTGAGCGTCTGGGGCTGCCGGTGTTTATCTCGCCGCTCCTGCTCGCCGCTGGAGCAATGGTCGCGGTGAATCCCATGCAGTTTTGGCTCGTGATGCTGGCTACTGCCGTGCCATGCCTGCTGGGAGACGCCATGTGGTACGAGTTGGGACGCTGGAAGGGACGCGCGGTGATCGCCGCCATGTGCCGCATCTCGTTTGTACCGGATTCGTTGGAGCAGAAAGCGTACGCGGGACTCGACCGCTTCAAGGGAATCTCGCTGCTCTACGCGAAATGGATTCCCGGCGTAGCGCACCTTGCGCCTCCGGTCGCAGGAGCAGCACGGCTGCCGCGCGCCAAATTCCATCTCTATAACGGTGTCGGCTCGCTGGTATGGATTCTCACCATGCTACTGGCTGGCGTGGTCTCCATGCATACTTTCAATTGGATGGAGATGTTCACACGCTCGGCAAAATGGTCCATCGGTTTTGTGATCGCGTGTTCTGTGCCGATTGCGCTCTATAGCTGGTGGCGGCGCAAGCAGGCGAGGGCCCTGAGAGAAGCAGGAGAGCGCGCGCTGGCCGCAACAGCAGTGCTGAACTCCTCGCCGGGCAAATAACCAAGACGAACCGGGTGCAACAAAAGAAGCCCCAGGAGCACAGTCCCTAGGGCTTGAGTGTTGCACTAGGAGTTTGTTCGGACTACTTGAGAATGGCCGCGAGGTCCTGTTCAGGACTCGTGATGGCCATCAGGTTGTAATTCTTTTGCAGCAGGGCCAGCACTCCTGGCGTAATGAACGCGGGCAGCGACGGACCGATGCGGATGTTCTTGATGCCGAGGTGCAGCAGCGTGAGCAGGATGGCGACAGCCTTCTGTTCATACCAGGAGAGCACGAGTGACAGCGGCAGGTCGTTGACGCCGCAATCAAAGGCTCCCGCAAGCGCGACTGCAATCTGGATGGCCGAGTACGTGTCATTGCACTGGCCAATATCGAGCAGCCGGGGAATGCCTGCAATGTTGCCGAACTCCAGCTTGTTGAAGCGATATTTGCCGCACGCCAACGTCATGATGATGCAATCGTCCGGCACGGATTCAGCAAGCTGCGTGTAGTAATCGCGGCCGCTGCGCGCGCCGTCACATCCGCCGATCAGGAAGAAGTGGCGGATCTTTCCCGCCTTCACCGCCGCGACCACCTGGTCGGCAACGCTGAGCACAGCATGGTGGCCGAAGCCGGTAAGAATCGTGTCATCAGGACCATTTGCCTCATAGCCCGGAGCGGCCAGCGCAGCCTTGATTACCGGAGAGAAGTCCTTGCGCGAGACGTGCTCCAGCCCGGGCCACGCCACTGCGCCGCAGGTAAAAATGCGGTCGCCATAACTGTTCTTCGGCTGTTGAATGCAATTCGAAGTCATCAGAATCGCGCCCGGAAAAGCCGCAAATTCAATGGCCTGATCTTGCCATGCGCCGCCGTAGTTTCCTGCAAGATGCGCGTAAGCCTTCAGCTTGGGATAGCCATGCGCAGGCAGCATTTCTCCGTGCGTGTAAATCTGGATGCCCGTGTTCTTCGTCTGCTCCAATAGCGCGGCGAGGTCGGCTAGATCGTGTCCGCTGACGAGGATGGCCTTGCCCGCAACAGGATGCAGGCGGACAGGCGTAGGAGTGGGATGGCCAAATGCGTCCGTGTTCGCTTTGTCCAGCATCTGCATGGTGCGCATATTCAGCTCGCCCACTTTGAGCGCATAGCCAAGCAGATCCTCCGAAGTGGGTGACGGCTTGGTGAGGAAGTCGAGAACCTCGTGAATGGTGGCGTGAATGCCAGAGTCCGTGCCGCCAAGCTGGCGTGCGTGCTCAGCGTAAGCAGCCACACCCTTGAGGCCGTAAAGAATAAGCTCCTGCAAGTTCGCCACTTCGTCGCCGTTGCTCTGGCGCTCATTCGGAATGCTGTGCAGCCGGCCCTGCGAAATCAGGCCGTCAAGTCCCGGCTCGGGAGAGAATTTGCTGGCTCCATTGAACTGCTCGGCAGCGACGCCGTGCGCGGAAACCGCTGCAAGATAAAGATTGCGTGCGCGGTCACGCTGCTGTGCAGCTTCCTGAATGATGGCCGCGACGCGGACGGGATCAAAGTTCACATTGGTCAGCGTGGCAAACAATGCTTCCACGACGAACTCGTCAATTGAGGCATCACGCGCGCCCAGCTTGGCAGCGCGGTGGGCAAACATGGAGACGCCTTTCAGGGCGTGCACCAGAAGGTCCTGCAAAGTTGCGGTGTTGTCATCTTTGCCACAGACGCCGATTTGCGAGCATCCCTGGCCTTTTGCGGTTTGTTCACACTGGTAACAGAACATGAGTAAAGCTCCTTCGGTCGGAATACAAGTGTGAACTTACCGTGCGGCGGAGCAGGCGGCAGCGACTAAAGTCACAGGGGAAGGAAATTGCCGAAACTCTGTCCTTGAGCTGCCGATGCTTGCGGAGAGAAGGAATCCGTTTTACCCTTCAAATATCCTGCAAAGCTAGATTTCGGCCCGGCGCCGGAGGAAGGTGAGCATCGCAGTGGGCGCGAGAGATTCGCGGCGCGATGCGTGTATCGACCAGTGGCTATGTTTCACGAAACAGATGACCTGAGAATCAAGTGGACAAAAGTGGTGCTGCCTCCTGTATTTCTGGAGGAGGAAATGCCCATGACCGATGCAGCCTCTGCCACGGTTTTCGAGACGCGCAAAGCAATTTGCGAAGTGCTCGCCGGACGCGACAAGCGGCTGATCGTGGTGGTAGGACCATGCTCGATTCATGACACCAAGGCGGCGCGCGAATACGCAGCGAAGCTGAAGGATGTGATGGCCGAGGTCGGCAAAGAACTGGTGATCGTGATGCGTGTGTACTTTGAAAAGCCGCGCACCACGATCGGCTGGAAGGGATTGATCAACGATCCCTATCTCGACAACTCCTACAAGATTAACGACGGTCTGCGCATGGCGCGAAGGTTGTTGCTCGACCTGGCGGAGATGGGCGTGCCTGCCGGCACTGAATTCCTCGATATGATTTCGCCGCAGTACGTCGCAGCCCTCGTGAGCTGGGGCGCAATTGGCGCCCGCACCACGGAGAGCCAGATTCATCGTGAGTTGGTAAGCGGACTATCTTGCCCCGTGGGCTTCAAGAACGCGACCTCGGGCGACGTGCAGATTGCGATTGAGGCCATGCTCTCGGCATCGCATCCGCATACTTTTCTCGGGCACTCGAAGCACGGGCAGTCCGCAATCTTTGTCACCAACGGAAATCCGGACACGCACGTTATTCTTCGCGGCGGAAGCAAGCTCGTGAACTACACGGCAGAAGCGGTGGCCGAGGTTTGCGCGAAGCTGGAGAAGTGCAAGCAGCGCACGCAAGTGATGATCGACTGCAGCCACGCCAACAGCCAGAAGGATCACACGAAGCAAGGCGCGGTGTGCCGCAACGTTGCGGCACAAGTTGCATTGGGAGAAAAGCGCATCATCGGATTGATGATCGAGAGCAGCCTGGTGGCGGGCGCGCAAAAACTCGCGCAAGACAAGACGCTCACCTACGGGCAGAGCATCACCGACGCATGTATTGGGTGGGAAGAAACCGAAGTGCTGCTGAAGGAACTCGCGGCGGCGGTGAAAAAAGGGCGCGGTGGAGATGTTTCAAGTTCGCAAGCTGCCGCTGGAACGAGAGCGAACGATTAGCTTTGCAGTCAATCATTGCGGACGCAAAGGTTAGTGTTTAGGCAATGGTTGGCAGGTGCGCGCAACGATTGCCTAACTGGTTACAACGTGGATCCGCACGATTGGCTGATCAGGTAATCATGGCTGTGCAAATTGATCTGCGGCATTAGACAACAAGGGCGGCCATTTATGGGCCGCCCTTCTTTCTGTTTCACCGCAGCATGGGATTAGGATTTTTTCTTCTTCACATTTTTCACCGGAGTCGCCGCCGGTGCAGGCTGCTCGTGCTTCACTTCCACGAGTAAAGGTTTGCGTGGGAGCAGTTCGTCCCGGCTGGCAGTGTTGTAGAGAAACGAAGCCATGATGATGGAAGCCTGAATGAGATCGTCGCGTTGAGCGCGATCATAGACGTCCATGTTGGAGTGGTGGCTGCGAGTTTCGTACTCGACCGAATCCTGAATGAACTGGAAGCCCGGAATGCCTATGGCATCAAAAGAGATGTGATCGGTTGAGCCGGTGTTGCGCATGGTGACCGTGGTGAAGCCGAGATCGCGGAAAGGCTCGCCCCACTTCTCAAAGATGGGCGCTACGGAGGCGTTCTCCTGGGCGTAGATGCCGCGGATTTTTCCGGTGCCATTGTCGAGATTGAAGTAGGCGGAAACCTTTTCCTGTCCGGCCTTCAATACTACAGGGAGCGGCGTGGTGCGCAGGTACGAGGGAGTGGGGTCGTCCTTGGGAGTGTCGAGGTAGCCGTAGTGCTGCTTCACATAGGCGGCTGAGCCGAGCAGGCCTTCTTCTTCTCCGCCCCAGAGAACGACGCGAATGGTGCGGCGCGGCTTGAGTCCGAGAGCCTGGAGAATGCGAATGGCTTCCATGGCGACGGCGACTCCGGCTGCGTTGTCTGTCGCGCCGGTACCAGCATGCCAGGAATCCAGATGCCCGCCGATGAGGACGAGTTCATCCTGCTTGTCAGTGCCTGGGAGTTCAGCAACGTTGTTGAAGATGGTCCCGTTGTCGGGCGATTCGAAATGCGACTTCACGTCGAGTTCCACGCTTACCGGAATCTTGCGATCGAGCAGCCGCTCCATGCGGTTGAACTGTTCGGCGGCGATGACGATCTGGAGGACTCCGTCAGGAGAGCCGGGCTTGTAGTTCTGCGTCCCCTGGACGAAGAGTATGCCTTCGTCGCCGCGGCTGGCTTCGATGGAGGCGGCGACTTTTTCGTCCTGTAGAAATTTATCAATGGCCATGGAGAGGCGGCGGCGCTGCATGATCTCTTCGCGTGTCCACACGCGACCGGTGGGATCTTTGTATGTGCCACCGGGGATTGTGAAGTCGGAGAGTTCCTTGAGCTTGGCTTCGTCATAGCGTCGCAGCGCGGCTTCGCTTTCAGGCTTCAACTCGCGTGGCTCGCCAAGCAGGACGATCTTTCCTGTAAGCTGCCCCTTGAATTTGTCGAGGTCTTCGACGGACTTCACTTTGAGCGCGACAACTTCGCCCTTCAGAACTCCGTTGGTCGAGGGGGTCCACGCCTTGGGAATGCCGTAGAGAATAGCGTTGTCTGGTGAGGTCATGCGCAGAGAGACGGAATCCAATGCCCAGCCGCGTCCGAAGGTGAATCCTTCGAGATGAGAGTTGGCGAGTCCCCAATCCGTGAGTTGCTGCTGCACGTAGAGGTTGGCATTCTTTAGATTCTGTGAGCCCGAGAGGCGTGGGCCAATGCGGTCGGTGAGTTCCGCAAGAGTCTGCATCACTTTGCTGTGCTGCATTCCTTCCTGCCGGATACGTGTGACAACCTGAAGATCGACGCTATCTGGCGCGGGAGCACCGGCTGCAACGAGGGGAGCGGAAGCCAGCAGGATGAGAAGCGCGGAAGCAAGAAGAAGACGAATTCGCATGAAGCGGAGAGTCATCAACGACACCTCAGATGGACGAGAGTTCTCGCGGTCATGCGTAAGTTCGCGAGTAGTTCTGGATAAAAAATCTTAGCATCGAGAGGCGCGAGCGCAATGCGGCAATGGTACTGCCAGTGTAACGAATGGTTAAGCGGTCGCGCGTTCAAAAGGGGAACCCAGTTTTCTTTTGGAATTCCGAAAGAGGAAAACTGGCTAACGGGACAACTTACGGGATTGTAAATGCAGGGGTTTTCGCCAGAATGAAGTTTCGCAGGTTTGGCAAGACAATTGCTTTGCGAGTAGCAGGACTGGAGAAGACATATGCATGAAGCGTTTGATGTGCGACCGGGGCCGATCATGTTTCCGGACACTAGCAGGACGAGGACGATTTTGCTGGTGGAAGACGAGCCCACGGTGCGGGATCTGCTACGCGAAGTTCTGGAGCGCGCTGGTTATGAAGTGTTGGCTTGTTCGCATCCCGAAGAGGGAATTGAGACTTGCCGTCTGCATCGGGGGCGCATCGATCTGCTGCTGACTGACGTCGTGATGCCGGGAATGAACGGCAAGGAGATGGCAAACCAGATTGCCAAGGTGTTGCCGGAGCTTCGCGTGGTATTCATGTCCGGCTACACGGAGCATGTATTGCTGCAAGACGGGCAACTGGACGCGCGAATCGAATACCTGCAAAAACCATTTTCACTGCAAACCCTTCGACAGCGGCTGACGCGGGTGCTGAGCGAAACACCGGCACGAGTGCAGTGACGAGGGCAAAGACTTGGGGGTGCCGCTGGTCAGCGTCACCCCCGTGGGAAGCGTTCTGTTCTATTGTGAGTTAGTCGTCGATGCCCCAATTCCAAGCCCACCAGTTGAAGCAGGTCTCGAGGGTCGTGTTGGTGATGCGGGTCACGCCGGAGCCGTCACCGTTCATCAGGTAGATGTTGTCAGCGTACGTTCCGGGATCGTTTACCTTATCGCTGGCATAGAGAATCTTGCTACCCAGATACACGGGTTGCCAGCTCATGTTGTCGGTGGTCACGATGGTTGCCGGGTTCGAAGTGGATTCCCCAGTGATGCCGACCACGGCGACATTCGAGCCCCAAATGTCATTGGTCTCTTGATAACGCTGGAAGGCGACGTGGGTGCCATCGGCGGAGACCGTCGGGTAGGCATCGAAGTCGGTTCCCATGCTGAGTTGTTGAGTAGCGCCAGTGCTCAGGTTGACGCTGTAAATCAGGTCGTAAGCCACCTGTACATTGGCTGCTTCTTCCTTGACCCATCCGGTGAACACCAGGCTCTTGCCATCAGGCGTGAAGGCCGGAGTAGCGCCATAGAGGGTTGCGAGAGAAACCAGCGTTGGCGTTCCGCCACTTGCTGGCATGGTGTAGAGGTTCCCGTCCCAATCATCAAAGGCAACCGTCTTCCCATCGGCTGAAAGCGCTGCGTTGATGTGATAACTCGTTACGTCCGAACCGGTCAGTCCGGTGAGCTGGGTGATCGTCTGGAGCTTCGCGTCAGCAATGTAGATCTGGCCGTAACCTTCAGTGTTCTCGGCGACCAAGAGCAACTTGGTGCCGTCATTCGAGAGCTGGGCATTGTAAAACGCATAGCTCTGGTTGAGCGGGGTTCCTGACCCGGTGAGCTGGGTGTCGGTGCCCTTGCTGGTGTCATAAATATGTACATCTATGCTCCCCGTGCCGATGTCCACGCCAGTGCTGGTTTTAGCGCGGGGGTGGGAGTTGTGCGGGCGCGCCTTGAGGGCTGCGTGCGAGTGGGACAATGCTGGGTGAGAGTGATTTCGCGCCAGGTCTGAATTGCTGGAGTTGTCCAGCAGATATGCGAAGGAGGCGGATGAGCTGGCAAATGGTACAGAGTTGCCGCTGCTGCCACAGCTGGAGAGTCCCAAGGCGACGAGTAGGGTCAATGCGACGACGAATACGGAGCGGGCGGAAATGTTCATTGGACCTCACGGGGAAACGAAAGTGAAATTCTTTTTCAATTCTAGGTTCTCTGATATTAAGCTATACACCCTAATACGCAAGCGAATTCTTTTCTGCAGGGGGCAGGGTTCAGTGCGAATGGGGGACTAGCGATGCAGTGCCACGGGCGCAGGCGAAGATGCGTGCGATCTCCTTTGGAATCCCGTCCAAGGGGAGCACGTTGTGAAGGACGCCGGACTCTGCGCAGGCCCGCGGCATCCCATAGACGATGCAACTGCGTTCGGCTTCTCCCAGGGTGTAGCCGCCTGCCCTATAGATGGCGGCCATGCCTCGCTGTCCATCGTTTCCCATGCCGGTGAGGATGATTCCCATGGCGTGCTGCGCGAACTGTTCGGCGGCGGAGAGCATGAGGATGTCCACGGAAGGAATGTGCGGCGTGTCGAGAGGTATCAGCGACATATGGGCGCAGGCACCGGAGGCACGGCGAAGAATGCGAAGCTGCTGGCCAGCGCGCGCAATGTAAATCACTCCCGGCAGGAGGGGTTCGTTAGGCTCAGTTTCTTTGACGTGATTGGAGCAGAGGGAATCCAGCCGATGCGCGAAGGGAGCGGTGAAGCCGGGTGGCATGTGCTGGACAATGACAATGGGTGCAGCGATTCCGGTGGGAAGCATGGGAAGAATCTGCTGCAGAGCCTTGGGGCCGCCGGTGGAGGTTCCGATGCATATGATTTCAGGGGCCGTGAAGTTGCGCAGGACGCGTGGAGCACCGCGCGCGGGCTGCGCGGTGTGGGATGGTAGTGAAGAGCGGCGCCTCTGAGTGGCTGCGGCCTTGCACTTCGCGATCAGATCGTCCTTGAGACGGATGATGTCTAGTGAGGCGTTGGAGAGGTCCTTGGAGAGAAAGTCGTAAGCTCCCCGGCTGAGCGCTTCAATGGTGGCTTCAGCGTGCTCCCGGGTAAGCGAACCGACCATGATGACAGGCGCGGGCGCGAGCTCCATGATTTTGGAGAGTGCGTCGAGCCCAGACATGCGAGGCATCTCGACATCCATGGTGATCACGTCGGGCCGCAGTTGGACAGCTTTCTGCACGCCTTCCGCGCCGTCGACGGCAGTGTCAACCACGCACAGCTCGGGGTCGCTTTCGATCATGCGTCGCAGGGCGGTGCGTATAAATGCGCTGTCATCGACGACCAGAACGCGGACGGGATTGGCGGGGCTCATCATTGGCGAAACAGGACGGCGACAAGCGACCTGACCTCGTTGACGTAGGTATCGGTTTCAAGCGTGAAGCAGACCATGTCGAGATAGCGCAGGCGCGGCGAATGCTGCTCGATGATCTTCCATGCGTAGCTCTGCTGGAACGTGATCTGCATATTTTCCGAGTAGCCATAACCCAGACCAGAGGTTCGGCAGAGCAAGTCCGCGACGTTGACCAGGGCAGTCAGCATTGGATCGAGCGTGGCGCGATCGGGTTCGTGATGACGACGCATAACCTCGGAGAGATATCCGAAGAGGTGCCAATGAGTCGAGAGCAGGTCTCCGGTGATCTCATGCGAGAGGCCCAACTCTTCCAGCTCCACGTCTCTCAGAGAACGTTGTGCGGCGGCGGCCTTCTCATATGCGTGCGTAAACTCGCGCGGGATTAACAGCAGATTGACGAGGATTCCAAGGTCATGCATGAGCCCTGCGAGATAGGCACGCTCGGGATCGGGATAACCCAGCTTGCGTGCCAGGTTGCGCGAGACTAGCGCGCACGCCAGCGAATGCTCCCATAATGCAGAGACATCGATCTCGCCTTCACCCGGAGAGATCTGCATAAGACAGCATGAGGTCACGATGTCCCGCAGGCGCTGAACCCCGAGAGTGAGCGCGGCAGCACGAAGAGTTTCAACCTGCTGCCGCATTCCAAAGAGGGGCGAGTTGGCCATGTGGAGAACCTGTGAGGTTAACGCTCCATCGTGCGAGACAAGCTGTACGGTTTTCTGCAGGTCGATTTCATCACTGTCTGCACTGAGCTGGTTGAGTATGGGGAAAAGGATTGCGGGAAGCGACGGCAGTTCATGGAGTCCCTCCACCCGGTACTGAAGATCCGATAACGACAGAGCGGGCATTGTTACCTCTTGACCGGCGGTTTGAGGTACGCCATCGCACCTGGAAAATGCACGAGCTGAAAGTCATCGTGAATACCGAACAACGATTCAGCGTGACCAAGAAAGAGATAAGAGTTGGGCAAGAGATTGTTGTAGAAATGCTGAATGACGCGCTTCTTGCTGAGTCCGTCAAAGTAGATGAGGACATTGCAGCAGAAGATCACGTCAAGTGATTTGACGAAAACCATGCGCGCGTCGTCGAGCAGATTGATGCGGCTGAACTTGACGTGCTTGCGGACATCGTCGCTGACACGAAAATCAGGTGAGCCGGGCACGGGTTCGAAATACCTGTGCAGGAGTTCCGGCGTCACGTTGCGGAGGGCATAGTTACCGTAGATGCCTTCCTGGCAGCGGAGAAGAGAGCGGTCGTTGAGATCGGTTGCGATGATCTCAAAGGTGAAGCCGCGCAGAAACCGGTTGGCCTCCTCCATGAGCATGATGGCCAGGGTGTATGGTTCCTCTCCGGTGGAGCAGCCTGCGCTCCAGATGCGCAGATGTTTGAACGGAATTTTTTCTTTGGAACCAACGATAGAGGGCAGCACGAGCCGTTGCAGTGAGGCGAGTTGCGGCTGGTTGCGAAAGAAGCAGGTCTCGCCCACGGTGATTTCATTGAGCAGCAGATGCATCTCGCGAGTTCGTTCTGCGGAGCGGGTAAGCACGTCGTGATACTGATGGAGATTGGAGATGTTGAGTTCTTTCATGCGGCGTGCGCAGCGGTCTTCCAGGAAGCCCAGGCGGTTGTCGGTATGAAAGATTCCTGCGATCCCATAGATGAGATCACGAATTTGAAAGCTGACCGGATTGGTGGCAGTGGGCGGAGGTACGGGAATGATTGAGCTCATGGAATCCTCTACTGGACCAGTTCCGAGGCCGATGTGTTCGCGGCTGTCATGGCAGGGAAGAGCTTTCGACCGCTTTGCTGGATGCAACCTTCAGAGACTCCGGCGGCGTATGGAGTCGTGCAGCCACGGATGAGATTGCTTGGGTCGAGCACGAGGCGAACCCGTCCGTCCCCGGTGATTGTGGCACCCGCAACATAGTGGCTGTTGCGGAGCAAGGCGCTGAGAGGCTTGATGACCGTGGACTCCTGCCCGATGAGAGCCTCGACGGCGAGGGCAATGCGCACGTCGTTGATGGAGAGAATGACAGCACGCGTGGCGGGCCCGGCGCAGCGGGCGCCAATCATCGCTGAGAGACGCAGCAGCGGCACGGTGCGGTCACGCAGAACCAGAACCTCCGAACCTTCCACGCAGTGCACCGCAGCGTGATCCATGCGAACGGTCTCCAGCACAGAGCGCAGCGGAATCGCATAAACCTCATCGCTGACTTGCACGAGCAGGACCGGGAGTATGGCCATGGTGAGCGGAACTTTCAACGTGATGACCGTGCCCTGACCGACTGTGCTTTCGATGTCCACGCTGCCATTCAGCCGGCGCAGATTGGTGCGCACGACGTCCATGCCAACGCCGCGTCCAGAGAGGTTGTTGACCTTCTCGGCGGTCGAGAAGCCGGGGAGAAACAGTGCTTCCAGCAGCTCACGGTGACTGAGCGCAGCGGCGTGCTCGACGGAGTGCATGCCTTTATCGACAAGCTTTCTGCGAATGATTTCGGGGTCGATGCCACCGCCATCGTCACTGACGGTGACGATGATCTGATCTCCCTGCTGGCGAGCGTCGATGGAGATTTTGCCTACCGGATTTTTTCCGGCGGCGCGGCGGTGGTCGGCCTCTTCAATGCCATGGTCGAGCGAGTTGCGCAGGATATGAACGAGCGGATCATGGATGTACTCAATCATCGTTTTATCAATTTCGGTTTCCTGTCCGGTGATGAAGATTTCGATTTCCTTGCCGACCTGGTGTGAGAGTTCGCGAACGAGCCGAGGCAGTTTCCGGAAGACGTTGTCGATGGGTACCATGCGCGTGCGCAGGCTCGCATTCTGCAATTCGTTGGTGATAAAGCCTAGGCGAGCGGCGGATGTGGCAATGGCTTCGGTGAGGTAGACGTCCTTTCCTTTGGAAATTGCGAGATTCTGTGAGAGGCGGAGCAGGCGGTTGCGTTCGAGCACAAGTTCACCGACGAGGTTGACGAGATAGTCGAGCTTGCGAATCTCGACGCGCATTGTGTCTGAGCTGTCTGGACCTGCGGCGGCCAGTGCGCGAGAGGCTTTCTGCCCGGCGGGCTCGGCGGCTGCAAGCGGATCTTCAACATCAGGCGCAACGCTGGTAGTTGGGCCCGCGACGGCTGCGCTGGAGACTTCATTCCGGGTGGGCTGAGCGCAGGCTGCCAGAAGTTCGAAGAAGGGTGCGAGGTCGTACTCGGGCGACTGGCTGTTGCGGATGTCCTGAATCATGAGGCGAACCTGATCGTTCACCCGGAGCATGGCGTCAATGACTCCGCGTGTAACGGGTAGCTCGCTGTGGCGCAGTTGATTGAGCAGATCTTCGGCGTGATGGGTAAGCTCAACCAGCTTGTCAAAGCCGAAGAAGCTGGAAGTTCCCTTGATGGTGTGCATGCCGCGGAAGATGCGATTGATCACTTCGGGATCGGAACGATCCTCGAGGGTGAGCAAGTCTTGCTCCACCTGCTGCACGAGTTCAGCGCTCTCGGTGATGAAGTCCTTTAACAGGTCATCTGGAACAAACTCTGGCATGGCGATCCGTTTCCTGGTCCTTACATTGAAGTTAATCGGCGGCAGACGGAGAAACCTTTATGGCGCTGGATCAGACGGAGGAAGCGGCGTGAGATGCTGATGCGGGGCGACGATCACAATGTCAACGCGGCGATTCAAACGCCTGCCCTCGTCGCTGGCGTTGCTTGCGATGGGATGGTATTCGGCGTATCCGGCGGCGGAGAGCCTTTGCGGTTCGATTTTCTCGCGAGTAAGCAGGATGCGGATGATCTCACTGGCGCGCGCGGTGGAGAGCTCCCAGTTGGACTGAAATTGAGCGGTGTGGATGGGAACGTTGTCGGTGTGCCCTTCAATGCGAAGATTGCCGGGAACCGTGGTGAGGACGGAGCCGAGACGGTCGAAGGTTTCCATGGAACTGGCGCGTAAGGCGGCCGAACCGCTCTCAAAGAATCCGACCTCGCGAAGACTTAGCACGAGACCTTCGGGAATTTCACGCACAGCGACGGTGCGGTGTTCCAACTCTTCGGAGAGACCTTGCTCGAGCTTGGCACGGATGGCCTCGGCAGTCTGCGAAACATCGGTGTAGGAAGATGGCGGCAGAGGTGAAGTATCAGGCAGCACCATTGCCGGACCGCCCGGCCCTTGATTGGCGGCGTGCGAGAAGCCTGCGGTGATGGCGCTGGAGAGTTTTGCCATGCGCGCTTTGTCCACCTGCGAAGACGAGTAGAGGACGACGAAGAAGGCAAAGAGCAGGGTCATGAAATCGGCATAGGAAACCATCCAGCGTTCCTGGTTTTCCTCACGGCGACGGCGTCTTCTCATGGGGCACCACGCGATGCGGCGACACTGCGGGTCTTGATCCGGCGCTGGGCTTCGGGGTCCGAGGCAGGAGGAGATTTTTCGGTGGCCTGCTGAAGGAATCCGTTGAGCTTGGCTTCCAACATCCGCGGGTTGATGCCTTCGAGAATCGAGACAACACCTTCCAGAGTGAGCTCGCGAAGGATCTGGCGGAAGCGCAGGCGGTGACGAAGTTTCCCTGCGATGGGCAGCGCAACAAGGTTGGCGAAGCCGACTCCGTAGTTGATATAAACGTCGACGACGTTCGTGGTTGTGTCGAAGCTGATGTTCCAGACGTGTTCGATGATCATCGCGCGCGTGATGCGTCGCCCAGTGTTTCGCATCAAGTACTCCAGCAGAGCGAATTCTTTGCCTGTCAATTCGATCCGTCGCCCGTTGCGATGTACTTTGCGTTCCACACGGTCCAGTTGCAGGTCGCCCACATGCAGAACCGATTCCACGGTAGGCCGCCCGCGCCGCATCAGTGCCCGCACTCGCGCCGAAAGCTCTGAGTAGGAGAACGGCTTGTTGATGCAGTCATCCGCGCCGCTGTCCAGAGCTTGTATCCGGTCTTCCACACGCGGCCGTGCCGTTAACACAAGTACGGGCACCTGCGGTTTGTTGGGGCGCAGATTACGCAGCAGGGAAATACCATCCAGCTTGGGAAGGTTCAGATCAAGAACGAGAAGGTCATAATCAAGGTTGGCGGCCATCAGTCCGCCTTGCTCACCATCGAGCGCCACGTCTACGGCGTAATGCTCTGACTCCAGACCTTTCCGAATGTAAGACGCAAGGGCCGCGTCATCTTCTACTACCAGGATTCGCATAAGCCGCTCCGGCACGAATGAGTGAAAATTAAGGATGACCCGCAGCGGAACAGTTGATTGAGGAATGATTGAAGATTGACGACTCTTTGCTTGGTACTGTTTCCCGTTCCGGAGCTTTCCCATTCAGAGTCGATGTTCGTTGCTAAAAGTACCTAAGTAACCATGGACTAGGGTGCCTTTCCTACCAACTAGTAGTAGAACCCGATTGTGGTGTGCTTGCTTTGCCCCTATTCTCATTGCATCCTGCATTCAAGGCGATGTGGTTTCATGGAGCCATCAGGTACAAAGCAGCGTCCTACTCCGTCCCTGCTCCGAAAGGTTTTTCGGGAGGCACGACCCTGCTGGCCTCATCTAGCGGGCATCAGCCTGTTGAGCCTGCTATCCACACCTGTAATGCTGCTCGCGCCGCTGCCGTTAAAAATTGCCTTGGACAATGTACTCGGGACGCGCGCTCTTCCTAACTGGCTGTTTGCTTTGCCTTGGCCTCATCGCTGGCTCACCGCGTCGAATGGTCCACTCGTAATCTGCGCGACTCTTCTTGTAGCGATTGCGCTGCTCAACTGTTTGCAATCTCTTGCAAGCTGGCTGCTTGCCACTTACACGGGAGAAAAGCTGGTACACGATCTCCGTGGCCAGTTGCTCTTCCATGCGCAGCGGCTCAGTCTCTCCGTTCACGACCGCCGCGGTGCCAATGACATTGCTTACCGCATTCAGTACGACGCGCCCGCCATTCAGAATCTCCTTTTACAGGGATTGGTTCCGATCCTCTCCTCGGCCTTCACCTTCGCGGCTATGTTGCTTGTCACCATGCGCATAAGCTGGCATATTGCGTCGCTGGCAGCCGTTCTGTCGCCCGTGCTGTTCGTGCTGGCGCGCAATTCCAGCCGCAAGGTGCGCAAGGGATACGACGAAGTGCGTGAACTCGACAGCTCGGCCATGCTCATATTGCATGAGACCCTGAGTTGTCTTCGCGCCGTGAAAGCCTTTGGACAGGAGGCATTTGAGGACGAGCACTTCCGCCGCAAATCGCGACAGCGCATGACCGAACAGGTCCGCCTTGCGTCGATTCAGGCAGGCTTCCATGTACTCATCGGATTCTGCATTGCTCTGGGTACGGCCGTGGCTCTCGTCATGGGCGTTACCGAGGTTCGCCAGCAGACGATGACCATTGGCGAGTTTCTCCTCGTCATGGCTTACATGGCGCAACTGTATGAGCCGCTCCGCACCATGAGCACTAAGCTTCCCGAGTTGCAATCGTCATTTGCCAGCCTGAACCGCGCTTTCGCTCTGCTCGATGAAACTCCTGAACTCGCCGATGCTCCGTCCTCTGCGGCAACTCCGCGTGCCCACGGAGAAGTCGAGTTTCGTCATGTCTCTTTCCAGTACACTGCAGCCGGTCGCAGCGTTCTCAATGACATCTCCTTTCAAATCCGTCCTGGCCAGCACGTAGGAGTAATGGGCCCCAGCGGATCTGGTAAGAGCACTCTCGTCAATCTTCTCACTCGCTTCTATGATCCATCCAACGGCGCCATTCTTATCGACGGAACAGACCTGCGCGAGTACAACCTTGCAGAACTGCGTCAGCAGTTCTCCATCGTTCTGCAGGAGCCCATGCTCTTTTCCACCACCATCGCCGGTAACATCGCGTACGCTCTCCCGCAAGCTTCCCGTGCCGAGGTGATGCGCGCAGCCAAGCAGGCCAACGCGCACGATTTCATCGAACTTCTGCCACAAGGCTACGACACGCTAATCGGAGACGGCGGAGTGAGGCTCTCCGGCGGTGAGCGCCAGCGCCTGGCCATCGCACGCGCCTTCCTCAAGGACGCGCCCATGCTGATTCTCGACGAGCCCACCAGCGCTGTGGATACTCGCACGGAACAGCTCATCATGGAAGCGCTCGACAAACTCATGGACAACCGCACTACGTTTATGATCGCCCACCGGCTCAGCACTCTCGAGTGTTGTGACGCCGTGCTCGTGCTCAAGAATGGGATTCTGCAGACGATTGCCAGCACCGTTAGCGAGGCGAAGGCGCAACTGGCCCTGGCTTCTCTCCCCGTCGAATTTCCCGCGCCACGCCCGGTGCTCCTGCGCTACGAGAAATGATCTTCGAGCATCCTGCTGCTTGGGCTGTGCGCTTGGCTCTGGTAATTTCTAAGACATGACGCGCCCCGCCAAACTACTTCTCATCAGCACCTCTACGGTTTTTGGCACTGGATACCTCGATCATGCGGAACTAGAAATTCGCAGCATTCTCGGTGACGCCCGCCGTATCGTGTTTCTCCCTTACGCGCTGGCCGATCGCGCTGCATACGCTGCCAAGGCCGTCTTGCGCTTTCGGAGCATGGGATTCCAGTGCTCCTCCATCGATGATGCTCCGAGCCCTCTGCGTGCTTTGGATTGCGCCGATGCCATCTTTGTTGGTGGCGGTAACACCTTCCGACTTCTCAAGACGTTACACGAACTCGTCCTGATCCAAGCCATCCGCGAACGCGTCCACCAAGGCATGATCTACATGGGGGCGAGTGCCGGATCCAACGTAGCCTGTCCCACCATCCGCACAACCAATGACATGCCCATTGTCGAGCCGTCTACCTTGGACGCACTGAACCTTTTCCCCTTCCAGATCAATCCCCACTATCAGGATCCCGATCCCAATTCGAAACACATGGGCGAAACGCGGGAGGAGCGTCTCCTGCAATATCTGGAGGAGAACGAAACTCCTGTCATTGGTCTGCGTGAGGGAGCAATACTCTCCATAAGCGAGGGACGCATCAATCTGCGCGGCGTAAATGGAGCACGGATCTTTCAGCGCAATCGCGCACCCCAGGACCTCACTCCACCCGCCGAGCTTCAGTTATGAATTAAAGGCGACGCCACCGGCAACGCAGTTTGGAGAGGGAGGAAAACGAGAGTATAGGAGACCTTGAAACTGCGACCTCGGTGCTTGTCTTTGAAAATTGCATTTCCGGTAAGAACGAGGTCTCGTTGGCGATCGGAGTCGCCCCATCCGGGGCCTTTCAGATGAATCAATGTAATCACACCGGTGTGTGCTGCTTATCACAGCGTGCTACAGCGACTTGCAGTATCCCTTTAGCACTCGGAACCGTGCCCGGGATGGCAAGCGGATCTGGACGGGGTACATGTGAGCAAATTCAAGGATGCTGAACATCTTGTCCGGCTGGCTGGTGCATGTGCGGTTGTGCTCGTATTGTTTCTGCTGGTGCGAGCGCACTTCATTCCCAAGAGCTTTGGACAGTACGGCCATTTTCGCGGCGACGCACTGGCGGAACAGTCGTCAAAGACGATCTCCTATGCCGGGCACAAGGTGTGCGAGGACTGCCACGCCGATGTGTTGGAGGTAAAGAAAGCCGGCAAACACGCGGGTGTAAACTGCGAAGCCTGCCACGGTCCGCTCGCCAAACATGCCGAAGATCCAGGTTCTGTGGTGCCGCAACTGCCGGATACCGCTGTGCTCTGCGTGCGATGCCATGAAGAAAACATCGCCAAGCCGAAAACGTTTCCTCAAGTGGTGAGCAAGGAGCATTCGGGCGGAACGGTTTGCAAGACATGCCATGTGCCACACAGCCCACTGCTACAGCCTGGAGACAAGAAATCATGATCACGCGACGGAAACTGCTGATGCTTCTTCCCGCCGCAGCCTTCGCGTGGGAGTACGTGCTGGCCGGAACTCCGGACGTTGCGCCCAACTACAATAGCAGCGAACACTGGTGGGGCATGTTGCTGGACATCGACAAGTGCATCGGCTGCGGCAACTGCGTACGCGCCTGCGCCACCGAGAATGATGTTCCCGAAGGGTACTTCCGCACTTGGGTGGAGCGCTACCATGTCGCCGACTGGCAACAGGACACGCCGCTGGTGGATTCACCCAACGGCGGCAAGGATGGTTTCCCGGAGAGCAGCGCTGTTGGCGGCAAGAACTTCTTTGTACCAAAGATGTGCAATCATTGCGCGGACTCGCCGTGCACGCAGGTCTGTCCAGTGGGCGCGACGTTTCATACTCCCGACGGCGTTGTGCTGGTGGATTCGAGTTATTGCGTAGGCTGCCGGTATTGCGTACAGGCGTGCCCCTATGGCTGCCGCTTCCTGCACCCGACCAAGCACACGGCGGAAAAGTGCTCGCTGTGTTACCACCGCATCACCAAGGGTCTGACCACGGCGTGCAGCGAGAACTGTCCCACAGGGGCTCGGCAACTGGCGGACTTGAAAAATCCGAATGATCCGATCCATGAATTTCTGAAGACCCATAGCGTGCAGGTGTTGAAGCCGCATCTGGCCACCGGCGCGAAGGCCTTCTACCACGATCTCGATGGTTCGGTGCGCTGAGGAGATTGCGATGATGGTACCCGTTGAAGGCTTCATGTACCCGAATGAAGTCGAACTCCAATGGAGCGTATTGATTGTGGTCTATCCATTCGTGACCGGGTTGGTGGCTGGTGCCTTCATCCTGGCGTCACTGGAGCGCATCTTCCATGTGGTGGCCGTGAAGCCGACCTACCGGCTGGCACTGCTGACGGCACTAGCCTTCCTGCTGGTTGCGCCCCTTCCGCTCCAACTGCACCTAGGGCACCCGGAGCGCTCACTGGAGATGTTTCTGACGCCGCACAAGACTTCGGCGATGGCCATGTTTGGTTTCGTCTATCTCTGGTATCTGATGGCCGTGGTGCTACTGGAGATCTGGCTCGATTACCGGCATGAGATTGTGTTGCTCTCGCAGAGCACTACTGGCTTGAAACGCTTGTTCTACAGCGCACTCACGCTGGGTTCCAGCAACATCAGCGGAGGCGCACTGCGTGTGGATGACCGCGTCGGCTGGGTGGTCACGCTGATTGGCATTCCGTCGGCATTCCTGCTGCATGGCTACGTGGGCTTCATCTTTGGCTCGGTGAAGGCAAATCCATGGTGGTCATCGCCGCTGATGCCGGTGGTCTTTATCTTCTCGGCCATGGTGAGCGGCATTGCGACGGTGCTGCTGGTATACATGGCGATGATGAAAATCCGAAAGCAATCAATCGATATGAGATGTGTCGATACGATTGCGCAGTATCTGCTGTACACGTTCATTATCGATTTCGGTTTGGAAATACTCGACCTCATTCACCGCATTTACGAAGCAGATGAATCTTTTCGCTCGCTTGATTTTCTGCTACACACCAAGCTGTTCTTTTCACAGGTCATCCTGCAGATCGTGCTCGGGACGGTGGTGCCAATCCTGACAATTGGCTTCATCCAGATATTCAACGTGCCGGAAAAGTTGCGGCGGCTAGCCTATGGCGTGTGCGGATCCCTGACCATCATCGGTATCTTTGCGATGCGCTGGAACGTGGTCATCGGCGGACAGCTCTTTTCCAAGAGCTTCCTTGGTTATACAACGTACAAGCTGGACTTGATCTCACGAGAGGGGGAGTTGGTGGCCGTAGCGCTGCTCATACTTCCGCTGTTCATCCTTGCAGCCCTTCTAAGAATTCTGCCACCCTGGCCCGAGCGCCAAACACCGGTTGGCAATTAAAGCCCAGAGATGGAATGCCGCGATACTTGTTGATGGCGGTGAATAAGATCATCCTGGTTTGAAGCAACGAAATCTACGATACGGGCGAGGCTTGGGATGGTGGCCACTCCCGATGACCGCAGCCTGGCGCTGCGTGGACAGTCTGGCCGTGGTTTACGACATGAGCAGAGTGTACTGCCATATCGATTACGGCGACCGCATCGTGCGACTCAACATCGGTCTGGAGAATACAGATGACCTACTTGCAGACCTCCGAAAGTGGCCTGCGTGCGATGCTGGGCTGATGGTTTCGAGTATGCTGTCCTGCGATGTGTCATTCGTTTTCACCGCGAAGGAAAGGACCGTTCCAGCCATGGCGAGGCAGATATTGCGGCAATGTTGCACCGGAGCCCAATCGCTGTTAAGCTAAATGCAATCAGTGATGTAGGCGCGTAGCTCAGTTGGTTAGAGCGCTACCTTGACACGGTAGAGGTCAGGAGTTCGAGTCTCCTCGTGCCTACCATTTTATTTTCAGCGAGTTGCGTCGGGGTTCCTCCCGGCGTTTTTCTATTTCCAGCCCGCGTTTCCAGCCCGCTTTGAACTGCTGAGGCGGAATCACTCCCGTGGTGAGTACCTTGTGTTAGGCTTTTGGGCGAACCGATAGGAGCCCCAGATGTCTAACGGAGTTACGTTTATGAGTTTTCGTTCAACGGCAAGGTCTTCTATGTTGGTAGTACCTATCATTACGTTCGCTCGCATAAGCGTTGGGGCCATGTTGCGAATCTGCGGGAACTTGAGAAGGCAGGGACGATTCCCCGCAAGAAACTAGTGGATTTGAATTGCACGAATAGTCGGGTGCTCGCGGCCCTCATTGACGATCGAATGTCCGAGAGCCTGATGACGGTGAGCACTGCATATCTGCCAGAACGTCCGGTAAGAGTCACGACGAAAAGGGATGCTGGACTGTGGTTTGGTCGTGGTCAGACGAACGCCGAAAATGCGGAGAAGGATCAGATAGCAAAAAGGATTTCGCAGAACTGCGTCCTATCCAACATTAAAGACCTTCCTGCTGGCATCCAACCCGCAGCCGTTGATGACGTTCTCCGATACATCGGTTTCACGGCGAAGAAGTAGGCCCCATCGAACGCTCCACCTCAGCCCTTGCCTCCGCCTCGGCGCGTCACGCGCCAGTAAGTCGGTTGCGGGGCGAGTGGGGGAACTGCAGCCGCGTCCGGCTAAAGAAATTGCTTCCATCATCTGGAGCTGAGCAACCAGCTTGCTGTCCATGCCCGCGTGCGTATAAATCTCAAGCGTCGTGCTGATGTTGGCGTGCCGCAACATGGACCGCCCCCGTTTTGGGGGGCAGTCTCCGCTTCCGTGACCAAATAGCTGGCCAGCGAGTCGCGTGGGTTGTGAAACCGGTGCGCGGTTGCTCCCCTTAAGCTTTAGCGAAGGGAAGTTAGTGAGGGTTCCGGGGGCATGCAGTAATACTGTGGGGCATTGACATTGGAATCGGTACCGCCAAACAGGTCACCTAGCCAGCTGAGAAGAATGATGTACCGAGTCCCCCGTCATCTACTCGGATCAGGGGGAACCGTCATGCCAGTTGTTCGGACAAAGTTTGTTTGTTCTGCCGTTTAACCTTGCACTAGCGGCGCAGCGGTTTATGGTTGAAGTTCAGCGATTCGAAAATAGAATGCCCCGCAGGTTTTCTGCGGGGCATTGCTTCGTACAGGTTGAAACGCCGCATTCCTCCGCGATCACCGGCGGAGGAATGTCTTGGCTATCGGCGTTTGATCGTCACTACCGGCTTGGCTGCCTTGCGCACATCGGGAGCAACGCCCCCGTTGTAAGCAACCGAACTGGAGAC
>Ga0182012_10001297_pt1 | contig 27501 bp, 21 predicted proteins | sample 612S2SmetaG_FD_120486 | JGI IMG/M metagenome (GOLD analysis project Ga0182012, IMG submission 120486) | Permafrost microbial communities from Stordalen Mire, Sweden - 612S2S metaG | ecosystem: Environmental > Terrestrial > Soil > Wetlands > Permafrost | place: Sweden: Stordalen | collected...
CGCGCTGATGGCCTGCTCCCTCCGCCGGAACAACAGTTGTGCTGGTGGTGTCTAAACTAATGAGCCGCAACGACCACGAACACTCAGCGTGAAGAAGAAAGGGCTCCCGGTGACGAAATGAAGGTTCAGTGGCGGCGGGGGCTCGCGCTCGCGGGAATTCATTTGGCAATTTGCGTGCCGCTGATTGTGTGGGAGGAAGCGAGCACTTGGGACTGGGTACGCTCGCAGGAGAATCTGCAGCCGCTCGAATTGGCGCGCCCGGTTCCGCCGCCTCCTCCTGATGCGGTCAAACCAGTCGATGCGGGCGAAACGGTTTCGTTCAGCCCTTGCGGCATGTGGTATCACATGCCGCTACCGCAACGAATCATCGTAATGGGTGAATTGCCCGCGGCAGCCTTTTCGCAGTGGGGAGAACCGTGTCCACCTATCTGGTCGCTTGCGGGGTTCGTCGGCGTGCGTTGGCCTAACCATGATAGTCGGCGCAAGGAAGTAGAGCTCTCAATCTGCCTGTGCAGTTTGATCGCATTGCAGTGGATCCTCGTCGGTGCGTTTCCATTGATTCATCCCAGCAGATGGTTTTGGGAGCCCGGCGCGCTCATCACCATTTGCACCTGCACGGGAATTCTAGCGCTGTTCGCGCCATTTATATGGATGTTCTGGCTGGCTCTGCTTGTCTGGAGGCTGCTCCAAGGCGGGTATCGCGGGGCGGTTCTCGGTTGGCGACTTTTTCGCCACACTACGGTCGAAGGCTCGGCGGCGAAGTGAAGTGGGTGCTGCGACGCGGCATCGGCCAGTCCCGCCGGCGTGAATGAATCTGCCCGCACGCTATTCGGCCCGCATTCAACCGGCGACTCACGTTACACTTTTACCGTGCATCACGAGACATCATTGATTGCTGCGTTTGTGAAGCGCGGCAAGCGCGATCGCTACAGGGAGATTGTCTCCAATTCTCGTCTGCGCCATAAATTTACTGACCAGCTCGCACACTTCAAAGATTTCGATCCCCAATACCGCCTTCCAATCCCGAGCAACAAGCTATTCGCTGACAATATCGCCCGAGAATTGGACAAGCGGCATTCACCGAAGATTGTTTTTGCGATCTCGGAAGATCCGGCGCTCGATCAGAAGGAAGTTCCGCTTGTTCAAGCACTGGAGCAGATTGTGGGCCGCGGAATGGGCACCATCCTCTCGTGCCTACCAGGACGCCTCGCATTCGTGGAGACAGAAGACGAACGTTTCATTCTTGAGCGCAACGATCCGTTAGAAAAACGTGAGTTAATCCGGTTTGTTGTCGGTCGCAAAGACGAGGACAGCCATGTCGAACAGGGAGTCTTCCAGGCCGCGGCCCGCGCCATCGAATGGGGAACCATCACCGGAGCCGATGCAGACGAGCTCAACAGCCTTCGGACCTGGTTCAGCGAGAATCTGGAAAAACCGACTTCCTTCGGCCGGGGCAAGCATAGTTTGGGCATTTGTTGGTTCAAAGTCGAGGCTTCCGAACATATCGCCCGCATCTGGCAGATGGTTCGCGTCCTGGAGCGGCACGGCATTTACGTGAAGAAGATCAAGACAGACAAGCCTGGATACCTGGTTTACGAAGACGACTGGCAGGTGGTCGCTGAACCCTTCCGCAAAGGCACTTTGGTGAGGAAATAGTAGATCGGTGACGATTCTGTGTTCGACCCGTGCGGGCAATAGGGGGTTAGGCGCCAAGAAGGACGAGATGGGGATCTGAAAAGCCCCGCCCTGCAGACCCCTCCGCCCACGATCTCAAGATATCAACGAGAGTTTCTCGCGACGTGGCGGCGAATCCATATTTTCTTTGGCCCTCTGGCATCTCGCTAGCAGAGCAGTGGTGTTGTTGCAGAGATGTCCGGCTGCAGGCAGCGCAGATTATGCGGACAGTGGTCCAGTCCTCGAGCCCGACGTCGCTTTGGGTGCAAAGCTGAATCAACTGACGCTCAGCCTCAGAATCGGTCATCGCCAGTGCAGATTGAAAAGTGCTATAGCTCGACGATTTCCATACTGCTAGCTCATTGAACACTGGGTATTCGAGTTCGCCTGACTTGCGGGTTCCCTCCGCTGCACCATCATTCAGCAAGATGTCGAAATAGTGATGATTTGAGTTTGGCAGCGGTACGTTCCGAATCTGGATCCGAGCTGGATCGATTCTGGTTCCCCACACTACCTCCCCCGAGCCATTTGGATCGAGCCTGACACAGGCGGTGACTGGCGGCGTCCGTACCTCGGCGTCGTTGTCTTCCAGTTCGATTCCGCACGCTCTCCACGCCCTCCGCGCCTTTTCCCAATCTTTGAGGGCAGTGGCGGCGATTCCAAGGTTCCACCAACTGGCTTCGTCATCAGGGTCAAGGGCGGCCGCGCGTTCATTGAAGAATAAGCTTTCCTGCCAGTCACTCAGATATTTAGCTTGCAGACCGAGGTTGTACCAGGGGCTGCTCCAACTCGGCACGCAGATCGCTGCGGATCGATAGAGAATCCGCGCCAAGGCTTGCATCTGCCGGTTGTTCGCAGAGTTGCCCAAATCGTTCAGAGATTTAGCCAAAAAGTTCCGCATCAAAGAAAGTGTACATGGAGCTTTGCGCGGTTCGTCGGTACTAACCGGCGTGCAGACACCACCGCTAGTGTGAGCAGGCTCACCCTAAGCGAAGGGTCGGCGACAATGCGGGCACAACGTAGCTTTTGGAATCTGGCAGTATCATTTGGCATGCGCCAATTCAGGCTAAATTGCTTCGTTGCGCCGATTTCGGTGTCCCTTGTTCTGATGCTCTCGGTGCCCCCGGCAAATTGCCGATCACGGAAATCGAAAGAATACGATCGTGCCGATATGACCGTTCCGGTTCCTCGGTTCTCGATTGCCGTCAATCTTTCTGAGCGGGCTCGCCAACGGCTCCAAAAGATACACGAATCTGTGCTGGCGATCGCATACTTTGACGGCGACCCACTGCCCGGGCAGGGACGGTACAATGCCCCGTTTCGAGATGTTTTTTTGGGGAATGACCAGAAATTGGTGGACGACCAGAACGTGGCAACGTTCGACAGTACAAAGATCTCGAAGATCAATTGGGACCGACTGGCGAACAAGGACTATTTCGTCACGATCAATGTTGTATCCGCAAGGAAAGCATTGAAGAACAACCTACTCTGGTGCGAAGCCCCAGAGGAACGACTGAGCACATTTGAGGGGAAAACGACGGACGTTTCATGCCGTTTGATAGAGGAGCAGATTGACGAGCACAATCCAGCCAGCCCGGCTCTCAAATCGCTTGGGAGTTCTCCAAGATAGACCATCGAAGACGCTTCGGCCGCGTCACCGGCTACCATCGGCCTTTGTCATCGAGCTGATGCTGGGGCGACAATGGCCCACCACACACCAACTATGATTGACAATTGAGTTCTCCAAGCAGAAAGAGGCATCCATGATCAGCCTTGAAGACGCTCGTTGGTCGAATACGACCGGAGGATACAAGATGCCGTTCGACCCGCGTCCGCTGCTCAGACGACTCGAAACCGAGCAAGACACTGCAAGGGTCTGGCAGGATCTCTGGGAGGAACTCCACCACCAAGGAGACGTTGGTGACGCCTCATTTGCAGCTGTTCCTTTTCTCGTCAAAAGCTATCAAAAACGAGGCGTGATCGACTGGAACACCTATGCAATTGTCGCAATCATCGAATTGGCTCGCACCGAAAGTGAGAATCCGGATGTTCCGGAATGGATCGCGGAGGAATATTTTCTGGCGATTCGGAAACTAGCTGAGATTGGCGCGAACGAAGTAATGCATGCCGAAGCCGCCGACGTTGTCTGCGCTATGCTTAGCGTCATTGCCATCGAGAGGGGTCTTCGAACCCACGGGAAATTCCTCGTGAATTATTCTGAGGCTGAGATGACCGACATCGAGTCCCGAGTTTGAAAGATACGCGCCATGATCAGTATTCTGCGATTTGGCCGGTATAACCAGCCACGGTCACCCGTTGTGGTTCAACTCACAGCCGCGGAAGTGTCGCTGACCAACCGCTCAGAATGCAAGAAACGAGTAAGATGATCTCGTCTCAACAATCATGAAATCGCTACGGAATCACGTAAAGCTTGTGTTTTTCGCGGTCGCTGCGGCGCTTGCCTGCCAGCTGTGCGCCCAGCAGCCGAGTTGCGCTCAAGTTCATTCGATGGCCCGGATGGCTCGAGCGAGATCCCAGGCGGAGTTGAACCCACTGAGGGCGTCTGCGGGCAATAGCTACCGCGCGCAACTAGTCTTCGCTTTTCGTGCCCTGGAGCTCCAACCAACCGAAACTACAGCCTCTGCCGTCCTCAATTTTCTTCCGCAGGACGATGCCCATCGCGAGGAATGGTATTCGCTGAGCGGATGGATATGCAACGAAGAGCAGGACCAAGATGTGAAATCGCTGGCGCAGCTTCAGGCACGAATGTCCCGCGACTTCGCCCGGTCTGTGATTCTCTCCCCGTCGAAAATGTATCAATACGTCTCGTATCCGGTGATATTAGGTCTTGATCCTCACGACGACTACGCGGAAGAAATGGTCGCCGTTTGTCGCAGGCGCCCACGCGAGTTCGCGGCGGCTGTTAACGAGCTCCCTGAAAAGGACAGATCCTGGTTCCTCCGCGTCGTTTTCGAACCCGCAGATTGCCGGGCGCTGGCGCACCCTGAAGCTGAATAAATGCGGAACAAGTCCTCTGGAGTGTGCTTGTCCATGTATTGACGCCGCCGTGAATTCTGCGAGGGCTGTATTACCGGTCACAGTCACCCGTCGTCATTCAACTCACAGTCGTGGAAGTGTCGCCATTTACTGGGATCTGTCCGCGGAGTGGACCCCTGCTCCCAATATCGGCTGCAGGCGCTCGCGTAACTTCTGATTTGGTTCTATTGCAGACAATCTGGCTAGCAGAGAAGGTGCCTGTTCGGGCCACGAAGGCCTCGGCCACTCCAGAAGGGCGTTAAGAGCCATGTTCCGATTTCTGGTCACAGGACTTTGGAGCCCGATTTCGATTAATTTCCAACCGTGACCAGGAAATCGCTTCAAGTCCTGAAGAATCCAATCGAGCGCGCTATGGGCCGCATACTTCTCGCCGAGACCCAGAGAATCTGCGGGACCGCTGGCGATCTCATCGAGCGGTAGAGCCTCGGCCGCAAAGGCCAGAATCTCTTCAATCTGGTCTTCATTTGTTTGTTGAAGGAGCCGGTACCATGAGGACGACTTTAGCGGTTCCGAACGGACCCTCTCAAAATGAATTGTGCGGGTTTCGATGCCGAGCGCTTGGGCGGCGGCGTCAGCTTCATAAAACGCACGATTGTCCGGAGAATGAAGTGCGCTATCGATCTTTACCTGCCAGTCTGGACGCCCCATCAAGCGAGTGCAGGTCGAAAGCATTTCGTCTCGTACATCCGAGGTCCAACCTTTTGAAAAGCGATCTTCCCATCCGGCAGCTTCGGAGAGAAAATAGCGCAACCGTGCGATACAGAGGAGATGTTCAAGGCTTAGGTCACTCGCCTGGATCACTTGGCGCAGATATTCCTGTATGGCAATTGGTCCTTCAGGATAGTCGTCAATCGAATCCGCGGGACCACCACACAGCAGCGCTTTAATGATTCCAGCGGCCCCGTCCAAGAGAACACGGTCGACGTCCTTTGCGGAGAGCGCCTCGTGCAACTTTCCGGTCCGCGCGCAAATGCCGGCGAGGTACTCGTCCATGATGTCGTTCCGAAAGCCGTCACGAAGCATCCATGATCGTATGGCTAGGTTCTGCGTTCCATCGAGCCTCTCGACAACCTGCACTCGCCCCCACCCGTGAACCTTCTGCGCGAGGTTCCACAGGACGCTTTCCGGTTCCGACGATAACTTACAGAGGGCAAGAGCCGCGTAGAGCGTGAACTCATCGTGCAAGGCAAGAGTTTCGAGAACAGGACGATCGCTGTCGTCGCCTGACAATTCGAGCAGGAGAATTCCAAATTTGGTGCCCTCACGATCGGCGGACCGCGTGGCGAAATACCGACCGACCTCCGCAAGACGCGAACTGCGGGTTTCGCTTACAAGCACCTTCGCTTTGAGCCGTTGCTGAAGTGCGTCAGCAATGCTGAGAAGTACGTCTGCCTGGAGTTCCTTATACAGAGCGGAAACGGCCTCTTGAGAGGAGTCCCTCAGTAACCGGGTCAGTGCTCCAAGGATCGACTTGATTCGATTTTGAGTTTGGTCACCATCTGCCCGGTTGAAATGATGTCCGGTAACGCCATCCAGCGCACCTGCAACCCATCCCAATTCGTTTTCACTACGTTTTGGCCGCTCAGGCAGCGTGGCTTTCGGACCAGCTACTTTCAGGATTTCATACAACGACTCCCCGTCCCAGGGAGGATTTACATCGGCCAAAGTCCAACGACTGAATGGAAGCAGCTTCAAGACATTCCCCTCATTTCAAGTCTGAAATGACGCCGTTTGCATGTTTTCACATAGGCACAAACAGAAGTTCAGCTTAACAGCCCGCTAGCGCGAGGGATGTTGGCCGCACGAACGGCATCCTCCCACGTTACGGCACGGAATGGGCACATCGTTCCCCAATGTCTGCGGCCCCGCTGAATCCAAATCCGTTCCAGCGATAGACTGCGGTCCGCGTGGTTCCGGAATCCTTGTCCGGCACAAGGAAAGAGTCTCCTCGGTGCAGCGCACAAATAGTCCCCGAACTTTTATCGACAGTGGCGTCCAAGAGCGGCCAAGCCAAGGCAGAGCCACGCCAGCGCGCTATCGGTCCATGCTCACCAACTGCGTAGACGTAAGGCCGAACGGCGTCTTCCTGGTCGAGCGATGATTGGTGGCGCTCAAGGATGAATAGCAGTGAATCGGAATCTGCGCCGGCCAGCCTGCCGGAATCGACGGAGAGCAGACTTCGCCGTGGCGTCCGCCATTGCATGGTTCCGTTCTTCCATCCCGTCAACGCAATGCCATCTTGCGATGCGCCTGGTGTCCACGTCTCCGACCGGATTTCGTATCCGCCAATCTGCAACGAAGGGGTTTCCGCAGGTGAGCAGTTGGCGAGCGGGTTTGCAGAAGTTGTGTCGCTATCTGCAAGTTCTGGGACGTAGCTCCCGGGCTCGGTGTGCGTGCGGATAGAGCTACAGAGCAAATGCCGGTCGTGAAGCCGGCAGTCGGCGATCATGCCTTCCTTGGTTTCAAGGTACTTCTGGTCGAATACGTGGTTGCCGAGGGAGAAGAATACCGGCTTGCCGTGAATGCACTCGGGAGCTTGTATGACGTGGGGATGGTGCCCAACAACAAGATCGGCGCCGTGATCGACCAGCCATATGGCCTGTTGGTGTTGTGTCTCCGTGGGCCAATCCACTAATTCAGCTCCCCAGTGAATGGAGACGACTACCAGGTTTGCCAGCTGCCGGGCGGTGCGTAGCTTCTGGGCTGCCTCGATGGAAGGAATCGCCTGCACCTGTCCATCGGCGGCGCGGACGACTGTGATTGCGATCAGCGCGATTGTTGTGTTCTTCAGGCGAATGAACTGCGGAGACGTCTCGAAACTGACCGGCATGAGCCCGGCCTCTTGTAATGCCTTGCGTGTGGCCTCTCGGCCAGGGGCGCCGACATCGCCGGCGTGATTATTCTCGATCGTCAAAGCTCGAATTCCCGCTTCACGAAGAATCGGAACGACCGCTGCTTGGGTGGCAAAGCAATTCTTCGCCGAGAGACACTGGGAGCTATCGCCAATGGTCCCCTCGAAGTTCCCGCCGACCCAGTCCGCCTTGGCAAACAGCGCCTTCAGATTGTTCCATGGGGAGCGCTTGCGAAGGCTGTATTGCGCCTGTACCTGCCGAGAGAGCATGATGTCTCCTGTAAAGAGCAGGCGTAGATCGGGCTCAACCTTCCCGGTCTGCGCGGGACAGGCGGCGGCGATCAGCAGAATCGCTAGAACCAGCTTTTGATAAGACATGCGCTTCCCGGGCCGGCAACATAAGGCTGGAGCCAGGCAGGACGAGGCTGCGAATCGATCCTCTTGCGCCATTCCTCGTCGGTCAACGGATTGTTCGATGTGAATTCGTAGTAGGAATATGTTGCGCCTTTCACAACCTCCCGCCTCCCGAAGTAGGGAACGATCTGATCCCACTCCAGCGGATTGCCGACTGCAACCTCCAGCAGCTTCCCGGCGCCGTCGCTGGCGACATCGGCGACCTTGCCGATGGGGTCCGGAACCGAAAGAGCGAGGTCCTTATTCGCAAGGCTCTTGTAAACGAGGAAATGGTGCTCCGCGATACGGCCAACGTAGAGAATCTCCTCGTAATCGGCGTCGCTCAATTCCTCTCCACGGAGTTCCTTCTCTGAAATGGTTTGAAAGAGCCGTGCCTTTGCGGCTGTTTCTTTCAACCGGCGCAACAGGCCTTGACGCAGCGGCTCCTCCTTGTCGGATTCGGGATCTTCTAGGCTCCCTTCCGCGAAGCTGGAGGAAGTGGATACGGTCCTCGCGAGGGCGTCAAAAAGGCCCGCCAATGCCGCGAACGTTGCGGGATCCGGTTCGACGTATCCACGTGGCGGTTGGGTGACAAGTTCCTCAAAACCACCCTCGCCAGCTTCCGCTTCGCTGCGCTCATTCACCAGTACTGTGGCGTGGCGCAGTGTTGCCCAGCTCGCCAGGCCGGTCTGCAAACGTTTCGCCTTCCAAAGTGGAGAGTCCGGCACCCCGGGGAACTTCACGTCTTCTGCCCATTGCACACCAAGAGCCTCGATCCAGCGGTCATAAAGCGTGTCACCGCTCGCTTTCTGCGGGGCTCGAGCCTTCAGAGCATCAATAGCGGGGCCGAGACGCGGCTGCTTCGCCAATTCATCCTTTAGCAGGGCCAGCGCAAAGTCGCTGCCCATCACCGCCGCCAGGTCGAGTCCCGAGGGAATTACGCGATACAGCTCTCCATTGGCGATCTGCTCATCGACCGGCCATTTGCGGTGATAAACAGTTGAAAACAGAATCTCGTTGTCGAAACCCCAGGAAAGCGGAAAGATGCTGGCGCGCTCCGCGCGATGGTGAGCGTAGGACGGCGGCGCGGTCGCCGCTGGGTCCCACACCACCGCCGCTCGGCTGGGTGCGATGAACCCTGCGTAAACGTGAATCCAACTCATCGCCTTCGCTTTCACGTCGGGGGACAGGCTGCCTAGCTCGGCCGGATCGCGCACTGCCCCTAGCTGTGTGAGATAGTGCATCGCCTTGAAATACGCTTCCATCTCCGGAGACATCGTGTAGTGGCCGCGCGGAGTCAGCTCGGCATAGTTGAATACTTTGCCGAAGACTGGCGATTCAAAGCGGCCACTGGCGCTGAGAATTCTCTGCGCCTCAGCGTTGCCGGCCGCAGAACCGGTTTGAACGCTGGCGACCGCATCGAATGCCGCAGTCCACGGCGATTGTGGATTCTTTGCGCGCAGATTTTCCCGGGCCGCCGAGACAAATTTCCAGAAAGCTGGAATGGCGCGCTGGCGCTCTTCAACGATCATGGTCCCGTCGTAGGCGGCACCCAGCAACTCCCAGAGAACATCGGTGGTCACTAGGTAGGGCCGCGCCGGGGCGCTCACATCTCCACTGCAGTTGCCGTAGAGTTCCGAATCATAAAGCTCATACAATTCCTTCGCATCCAACGGGCGCAGCAATCCGGAGTCGCGCTGGAGCCTCGTCAACGCATCGCCCTTGTCCAGAAACATCCAGGCGTTGGATACATCGGCGAGAGGTACGGAGACGGGAACGTAAACTAGCTTTTGCCCTTCTTCGGATTCCACTAGACCGACCACGCCTTTGCCGTCTGGAGTGGAAGAAGGCGTAGAGACGAACGTATACTCGCCCGCTTGCTCCGACTTTGAATCACCGAGGCGAACCGTCAGCCCTGGCTTGCCCTTATTCCACTCCACCAGTGCCGCACCGTTCGGTGTGAAAGTCAGCGAGCCGCTGCAATTCTTCTCCTTAATGGGAGCGGGCTTTCCCCAATCCTCGAATGCGTATGGAAGCTGCTGGTAGCACCCCTTCTGATCCTGCCAGAGCAGAAGGCTGCCAGCCGGATGAAATGCCGCGGGCAACGCCGATGGAGCCGGGATCTCCTGGTGCTGATCGGAGTCAGGTATTGGAGGCGGGAGCGCAATCCTAGGCCCCATCACCTGGTATTCCCGCTTGCCATCCTCGGTGACGGAGCGGACCCCATAGACACCATTGCCGAGCTTGACACCAAAGAAGAGGCGATAGCGGACAATCGCTTGAGCAGCTTTCTGGTCGTAGTCGACGACGAACGGTCTCGGACCGACAAGTAATCGGCGAAGCGAATGGTCGGTTTTGTAAATGGGTCGCGGGAGCATGGGTGCTTTAGAATCAAAAGCTACGATTTGCCACTGCTGCCCGATCCGGCCTGAGACGAAGATGCGCCGGACTGCGGGATGCAGCGCCAGTGCGTGAGCCTCGAAGTTGGCTGGCAACACCGTCAGAACTACCGATTCCGGAGCGCAGAGCTTCCAGCCGATCAGTTTGTTTCTACCGTCCGCCTCGCGTACCAGGGCCGCGACCTCACCGCCCGTAGACCACACATCGAAGTCGATCACTTTTTGCCCTTCCGCCAGTTTGAGTTCGCAAGCGGCTGAAGGCGAGGGCAAAACTGCAATCTCCCGTTCGGCGAACGGTGTTTCCTTCGCAGCCGCGAACATGGAGAGAGCGAGAAAACAGACAGCACAGAGATGCAAATGGCGCATTGGGCCGTCCTTCTTGTAGCAATTTTCGAGTAATGGCAATTCTACTCGGAGAACGAGTATCTGCACCAAACGTGCCGACCGGGCAGAACTCCTGTCCGGATTCGCGTGAAGATTGCCAGTGCGGACCCATAAGTGATTCAGGTCACGTTGTCTGGGGAGCTGGTGACTACACTCCGGAAAAGCGTCAACAAGCGCTTTCATCAATAATGGATGTGCTCACCTATCGATTAAGAACGCTCGGCCGGTCCGGGATCATTCTCTTTTCCGCTGGTGTCTAAATGTCTATGAAGCTAAAGTCGGGGACCTTTCGTTTGCTTTTGACTGGGTGTGTCTTCTTGACTCTAGCTGCCGCGATTTTGTGGTTCTCCTTGTATAGGCGCCCAATGCGGCTCTCGTCGCCGAGCGGAGCAGGCAGTCAGAAGATTGCGGCAAATGAAATCGATCCCGAGTTCGCACGATCACACGAGATTGGCTTCCATCGCCATCTCTTGCACGCTGCCGAATTGAAAGATGTGAAAGAGGGATTCAAGCAGATCGAACTGAAGCTGACCGTTTCCTCAACGGGAGATGTCGAACGTGTCAGCGCAGACAGCTCCTCAGGAGCAATGCAGTTCTGGCCGAGCTTGCAGAAAGAAGTCCAGGGCTGGAAATTCCGCCCTTTTGAAATAAATGGAAAGCCTGTCGAGACGCAGGTGAGCGACTACATCAATATTGTTCCTGCCGAGCGTCTTCCCAAAGTCCACGTCACGCCGCCGGACTTCCGATCCGACTCCAAGTTCCTTATCAAGCTCGGGAGAAGCGGATGCATGGGAACCTGCCCTGCTTATGATGTGGAGATCCACGAGTCAGAGGTTGTTTTCCTCGGCTACTCATACGTGGTCGCTCCCGGCCGGCACATCGTAAAGCTTAACCCCGTTCAGACTCGCGCGCTGGTTCGCAGGTTTATCGACAGTGATTTCTACTCGATGGCACCGAAATATGTCCAAGCCGTGACGGACTGTCCGACCTACACCCTGTCCATTGAGATCGACGGACATCGTAAACAGGTCATCGACTATGTCGGCGAAGAGGTTGGCATGCCGCAGAGCATCAGCGATCTTGAGGAGGCGGTTGACAATCTCGCCGGAACCGACCGCTGGATTCGAGGCGAATCGCTCATTGAAACACTCAGGGCCGAGCAATACAACTTCAATTCCTTTGACGCGCAAGTAATTGCGAAATTGGCCGCAATGCGAGGAAAGATAGGCTTGTTCGTCGATCTTCTAAAAGCGGGTGTGCCTGCCGACCCGCTACCGCCGCCAAGTCTGCCTTCGTCAGACCCGCTGTCTTATCTCGATGGGTATATGGCGAAAGTCGGATGGCTTAATGCTGCCTTCTCTCATCCTGAGATCCTCCAAATCGCCATGCAGCGCGGGCTCGGTAAGGAGGACCAACGGGATAAAGATATCGCGCTCGCCGGGGCAGCGGAAATGGGAGACGTACAAACGTCTAAGAAGCTCATCGCGTATGGTGCAAACCCAAACGCCGATCTGAGCGGCAGTAAGATCATCATTTTCAAATGGCGCGAGGATTACGAACAGGACGGGGCTGGAAGCATATTGATCTACGCCGCAAATTCGGGCAATCCCGAGATGGTACGAGAAATCCTTCAGTATCAACCCAAGTTGAATGCGAAGGACGGGCGGGGCAGGACGGCCTTGTTCGTTGTTGGAGAACATCGATACGCGGATAGCGATGTTGACATGCCCCGGTGCATTGAGTTGCTCGCCTCGGCTGGGATCGATGTAAACGCGCGGGACGCCGAGGGAATGACGGCACTCCATCGCGCGTCGGACAAACCCATTGCAGAAGTCTTGCTCGCGCATGGGGCAAACCCTAATCTGCGCGACGAAGATGGAGAGACACCTCTCTTCAAGGACTGGAATTCAGACATTGAGGAACTCCTGCTCGCGCATGGAGCCGATCCTGATATTCGAAACAAGAAGGGCAGAACTGCTTTTCAGGCATTGGAATTGGAGTCACCCGAACAAGCAAGGGTTCTCAGGGCATTGATTGCCAAACATAGGCAGCCCCTAGGGGACACTAGAAGGTAGCCTCAATCGACAGAACTTGTCAAAGGTTGCGTTGTACTACGGCAGTTGCTGAGTACTGCACGCAGATGCAGCGTACCGAAGATTTGTGGATTTGAGTGAAATCCCCGTCACGGAAGCATCCCGAACTTGAATTGGCGCGGCCTGGCCCTCTACTTGACCGAATTCAAGCGAGCCAAACTCCCTATCTCGAACGGCTTCCTTTAGTGCGACTAGGTTGTAGTTGCCAGGAGGAACCCCTTTAACGACAAAATGCCCTTTGGCATCCGCAACAACAGATCTAAAGACGTAAGGTGCGTCCTCGCCTTGCGCGATTAGCTTCACATCTGCTCCGGAAACTGGAATGCCGTTATCCCCATCGACAACGCCATCCAATTCGCTGTTTGCGATTGCCAGGGTTATGTCTAGCGCACCATTCGATGGGCCATGGAGCGACAATCCGTCGTGGAGAGCATCCTGATCTTCGAGTTTTGCTGATTGCACGTAGACCGGATCATCTGTAAAAAGGTAGAGCCTGTAGTGGCCTGGCTGCAGACGCTTGAATACTACTTCGCCATCCTTTGCAAGTGGCTGTCCGTCCTCGGTCAATTCCGCGGTTCCATCTGGCTCCAGTTTGAAAAGCACTGAATACGGCGTGCTTGGATGGAAGCCCTCAGGAAGACGCACCTTGGCGCGCAACGAGAAGCGAAGCCTCATTGGCAGTACCAAGTCGTTCACGTCGGCGTCTGTGATCGTGAAGCTGCTGTTGGCTGCTAGGTCGGTGTCGTAAATGCCTGTCTGAATTTCCAAGTTGTAGGAACCGGGTGGCAGATTGCGTATATCCCAAGTGCCCGAAGGGTGATCGAATTCTTCATCCGTCCATTGACCGTAATACTGGCCATCCTCTCTGCGAAGTCCCCATAAAGGCTCGAAGTTGCGTTTGAAATCCGGAGGAAGTTCGATCTTTCCGCTAACGGAATACGTCGGTGCAGGCTTTAATTGAAATTCGATTTTGCGTTGCTCGCCCGCGCCAATGCAAAGCGGTCTCGCCGTCGCCAATATGGGCGAGCCCGGATAGTATGCGGGTATATGCCCTGTTTTTAGCAGGGTCCCGTCACTCTTCCGCCGAGGAGCAATGTCGGCTTCCAGGTAATACCTACCCGGCTTGAGTTCGCCGACCTTAAACTCGCCATTCTTGTCAGTCGCAACTTCCGATGGACCAGTCCAATACTGATAATTCGAGATGAAACGTCGTCCGAAGCTCGAGTCGTCGCGGATCGCGGAAACGTCGATCCCCGCAATAGGCTTGCCGTTTTCATCCAATATCCGCCCGCTGATTATCCCTCCGGGCCATAGCACGAAACGAAAAGAGCGGCTCTCTCCTGGGTGAAGATCAAATTCGCTCTCACCGCGCCCGTTCTGAACCAACGCATTTCTTAGATAGCCCTCGGCTTTGCCATCCAAGTAGAAGTGTCCTGGCTTGGCTTTTGAAAATATGAAGCGTCCATCGTGGTCCGAGACTGCTGACGTACAGATGCAGACAGCCATCGCTTTCGCGTCCGGCGGTTGTGCGCAAAGTCGAATTTTCGCGCCGGCAATGGGCTCTCCGTTTGCGCCGTTGACTGCGATTCCTTCGACTCTTGCCGCTTGAGTTAAGGTGTGGGGAACGGCCGCAAGGAAGAACAGAAATGCTAAAAACATTCGGCAATGAATGCCGGCAATTACTATTCCCCTTCGCCATTTCATGGTTCTTTCATCCTTACGCAAAAGCAGGTGACCTATCGATGGTTGAATCGGTACGGGCAATCATCCGTTTCGATGCTACTGCCAACATCAGGATGGCGGCTGAGGTATTGGAACGCGAGTGGCGTGAGATCGGAGAGACAGCGACAGGGGACAAGACCAGTAATACAGTGTGTATTGAAGCTCTGCGCGGACTTGAATTGCTCGGGAGTAGCGGTAGGCGCAAGGTAATGTACGGTGCCAGCTCCACCATGCCCAGGGAAGGTCAAAAAGGTTCCGTCGATCACGTAGTCTTTCGAACGCACAGCAAGGTGTGGCATCTCTGCGGACAACGTCCACGAATTTCCCAGCCAGCGATTCTTGCCTTCCACATAAAGGTAGCCAGACACAGAAACTACGTGTCTGGCTTGGATGGAGATTACCACCTCGGTCCAGGTGTCGCGCAGCGAGAATGGGTCACGCCATTCGCTAGGAACTCGGATCATCAGGAACGTCAAAAGATAATGAATCCCCGTGGGTCGTGCTTGGGTTGGGGTTGATGGCAATATCTTGAAAGGGGATAGGGCGATTTCGTAATTGTAGTCGGGGCGATGAGCGTTTTGATACTCGCAGTCTGCTTTGTCGACACAATCATCCAACGGACCGGGAGGCGGGGGCGTCCACTTAACGCCGCTGTACTGGCTGACCAGAGAAAGGATGGAATCCTCGCTTTCGCCGATCTGGATACGGGCGGCCTTGTCAAGCAAGTCGATACTGCGCTGCTCAATATAAGCCATGTAAGTGCGAAGCCCACAAAAAAAGAGAATCATCGTTGCGAATGAGGCGATGGTGAGCCTACGAGCGAAGTGGAACGCGCGATGATTGTGCGACGATGTGGCCAGCGGTACGGAATCCATGCTTAGCGCCTCTCACTTACGATTCTCGTGGTCGGATTGCACGATCGGTGCGTTTGCTGTGTTCATCCTTACGCGAAGCAGGTGACCTTCGTAGGTGATGTAGAGTTGGCCAGCTTGCTCGTCGACCCAGATGTGGCGGCTATCGAACAGGATGCCGGGAACGGTCATGATCGGCTGAAAGAGAAAGCTCTTTTTGTCGTATGTTCCGACGGCTGTCTGGTTCGCTTTTCTGTCAGGGATCGCCACCCAGCAAATTGAGGGACCCTGCGCGGGTTGGAGCTTACGAAAGGCGTATTCATTAAAGGGCGCGAACTCGCCTTTTACGATTTCCGCGGCGCCGGTGGCGGGGTCGGCTAGCCAGTACTCGGGAGTAGCGGGACCGATGATGTTGTCGCCATCCTCGAAGCGGTAACGCTTGACGAGTACACGGCCGCGTGAGGAGACCCAGCCAAGAGGCTCAACTCGATTGGCTTCGGGTATTGCAATGCGCGAGACGGCCCTGGAGTTGAGATCAACCCGCACTACGAAATTCGGATCGGCCCAGGAACCGCCAGTGTAAGTAGTGAGTACGGCCCAGCGGCCATCTGGACTAATGACCGGTGAACTGAACTGGGACCTGGTTTGTGCGATCATTCGCGGCTCGCGGCCCGGCGCCAATTCCCAGAAAGCGTCGAGCGTTTTGCCGAGACTGCCGACGCGATAGAGCTTGCCAGCGACGGCGAGCGGCCACTCGGGATAGGGGTAGCCCTTCTCTTTGAGATCCTCTTCGAGCTCCTTGGGGACGAACGCGGGTGGTTCGGAAGAGGGATATTCTTCAGGTGCGGGCGCCGGTTTGAGGTGACCTGCTTCAAGGTGGAACCAGGAGACTTTCTCGGGAAGAGCAAGGCTCTTGTCGAGAATGGTCCACTTCCCCTGGCTGTCAGGTTGCGAAGTTTTTTGGGGTACAAGGCCGATCCGGAGATCGTCGCCTCTTATCCAAACGCCAGTGACCGCCACACGGGTGTCGGCGAGGAGTACTTCGAAACCGTGAAGCTTGTCCGCAGTGCGGTAGTGGAGGGTCATGGGGCCGGCGGATGCGAGATCCCGCATGCGACCGACGAGTTGACTGTAAACTGAGCCACCGGAATCGGAGATGCCGGGATTGTTCATGAAGATACGGCGTCCGCCGCTGCCGCTGAGATGCAGGAACTCGTATTGCATGCCGTCGAACGCAGCCATATTAAGCGGACCGAGGTCATCCACATGGTTCTGGTCGAGCCAGTCGCGAAGACTGGACCACTCCTGCGCTGTGAGAGTGCGAACCATGTAGCGGGCGCGGTCGTTGATGTACATCAGCTCCGCAGTCCCGCGCGATACGCGTAGGAGGACCTGGCCGTTGTTGCCCCAATAGCCAGCGCTGAGGAGAGCGAAGGTTTCGCTGCCGGAAGCGGCATTCTGGAGCTCGTCCTGGAGCTGATCTTCAAGGGCATCGAACTCGCCGAATGAATGATGGCCAGGATCATAGCTCTGGCGTGCCCCAATAATGAGGGCCTCGCCGGGGTGTCGAGCGAGGACCAGCCTGCGGGCCTCGGGGGTGTCGTCGGAAATCAGAAACTCCTCACTGGCCTTGGAAAGGAGAGGATTCGCTGGTGTGCTCAACGCGTCGACCTTACCGCTGGGGAGTTCTTCCCGAACCAAGCGCGCGGCGGCGAGAAGGCCCTCCACGGCTTCGACATCGGAGGACGCGAGGATGGCGAGTTCTTTTTGATGGTCAGCGGCCAGAACAGCGGCAATGCCCGATGGAAAGCCGGTATGGGATTCGAGTTCCTTGAGCTCGGGTCCAACCGTCTTCCGCATCGAATCGCGACGGTCGAGGGCGGAAGCGAGATCGGCTGCGGTCGCCGACCCCTCTCGCAGATGTCGAAGGACGGCGCGATCGGCCGTAGTCGACTTCCATTCCGACGTAAGCTTCTGGAGCCGCTCGGCGAGCGGAGGATCGGACGCGCGCAGCCCATCGATGCGAGTCACGAGCAGTTCGGCGGTGCGGTCGTCTTCAGGGCCCTGCTGCGCGATGTAGCCGCCAATGGCGATTTCAGCCGGGACGTCCGAGTCTTCGAGGGAATACGCGGCTTTCTCCCACTTTGCTTGCCCTTCGCTTGTCACTGTGAATTCGGCGAAACGCTCGATATCAGTGGCAGCTTCCACGGGAGCGACGCCTCCGCAAGCGATGAGGCCCTGGATGATGCGGCGTCGATGGTCCGAGCCCTTTTCGCGTGAGAGCGCAAGACGTAGCGCGGGAACGGCACGGGGATCGTGAAAGTGGGCCAGGGACTCGGCGGCATAGGAGCGTTCGTATTCGTCGCCCTTCTCTTCTCCGACCACAGAGATAAGACCGGCGACGGCCTCCTTCATATCGAGATCGGGAACGGTTTGGATGAGTCGGAGACGATCAATAGCGGACGACCACTTGCGATCGGAAAGCCAGGGCAACAGCGGTTCAAGAGCATCCTTGCGGCCGCTCCGAAGCTGAAATTGAATGAGGCAGGTAACGGCATTGTCGTGCACGGCGCGGTCTGGATCGAAGACCAGCCGCGTCATAATGGGGATCCAATGATCAGGTGCGCTTCCAACCGGCTCCGTCAGTGTGCTGAATGCCTGGTAGCCGTCGCGAAGGCTGCGCAAAGTGGGATCGTGGAACAGGGAAAGGTACCAGTCATCGCGCCCCGGCCATTCCGTATCGAGTAGCGCTTCAAGAGCAGTAGCGCGACTGTAGCCCAGCGCCTTTCGGTCCGCTACCACGGCTTGCAGTTCTGTGCGCATGCGACCAGCGCTGGCATCGTCGCGCGCAGAGACGGCGTGCCGATAGAGGAGAGTTTTAGCTAGAAGTGCACTGCGCGGTTGGCCACCCACTGAGATCTGTTTGAGAAGAGGCTCGGCGAGCGACCAGTCGACGGTCGCCAGCCTTTCGAGAGCCTCATGATTCTCCGGAGAACCCATTTCGTCGTCGTCCCTGACTTGGCGCGCTTCGACGAGAAGCTCCTGGTGGAAATAGCCGCCGTGAGTTTCAAGATATGACTTGACTGACCTGTTCCAATCCTCGCCCTGGGTTGTGGAGTTCGTGTCGTAGATGGCCTTGACGCGGGTATACGTCGCAGGAGCGTCCAAGAGGAGGGGAAGAAGGTCATCGAGTACCCCTGGTTTTTGTTCGCTGTATTCGAGCAGACGTTGCCGGACTTTGTCGCTCAGTTGAACGAGATTACCAGTCGGCACGTCGTGGCCCATCTCGGCCCAGTAACCGCCCAGTTCCGCGAGCGGCGCATCCTCCCCCGGCACTGAGAAATGGGGATTTTGCATGGGGCCTTCTGGGATTTGCTTACCGGGAGCGCCAGCCGGAGGGGGAGGCGAAGGCAACTGGAGCATGTCTTCGACGATTTGGCTGGCTTGGACAGACTTGCTAGGGGCTATCTGGCCAAGTGCGGTCAGACAGAACACAAAGACGGAGGATAGGCCCAATCCCCGATTCACGTGATGCCTTTCTGGAACGTGGTCGGATGCTCATTTTATTAGACACCGGGGCGCGTGATTCCGGCAGGCAAAATCTACTTCGTTCGCAATAGGAGCTGAAGCGCGGGAAGGGTCAAACCAGCGACGACTACTCAACGTGATCGGAATCACGTCGGTTCATATTAGGTACCGTCCGCTCAGTATGCACTTCAAATGAATGTGTCAGTTTCCGAAGTGTCACACTCCAGGCGTGTCGTCGCACAGGGTGGGAGCTACAATCGCCAGCATGATATCCAAGCGGCAAGCGAGAGTAGCTCTTGTCATTGTCGTCGCTACCGCCTACACGGTTGCCAATGCTCAGTTCTCAACGTCGACTCCTAGCCTGGTGCAAGAGACCCAGGCGCGCGGATATTGGATCGGTTCTGCCAACGGCCTCGTTTGGGCAGCAAAGGACAACGGGAAACGAGTGAGTTGGCACAAGGCAACGAAATACTGCTGGAACCTGCGATTGGGAGGCAATTCGGACTGGAGGCTGGCGACCATCGATGAACTGGAGGGGCTTGTCAATCTCAGAGCCTATGCTACCGAACACGTTGGCTCATCCGACATTCTTCACTGGAACGGCGATCTTCTGGTAAATGGAGGCCTGCAACTCACCGGGGATCGCCAATGGAGCAGCAGTCCCCTCATCGATGTTGATGGGCGACCCGATAAGGCTCACTACTGGTATTTCGACTTCAGAACAGGCCGAAGAGAAAAAGGATTTGAGGACATAGCCGAGGGCGACACCGCCTATTCACTCTGTGTGCGAGACTCGGGTGTTGTCCGTTCCACGTCCTCGAGCCCTTCAGCACAAAGTACCGCTCAATCTCCGTCAGAGAATGAGAAACGGATGCAGGAAATACAATCGTCCGTCGATTGGACCGATCCTGTTTCGGGACTGACGTGGGCAGGGAGTGACAATGGCAGAGATGTGAATCTGGGCGAGGCGATGAAGTATTGCCGGGAACTGCGACAGGAGCAATTTTCGGATTGGAGACTGCCGACGATCGAGGAACTGGAGGTTCTGCGGCGACCAAACTACGTGACAACCGGCTCTGCGAAGCAGCAGGATGGTCCGTTTGCGACATATCATTTACCGGAAGAGATTTCTCTTACTGGCGACCCATGGACCAGCAGCCCCGCGAGCGAAGCTCGGGGGTATTTTGCGGTCGAATGGTATATGAGCTCGAGAAGCAAGACCCGCCTCTTCGATGAACCGAGCTACAGTCATGCGAAACGAGCTCTGTGCGTCCGCAACTCCGTCGCCCAACGTGCTCCTAAAATCGATAACGCGAGCGCCAGCGCCGGATCCTCACCTGTAGACCAAGGGGCTGCGCAAGAAACACAACAACGTGGCTACTGGATCGACCCGTTAACGAAATTGATGTGGGCTGGAAGCGATAACTCCCATACTTTCATCATCTATTCGGAGGCAACGAGTTATTGTCACGATTTGCGACTGGCGCATTACTCCGACTGGAAGCTGGCCACAATCGATCAGTTGCAGGGAATCTACGATCAGAACACCGAGTCTCCGGGGGAGAATCCGCGATCTCACGATCACGATCCTGAACCGGTCTTCTTCCATGTGAAGGGCAACCTCTTCCTCACCGGTGCGGAGTGGGAGAGCGCGAGTCTGGTCAACGGAGAAAATCCACCAGGGAACGAGATGTTCTTCGACTTTCAAAATGGGAACGCGGTCAAGGACGAGCACCATTCCATCAGAGAGCGGCGCGCATTATGTGTGCGCCCCTCGTCGGAATGAGGCGCGTCCAGCCAAATGATTTTAGGCCAACCATGTTTAGCGTTTTGTCCAGGAAGTCGTTATTACACGCGCTAACGGTCGCGGCGATCTATGCGCCTGCATTTCTGGCATCGGGCCAACCCGCAATCCAGCCTTCGCGAGAGATCCATCTTCCAGTACCAGAATCGCGCGGGTCATACAGCCATTATCCAATTCCAGGTTTAGCCGCACGGGATCATTTCTCCTGGCGCGTTACTCCCGATCAAAGCATCCTCGTTTTTGATTCGGACACCAGCGGCAATTGGCCGCTGGTAAGGGTAAGAAAGTGGTGGACTGAGAATCCCGTGAGCGAGGTATTGAAGATTTCGGGGTGGGTGGCCGCCGACAAAAAGAACCTCGCCGAAATCTACGTGGACGTGCAAGTGACCCCAGACGGGCGCTACGCGGTCGTTTTCAGCGGGGCATTGTGGAGAGACAAATCCGACTTCCTCCTCCATGCACCGAAGGGATACATTCAGCGTCCATCCGACACAATCATTACAGTGATCGATTTGGATCGGTGGCAAGTCGTCACCAGCATCCACACGGCGACCCTGGGCGACATTCAAATCCGAGACGCACGAGTGGTCAACGATAGATGGATTGCTTTCGATGATTCACACCTCGGGCAATCCCCCTCAGAATATGGTGCCTACCCCATTTCCAATGCGCTGATCTCTATCCCGGATTTGAAGCCAGGGCCTAAATGCGTTTCCCAAAGAGTTTCACATATATGGCAACGCCCTCCGGACTCCGTTGCGGAATCGCTTAGAAAGCAAAACGATCAGGCATGCCGGGAAGTTCTCGAAGCTACGGGCAGGGATTCGGCCAAGGCCCTTGAGACCCTTATTCAGAGGGGCAGTGATGTTGAGCCGGGCACAATGAAAATCCACATACTGGATGCTGTAGCGAGTGGCCTCCCTGGCGAGGTGAACCTCTGGACCGCTGAGGGACACGAGGAGGATTTCTTCAGGTACTGGGGTGAATACCCCTATAACGAAAATTACGCGGAGAATCCGCCACTAGAGTCTTCCTCACGTCTTTGGTACGGGCTTTACGGGTCGCAAGAACGCCAGTTTTACGAGTTAGTTCGATACGACGCCGAAGGCGAGAAGCAGAAATCGCAAACCGCCCGCCATCTCATGTGCGGCGACCCTTCGCTGGATTCGCCGAAATCGGCGTGCGGATGCCGGGTTATCAATGTCTCCGAAGAAGACCATGCGCTATTGGCGTACTGTCGCAGGCAACACAGTGACTACGACGGTATGTTCCAGCGGCAGTGGCTTTCCATCTTCCGATCAGATGATCTTTCCGAGGTCGGATTCATCGACCTTCCCAAGAATGGTGAAATGTGGGGAGCTATTGGCAGCGGAAACGGACACACCTACATTCTCACGGTCGAGCACGGGGACATCCTTCGGGTCTATGCGGTCCCCGACCGGCCGTGATTGCGCGCACACTGGTCTACGGATTAATTCTCCGAGAGTGGGTTGCCGATCATTCTCCGAGTGCATCCTAGTTCTCCGCAGTCACATTTGGATCGCGATTCAGTGCGTATAATCGATCTTCCGATGAAAGTAGCTCTCCGTCTTTGCTGTCTTGCGATCGCCGCGTTAGCGGCGCTTGCGGGGTGTCATCGCGGTCAGTTGACGCTGGCGGATCATCCTCGCAGCTTTCCAGGAGTCGCAAGTAAGGATGTGACCTTTCACTCATCAGCTCTCGACCGGAACATGACGTACCGCGCCTATCTCCCTCAGGATGTTTCCGCCGGCGCGAGATTGCCGGCGATATACCTGCTGCACGGTTGTGGCACCAGTTTCCGGGATTGGTCCAACTACTCGGACGTTGGTGCGTATGCCGCGAAGGGCTTCGTTCTCGTCATGGTCGATGGCGCCTGCTCGTATTACGTGAACGCTGCTCTCGATTCCAAAGACAAGTACGAGGATTACTTCGTTCACGATTTGATTTCCGATGCCGAGACTCGCTTTCCGATTTTGGGTGATCGGGGGAATCGCGCTGTCGTCGGCGTTTCAATGGGTGGTTTCGCCGCCGTGAAGCTGGCTCTCACTCGGCCGGAGTTGTTTGCCTTTGCTGGCGCCATCAGTCCTGCCGTCGATGTGCCCAGCCGAAGCTTTAGTGCAAAGAGGTGGTCGCAGAGTATGCGATTCCGGACCACCTTCGGACCCTCGGGAAGCGAAACGCGCATGCGCAGCGATCCCTTCATTCTGGTGAAGTCCGCTGACCCGGACAGAACGCCATACCTCTACGTCACGGCAGGAGAACAGGAGCCGCTTCTTCCTCCAATCCGCCGATTCGTGTCGCTCCTCAAGCAGCGCAATTTCGCCTTCGAGTTTCACACTAAGCCCGGCGGTCACGATTGGACTGAATGGGATACGCAGATTCCCGGCTGCTTTGAGAGTCTTATGGCCCACGTCCATCAACCCCAATCTTCTGCAACGAAGTGAATTACTAGCCGTGGGCAGGATTGGCGGCTTGATCAAGATCGCGACAACCAAGGCAGCCAACGTGATCCTGGCGTCGATCGGCCAGAGTCGGAAGAGAAAATGAGAACGGCGCGGGCTGACCCGCCACGTGTCAGCCCGCCCATCAAGCCCAATGTAGTTGAGAGTTTGGTGTCAATTTGGTGCCAATTAGCGCCGACTGTGCCGGTTTTGACGGCTATACCGGCTCATAACCCGTTTGCCGTCTGTGCCGTAAGTTGTTGATTCTCCATGGCATGGAAGAGGTCATCGGTTCGATCCCGATCAGGTCCACCAAGTATTTAGTTATTTTAAGTAGCTTTTGACATCCATTCGGTAGCCTCTCGTTGCTCCGAGGGTGCTGCACGGTGCTGATTTTTTCTAACTTCCAACGGTTGCATCATCTCGACAACTTTCGAGCTCGCTTCCCGCTTCCGCTGGGACACGGCACGAGTGCGGATGTCGAGCGTCGTCCGGCAACTCGAGTGCCGCAACAATTCCTGGGCCACCTTGATGCCCACGCCAAGCGTTCGCAGATTTGTCGCGAGCGAGTGGCGGAAGCTATGCCAGCCGATTTGCTTGTCCACGATGCCCGCCCGGACTGGCGCAGCCCGAATACGCTTCTGCGGCAGGCTGTCCGGACGAAGAGGTTTGCTGTTCGATCGTTGGCAGACAGTATTTGCTTCACTCGATCGTCGAAACGGCGCTGCAACTGCCCGGGAGAATGCCGCACCACTTCTCGTCAGGCCAAATTCACCGTGCAGATCTGACATCGCAAAGCATGCCTTGGCTATAATGCGCTTCGATGCTCACTGCATCGGCATCAAAGCGATTTGATAAACAATACCGTCGCGGTTCCATTCACATCCGTGGAAATCACTCTCACCTGATCGCCCTTCCCTGGTTCGAACTTGAGTCCCTTCACAGCCCCCATTCCAGTGTCGGCAACTGTGCTCTCAGTGATCTTGAAAGACGCAACGGCTCCCGATTGATCCTTGATCGAGATTGAATGATTCTTGCCTTCGAACTTGACGACTTGTCCGTTGACTTTCTTGAACGGCCCAGGTCCGATGTCGCGCAAAGCAATTGCTGTCCGCACATCGCCCTCGCCAAAATAGTAGACAATCACGCACGTTTGCTTCTTGTTGAACGCATCAACAGCGGTTGCGTCAGCGCGGAGCGTCTTGTCGAAGTCGACTGGTGTTTTGGAATCCGTCAGCTCTTTGAAAGTGCCCCCGGATCCGTCGTCGGTAATAACACTAATCGTCTTTTGACTCAAATTAATATTGTTCACAGTTCCTGACACCGCATGAACGACCTGCTGAGCAGACGCTAGAGCGGAGGCCGACGAAACGCATCCAACGAGAACAAACGTTTTCAGTATCCCTCTCAACATAACCTTCCTCCAATGTTCTTAGTATCCAGATAGAAAGCGATTCGTGCATTGGTGCCGAACTTGCCCATAGCAAAGAACTTGTCGCAGGCCCATCGTTGCGCTCTGAGCGATCTGCAAGATCGCCGCGAATTCTCATTCTGAAGTCACAATGCAAATCGGTGCTCTTCAGTCATCAAAAGAAACTCGCTGCAACCGAGCAAGCAGAGGCTGAGTTGCAGCGAATCGCATCAGTGTAACAACTCCGGATAAGAAGGGCCATGCGTGCTCATCGATGCCCTAGCGGTCCACTGAAAAGCCGGCGCGACGGTTCTTTTGCCAGCAAGACTCCGTTGACTCTGTGCAGAAGGGCCTCTCCTTGCCGTAGCTGATGACGCGGATGCGGCTGGCTGCCACTCCAGCGTTCACCAACCCCTTCTTGGCGGACTCTGCCCTGTTTTGACCCAGCGCAAGGTTGTACTCATTCGAGCCGCGCTCGTCGCAGTAGCCGCCGATGAGAATCTTCACATTCGGATGGCTCACCAGGTAAGTGGCGTCGTGCGAGAGCGTCGCCTGGGCGTCGGCGCGGATGTCGTATTTGTCGTAATCGAAGAAGATGGGCTGAAAGTTGGCGCTAAACTCTTCTTCGGCGCTCATGGTGTTGGCAGGCGCCACGGTGGCTGGCGGTGCATTTACTGTAACACGAACAGAAGTCTCTGCCGAACCTCCCGCACCCTTGGCCAGCAAATGATAGCTGGTCGAGACAGTTGGAGTGACAGTCCTTACGCCCGACGTGGGCACATCGCCCAGACCGTCGATGGATGCCGTGGAGGCATCGGTCGTGCTCCAGGTCAGCACAACCTGGTCGCCGGCGGTGAGGACTGACTGGAAAAGCCTGGCATTCGCGTTGAGCAATATCTTTACGAGGACAAGCTTCTTGATAGCTGCGATCTCCGCACTTATTGGGAATGCAGTGTTTGAGTATCTCAGAAAGAAACTATGAGCTTGCGAACCGGGTGCGATGGTTGCAAAATCCGCAATGCATATGTAGATTTCAATTCTGGCATAGCAGTCCAGATTGAACCACAGTTGGCATCTCCCTACTTCAGTTGCACGTTGAATGTGGCGCGGCAACGCATATCGGGCCTGAATTCCACGGTCTCCTGCTTGTTGTCCTTTTGAATATAGATATACATCGGCTTCTTCAGAACCTCCGGCAGATTCGTAATCTTCAGTTGCCCGTCGGCGCCTGTAAAGGCTTCAAGGTCGAGCCTTTTTACGCCGAGCAGGCCGTACCGGATACGCGTATTGACCTTTGCGCCATACACCGGTTTGGAGTCGGCGCCAGTCACGGTGATTAGCGCGGAGCAGGTGCCCAGATCCGCCGAAATCTCCGCTGTCGCAACTGCCCCTGATGCGCTTTGGGCGCTTCCCGACAGGGGACTAACCACCACGAGACTCCACAAAACAAAGACAGTCAAAGATAAACTACGCATGTCTTCGAGTATATCGCCGAGCCACAATCGCAATTCTGAATCAAGAGGTTCGGGTAGTCGACTTTGACGTTTGAACTGAAGAATCCCGATTTGAAGTACTCCGTGGCTTGGAAGAGGTCATCGGTTCGATCCCGATCAGGTCCACCCAAACAGGTCCAATCAAAAGCTGGCGCGAAGCCCTTACCGGATGCCCAGAAGCTTGTGTGTCTGCAGGCTCAAACGCCATTGCGGATGGCCGAGACAATACTTCAGCGCAAGCTCCGTGTTTGCCATCCGGTTCGGCCCATCCATCGGCTGCAAAAAGAAATGCCTGAATCCTAGCCCGGCAAGCTCGTCCGGAGTCGCCTTCTCCTGAGGAAAAACCAGCTTCAGTTCGTCTCCGCTCTTCTGCCGCAGCACCGCCCCCGCCTTGGGGCTCACGCACACCCAATCGAGGCCAGCCGGAGCCGCGATCGTTCCATTGGTCTCCACGGCAATTTCAAATCCAAGCGCGTGCAGCGCGTCAATCAACGCCGCATCCATCTGCAGCAGCGGCTCGCCGCCCGTGCACACCACAAAACGCTTTCCCTGCCCCGCGCCTCCAGGCCACTTTTCCTCGACTGCCGCCGCCAGATCCCGCGCATCCTCAAATCTTCCCCCGCCGTCTCCATCGACACCGAAAAAATCCGTATCGCAGAACTGGCAAACCGCCGTCGCCCGGTCCGCTTCCCGTCCCGACCACAGATTGCACCCCGCAAACCGGCAAAACACCGCAGCCCGCCCCGCCTGCGCGCCCTCCCCTTGCAGCGTATAAAAAATCTCCTTCACCGCGTAACTCATCAAAACCAGCCTTCAGCTTTCAGCTCCCAGCTCCCGTTGTGGTGTCTCGAAAGCTCATATTAAAAAACACGCTGTCATCCTGAGCGAAGCGCAGCGAAGTCGAAGGACCTGCGGTTGCTTTTCATCACTCCTGCAACGCAATGTCGACTCAGGGCCTTGTTCCATATTCCCTATTCCCTATTCCCTCGCCCCTGCTTTTCCCCCAACGGATCTTCCATCCCATTCTCCTCAAATCCCTTCCTTCGCAGCACGCACGAATCGCACTCCCCACACGGTTTTCCCGCCGCCGAAGGATCGTAACAGCTGCTGGTCAGCCCGTAATCCACGCCCAGTTCCAGGCCTTTTTTGATAATCTGCGCCTTGGTCATCGCAATCAGCGGCGTGTGAATCTTCAGCGCTTGCCGCCCTTCCACGCCGGCCTTCGTCGCCAGGCTTGCCATCTTTTCAAACGCCTCAATAAACTCCGGCCGGCAATCTGGATAGCCCGAATAATCCAGCGCGTTCACCCCGATAAAGATGTCGCTTGACCCCAGCACCTCCGCCCACGCCAGCGCAAACGAAAGAAAAATCGTATTCCG
>Ga0182012_10001298_pt1 | contig 27474 bp, 27 predicted proteins | sample 612S2SmetaG_FD_120486 | JGI IMG/M metagenome (GOLD analysis project Ga0182012, IMG submission 120486) | Permafrost microbial communities from Stordalen Mire, Sweden - 612S2S metaG | ecosystem: Environmental > Terrestrial > Soil > Wetlands > Permafrost | place: Sweden: Stordalen | collected...
CCGAGCTGGGAATCCGGTAGCCCAAAAACTTCACGCCTGTACAGGACCGGCCGCGGCGAGCCGCGCACGGGATGTCTTTGACATCCTCTTGATTGACTCGCTCTAGGAGCTGAACTATTCCGAGACCGCCGCTGCGGCGCTCCGCGTTTTTGAACAACGGGCGACCCATGCCTTCCCTCCGGCGTTCATCATGCCCGGAGAGTGGCATTCCGAACTGGAGACCTTGGCGGGCGAACTCGATTTCCCGATCAAATCCTCTGCCGAGATTGAAAAGCGCTTCCGCGAAATCATTCGTGAGTTGGGTCGAATTGCACTGGGATGAGAGAGAAAGCGGACCACTCCAGGGGTTCAAACTCCCCCCTCTCCGCACCAAATAACTGGCTTTCTTGTCAATAAGATAGGGAGGCTATTTTCGCTTCTGCCCAAATTGTGCCCAAGAGGCGAGGCAGCGATTGTTTTCCGTCTATCCAGACCCATGGCCGCCACACGCCGGTTCGCACGACGGCAAATACAACTCGCGGATTGAAGGCACGATCCCGCGGAAGAAAGCGTTTTTGTTGTGCGCCCATCGGCCCGGATACGGCAGGTGGATCAACCTTCCGCTCCAGTTCGCCCCCATAACAGCACTCCTTAAGTTCCCCTCAATCGAGCGGACGAGCGTAGCGATCATTGGTGGCCGCAGCCGAGCGATTGCCCTGGACGACGATGCTTCTCCAGCCAGGCATGCGGCTCGACGCGATTCTGAATCCAGATCGTCCACCGGCTCCGGACAAAGATCGATCAAATAGCAACCCGCGGCTTGAAACGCCGTTAAGAACGTATCTTCGCGAATGGACGGATCGGCGATTTGAAACGCTTCGCGCATTGCGCGATACAGCCCCGAATCGCCGCGGTAGAAAAACCTCCCCGACGCCGGCGGAGATTCGCCAATAAACAACAAACGCACGGGCTCCGGACGATACCTGAGTCGAAGGCGCTCGTGCTCTCGGAGAAGCTTCCTGCCGGCTATCGCCGGATCTCCTTCACGCACACGGCCCCTCAGCGTATGCGCCGCTCGGCTTCAGCGATCTCGGCATCATTGATGCTCGCCAGCCTGCGCCGCATCAGGCCGGCTTCGTCAAACTCCCATAATTCGTTGCCGTACGATCTGTACCATTGACCGCGGGCGTCGTGCCATTCGTACTCGAAACTAACGGCGATCCGGTTTTCGCGAAAGCCCCACAATGTCTTCTTTAGACGATAATCAAGTTCCTTGGCCCACTTCCTTTTGAGAAACGCTACGATTTCGTCACGGCCGCGGAAGAATTCGGTGCGATTGCGCCATTCAGAATCGAGCGAATAGGCAAGCGCAACACGCTCAGGGTCGCGGGAATTCCAAGCATCCTCCGCCAATTGCACTTTTCTTGCGGCGCTCTCCGGCGTGAAGGGCGGCGCTATCGGATTTGTCGTCATGGGAATTTCCTCGGTTGTTGCGGGTCCGGACACTCCGGCCCGGCTAGCTTCGTTTCAGGTGTTCGCTTTCCGCCCTGTCTCACCGTCTTCGGCTGCCGCGTTTTTAGAAACGCCTGCCATTTTGAATATAGTCCGACATTCGTGCGGTAGTCATAAAAGAGGTCGAGTTGGACACGGCGAGCGTTCGGGCGTTCCATAAAGCCGAAGTCCGACTTCCAGTTGTTCGGGCTGATCAATTCCGGATTCTTCGCGCCGTACAAGTACATTCCCCTCATTGCATCATGCTCCAGAAACGCTGCGAGAGCCGCTTCGTTTTCAGCGGTCCGATTCTTAAAGTGCTCCCCGGAAGCCATCGCATGCCTTGGTGAACCCGATTTCGTACGCGTTCGTGTTCTCAATGATCAGCCAATCGAGAGCCTCGGGATTTCGGGTCACGATCCGGAAGCCGACCTGGGAGCCGTAATCCTGAACGAACAGACCGTGGTGCTCGAGTCCTCGATCTTGCAGGAAGGCTTCCGTTACCTCGGAAAGCATGTCAAAGGTGTAGGGGAATACCGCCGGATCGGGCATGTCGCTGTTTCCGAAACCTGGATAGTCGGGCGCGATTACGTGAAAGCGCGTGGCGAGTTCGATGGTATGACTGGCCCGGAAACGTTGAAGTTGCGCTGTGATCCATCATCGAGAATGGAGGGTTCGTAGGTAACGTGCTCCCATACGATGTCTCCCTCCAGTAGTCGGAAACCGATGGCGCGGGACCGAAGAAAACGTTGTTGACGTACGACGCTGTGTAGCCGGAAGTGAGGGGCGTTGACGGGTAGTTGATCAGCAGCACAGCTGTCTTCTGGTCCCCAGTGGTGGCGCAGGGAGCATTGGCGTCCTGTGCGACTTCGCCCGAGGCTGCGGCAATACGATTTCCGAGACGCATCCCCCGTACGGTGGCGAGTTGGGAACAGCCGGCTTCTGGGGGAGAGTCCCAATAGAGGCCGAATACATGTCCCCGGATGCGGATAGCGCGCGAGACCCAACTACGGGTGTGAGCGAAGTCGTCTGCCACGCTGGTCACGAAGGGGCCAGTCCACTGTCCTCTTTCTTCAAGCAGTGTTTCGGCAGCCGGAAGCGACCTAACCAGATTCTGGCGCAAATCGTCGGGCAGGGCAGAGTCAACCGCTGCTCGAGGATTCCGTTGGATCAAATCGGTAAGCAGGAGCGCGCGTTCCTTGAGGAGTCCTGTGGTCACAGCCGCTTGGCCCCCAACGCGGATTTGTTGGTTGATCTCTTGGATCCGGTCTTCGCTCACACGCGTGGCGGGCGAATCCTGAGAGAGACCCAAGAAGCCACTTGCCACCAGGCCAGCTATGAGCCGTGCTGACCGCACAGGATATCGTCCCATGAAAGAATTTCCCTTCATAAAAATCTGGCAGGCGCCAGTTTTTCTGTGAATCTATCGGTCATTCCGGAGGGAAAGTTTAGCGGGGCGGGTCGGAGATCTTGGTGGTGCGATCTGCGAAGAATCCTTATACGTCAAACGGCGGCCACCACCTCACGCGAACCACATTCCGGAAAAGCACACGCCATGGCCGCGGAATCGTCCGGTGCTTACGAGAGTGCCTTATCCGGAAGTATCTGTGCGACGCGCGTTCTCCCCGCAGATTTGCCGGGGTAGTGGTAATCTGTTTCGACGAGCCACGGAACTGCCGAGGCTCCTACCCTCAAATCCGTTAGGAGCGACCTTGGCTGTATCCATCTTCCACATCGGGCTACCGCTAGACCATCCATCGATCCCGGCAGAGGAGCGCCCAAAGATCGCGAAGAGGTTGAGGGATCTGCAGGAACGGATGAAACGCGCTGGCTATAAATACGAAATCACCCACGCCTCGCCCGACACCGGCCTCAATGGTTTCAAACATCAATTAAGAACGCAACCTTGTGATGGGGTCCTGATCGGGGGTGCCGTAGCAGGCGATCCTGCGATGAGTTACTTCATGGAGAAAATCATTGACGCAACTCATGAAGTGGCTCCGAAAGCGAAGGTTATGTTTTACAACCACTCGGTCGATGTACTCGAAATTGTTGAGCGTTGGTTCGGATCGAGCCAGCAACTGAATCAGTGAGTAACGCGAAGCGCGACCGGCTGCCCTTCCCCCGCACCTAAGTACAATAGTTCCTGAGGAAATTTAATCCATGAAACAGTTCGTTACAGCCGGATTTACGCTGTTGGCTTTCTTTGCCGTCACCGCCGCAGCACAGGATTGGTATCACGACCGCGAAGCCCGTTTCCAGGGCGAGCAATGGCGAGCCCACGTTTTTGAGCACGTCAGAACCGATTTGGACCATATCGGGAGCGCGGTCTGGGCCGCCGGAAAGGAACGCCGGCGCCTCGATCGAACCAAAGTCGAACTCGGCGAATTGCAGGCTAAGCTCGAAACCGGCGGATTCGTCGATCGGCCCGAACTGAACGATGTGATCGATTCTATGCGGAAGTCTGCGAATGACCAGCGATTGTCGCCGCGGGATCGCGACGTGCTGCACGACGATCTCAATCGCCTCGTCGAATACCGCGACCACCATGAACGCTGGGCCCGCTAAATCCGTCGCCGTTTCGATTGCATGGTGCCACGCCAGCTTCTATGCTGGTGAAGGAAACAGTTCGACGGTGATGGAGTCTCACCGATAACCGTCCTGAACGCTCGGGAATAATAACTCCTACTCTCGGTCGGGTAGGAGTTTTTCTTTTGCCCGCAACAGGTTGCTGATCGCTCGCAGGACCATGAAAGGAATAGCCATGCTGAGGTATCTAGTCATCCTCTTGGGCGCAGGCCTCGGCGGGGTGGCGCGCTTTTTCATCGGGACCACCATCATGAGCCGCTTTCGCGGGGGTTTCCCCCTCGGCACTTTCCTCGTGAACGTCAGCGGCTGTTTTCTGATCGGCCTTCTGATGACCATCCTGACCGAGCGCTTCCCTGCGCACATCAATTGGCGGCTATTCCTGGTAGTCGGCGTTCTGGGTGGTTACACCACCTTCTCCAGCTTTGAGTTCGAGAACCTGATGGCCGCCAGGACCGGTGATTGGTTCATCGCCCTCGCCAATGCCGTCGGCAGCGTAGTAGCTGGATTCATTGCCGCATGGCTGGGGCTTGTGCTCGCAACCAGGCGCTAATGCGGCAGTGTCGATTTGCAAATCCGGATCATCTGCACATCTGAAATCGCCATCATCGCCGTATCCAGAATGCCTTCGATCTCCGGCAGCAGACGAGCAAGATTCTCTTCCGTTTCGACAATTGAAATCAGGATCGGTCGATCACGGGTGATCAAATGCGACTGATGCATTTCAGCGGATTCTCCAAAGCCCTCCACCCCGCGGAACACCGACACTCCTGATATTTCCAGCTCGCGGCACTTTTCCACCACCGCCTCGTAAAGCGGCTTGCCGTTCCACCGCTCGTCTTCACCAACGTGAAGCCGCAAGTACTTAGCCGGCTGGGGTTCCGGCATTCTTCGCTTCCTCCTCAAGCGGATTCCGATGCACCAGCCGTCGAACCTCGACATCGGAAAGCACGATCAGGCCGTCCTGCATCATGGATTCGATCGTGTCCAGGATCTGCGGCAGCCGCTCTTCCCGTTCCACCACCGAAATCATAATGGGCAAATCGTGCGAGAACTGAAGCAGGCTCTTCTTGTGGGTCTCGCGTTTCGCGCCATATCCAAGAATGCCCCTGTAGACCGTCGCGCCGGCTACATCCATCATTCTCAGCCGCTTCACGATGGCTTCATAAAGAGGTTCACCATGAAACTTGTCCGCCTCTCCAAGATAGATGCGGATCAGCTTTGCCTTACCTCGAATATCCTCGTGTGGGCGGACCGGCTGGGGCTGCCTTCCCTGAACGACCGACTTGATGATGGAGGTGTCCTGAACCTCGATCAGCCCGTCGGTGACCATGTCATAGAGTGTAGGCAGTAATTCGTCGACGCGCACCCCAGTCTCGACGAATTCGATCCGAATCGGCATGTGTTCCATGGAGCCTTCCGTATCGAGCGTATGAATCATCTGATGGGTACCGAAGCCCATTGAGGGACGTAGAACCGTGGCTCCCGCCACCTGTTTCTGCCGCAGGAAGTTGACCACTGCCCGCCAGGCTGGCTCGAGGTGGTATCGCGAGTCTTCATTGAGATAGATGGTGACTTTCTTCGCCGGTCCCTTCGGGAGCATTTGCAAACTGCCTCTCTTACAAGTCTACGACCGGCTTCGCGCCCGTCAGCAGCACAGCGCAAAGACCGTCCCGAACGTCCGGAGAAACGTCGAGGCGCTGTAGTCTCTCGATCGTGGTGCTCACGTCATAGGCCGCTGAATGAAAGGTGATCTTGTCGCCGTCGAGGAGGGCCCAACACGCTTCGGGCCGCCCCATCTTAGCTTGGCCGACGCTGCCGGGATTCACCACCGTCTTATCTCCGGCCGAGCGTCGAAACTGGAGATGCGTGTGCCCCACCAGCAGACACGCGGCAGAGGTTCTGTGCAAGAGGTAGGGCCATCTCTCCGATTCTGGAGGACAGTAGTCGTAAAGCGGGTCTTCCGGCGTCGCGTGACAAAGAAAGAAGTCCGTACCACCCGAACTGCGGGAGGCGGTCAGCGGCAGACTCCGCAGGTAAGCCTTATGCCGTCCGGATAGCGCCCCCGCGGTGAATGTCCCCATTTCCTCGGCCATTTTGCGAAAAGGCGCGGAACACCGTGGCTCACCGCCGAATCCAGCCAGATGATCGTGGTTGCCGCGTACCACGACCGCCGCGTGGCCTTGAACGAAATCCACCACCTCCGCTGGATTCGGGCCATAATTCACAAGGTCGCCCAGCACCCAGAGTTCGTCGTAGTCCTTCGGAAGCGCGGTCACGGCCTCGAGGTTGGCGTGCAAGTCGGAAGCAATCAGGATCCTCATTCGGTTCTCCAATTGTCTCGTCTCCTGGCCCAGATTGTTGCGCCAAAAGCCGCACATTCACCCTGCGGAGCATCCGGAATGCTCCGAATTCCACCTTTAAACCATTGAATATGCGATGCCCATGACCTGCCGGAGAAAGCCCCTGCGACGGCCGGTGAATTGCCATTTAGATAAGCGGAGGAAAGGAACACAATGACCATTTATACGAGCGTTTGGGCTGTTCTGGCACTCGGGCTGGTGATGCTCGCCGTGGTTCGCAAAGTGAAGGCCCGCTCAGAGGACGACACCGTGCATCTCAGCAGCGCCAACTGGAGCGTTGTCGAGAAACAACAGACCGTAGCTCATTTCATGGAGCAGATGGACCGTTGGGGACTCATCCTGACTTTCGTCACCGTGGCCTATGGGTTGGCACTCCTGGCCGTGTATCTTTACAACATCTGGGAGCAGGGGAAAAATATCATCTACTAAGACGCCCATTGCCTGGTCGGTCCCAAACGCCGCATTGGTCAAGAAGGCGAGAAACCTCATCGCGGTCCGCGCCAACCTTGTGCGCGCTGCTGAGAAAGTCTTCCGCTTCCACCGCATACCAATTCCGGCGATCCGGATCGCCCAGGCCCGCAATATTAAAAGGCTCAATCGCGAGAAGGATGTCCCGATTCAACTGCGCTGTCTCCTCACTTCCGCGAACAGAGCGAGCCCGCTCCATGAGTTCGGTTACCTGAAATCCAGGATTGTCGTGCAGCAGGAATGATCCCGCAAGATGCGGTCGCCCCAGGCGTCGCGCCGCTTCCGCATAGCTCGCTGCGGCAAAGTAAAGCAGTGAAAGAGAAACGAAGAGAGGGAAGTTACCCAGGCTGGCGTAAAGGCTGCCGATAAGTCGCGCAGTCGCGAGTAAGTCATCATCGGTCTGTTTTGCATAAGTCGCGAGCGCCGTCTGAAAACGATCGGTCTCCCAGTCTCTCTCGAGAATCTCCGCCAGGCGTCCAACGCCGAATAACACCAGCGGAAAACCCGTGGACATCAGTGGATCTACAAAGCCGGCCGCCGAGGGCAACAACGCCCAGCGCTTGCCCGTTATTGCGCCGCTGCGAAAAGAGAGCTGCGGCGCGTAGGTGAACGGGCGCTCCTCAGTTGCGTTTTGAAATTGCTCGCGCACTGCCGGTAGCAAATCCAACAGCCTTTGCCATGCCGGGGCGCCTTCGTGCAAGCGCAGGCGATCGGCCAGCGGACGGATTACCGCAACTCCCGCGCTCGTGATTCCATTGTTGAATCGCAGCACCCACATCCAGCCGCCTTCAAAAACATGATGCAGCGCGGCGTCGTCTACTGGGTGCGGCGGCGTAGCGCCCACCTGGAGCGCGTCCACCCTTCTTACGTTTCGGAAATGTGTGTAGAGCGCGGCAGTTTCAGGAAAGTCGCGCAGCGGGATCTCAGGCAGCGCCAGGACTTTGTGCAGGAAGCCTCGCGGCCCAGTCGCGTCCACCACGAATCGCGCGGAAAACGCGGCTCGTTCGCCATGGCGTGTACCCTCCATCTGAACGAAATCGTCGTGCTCAGTCGCTCCCTCTAACTCGACTTCATCCAGATAAGTAGCTCCAGCATTCTGCGCCGCTTGAACAAACAGTAAGTCGACATCCGGCCGGTACCAATGCGTATCGGAGATTTCATCGTGAGGGCTCGCAGCTACCAGCAATTGTCTTTCACGGTCGGTCACAGGGAACGGCCGCTGCCCGAGACCATGATGATAAAAGGTAAACCCGCGCTTCAACCCACAGCCGGCACGCGGGTAAGTCCGCTGCCATGTTCCCCACTTACAGAAAGCCGTCAGGCTCGTGAGCTGATAACGGATGCAAAGGTCTTCGAGCAGCAGGTTCGCCAAAGGAGTGGAGGATTCGCCGATTGCGAAGCGCGGATGCTTGCCGCGTTCCAGCAAAAGAACCGACCGTCCCAATCGCCGTGCGATCATCGCGAGCAAAGATCCCGCGAATCCAGACCCAATGACGGCGACGTCGTAGATCTCGCTCATTTAGTTTCCTCCGCAAACGTGACAACCCGTCCGGGCGATGACTACCTGCCGGTGGTTCATCTCTTGCAGGCGTTGCCTGCGAGCCGCGAAGCACTCACCGCAATTCGAGAATTTTTCCAGATCCCACAGATCCGCGAAAACGCGCCCCCGCTTCAGTCCCAAACCATGCTCCATCGCAGCCTCCAGTGTCTCCATGCGAGGTGGCGCAAAGTCCCCCGTTGCCGCCAGAGCTTCCATTGCGCCGGTACCTCCGCGCGTGGGGATCAAAGACGCCGCGGTGGCGTCGCACCCGAAAGCGAAGTCCAAAGACCGCTGCGCCCATTCCAGCGCGGCGTCCTCCTCCAGAAAAGGAGGCTTCACCAGAATGAAAACCCGCAAATCGATGGCGTTCGCTCTCAGCAAGCACGCTGCGAAAGAGAACTGTTCCAGGGTCATGCGCTTGTTCAGACGGCGAAGCACCTCCGGATGGGCGGTCTCAAGGCCCATGGCAACTTCCAACCGCCCGCCGATAAGATCCCGAAACCGGAAGCAGTTCTCACCAATCAGCGCCGGATGGCTTTCGACGATCACCCGTTCATAGGCCGCCAGCCGTTGCGCGATCGCAGCGTAATCCTCCACTGGAATAGCGCGCGGATCGAAGAAGCTTCCACTGTTATATAACTTGATGCATGGCGCTGGCGCTAATCGGGAGAGCGCATAGTCAATCTGCGCGGGGATAGCGCCCGCCGGAACCGTTTCCGCAAGCGTATTCTTCCACAAATCACACATTACGCAGTGCCACGGACATTCACGGTTCGTCAAAAATACGGTATTGACGGGAGTCCGTTGGCCTTCACTCGAACATTCATCCTCGGTGAAGTGCAGGTAGGGGCGAAACGGATTCAGCGCCGGGTGCTCGGAAGTAGTGGTCACGAATAAAGGGACAAAAACTGTTTCCGGTACTCAGCCTCGCGCAATGGCAGTAGCTGCTCCAGCACAGCCGCGGGCAGCGCGCCATGTTGGAACCGGCGCTTGGCGAAAACAGGCATCGTGAGCTTGGTTACACTCCGGATGCCTCGCGAGACAATTTCCCCCTTCAACGCATAAAGCCGGGGCACATCATAGCCGGTTAGTTCGATGAAAGGAACCGCTTCAGCGATCGCGATCACAGATGGCCGCAGGAAAGGACTAAAGCCTTGGAATCCCAAACTTCGCGCTGGTGCGTAAGTGCGCGTATAAGACCGGCTCAGTCCGCCGCTATAAGTGAGAGAACGCTTGATCTTCCCCACGCCCCACCCTTCCTGATACAGCATCTGGTTGTTGATGACGCTGCGAATGGTCAGCTCCGGATTTTCTTCAATCGGATAGTCCTTCAAATTCTCATCGCCGCCGTCCCCATCGATCAAATAACGCCAGTCGGGGTAACGAGCGCGAATGCCGCGGCAGAGCGCCAGCGCCATAGTGGCGCATTGGATGTCCAGCGGTTTATAATCTTCCACCAGGCGAATGGTTTCTCTGACATCCAGCGCTTCGCCGTCTGCGTCAATAGATTCCAGAAATACGCCTAACTCAAGCGCGTCAAGAAAAGCGCGTGCCTGCAAGGTGTCAGGCCCATCACCCAGATTCAAAACGAATGCCTTCAGCCTGCCCAGGTTCATCCCCAGCTTGCGCATCACGTGGTAAGTCGTGAGAAAGACGCTTCCACTATCGATTCCTCCGGAGAAGCAGATGCCCACCGGCGCATCGGATGGGATCGATTGCAGGAACTGCGAGATCTCTTCCGCAAGCGCGCTGATATACGCGTGCCCGATCTGGTCAAGGTCGGCCGGTAACTCGTCCGGCTTCGGATCAAAGAAACGCGTGTACGCCGGGTCCGGGTCGGGGCAGCCGATCAGTTGCAACTCAACCACGTAGTGCGCCGGCACCATCCTCGTGTAACTCGGATGGAATTGTCCATCGAGACCCTCCGCTTTCAGCCACTCATGAATGGTATCGATGCGGTCCGCCACAACCAACACCGGTCCGGCTTGGCGCTTAGCCAGAAAGTAGCGCATCGGGCGGTCGAGAGACCTCGCCAGGGCAACGGTTTTGCCGCAACGCGCGATCAGCGCGAAAGATCCTTGGATCCGTCGCGCGTCCGCGGGGCGCTTCAGCAATATTTCCCGCGCGTCTTCTGTGCTTAGATTATAGATCTGGTTGGCATCCGGATCGAGGAGATCCACCACTCGCTCAACGTATTGTTCCATGGACTAAAACCGAATTCTATCAGTCGAGCGGCGACACCGGCACCGCATCGAAAGAACCGGCTACCCGCCGCTTCGTTATCATGCAATCTCGGGCATGCTCACATTTCTCCTGCACGGCTGGCGATCCTGGAAAAGCGCGAAACCTATTGCATTCCTCGCCATCTTCGCCCTCGCGCTCGGAATCGGCTCCGCCACCGCCATCTACACCGTCGTTCAAACCGAACTCCTCAGCCCGTTCCCCTACAAAAATCCGGACCTCATGTATTCCGTCAGAGGCACGTATCGCGCCATGCCGGGATGGCAAGCATCGCTCTCCTACGCGGATCTGCTAGACTTCGTAACCCGCCAGAAAACCGCATCCAGCTTCGGCTGCGTCAGTCCCGGCAGCTACAACATTTTCTATAACCACAGCGCACTCCACGTTTCCGGGCTTCAATTGTCCCCGGCGCTTGCCGTGGCTCTGGGCGTGCCCCCTCGCATCGGCCGCTGGTTTCAGGACGAGAAACACGAACCCACGGGCCTCTACGCCGCCGTGCTTTCAGACAGCCTCTGGAAGCGCCTCGGCAGCAGCCCTTCAATCATCGGCCAGACGCTGGCCATCAACGGCAAGCCATATACAGTCACCGCCATCATGCCTCCCTGGTTTCGCCTGCCTCCGGAGTCTACCGAAACGTCTCTGTGGGTACCTCTTGATCCCGATCCGGAACAAAAGAACAACCGTGGCTACAACTACCTCACCTGCATTGCCATCAAAAAGGCGGAGGTCACTCCAGCCCAGTTGAACGCGGACATGCAGCGCATCGGCGAGAGCCTGGCGCGCGAGCATCCCGGCGAAGTGACCTTCGATACCGCCCGTGCGACGAACCTGGCAGAGGAAACGGTACGCGAGATTCGTCCCACCCTGCTTCTGCTGCTGGGTGCGGCGGCCACATTGCTCGTCATCACTTGCGCGAATGTGGGTGGATTGTTGGTGGCGCGCTCCGTCACTCGCGCGAGAGAAACCGCGTTGCGCGTCGCGATCGGCGCGGCCCGGTGGCAGCTGGCCCTGCAATACTTCGCGGAAGGGTTAATCGTTTCGCTCTGCGGCGCCGCTTTGGGCGCGCTTCTCAGTTTTGCCCTCATCCGCGCCGTAATTCTCACGGCGTCCGACATCCTGCCCTTCGGCGACCAGGTTACCATTGATGCCCGCGCCATCCTTTTTGCGCTCGGATTGGCCATCCTGTGCGGTGTTCTGTTCAGCCTCGCGCCGCTGTGGCAAGCCGTACGCATCGCTCCCAATGAGGTATTAAGCGACGGCGTCCGCGCCTCCGCCAGCGCGCGTAGCCGTCACTTATTACGCATTCTGGTAGTGGGTGAGATTGCGCTCGCTTTTGGCCTGCTGGCCGTCGGCGTCATCCTCTTCAGCCAGCTCAACAGTCTCTACCACACCAATCCCGGTTTCGAAGTGAACCACCTTTACACCGCCCGCCTTCACGTTCCCCTCACCCGCTTCCCGAAGGATGCTGACCGCATCCTCATAGACACGAAGCTGCTGCGCGCCATTCGCAGCGCTCACGGTGTCGAGAGCGCGGGTTTCACCAACCTGATGCCCCTGATGGGTTGGGGCAACAACTCCTTAATCGAAGTCGATGGGGGTCCGAAACCAGTAGTTGGGAAATCGGAGTTCGTCGAAACCCGCTTCATCAGCCCGGGCTTCTTCAACACCATGAAGATCCCGATTCTCGAGGGCCGCGATTTCAACGATACGGACGTGGCTCACAAAGCCCCGGAGGCCATGTCTCTCATCATCAACCAGACCGCGGCGAAGATGTTCTGGCCGCACCGCGATCCGCTGGGAACCTATCTCAAGGTCTACTCGTGGAGCGATTCGCGCTGGCGCGTGGTTGGCTTGGTGGCCGATACCTACAACGCGGGCCTGATGCACCCTCACAGGCCGGAGGTTTACATCAATTACCGGCAAAACCCCATGGAGGGTCTCATCTGGGCCATCCGGTCGCCTCTCGATCAAGGCGTCCTGGGCCGCGAGTTAAACGCCGCCGTGAAAAGCGCCGATCCGCAAATGCCCATCTACAACCTGGAATCCATGCGCGAGGTTTTCGATCGGTCGCTTTCGCAACAGCGACTGGGCACGTACATGGTTTCCTTCTTTTCTCTATCGGCTCTCATCCTGGCTCTTCTGGGCGTCTACGGCGTGGTTTCCTATTCGGTGCGCCAGCGAACCACCGAAATCGGCACCCGTATGGCCGTCGGAGCCACCACCCAAAATCTGCTGCGCTTAGTGGTTGGCGACGGCTTGAAAATGGCCGCGGCGGGAATTGCGATCGGCCTCGCGGCGGTCTTAGTCCTGGCTCATTTCCTGGCGGATACTTCGCTCAATGTCAGCATCAATGACCCGCGCGCGTTCACCTTAGCCACCCTGTTCGTCATCCTGCTCACCATGCTGGCGTGTTTCTTCCCCGCCTGGCGCGCCACACTTGTCTCTCCGCTCATCGCCATCCGGAACGAGCCGGGTTCCATGTGGCAGCAGACCCATTTCGGATTCTGGCGCGTCGCCGAACGTTTTTCAGATCTGATCGCCCGCGTGAAGGAAGATTATTCCGAGACGGGCGAATCGGAAGCCCTGGCCGAAGTCACCGAAGCCGCTCGCCATGCCAACTCCTTCCCAGACGCCTTGCGCGCGGCGCTCGAATGCCTGCGTGGGCAGATCCGCGCGGAATCACTCGCGCTGCTGGTTCAGAAGCAACCAGGCCAACCTTATCGCTGCACGGCGGTGGTTCCCGATGCCTGTACCGATGAATGGGTGCTTCCCGCCAATGCTTTGGTCGCAGGCCGCCTGCGAAATTTTGCCGGCGCGCTGCCCATCGCGCCGGGAGACCTGGACGCAGTCGATCGCTGGGCCGGGATCGATCTTCCCGAAACGCAAACCCTTCGCGAAATGGGCGCAACCGTGGTCGTGCGCGCCGCCGTGAAGAAAGAAATCAGCGGACTGCTCTTCGCCGGACGCCCCGTCGGCCGCGCATCCTACACATCGTTCGAAAAGCGCCTTCTGCGCGCCGTCGCATCGCAACTCGCGCTGATGATCGAGAACTCGCGACTCACCGACCGCATCGTGGAACAAGAACGCCTGCGCCGCGAATTGCTCCTGGCAACAGAAGTCCAAAAGCGGCTGTTCCCGGAGAATCCTCCGCACACGGCGTCGCTGGAACTAGCCGGCGTCTGCGTGCCCGCACGCGGCGTGGGCGGCGATTATTACGACTTCATTGATCTGGGCCACCATCGCCTGGGAATCGCCCTGGCCGACGTGGCCGGCAAAGGCATCGCCGCCGCGCTGATCATGTCCATCGTGCAGGCCTCTCTGCGCAGCCTCGCCGGCGCCAACGGAGCTTCTCTCGCTTCCCTCGCCGCCAACATGAACCGCCTGCTGCACCGTTCCACCGGCTCCAGCAGCTACGCCACTTTCTTCTACGCCGAGGTGGATGAAGCTGGGCGTAAGCTACGCTACGTGAACGCGGGACATAATCCGCCGTATATTCTTCGTGCGGGTGACCACACGATCATCCCCTTTGTCGCCTCTGACGCAGCCATCGAAGAGCTGCCCGCCGGAGGAACCATCATCGGCATGTTCGCGCAATCGCAGTACGAAGAAGCGGTCGTCGATCTCGCGCCCGGAGATATCCTGATTGTATTCACCGACGGTGTGCCGGAAGCCCTCAACCCCAAAGACGAAGAGTTCGGCGAGGATCGCTTGAAGGATATGCTCCGCAACTGCGCCCATCTGCCCGTAAACGATATGGCGTCCCACATATTGCAGGAATTGAAGGCCTGGATCTCGGACGCGGCCCAATATGACGACCTCACTTTTATTCTGATGAAAGTGCTCTGATGAGAATGACCTGATGCGAATTACAAAGATAGAAACATTCACAGTCGGAAATCCCTGGAAGAACTGGCTCTTCAGCCGAGTCCATACCGACGAAGGCATTCATGGTACCGGCGAAGGCACCCTGAATTACTTCGCGAAAACCGTGGAAGCGGCGGTTCACGAGCTCGCTCCACTCATCATCGGAATGGATCCGTTCCAGGTGGAGATCATCTCGCAGAAGCTGCTGCGCGATGTCTATTCGGATGGCGCGCAGATCCACAATAGCGCCCTGGCCGCCATCGAATTCGCGTGCTGGGACATCATCGGCAAAGCCACGAACCAGCCGGTCTACAACTTATGGGGCGGCCGCTGTCATCAAAAATTGCGCGCCTACGCCAACGGTTGGTATCGCGGCGAACGCAAGCCGGAGATGTTCGCGAAAAAAGCCAAACTGGTGGCCGGACGCGGTTATACGGCCCTGAAGTTCGACCCCTTCGGCAGCGCCTGGCGCATGGTTTCCCGCGCCGATTTCGATCTGGCGATCGACATCATCTCTGCTGTCCGCGACACCGTTGGCGTCAATGTCGATCTGCTCATCGAGGGGCACTGCCGGTTCAACGTGGCGACGGCCGTGCAATTCGCGGAAGCCATTGCCCGCTTCCGTCCGGCGTGGTTTGAAGAGCCGGTGCATCATGCCAATATCGGCGCCATGGTCGAAGTGGCCCGTCGCAGCCCCGTGCCCATTGCCACGGGCGAAAGCCTATCGAATAAACAGCAGTTCGCCGAATTGCTGTCGCACAACGTGGTGAGTATTCTCCAGCCCGAGCCGCTCAGCCTGGGCGGACTATTCGCGGCGCGCAAGATCGCCGACATGGTGGACGCGCATTATGGCGTGATCGCGCCGCACAGCGCGCAAGGCCCGGTATGCTCCGCCGGATGCGTTCAACTCAACGCTTCAATCCCGAATTTCTTCCTGCACGAGATCTTCGACGAATTCAACGAACCGTGGGAAGCCGAGATTGTGACGAATCCTGTGAAGGTTGTCGATGGGTATATCGAAATTCCCGACCGGCCCGGCCTCGGTATCGATTTGAACATCGAGGAAATCAAGAGGCACCCGTATCAGCACGGCAACCATCTGCCGCTCTTTCAGGCGGGCTGGGAAACCCGCAAGCCGCGGGGTTGACTCGTGTGCCGCGTCACACCCGCTCAATCGCCAATCCGCAACGCCGCAACGCGGCTTCCAGATCGGGCGGCCGGAAACGCGTGGCGTCGTACTCCACTTCGAGCGAAGTCATCGCAGGATTCACTTTGATTCGCTCCACGCCGTAAAGCGCCTGCGCCGTGCTAATCCGTTCCAGCAGTTTCTCGTCGAGCGCGTTATCAAGTTTGAAGTGAACCTGAACCTTAGTCAAACGACAATTATAGGTCAAATTCGTCGTGCCACTGCGCCCCCTCGCCGGTCCAAAGCAATGTTACAATTTGATGAATGACCGAGGCCAGTCACAGCCGAGCCGATACCGGAATTCAATCGATTCTTCATTCGGTATTCGTGCGCTATGGGGGCGGCTCGGATCTATTCCTCCCCGTCACCCGCGCCAGTTGGTGGAATGCGGTTGCATGGACCATGATCGGTCTGGGAACTCTGGCATGGGGCGTAGTCCTGGTCTGGACTTTCTGATCAAGCCCATCTCGTCTCCGGGAAACAGCATACAATCTGACAAGGAGAATGGGAATGTTCAAAAGTGCCCTCGTATGTTCCGCCCTGTGCTCAATCGCGTTCGCGGCGCCACCCACGGTGGCTACCGTCATGGATGCGCAACTCGCCTCGGTCGAAAAGGAAGTCGTGTCCCTCGCCGAAGCCGTGCCCGCGGATCAGTACGGCTTTGCGCCCACAAAGGGTGAGTTCCAGGGAGTCCGCACCTTCGCGCAGCAAGCGAAGCATATCGCGTCAACCAACTGGGGTGCGTGCGCGTCGGCGCTCGGGGAAAAGCCACCCACGGAAACCGGCGAGGATGAGAAGGGCCCCGATTCGGTAGCCACCAAAGACCAGATCGTCAAGTATCTGAAAGACTCGTACTCTTACTGCCACAGGGCGGAACTGGCTCTTACCAATACCAACCTGACCGACCTGTTGGGCTACATGGGCGCAGAAAAGGGCAAGCGACCACGTCTATTTTGGGTCAACCTTCCCATCTCGCATAGCTTCGATCACTACGGTCAAATGGTCGAGTACGCGCGGATGAACGGCGTCATCCCTCCGGCCAGCCGCCCCAAGTAGCCCAGTGATTCAGCGGGCCCGCGCCCCGTCCAAGCCCCGGATTCGTTTCAATCGCTCGCGTCACGAACTCTTTCCCGCGGGTGACAGCCGCCACTAAATCCATTCCGGCGGCCAGTCCTGCTGTTACAGCCGCCGAATAAGTACAACCGGTACCGTGCGTGTGCCTCGTTGGAACGCGCGGCGCGAGGAACTCGTGCCACACACGACCGTCGAAAAGCACGTCCACCGCGTCCCCGTCCAGATGGCCGCCTTTCACCAATGCGGCGTGCGCTCCCAAATCCGTCAGCGCGCGGGCGGCATCGCGCATCTGCGCCACGCTGTCCACTGCCCGGCCAGTCAAAGCCGCGGCTTCCGCCAGGTTCGGCATCACCAAGGCGGCACGCGGCAACAGAGCTGCCCGGATGGAATCCACCGCATCTGCCGATAGCAGCGGCGCTCCGTGTTTGCTGATCATCACCGGGTCCACCACCAGGGGAAATTCGAAATCCAACGAACAACGGGCTACGGCAAGCACCACCTCAACGTTGCCCAGAGCCCCGGTCTTCGCGGCATGCGGAGGAAAATCATCCAGCAGGGCTCGGATCTGCCGGGTCACCAGATCGGCGGGCATCATCTCTACCTGCCGCACCCCGAGCGTATTCTGCACAGTCACAAGTGTCACAACGGCCTGCCCGAACACGTGAAACTGATGAAAAGTTTTCAGATCCGCCTGCAAGCCCGCTCCGCCCGAGGGATCGGAGCCCGCAATCGTGAGAGCAATGGGCAGCAACCGACTAGTTTATTGAACCCAGTTATTGGACCCAGATGTAGACGCCGGTGGGACTCGACAGAGCGCCTTCATTGACCACCACCTGCGCCTGGCCGGTGACATCGGTCGGAATCTGAACGTTGATCTGTGTCAACCCGCAAAAGTCGGGCGCATCTCCCACGAAAAGCACGGCAGCAGATTCGCCGTTGATGCTTACCGTTACATATCCCAGTGGAATGCCCAGCGGCGGCGCAGCCGGAACCCCGGTCTTGTCCAGCGGTTGCGTGCTGCCGAAGCCCGTTCCATACAGAACGATCACCGACCCCTTCGGTGCCGGCCGGTTGGCGCCGTTCACGCTCAGATCCTGGTTCAACGCCGCGGCGAACGTGTGTCCCGAGGATGTCCCTGCCGCAAACAGCCCGGGCTCATAAGGCGCAATATCCACCAGCCCGCTCGCAATGGTCTTGGTCCCGCTTTGAACCTGCACCAGCGTGGAGATATTTCCGGCGATTTCGACGGGTGCCTCCGCGTTGATCTGGTTGGGTCCGGCGTAGTAGAGCGGCGCGGCTATGCCGTTAAATAAAACACTGGTGGCGCCGAGTGTCGTCGAGACATTGCCCTTCGAATCCAGTTGCGCGCCCAGCGAAGCCGCCGGGCCGATCGCGAGTCCAAACAGAGCCACAATCTCGCCGCCCGCGATGGCGCCCGTTTGGAAAGTGGCCGAGTGGGTGACGGTCACGATGCCGTTCAGGTTCTGGCCGCCGCCAGTTCCAAGAGTCAATTCGCGGACGCGCCGATTTCCGGAGTCCGCCACATAGATATTTCCGTTGCCGTCCTCGGCCACCGCCGTGGGCGAGGAGAGCAGCGCCCCCGCGGCCGGCCCCCCATCGCCGGAAAATCCTGACGACCCGGTGCCGGCTACAGTGCGGATGATTCCACTTGTATCCACGGTCCGGATCACGCTGTTTCCCGTATCGGCAATCCACAGCACGCCGGTTGGGTCTATCCAGACTCCGGCGGGCGCGGCCAGCAGAGCCGCGGTCGCATACCCCATGTCCCCTGCATAGCCGCTTGTTCCAGTTCCTGCTATCACCGATTCAGTACCGTCTGCAAAAACTTCGATGACCCGGTTAGTTCCCGCATCGGCAACATAGATATCCCCGGCCGAATCCGTCGTCAGGCCGGCAGGTGCGCCGAAAGGACCGGCAACGGCGGAGGGCGCCGCCCCGGTGTCCGTGTCGACCGCGAAAATGGCATTGGCGTTGGAAAAATACAGGGTCCCCGTCCCAAAGAAGGAGAGGCCGTCGGGATTCGTCAGGTTCGCGGCTACGACGGCCGGCTCCGAGGCGCCGTTCGCGGCGATGATGGAGCTTCCGTCCGCGATGAAAAGCTGACCGGCCGGGTTGAACGCCAGCGACTGAGGATTGGCCACGTAGTCGCTGACGGGCAGGGCGTTGATCACGCCATTCATCGACACCTGCCGCACACGCCGGAAGGCCGCGTCGGCAATCGTCACTTGCCCCTGTGGGTCAACCGCCACGGAGGTCACGCTCTCAAAACGCGCCTCGTTGGCGGGACCACCGTCGCCGAACGTATACGTGGATTGTTCAAGTACGCTGGTCAGTGTTCCGTTCGGAAACAGTGTTTCCAGGTGCTGTTCCCCCGCCAGCAGCAGGTTGCCAGCCGCGGAAAAGAATAGATCCCTGCCGTCCCCTGGCAACTGACGGAGTGTGCCATCCGGATCCATGCGAAACGTGCGCGGCGACCCGGAATTTGTAACGTAAACATCGCCCTCGGGGTCTGAAGCAACTCCGGTGGGCTCGGAAATCACCAGCGTGCCTGCTCCACCTGGAGCGCCTTCCCCGGCAACGGTCGAAATCGATCCGTCCGTTGTCACCCGGCGCACGCGCGCGTTCGCGCTGTCTGCGATGTAGAGCGACCCCGAAAAGTCGAAAATGATTCCTGCCGGGCTGTTGAGTTGCGCCCCCGTCGCTGGCCCGCCATCACCCGAAAACCCCGCCGTGCCGTTGCCCGCGATCACCGTTGTGCTGCCGTCCGCGTTGACGCGGGAAACGCGGTTCGCCCCGAATTCCGAGACGTACAGCGTGCCGTCCGTGCCGAAGGCGAGGTTGCGCGGCGCAGACAGATTGCTGGCCACTGTCGAGATGGTTCCATCAGTCGCCACTCGCCGGATGGCGCCATTCCCCAAATCGGCGATAAAAAGATTCCCTGAAGTGTCGATGCGAATCCCGTAGGGCGCGCTCAGGAAGGCCTGAGTTGCGGGTCCGCCGTCTCCCCCATAGCCAGCGACTCCGTTCCCGGCGTAGGTACTGATGATTCCGGCGGGATTGATCAGGCGAATCCGGTTGTCGTCCGCGTCCGCAAGGTACACGTTTCCGGCGGAATCGGCACAAACGCCTTCCAGAATGCTGACAAACGCCTCGGTGGCCGGTCCGCCATCGCCGTTGTTGGAACTGCCTGCGAAGGTCGTGATTGTATACTCCGAACCACTGAGAGCATGGGTCTGCGGCAGCACAGCCGTCAAACAAATCAACCGCGCCAAACCGCGTAGGTACCGCCGGGGAATCCTCATTAGTTCAATGAGTGTTGGGAGTATGAAGCTATTCTCAATTTCGCCGATTGATGGGCATGCGAATTCATAATCTTGGCGCGGCACTGTTCCTCTCCGCGTCCCTTCTGGAGACCACACCTCTCGAAGCATCCCAAATTCACCTGAGAACGCGCGACCTGGATACATCCAGGGAACCCTCCGGCTTTCTCTCCGCCGTGCGCAGGGCCAACCCGGACCGCAGGCATATTCTCATCGAGTTTCGCGACCCTGTGAACCAGGCTCTGCTGGCGGACCTGGCGGCGCGGGACATCGTGGTCAACAAATCCGTGGGTGGAAACGCCATCGCGGTTTCGGTTCCTGAGAACGTACGACTCGAAGACCTGGGCGTCGTCTGGACGGGGCAACTGCTCCCTTCCGACAAGTTGAGTCCCGAGCTGGATCGATCCCTCGATCGCTCGCTGGTTCCACTCAACGCCTGGATCGTCCAATTTCATAACGACGTCGACGCGGGGTTAGTCACTCGCGTTCTAACTGAAAACGGACTGACCGTAATTCCGAACCGCGATCTGGTGCCGGGCGATTTCCTGGTAACGGGAGAGCGGGCGTCTCTGACTGCCATCGCCGACTATGACGAAGTTGCCTACATCTTTCCGGCTTCTCCGGAGATGCTGGCGGGGGAACACATGAACCCTTGTGAAGGTGCGCTCTCCACCGGGGGCGCTGTCGCGCAGTACGTCACGATGGGCAGCGGATGGTCGTCCAATACCCCCGGCGGTTTGCTGTTGAACTACGCATTCACAACTCTCACGACGAAAGTGCCCGCGTCCCAGGTAGAGTCCGAGATTCAACGCGCCATGAAGCAGTGGAGCGCCGTCGCCAATGTCCAGTTCCAGCAGGTGACCAACTCGGGCGAAGCGGCTACCGTGGCCATCGAATTCGGCACCACCGTCAATGGGGATCCCAACCCGTTTACCTCGCTGTCGGCACTCGCCCACACTTACTATCCGGCGCCGCCGAATCCTGAGCCCATCGCCGGGGACATGCACTTCAATCCCGCCGAGACCTGGCACGTCGGCTCCACCACCGACGTCTATACGGTGGCGCTGCACGAACTGGGACATTCCCTGGGCCTCGGGCACACCGACAATCCCTCCGACGTCATGTACCCCTACTATCATTTCGGAACGCCCCTCAGCACCAACGACATCGCGGGTGTTCAGTCCCTCTACGGAGCGGTGAACGCGCTTATCACGACCGGCACCCACACCACCCCCGCAAAGACGCTCTCAGTGAGTGTCGCTTCGCCTGCCAATGGGAGTTCCACCGCCAGCCCAAGCGACACATTCTCGGGCTCCGTCATGAACCCCTCGGGAACCCCCTCCATTCAGTGGCAAACCAGCAGTGGCCAGTCGGGGCGGGGAATTGTGGCGTCCTCCGGCGCGTGGACGGCCTCCATTCCACTCGCATCTGGCGCCAACATGATTACAATCACGGCCTCTGACAGCTCATCGCATTCCGTCGCGCGGGTGGTGAGCGTGAACCGGAGCGGTTCGGCCGGGTCGATGATCCCCGGAGTTGTCAGTTCCGGCGGCTCCGTCCCCACCATCGTAGTGACTTCGCCCAAGAACGGGTCTAGCACCACTGCAGCGAGTCTCACCATTTCGGGAACGGCCAGCGATTCCGAAGGCCTCCAATCCGTCACATGGCGAACCAACAGCCAGGCTTCCGGAACCACCACAGGCACCACGAGTTGGACCGCGTCCGGAATCCCTCTGTACGCGGGCCAGAACACGGTTATCGTACAAGCGACCAACATCAACGGGGTGGCCCGGTTTGTAACCCTTACTATCACGAAGCAATAGATCTCCGAAGAGGTAATGCAGGGAACTCCATCGGTCGATATGAATAGCAACGTCACCACCTGAGTTGAGGCCGCACACATGTCCATTTCTCTTACTCCTCTTCCCGAAGTCGGCGGCAACGCCAGCGTAGCGTTCGAGCCGGTTTTCAGTGCGCCCCCTTCGGGCTCGACCAACTCGAATTCAAGAGCTTCAGACCGAACGGAATTCGCCATCCACTGGCCCGGACAAGAGCACCTCCATCAACCATCCCTCGCGGACTCAGACCGTCCGCCCAGCGTCCTGTTGGTTGCCGCGCAAGAGGCTGAGCGTCGCATGCTGGGGTCGCTTCTCCGGCGGGAAGGCTGCATCATCATGGATTCGCGGTCAGCCGTGATGGCGCTCGACCTCCTGGGTAAGTGCCGGCCCGATCTGGTCATCATCGACCGCGACCTGGGCGATATGGGCGCACTGGAGTGCTGCCGGCAAATCAAAGCCATGCGCCGGGCGGACTTCGTCCCGGTGTTGATTGTCGCGGCGCGCAACAGCGCAGAGGATGAAGTCGCGGGAATCGAAGCCGGCGCCGACGAATACCTGATCAAGCCGCTGCATCCACAAGTCTTTCGGGCTCGCATCAGCGCATTGATCCGCCACAAGACCGCCGTGGACCGGCTCGAAGAAGCCGAGTCGATTCTATTTGCTCTCGCCCTCTCCGTGGAAAAGCGTGACCATGCCGCGGCGGGCCACTGCCAGCGATTGGCGCTCTACAGCGTCGCGTTCGGAATGCGGCTGGGGCTCTCCGAGGCGCAATTGCTGTCCCTGCACCGCGGCGGCTATCTGCACGACATCGGAAAAATCGTCGTTCCCGACGCCATCCTCTACAAACCCGGTAAGCTGACGGCGGAGGAGTGGGTGGTCATGAAGACACATAGTGTCCGTGGAGAGGAGATCTGCCGCCCCATGCACTCGCTTGCCGCTGTCCTTCCCATCATCCGCAATCACCACGAACGATGGGATGGCTCCGGATATCCCGACGGGCTGCAAGGCGAACAGATTCCCCTGCTTGCGCGTGTTCTTCAACTTGCCGATGCGTTCGACGCCCTCTGTTCGGTCCGCCCCTACAAAGATGCTTTTCCGCGCGAGTTGACCATTCAAACTCTACTCGCCGAAGGCGAGATGGGCTGGCGTGACCGCGAACTCACCCGGCTTTTCACCGAGCTCCCGTTCGATGAACTCAAACTGGCCGAGGAGCAGATCCTGTTCTCCGAGAAACGGAATGATTTCGACAGCTCCATCCGCAACCTCCAGGAGCATCTGGCCATGGCAAGTTAGCGCCTTTCCTCGGATCAGTACCAGCCCCTTTTGACATACGTCCCACGAATGCCGCAAAATAGGACGACGTTACGCCCACAGGGGGGCTCTTTCTGTCTTCTTTCATCCGAACAAACATCTGCATAGCAATCCTATTTCAGTCTTACCTGAGCGCTCAGACATCACCCGGCTGGCCTTTCGCCGGTGCGGACATGGAGAATTCCCGGTTTGGGGCTTCCGAATCCATCCTCAATGTCTTCAATGTCCCAACGCTTGTTCCGCAATGGATATTCCCGGTCACCAATGATGTCTCCGCGACTCCGTCCATCGACCCCGTTTCCAATGCCGTATATTTTCCGGATTGGTCCGGGAACATCACCAAACTCAACGCGACCAGCGGCGCCGTGATCTGGCAGCACAACGTCACCTCATACGGCCTCCCAGCCGGAGCCATGAGCCGCAACACTCCCACTCTTTCCGGCGGCCTGGTCATCTTCGGAGCCAGCGGCGGACTCGGGCTGAAGATCAAGAGCCCCGCTTATCTCAATGCGGTAGACCCAGACACCGGAGACCTGGTCTGGCAGCTTGAAGTGGATTCCGATCCGAACGCGCTCATCACGGGCTCGCCGGTCGTCTACAACAACGTCATCTATGTAGGCGTTTCTTCGTCGGAAGAAAAGCTGGAGAGCCCCACCTTTCAGGGAAGCGTGATTGCCGTGTCCCTCACCAACGGCGCTCTTCTCTGGCAGACGTACATGACCGTCGCTGGCTACACCGGCGCGCCCATCTGGTCCAGTACGCCCGCCGTGGATGTCACGCGAAATCAGCTTTATGTCACGACGGGCAACAACTATCTGGTGCCCGACAGTGTCGAGGATTGTGAGCAGGCGGCCAAAGGAAATCCTTCAAAGATCCTTGCCTGCCAGTCGCCCTCCAATCTGGCCGATTCCATCGTGGCGCTGGACTTGACCACCGGCAAAATCAAATGGGCGCATCATTGCGCGGCTGAAGATAACTTCATCGCCGCCTGTAATCAAAAGGGAAATACCGCTTGCCCCGATCCGGAAGGGAACGATTATGACTTTGGCTCCGGCGCGAACTTCTTCACGACGGAAATTCAGGGGATTCCTACCGATATCGTGGGCGCCGGCCAGAAGAGTGGCGTGTACTGGGCGCTCAACCCCGCCAACGGCAGCGTGATTTGGAAGACCCAGGTCGGCCCCGGAGGTATTCTCGGCGGCATGGAATGGGGCACCGCGGTGGACGGCCAGCAAATCTACGTCGCCATTTCGAACAGCAGCCACACCAAGTACACCCTTCAACCGACGGGGATGTCATGGGATGGCGGGTCTTGGGCGGCGCTCAACGCGGCAACGGGGGAGATTGTCTGGCAAGTCCCAGACCCCGGTCTGAACACAGTCAATCCCGCGCTGCCCGCCGACTCACTGGGGCCTGTCACCGTCGCCAACGGGGTGGTTTACGCTGCATCCATGTCGGGCGCAATGTATGCCTTCGACGCGAGTTCGGGAGCGACGCGCTGGACCTATCAGGCGGCGGGGTCCGTGAACGCCGCGCCCTCGGTTTACGATGGCGTACTTTACTGGGGTAGCGGCTATCATAATTTTCCCGTAAAGCCGATTGGAACGGCCAGCAATGCGTTCTACTCGTTCGCGCTGCCGGGCAGCGGAGCCCAGCATCGCTAACGCGGCAGCGAGAAGCCAAATTCTCCTGGAGGTGTTCCTCTATCTCCAGGTTCTGGATGTCCTCTCGACGCTCATCGGCTTCAGTCTGGGCAACACCGAAGCCAGTCCGTTTATCCGCCTGTTGATTCACTGGGGTCCGGTAACCGGGTTGATCGTCTCCAAACTGTTTGCCGCCGTCTGCCTCGCCGTTTGCATTCTCCTGAACCGCTGGGAATTTATTCGCTGGATCAACTATTGGTACGCCGCGCTGGTGATTTGGAATCTTTACATCGTGCTGAGGGTGCTGCATTCGTGAGTCTTTCAGCCCCTTGCATTCTTGTCAGTGTCCTTCTGGCGCAAACCACTTTGGAACCAAATCCGAATCTGACTCCGGATGCGGTAGTCAAAATCGTCGTCACCGCTCTCCGCAGCTACAACGCGCCCATCCCCAATGCGGGCATCTACACCACCTATCAGTTTGCTTCGCCCGCGAATCGTGCCGTCACCGGACCCTACGGACACTTCCTCGGAGCGGTGAAGAACACCGACTTCGCCCCTTTGCTGAAGGACGATCCATCCGAATTCGGTCCCGTCCTAATCAACAATAACGATGCCGAGGAGACCGTGACCGTCCACATGCCCCAGGGCCGCGATGTTGGTTTCACATTCAACTTGAGCCGCCAGCAAAGCGGCGTTCATCGCGGCTGCTGGATGGTGGATGGAGTGGGCCGTTCGCTCCACCCCTAATTCCCCCTTGACAAAACATTTTAGTTTGAACTAAATTAAATCTGGATGAGCCCAGCCGTGCTGAACGCCGTCGCTTCCCCGCGCCGCCGCGAGATTCTGCGCCTCGTCTGGAACCGCGAGCAAACCGCGGGAACCATTCATCGCGCCATGCCGGATGTCACGTTCGGAGCCGTTTCGCTCCAGTTGAAGTCGCTCTGTCTGGCCGGCCTGCTGGAAGCCCGCACCGAGCAGCGCAACCGCTTTTACCGCGCGCGCCGTGAGGCGCTCGGGCCAGCCGCGGAGATCCTCGAAGAAATGTGGGACGACGCGCTCTGGAAGCTCAAGCTGGCCGCGGAGTTGGAAGAAACGCGCCGCGGACCCAAGCGAAAACTGTGAGGATTTATGCCGCCACTCCCATATCAGTTGGAACGAACCGTCGTCATTCGAGCCACGCCGGAAACCGTCTTTCGATTCTTCACCGATAGCGCCCGTTGGGCCAGTTGGTGGGGCGCCGGCTCGACCATTGATGCCCAGCCCGGAGGCAAGGTTTACATCCGCCATCCCAACGGGGCCGAAACATTAGGCGAAGTTCTCTCGGTGCGTCACTCCGAGCAGGTCGTATTCACGTACGGCTATGCGACCGGCAAGCCCCTGCCGCCCGGGGCGTCCCGCGTGACCATCAATCTATCGCCCGACCAGGCTGGAACCCGCCTCCACTTGCTCCATGAATTCGCGGAGGCCCCACCCCGCGATGAACATGTGCAAGGATGGCGCTTCCAGCTTTCCCTGTTCAGCAACGCGGTATCGAGCGAGGTCCTTGCAGATGCGGCGGGCACAGTGGATGCGTGGTTCGGCGCGTGGATGATTGCCGGCGCCAGCGAACGCGACGAAACTCTCGCCAACATCGCCGCCCCCGACGTCGGCTTCCGCGATCGCTTCAGCCTCCTCGATGGCCTCGCCGATCTCACGGCTCACATAGGCGCGGCCCAGTGCTTCATGCCGGGCATCCGCCTTGAGCGAAAAGGCCCTGTCAGGCAATGCCAGGGCACGGTACTCGCGGATTGGATCGCAGTTGATGGTGACGCGAAGGAACGCATGAGCGGAACCAGCGTTTTCCTCTTCCATCCGGATGGTCGAATCGCCTCGGTGACCAGTTTAAGCAATCCACCTGCTGTTTAAAAAAGTCCCATGCTATTGTTCGAATACAAGGCACCCGCCAAATGGACAGCCCGGAAAAGATGTCGTGCCCCCAGGAATTTTCGATTGTGGGGATTGGCGCGTCCGCTGGCGGCCTCGAAGCTTGCTCCGCTCTTTTGAAGCAGGTGCCTGCCGATACGGGCCTCGCGTTTGTCGTCGTTCAACATCTCGACCCGACCCACGAAAGCCTGCTCCCCGCCCTTTTGTCGAGGGTCACAAAACTTCCCGTCAAGCACGTCAAGGACGCGATGCCGGTCGATCCGAACAACGTCTATGTGATGCCGCCGAACGTGGAAATGCGGTACGCGGAGGGAAAGCTGCATCTGATCCCACGCGAAAGACCGGTCGACGGCATTCGTCTCCCCATCGACGCGTTTTTCCGCTCCCTCGCCGAGAACTGCCACCATATGGCGATCGGCGTCATTCTCTCGGGCACGGGTTCAGACGGCGCTCTCGGCCTCGAGATGATCAAGGACGAAGGGGGCTTTACCTTCGCCCAGGACACGCGTTCGGCGAAGTTTGAGGGGATGCCGAACAGCGCGTTCGCCACCGGCTCGGTCGATTTTGTACTCCCTCCGGAAGGGATTGCGAAGGAACTTGTCAAGATATCCAAATACCCCTACGCG
>Ga0182012_10001300_pt1 | contig 27453 bp, 19 predicted proteins | sample 612S2SmetaG_FD_120486 | JGI IMG/M metagenome (GOLD analysis project Ga0182012, IMG submission 120486) | Permafrost microbial communities from Stordalen Mire, Sweden - 612S2S metaG | ecosystem: Environmental > Terrestrial > Soil > Wetlands > Permafrost | place: Sweden: Stordalen | collected...
AGGGCCGTTCTTCCGCTACGAGCGGCCGCAGGCCGGCCGCTATCTCCAGCTGCAGCAGGTCGGCGTCGAGGCGATCGGAGTCGACGACCCCGGCCTGGACGCCGAGGTGATCGCGGTTGCCGACGCCGGATTCCGGTCGCTGGGCCTGAACGAGTTCCGGCTGGAAATCACCTCGCTGGGCGATGAGAGCTGCCGCCCGCAGTATCGGGAACTGTTGCAGGAGTTCCTCCTTACGCTCGATCTGGACGAAGAAACACAGCGACGCGCGCGGTTGAATCCGCTGCGGGTGCTCGACGACAAGCGACCCGCGATGCGGGCGATGACGGCCGACGCGCCGGTACTGCTGGACCATTTGTCCGACGCTCCCAAGCAGCACTTCGACACCGTGCTGGCCCACCTGGACGCCCTCGGCGTGCCCTACGTCATCAACCCCCGAATGGTGCGCGGGCTGGACTACTACACCAAGACCACCTTCGAGTTCGTGCATGACGGCCTGGGCGCGCAATCGGGCATTGGCGGCGGCGGCCGATACGACGGGCTGATGCGTCAGCTTGGCGGACAAGACTTGTCCGGCATCGGGTTTGGCCTAGGGGTGGACCGGACCCTGCTGGCGTTGCGCGCCGAGGGCAAAACCGTGGGGGAGACCTCGCGCTGCGACGTGTTCGGGGTGCCCCTGAGCGAGCAGGCCAAGCTGGCGCTCGCGGTGCTGGCCGGTCGGCTGCGTGCCTCCGGTGTCCGCGTCGACGTCGCCTACGGCGACCGCGGCCTCAAAGGATCGATGCGCGCGGCCGATCGGTCCGGTGCTGCCATCGCGCTGGTCGCCGGCGACCGTGATATCGAGGCCGGCACGATCGGGGTGAAGGATCTCGCGACGGGCGAGCAGGTGTCGGTGCCGACGGATTCGGTGGTCGCCGAGGTACTCGGGCGGCTGCGTGGCTAGTTGGCCGGCCCTTGTGAACGACTTTCTCCTTGGAAATGCCCTACTATTCGGCCAGCGCAACCAGCGGCGGCGGAGTGCCGTCGTCTTCCAGAGAAACGGAATCCCAACATGAAGACGAGAGTATTGATGGCCACGGTCGGTGGTGCAGCGGCAGCCTTGGCCGCCGGTGTTATGTGGACCGCACCATCGGCCTCGGCTGGTAGCGACTTTTGCAATTCGCTTCCCACCCCCGCGCAAGTTCATGATTGCAGCTGCGGAGCTGACAACGTCCCAGGTACTCAGGAATATAACCAGTGCCTGTATGGAAATGCGGCTGCGCCCGGACCGTCCGGCTCACCGCCGGCTGCGCCACCCGCGCCGGCTGCGCCGCCCGCGCCGCCCGCGCCGCCCGCGCCACACGCCTAATCCCTACCGCGCTCGGCTCGCCACCGAACGCCGACACAACCGGACGGAACGCGACGAGCGCCGAAAGTCCAAAGAGACTTGCTGGTGCGGACCTCGCGACGCCGCCGTCGACGAGGATCCGACGCCTTTCTAGGCCCTTCGAGCCTGCGCGGGTGTCCCGAATTCCGTGAGGCCGGTAAGGGCCTGCGGCAACGGTTCCTGGTGCAGCACGCCCAGCCGTTGGGTGGCCCGGGTGAGGGCAACGTAGAGTTCGGCCGCGCCGCGTGGGCCGTTGCTGAGGATCCGTTGCGGCTCCACCACCAGGACGGCGTCGAACTCCAGGCCCTTTGTCTCTGCCGGCGCCACCGTGCCCGGCATACCCGGTGGCCCGATCACGACGCTGGTGCCTGGACGGCCGGCTTCGTCCCGGACGAATTCCTCTATGGCAGCGGGCAACTCGTCTTCGGCGACCCGCCTGGACCATGGCTGGACACCACACGCGCGGACCGACTCCGGTGGCTGGACCGCGGGCGCGAACTCGGCGAGCAGCGCGGCGGCGACGTCCATGATCTCCGCTGGGGTGCGGTAATTCACTGACAGCGGCCGATAGACCCAGCGGTCGGGCACGTAGGGATCGAGCATCGCGCCCCACGATGTCGCTCCGGCCTCCGACCGGCGTTGCGCGAGATCGCCGACGACAGTGAATGATCGGCCCGGGCAGCGCCGCATCAGCACCCGCCAGTCCATTTCGGACAGTTCCTGGGCTTCGTCGACCACCACGTGCCGGTAGGTCCAGTCCCGGTCCGCAGCGGCGCGTTCGGCGAGTTCACGGGTGTCGCGCTCAAGGAAGCGCTCGGCCAGGTCCTCGGCATAGATCATGTGCTGGGCGCGCAACTGCTCCTCGTCGTCCATCGAGTCCTCGCTCGCAATTTCAAGGAGGTTCAGCACGCCCGCGGCGTATTCGGCCTCGTGATTGCGTTCCCGCTCAGCAGCGGCCTCACCGGCGGGCTTGTCGCGGCCCAGCAGGTCGACCAGCTCGTCGAGCAGCGGCACGTCCGACACCGTCCAGGCCTCGCCGACGGCGCGGCACAAAGCCTGGTGTGCGCCGGCCGCGCGCAGCCGTTCCGGGGAGGCGTAAAGCGGTGCCAACAGCGTTTCGGGCGTCAGTATGGGCCAGAGCCGGTCGAGTGCGGCGGTGAACTGGTCGTTGTCCGCAAGCTCGTCGAGCAGGTCTTCCCGCAGTTTCTCCCAGGCCGCGCGATCCTCCCGGGTCAGCCAGCCCCGGCCGATCCGCGCTATTGCCCGTTCGGTCAGCACCCACGTGACGATTTCACTGAACACCGCGCGGGCCTGGTTATGCGGCCGCCCGCTGGCGCGCGCTTCATCCCTGGCCCACTCGGCCGTCTCGCTGTCGATCCGCACTGTCACGTCCGCCAGTTCGATCGATATCGGCTGCTCCGGTAGGCGCTGCCGATCGGCGACCGCCGCCGCAAGCACGTCCAGGATCTTCAACGAGCCCTTGAGCTGTGCGGGAAGTGGGGCGTCCTCGGCGGTGACATGCAAACCGGGCACGAGGTCGCCGACCGTCATGAACACCACGCTGGACTCGCCCAGCGACGGCAAAACGCGATCGACGTGTTTCAGGAACGCGGAGTTGGGCCCTACCACGAGTACGCCATGGTGTTCGATCCGCTGCCGCTGGGTGTAGAGCAAGTACGCGACGCGGTGCAGTGCCACGACGGTCTTCCCGGTGCCCGGGCCACCCTCGATCACCAGCACCCCTGGGTCATCGAGCCGGATGATCTCGTCCTGTTGGGCCTGGATCGTCGCCACTATGTCGCGCATCCCCGCACCGCGCGGCGCATTGACCGCCGCAAGCAGGGCTAAATCTTCTGAGCCTCCCGGCTCCGCACCACCAGGGCGGCCGAACGTCTCGTCGGTGAAATCAACGACGCGCCGCCCGTGGGTGTGGAACTGGCGCCGCCGGAGCATGTTCTCCGGGCTGGCCGCGGTGGCGACGTAGAACGCGCGCGCCGCCGGCGCCCGCCAATCGAGTAACAGCGGTTCGTACTCCTCGTCGAACAGGCCGATGCGGCCGATGTAGGAACGTTCGCCCGACATGGCATCCAAACGCCCGAAACACAGCCCGTGGTCCGCCACGTCCAGCCGCTTCACCTCTTTGGCCAACGCACGCACCTCGGCATCCCGGTCCGCGAGTGTCTCGCTGTCGCCCCCCAAAGCCGCGCGGTACCTGCCTTTTACTCGCGCGCGCTCGGCGTCGAGCTGCGTGTAGAGCCCGGTCACGTAGCTCTGCTCGAATTGCAATTCGTCTTCGTACTCGCGAGTTGACACGTTCTCTCGAGTTAACACGTTGGTCTCACTTTCCGCGCGTCGGCGCCACCGCGTCCCGCCCGTTCTGATTTCGGCCGCATGCCCCCGGTGCGTTAGACGTCGAGGATGGAAGGACGTGGAAGGGAGCGGTTGCGCTCCGTCAACCCGGCAGAAAGTTGTGCCTACTGGTTTGACATCTTATCGAACTATTGTTCGAATTCAAAGATGCGCTGGGATGGTCAGAGTGTGACGGTTAACGGCAAGCCTGTCGACGACGGCGCGTTACCGGGGCTACAGCGGATCGGCTTCGTCCAAAGCGTGCGCTCGCCGCAGTTCGAGGGCATCACCTTCCACGAGGTGCTCTGCAAGTCCGCGCTGAATAAGGTGCCCAATGCGGCGGCGTTGCCATTTCAGTACACGGTCAACGGCTACCGCGGCTGCTCGCATGGCTGCCGCTATTGTTTCGCCCGCCCCACCCACGAATACCTGGACTTCAACTGCGGCAACGACTTCGACACCCAGGTGGTGGTGAAGACCAACGTCGCCGAAGTCCTGCACCGCGAACTGCGCCGGCCGTCGTGGCAGCGTGCGACCGTCGCGCTGGGTACCAACACCGATCCCTACCAGCGCGCAGAGGGACGCTACGAACTCATGCCGGGCATCATCGGTGCGCTGGCAGGATCGGGAACGCCGCTGTCAATACTGACCAAGGGCACGCTGCTGCGGCGCGACCTCCCGCTGATCGCGCAAGCGGCGGGGCAGGTGCCGGTGTCGGTCGCGGTGTCGTTAGCGGTGGGGGATCCGGACCTGCACAGGGACGTCGAACCCGGCACGCCGACACCGCAGGCCCGTCTGGGCCTTATCAGAGCAATCCGCGACGCCGGCCTGGATTGTCATGTGATGGTTGCGCCTGTGCTGCCACATCTCACCGATTCCGTCGAGCACCTCGATGGGCTGCTCGGTCAGATCGCGGCCGCCGGCGCCACCGGTGCCACGGTTTTCGGCCTGCATCTGCGTGGATCTACACGCGGCTGGTTCATGTCCTGGCTGGCCCGTTCGCATCCTGAACTTGTCGGCCGTTACCGCGAGTTGTACCGGCGCGGCGCATACCTGCCGCCGGGCTATCGCGCGATGCTCCGGGAACGGGCCGCGCCGTTGCTCGCAACGCACCGGCTCGCGGGTGACCACCGACAATTCCCACGGGCGGCCGAAGCGGTTGCAGCGCCGGCACCCATCCAGCAGAGACTATTTTGAGCTTTCATGCTTCATACCGGAGCCGGGCCACCGTTGGCATATCTGCCGGTGAACGTCGGGAACCTGCGCTGACGAATCCGGTAGCGTTTTCACTATGAGGAACCTGGCAAAAGTGACCAACGGGTTCGCGGCTGCAACGTTGACTGCGGGCTTGGTAGCCGGCGCAGCAGCTGTAGGGCCGGCGACCGCAACTGCGGACCCAGCAGGCCATCAGGTCACCTACACCATCACCACCACCGGCGATCTGACCGGCAACGTGCGCTACATGAACAGCGATCCGCCCAGCCAGGCGGCCTTCGACGCCAACTCCGCGCAGTACATGAACACCGCGCAGGCTACGTTCACCGGCGGGCAGCCGCTGGTTTACACCACCACACTGTCAAACCCGAACCAGTGGGCCATCGTCACCGCAAGTGGCGGGTGTCACTGGCCGAACTGCGGCTCGGGCGCTCCCGAACTGCACTGCGAGATCGCCGTCGACGGCCAGGTTGTGGTGAGCCAGAACGCCACCACCGGCGTGAGCTGCTCGACGCGGCCCTGGTAACCAGCGGCACCGAGGTGCGACGCCTCGGGCTAGCCGAGATCCGGGGCGGAGAAGGTGTCGCACTTGCCCGGGTCACCGGTCTGGTAACCGATGGTGAACCACTTCTGCCGTTCGGCCGAGGACCCGTGTGTCCACGACTCGGGATTGACGCGTCCGGTCGAAGCCTTCTGGATACGGTCATCGCCTACCGACGCCGCAGCTGAGAGTGCATCGCGGATGTCGTTGTCAGTCAACGGCTGCAGGTAGGGCACACCCGTGCTCTCCTGCTTGACAGTCGATGCGTAGTGCGCCCAAATGCCGGCATAGCAGTCCGCCTGCAACTCGGTTCGCACGCCGTTGCCCTGGGAGCCTTGGGCTCCCTGCTGGGCGCGGCCGAGAATCCCCTGCAAGTCCTGCACGTGGTGGCCGTATTCATGAGCGACCACGTACTCCTGCGCAAATGGTCCACCGCTGGAACCGAATTTATCCACCAGCTCTTGGAAGAAAGCCGTGTCGAAATACGCCGTCTGGTCCACCGGGCAGTAGAACGGCCCCACCGCGGTGGTAGCGGGTCCACATCCGGTGTTCACGGAACTGGTGAACAGCCTTAGATGCGGGCGGGTGTAACGCGGCATCAGCTGATGCCAGACCGCGTCCACGGAATTGCCAGTGGCTATGACCCGGCACTGGACATATTTGTTGGCGTCGGACCCGGTTTTGCACAGGTTCAAGTCGAAACCGGGTGCTACGTCGTCGCTGGTTGCCGCTGGCTGCTGGCTGACGACGCCGCCGGGATCGACGCCAAGGAGCAGCGCGATCACCACGATGATCAGTCCGCCGATGCCGCCCCCGATGGCCATCATCCCGCCCCCGCCGCCGGACGACGACGCGGTGCTGGTGTCGATCTGCATACCCTCGTTAAAGGTCATCGCACGCTCCCGAAATCTGGCCTATTGCCGGTGCGGAACCAGCTTTGCACACCTAACTTAGCCGGGGCCGTCGCTGGCCGCTGCCAGCAGTGGCACCACGACATCGCTGATTGGCGTCTCCAGGCCGTGGGAGCGTGCCTTGCGAACGATCACCCCGTTGCGGATGTCCCATTCCATCGGCCGGTGATTCTCCCGGTCGGCCGTCGTCGACCGGGCCGGTCACCCGACCGGGATCGGTGTGCACCGGACCGGGCACCACGATCGGATCTTCGCCGTCGGGACGCAGTTCGATGTTGTCGCGGGGGTGCGCCCGCACAGCGATACCGCATGCCCGGCCTGGTACAACAGCGCGGCGACCGTCGTTCCGACGGTGCCGGGACCCACTAGTGCGATGGTTGCGATGTCGGTTGCGATGGCACCGAAATTACCGCCCTCTAGACTGGTGAGTCATTCAGACATTAGGAGTGTATTTGTGCTGCGCAGCCACGCCGCTGGTTCGCTGAGAGGTAGCGACGCAGGGCAGCAGGTGACGTTGGCCGGCTGGGTGGCTCGCCGCCGCGACCACGGCGGCGTCATCTTCATCGATCTTCGCGATGCTTCTGGCATCGCACAGGTCGTGTTCCGCTCCGCGGACGTGCTGGCGCAGGCGCACCGACTGCGCGCTGAGTTCTGCGTCGCGGTCTCTGGTGTCGTCGAGATCCGTCCGGAAGGCAACGCCAACGCGGAGATCGCCACCGGCGAGGTTGAAGTCAATGCGGCCTCGCTCACCGTGCTCGGTGACAGTGCGCCGCTGCCTTTCCAGCTCGACGAGCCCGCGGGCGAGGAATTGCGGTTGAAGTACCGTTACCTGGACTTGCGCCGCGACGGCCCGGCTGCGGCAATTCGGTTGCGCTCCAAGGTGAACGCGGCCGCGCGTTCGGTGCTGGCGGGACACGACTTCGTCGAGATCGAGACGCCGACGATCACCCGCTCGACGCCGGAGGGCGCGCGCGACTTCCTGGTGCCGGCCCGGCTGCACCCTGGTTCGTTCTACGCCCTGCCGCAGAGCCCACAGCTGTTCAAGCAGTTGCTGATGGTGGCCGGGATGGAGCGCTATTACCAGATCGCCCGGTGCTACCGCGATGAGGATTTCCGCGCGGACCGACAGCCAGAATTCACCCAGCTCGACATGGAGATGAGCTTCGTCGACGCCGAGGACATCATCGCCGTCGCAGAGGAGATCCTGACCGCGTTGTGGGCGCTGATCGGCCACCGGATTGTGACGCCTATCCCGCGCATCACCTATGCGGAGGCCATGCGGCGGTTCGGCTCCGACAAACCCGACCTGCGGTTCGGGCTGGAACTCGTCGAGTGCACAGAGTTCTTCAAAGACACGACATTCCGCGTCTTCCAAGCGCCGTACGTAGGGGCGGTGGTGATGCCCGGCGGGGCCTCGCAGCCGCGCCGCACGCTGGACGGCTGGCAGGAGTGGGCCAAACAGCGCGGACACCGCGGCCTGGCATACGTGCTGGTCGCCGACGACGGGACGCTGGGTGGTCCGGTGGCCAAGAACCTTTCCGATGCCGAACGCGACGGGTTGGCCGCGCACGTCGGCGCCGAACCCGGGGACTGCATCTTCTTCTCAGCCGGCCCGGCCAAGCCGTCGCGGGCTCTGCTGGGTGCGGCGCGCGGCGAGATCGCCAACCGGCTTGACCTGATCGACCCCCACGCGTGGGCATTCGTCTGGGTTGTCGACCCGCCGCTCTTCGAACCCGCCGACGACGCCACCGCCGCCGGTGACGTGGCCGTCGGTTCCGGTGCGTGGACCGCGGTGCACCATGCCTTTACCGCGCCCAAGCAGCAGGAAGGGGACTTGGGGGAGGCTTTGGACAGCGATCCCGGCAACGTGCTGGCCGACGCGTACGACATCGTCTGCAACGGCAACGAAATCGGTGGCGGCTCGATTCGTATCCACGACCGCGCTATCCAGGAACGGGTGTTCGCGGTGATGGGCCTGGACAAAGCTGAGGCGGAAGAGAAGTTCGGATTCCTCTTGGAGGCCTTCACGTTCGGCGCACCGCCGCACGGCGGGATCGCCTTCGGCTGGGACCGGATCAACGCGCTGCTCGCTGGGATGGACTCCATCCGTGACGTGATCGCGTTCCCGAAGACCGGCGGCGGCGTCGACCCGCTCACCAATGCGCCGGCCCCGATCACCGCCCAGCAGCGTAAGGAGTCCGGAATAGACCACAAGCCTCAAAAGGTTGACCGGGCATGACCGAACAGACACCTGACGCCGCAACCGTCAAGGAATACAACCAGAACCTCATCGAGGAGTTCCGGGCCAATGACGGCAAAGTCACTGGCCAATTCTCAAATTTCAACCTGCTGCTGCTCACCACGACGGGCGCCAAGTCCGGCCAACAGCGGGTATCGCCACTGGCCTACTTCCGCATCGACGGCAAGCTGATCATCGCCGGATCCGCCGCGGGCGCCCCTGTCGATCCGGCGTGGGTGCACAATCTGCGGGCCAAGCCGCAGGCGCACGTCGAAGTCGGCACGGAATCGTTCGATGTCACCGCGCGTGAACTGCCGCCCGCGGAGCGCGGCGAGGTCTTCGGACAAATCACCGCCGCTGCGCCCGGTTTTGGCGAGTATCAGGCCAAGACCAGCCGGGTGATTCCGCTGTTCGAGTTGCACCGGGTCTAGCTGGTCGAGCAATGGCACGGGCGCTGAGGTAAGCAAGCGTCATGAGCACTGCGCTGCTGACCGTGGTGGCCGACAGCGGCTTCGCCGCGATGCAACGGCTACGTGCCAGGTGGTTCCCGCTACTTCAGACAACGGTCGCTTCCGGCCTGGCCTGGTACATCGCCAACGATGTGCTCCGTCATCCCCAGCCGTTCTTCGCACCGATCGCCGCTGCGGTGTGCTTATCGATCAGCAACGTGTTACGCGCGCAGCGCGCCGTCCAGATGATGATCGGCGTCTCCCTGGGAATCGGGATCGGGACCGTCATGGTCAGGCTGCTCGGCAGTGGGCCCATCGCGATAGCTGTTACGGTGCTGATCTCGCTGAGTGTCGCGGTGCTGATCGGGCAGAGCTACATCGGCCAAGGAATGATGTTCGCCAACCAGACCGTCGTTTCCTCGATCCTGGTGCTGGTGTTATATGGCAGCGGCGTCGGTTACGAACGGATCGACGACGCCCTGATCGGTGGTTGCCTGGCCATCGTGTTCGCGGTCTTGCTGTTCCCCGCCGACCCGCTAAAAGTTCTGCGCAGGGCGCGCATCGGGGTGCTGGGCGTGCTGCATGGTGTGCTGGCCCGCACGGCGGATTTCGCCGCCGGACGCAAGCAGGCCGCACCCGACTGGCCGCTGTCGGCCGTGGATCGGGTCCACGAACAGGTGGGCGGGCTGATCCAAGCCCGCGCCACGGCCCGTCAGGTCGTACGGATTTCACCGCGGCGATGGGGGCTGCGCGAGTCCGTCCTGGGCGCCGAACACCAGGCCCTGCATGTGGCCCTGCTTGCCAGCTCCGTGGTTCAGTTGGCCCGCGCTGTCGGCGCCGCCACCCACGGATGCAACTGGCTTCCCCAACCCGTGCACGCAGTGCTCGCCGAGCTGGTCGCGGCTACCGACCTCGCCGAGGTAGATCCCGCCGCGGCGACCCAACACGCCGCCGCGGCGCGCAGCCTTGTCAAGGATCTGCACTCGGTTGCCCGGGACAGCAAAGAGGTGGTGCTCGCCGACGCCGTCCAGGCCTGCATCGACGACTTACAGCGGGTGATCGACCTGCGGCCGCGATGACGGACGGTCCGAATCGCCGAGGAATTCCTGAACCAGCTTCTTGGGCGCTTGCGTCAGCCAGGCCTCGATGACCAGCTCTTCAAGGTCGCCGACGGCGATCTCGGCCAGTTTGACCAGCACCGCGGGATAGCCGTCGAAATGCGGTGTGGTGAAATACACCTCCGGCTCCTCGGCGATCAACGCGAATTTGACGCCCTCATCGGCCACTCGGACACCGAGAACGTCGCCGTCGGGTGGCTCCGAGCCGTTCGCAGCCAGCGCTGCACGGTCCGACGGGCGCAGCGGCCGCTCCCACGCCAGCAATTTCCTGCCCACCCGCCAGTCGTGCGGTGACTGCTCCGCGGTCAATGGCAGCCCACCGACGATGCCGGCGACGTCGTTCCACGTAGCCACACTTCGATTGTGCTCCGGCTATCGTGCGCGTGGTGCGATATTCACCCATGATGGGGTCGCCCTTAGACGCAAGGAGGAAGCTCTTGTCAGGAGGTAGCACGATGGCCCGTCGCCATCGCGTCACGCACCGCACCGAGTACCGCTACTCCGACATTGTGACCAGCTCCTACGGCCGCGGTTTTCTTACTCCGCGGGACATGCTGCGGCAGCGTTGTGTCGCCCATCGGCTGGATATCAATCCGGCCCCCGGCGATAGCTCCACCAGCCGCGATGGGTACGGCAACATCAGCTCCTACTTCCACATCACTGAGCCGCATCGCACCCTGACCATCACCAGCGACTCGATCGTCGACGTGTATCCGCCGCCCCCCGGGCAGTACACCAGCGGGCCGGCAACACAACCGTGGGAGGCTGCCCGGCCGTCCGGTTTGCGGGGAGCGCTGGCGACCGACTTCACCCTGGACTTGAATCCGCCGGAGATCACCGACGAGGTGCGGGAGTACGCGGCACCCAGCTTCGTGCCCGGGCGCCCGTTGATCGAGGTGCTGGGCGACCTCACGACCCGGATCTACACCGACTTCACCTACCGGTCGGGGTCGACGACGATTTCCACCGGGGTAAAAGAGGTTCTGGAGGCCCGGGAAGGGGTATGTCAAGACTTTGCGAGGCTGGCGATCGCCTGCCTTCGCGCCAACGGTCTGGCGGCCAGCTACGTGTCCGGCTATCTGGCCACCGACCCGCCACCGGGAAAGGATCGGATGATCGGCATCGACGCTACCCACGCCTGGGCCGCGGTATGGATACCGCAGCAGCCAGGCCAGCTCGAATGGCTGGGGCTTGATCCCACCAATGACCAGATGGTCGACGAGCGGTACATCATCGTAGGGCGCGGGCGCGACTACGCGGACGTGCCGCCGGTGCGTGGCATCATCTACACCAATTCGGAGAAAAGCGTGATCAAGGTCGCTGTGGACGTCGTGCCGTTCGAAGGCGATGTGTTGCATGCGTGACTTCCACTGTCCCAAATGCGGCCAGCGCCTGACATTTGAGAACTCGGAGTGCCTGTCGTGCGGCAGCGCGCTCGGGTTTTCGCTTGACCAGATGGCCCTGCTGGTGATCGCCACAGGCAAGGAAGGTGACCACGCCGGCGCCGTGGACGCCCACCACTACCAACTGTGCGCCAATCTGCACGTCGCCGAATGCAATTGGTTGGTAGAAGTTGGTCGGCCCGGCGGACTGTGCACGTCGTGCGCGCTGACTACCGAACGGCCTAACGATGCCGACACTGTTGGCCTGGCGGAATTCGCCCGGGCCGAAGCGGCCAAGCGGCGGCTCGTCGCCGAGCTGCACGAGCTCAAGCTGCCGATCGTCGGCCGCGACCAGGATCCTGACTACGGATTGGCATACCGCCTGCTGTCCAGTGCGCACGAGAATGTGATCACCGGGCACGACGACGGCGTCATCACACTGGATCTGGCCGAGGGCGACGACGTCCACCGCGAGCAGCTGCGGGTCGAGATGGACGAGCCGTACCGGACCCTGCTCGGGCACTTCCGCCACGAAGTGGGGCACTACTACTTCTACCGCCTGATCACCCCGTCAAGCGACTACCTGGCGCAGTTCAACGAGCTGTTCGGTGATCCCGACGCCGACTACTCCGAGGCGCTGGACCGGCACTACAGCCAGGGCGCGCCCGAGGGTTGGCCGGAACGCTTCGTGTCGTCGTATGCGACCATGCACCCCGCTGAGGACTGGGCTGAGACCTTCGCCCATTACCTGCACATCCGCGACACCCTGGACACCGCGGCCTGGTCCGGTTTCGCACCGGCGTCGGCGACCTTCGACCGGCCGGCGTTGGGCCCCAGCGCTTTTCCCAACATCATTGAGTTGTGGCTGCCGCTGTCGTGGTCGCTGAACATGGTGAACCGTTCGATGGGCCACGACGACCTGTATCCCTTCGTGCTGCCGGCCGCGGTCTTGGAGAAGATGCAGTTCATCCATACCGTTATCGACCAGGTGACCTCGGATACGCGTGGGCCCGCGGCGGTCAGCGCTTAGGTCAGGGCACCACCCGACGTTCGTCGGGACCCCACAGCGGCTGCATGTCGCCGGGCACCGCCAACTGCGTATCGGTGATGAATTCGGCCAGGTCGCGCAGCGCGTCATGGATGACCGTGAGCAGCTCGTCGAGTTCCTCGCGGCGCCCGTCGGCGCTGAACGCTTCCAGCTGGGCGGGGACTGAGCGGCGCAGCCGGGTGCTGATCTCGTCCACTATCCGCTCCGGACGCGACGATCCCGACGAGTTGGGCAGGTTTTTCAGGTGGGTGCGCAGCCGCTCCAGCTGATACAGCAACGAACGGGGGTTTTGCGCGTCGTACAGCATCAGCTCGGTCACGGCGGCAACACTGACCTTGCCCACAGTGCGGCGCCGGTAGATTACCGACGACTCACACGCCACCAATGTCGACTCGATGATGGCTTGCTCAGCAGCGAAACTGCGGACGGTGGTCAGCGTGGCCCGCAGTAACGCGGTCAGCCAGAGGCCGCGTTCGATACGTTTGCCGATGTCCTTCATCGTCCAGCCGACGTCCTGCACCATCGACTCGGCGGCTACCCCCGATAGCGTGAGCATCCCGGCCAACGTCTGTGAATGAGCTGACGCGAGCAACGTGTCAGCCAACGCCAAAGACTCCGGCGGGTCAGGGCTTTGGGCAACCGCGCGTTCCACGCCGGCCAGCACCATCCACGTGTCGTTGGACAACTGGTCGCGCACCGCCCTGGCGGCCAGTCCCAGCCCCTCCACCGACCGAACAAGGGATCCCGGCTGGTTCGGGTCCACAGTCAGCGACCAGAGCGTCGACGGCGCGACGGCGATCATCTCGGCGTGGTCGTCATCGGCTCCGGTGTCGCTCCCGGTGATCCGGCACAGCGCGGCCATCAGAACCGGCACGCACTCGCTTTCTTCGGTGTCCTGTTGATGCCTGTAGACATGGAAGCGGTCGCGAGCCACGCTCAGCAACCGGGCCATGTCCTCCGCGCGCTCTCCGTAGCGTCCCATCCAGAACAGGTCGGACAGCACACGAGGTGAGCTGACTCCCCAGGTGCCCGCGCCGGTCTTCGACGGCTGTGCGATCGGCTGTCGCGCCAGCGGACCCACGGAGGGCTCCACCGGGGACAAGGCCACCGTCTCGGCTCGCACCCGCTCTGTTGGACGGACCCAGATATCCTTTGCTGCAACAGTGTTCAGTGTGTATGCGGCGGCCCCGGGTGCCAGTACATAGCCGACGCCGCCGATCATCGGCGCATAGCCGCTGCGTTGGGCAACCGTGAACAATCGCATGCCGACGCCGGCCGACGACAGCACGCCGGTGTGGTCGGTGGGCGCCGAAGAGAACTGGGGCAGCTCCTGGCCGGCCCACTGCCACGGAATGTTCTCGATATGGGAGGCCAGCTCAGCCAGCTGCGTAGATGAAAGTGTCGGTCCGACAAGGGTTTCCCCGCCGACAGTGGACTTGATCAACAGCGACGGGAGGTTCGCCAGCAGGTGCGAACGTTCGCTGGCGATGCCCCCCCAGTAGACCGGCGCGGTGTCCAGTAGTGGGGCTTCGCCGAGCAAGCGGTCGGCCAGCTCGGGCAGGAAGCGCAGCAGCCCAGGGCTTTCCAGGATGCCGCTGCCCAGCGTGTTGACGACCGTGACGGTTCCGCGACGCTGCGCCTCGACCAAGCCGACCACACCGAGTCTGGAGTCGGCGCGCAGATCCAGCGGGTCTACGTACTCGGCGTCGACGCGGCGAAGAACGACGTCAACACGCTTCAACGTGCCCAGCGAGCGCATCCACAGTTTGCCGTCGCGAACCACCAAATCCGCGCTTTCCACCAGCGGGAAACCGAGCAGTGTAGCCAGATACGCCTGATCGAAGGCGGTCTCTGAGAAGATGCCCGGGGTAAGCACAACCACCACCGGGTCTTGGGCGATGTCGGGTGCCGCGTCGATTAGTGCCAGCCGAAGCGCTTGGGCGAACGGGGTCGTCGGTCGCGGCGCAATCCTCTCGTAGAGGTCGGGAATAGAGTGCGCGATGACGCGCCGGTCGGCCAGCGCATAGCCGGCGCCCGAGGGCGCCTGCGTCCAGTCAGCGTTGACCTCAAAGCTGCCGCCCGGCAGCCGGCTGAGGTCGCAGGCATGCATGAAAAGCTGGTGGTGCCCGGGCACTTCGATTCCGCTGGCGGCACGAACGTAACCGGGATGGGCGAACACCAGTTCCGGTGGCAGGATTCCTTCGGTGAGCAGGCTGCGTGGCCCGTACAGATCCGCGAGCACGGCATCGAGCACGCGCGACCGCTGCACCAGTCCGGCCTCGAGCACGTCCCAATCGGCCGCTGACACCACGATCGGCAGGGTGTCCAGGCTCCACGGCCTCGGTTCCAGACCCTGGAGCTTGGACGCGCCGACGGGCCCCTCGCGGTTGGGGTCGACTTCGGTATAGGTGATGCCGTCGCTGTCGATCAAACTGTGCACCACCGAGCGCAGCCGGTTCATTCCGGCCCTGCCACGCTCCGCGACCGCGTCGGCAAGCTCGGTCCAGGCCGGCCGCACGTTCCCGTTTTGGTCGACGAATTCGTCGAAGCCGATTCTCGGGCCTGCTGAGCCGGCGGGGCGCAGGTCGAACAGTGCTTCCTGGGAGCGCGCGGCCCGGTACCCGGCCAGGAGGTGGTCGGCGTCGTAGGGGTCCGCAGGAGCCTCGTAGGATCCAGCTGATCCATCCGCGCTAAGTGCCATGTATGCAGACGCCATTACTGCTGCACGGTACGCACGCGTCGCAAGTCAAGGATGCCCGGCGCGCCGATGTCGGTGAGGATCCGGGCTTGTTTCTCCCGGATGTCGGAAAGGTCGAGCTTGCCCGGGGTGAAGCCGGTTGCCTCGAAGCGGCGGGCGCGGCGCGCCTCGGCCTCGACGGCGTTGACGGGTGGCTCGTCGTAAGCGCGTCCGCCGGGATGGACGACGTGGTACGTGCAGCCGCCGCGCGACGTTCCGGTGGACAGGTCGATGAGCTCGAACTGCAACGGAACATCAATGGTGATGGTCGGGTGCAGCGCGCTGGGCGGCTGCCAGGCCCGGAACCGCACGCCACCCACGTGGATGTCGGGGCTGTCGGTGGCGAGCAACGGCACCGGGTAGCCGTTGCAGGTCACCACGTAGCGGTGCCGGTCGCCGCCGATGATGCGGACCTGGATGCGCTCGACCGACGAATCGACGTAGCGGGCGGTGCCGGTGGCGGTGGATTCCTCGCCCAGGGTGTTCCACGGCTCGATCGCTCCGCGCAGCTCGATCTCCACTCCGTCGAAGACGGCGGTGCCGATCCGTGGGAAGCGGAATTCGGTGAACGGGTCCAGCCAGCTGGTCTCGAAGGCGATACCGTGTGCGCGCAGGTCGGCGGCGACGTCGGCGATGTCATGGATCAAGAAGTGCGGCAACAGGTACCGCCCGTGCAGATTCTCGCCGTGCCGGATCAACGGAGCGCGCAGCGGTTCGTCCCAGAACCACGCCACCAGGGAGCGAACCAGCAGCGACTGCACCATCGCCATGCGCAGATGCGGCGGCATCTCAAAGCCGCGTAACTCCAGCAGGCCGAGCCTGCCGCGGGGGCTGTCGGGGCTGTAGAGCTTGTCGATGCAGAACTCGGCGCGATGGGTGTTGCCGGTGATGTCGGTGAGCAGGTGCCGCAGTGCGCGGTCGGCCAGCCACGGTTCGGCACGGTGTTCTCCGGGGCCGGCCCCCGAGCTCAGCCGGGAGATCTCGGCAAACGCGATCTCGAGTTCGTAGAGCGCCTCGGGGCGGCCCTCGTCGACCCGCGGCGCCTGGGACGTGGTGCCGATGAATCGCCCGGAGAAAAGGTAGGACAACGAGGGGTGGCGCTGCCAGTAGGTCAGCAGCGAGACCAACAGGTCCGGGCGTCGCAGCAGCGGTGAGTCCGCTGGCGTGATGCCGCCGAGCGTGATGTGGTTGCCGCCGCCGGTGCCGCCGTGGGTGCCGTCGATGTCGAACGACTCGGTAGACAGCCGGGCCAGGCGGGCCTGTCCGTAAAGGGTTTCCAGCAGCTGGGTTTGTTCGGCGAAACTCGAGGTGGGTGCGACGTTGACTTCGATCACGCCGGGGTCCGGTGTGATCGTCGTGGACTGCAGCCGTGGGTCTGGTGGGGGACCGTAACCTTCGACCACAACCTGGCAGTGCGCCTTTGCTGCCGCGGTTTCGACCCGGGCGATGAGGTCGACGAAGTGCTCGAGGGCCTCGGTGGGCGGCATGAAGATGTACAGCAGCGCCCCCCCACCCTCATCGCGAACCTCGGCGACCATTGCGCTCGTCGGCGCCGTCTCGGCATCCTCCAGCGCTGCGTCCACCTCGTCGGACTCCTCCGGCAAGGCGTCCTCGACCGTGCTGGGATCGACGTCGAACGATGCCCGCGGCGGCAGCCAGCTGATCGAATCCAGCGGCAGCCGCAGACCCGCGGGTGAATCCCCTTCGACCAACACGATGCGACCGCGACGCAGCTGCCAGTTCGCGCTTGCCCAGCCAAGGTCGTCGTCTCGGCGGTGCAGCGGCAGCACGAATGCCGCTGGGGACGTGGTGGATTCGTCGAGGCGCGCCAGCAGTGCGGCGCGGCGCGCGGTGGTGTCCCTGCCGGTTTCGGGGGCCAGGTCGTCGCTGGGTTCCACCGGGTCGCCTTTGGGTGTTCGCACGGTGGCGGCCAGCCGGGAGAGCGGATCCTCGTAGGCCGGCCGCACCTGCGAGAGCGGCAGTCCCAGACCCTCGGCGACCTCGGCGAGCACCCGGTAGGCCGCCTCGTCATCGACGGGGGTGGCCGGCTGGCTGTCGTCACTTCTCCAGGGGTCGGCCAGCAGCCCGGCGTCGGTCCACAGCGGTCGGCCGTCGGTGCGCCAGTACAGCGCAATCTGCCAGCGCGGCAAGGGCTCTCCTGGGTACCACCTGCCCTGGCTGCGCTGGATCAGCCCCTGCGGGGCCCAGACCGCCTTCAGCCGGGCGGCCAGATCGGATGCCCGCTGACGCTTGTGGGGGCCGTCTGCGGCTGTCGTCCACTCCTCGTCGACCTGGTTGTCCACCGACACAAACGTGGGCTCGCCGCCGACGGTCAGCCGGACGTCGCCGGCGGCCAGCCTTTCATCGACGCGCTGGCCTAACTCGCAGATCGTCTGCCACGCCTGATCGGTGTACGGCAGCGTGACGCGCGGGTCTTCGTGGACACGGGTGACGGTGTTGGAGAACTCCAGCTCCGTATTGCAGACCCCGGTGCCGCCGCTGATGGGCGCTGCGGTCGCCGGATGCGGTGTGGTCGCCAGCGGGATGTGGCCCTCGCTGGCGAACAGCCCCGATGTCGGGTCCAGCCCGATCCAGCCCGCTCCGGGGATGTACACCTCAGTCCACGCGTGCAGGTCGGTGAAGTCGGCGGCGGGCCCTGACGGCCCGTCCAGCGCCTCGACGTCGGATGCGAGCTGTACCAGATAGCCGGAGACGAACCGGGCGGCCAGCCCGAACTGGCGCAGCACCGACACCAGCAGCCACGCTGAGTCCCGGCATGAGCCGATGCCGGTGCGCAGCGTGAAATCCGGTGTCTGGACGCCGGGCTCCATCCGCAGGCTGTAGCCGACGTCGGCGTTGACCGCGTGGTTGATTGCGACCAGGAAGTCAATGGTGCGGGTGCCATCCGGGACCGAGAAGTTATGCACCCATGCCTGCACGAGATCCCCGGGGCCCGAACCTTCGCCGTCTTCGTCGACGGGCCGCAAGTACGGCCTCAGGTCATCGGCGAGCTCCTTGGGGTAGGTCAACCCCGACGGGCCGGGCCACGTCTCGGCCCAGTCCTCGATGAAGAAGTCGAACGGGTTGATCACCTTGAGGTCGGCGATGAGCCCGACGGTGATGGTCAACTGGCGCATTGGATTCGGAAACACCAGCCGGGCCAGGAAGTTGCCCAGCGCGTCCTGTTGCCAGTTGATGAAGTGCTCGGCCGGCTCGACATGCAGCGAGTAGGCGTCGATGGGCGTTCGGGTATGAGGCGCCGGCCGCAGCCGCACGATGTGCGGATACACCTGCACCAGCCGGTCAAAGGTGTAGCTGGTGCGATGCTCCAGCGCAACTTTGATGCTCATAACCGCTGATCTCATCACAAGGGCCAGCAGGCCGCAGCGCACCGCCGGTGCGTCCCGTCGTGCAAAACCCGCCAGACCTGTGGCCTTGCGGGGCTGGATTGGCTATGCGGGCTGCGGCCCGGGGGGCGGTCCTGGCTGGTAACCGGGTTGCTCCACCGGAACGACCTGGCCGCCGGAGAGCTTGCGGTATGTGTAGACCTGGATGAGCAGGGCGACTGGGAAAGCGGCGATGAGGCCTACCCCGCAGAGCAATGCTCCAATCAGCAGTAGCGCGTACTGCGCGAGCCAGGACAGCAACGCGCCGCCGATGTTGGACCTGGCGGTCGCGATGCTCGCCTTGATGGAATCGACCGGCGAGAGGGACCGGTCGACGACGAACGGGATGGTGAACCAGGTCAGGAAGAGGAAGATCAGGCCGGGGATGATGCAGGCGATGAATCCGATCGAGGTGCCGATCGCGACCAACAGGGTGGCGAGTAACACCGCCCCCACATTTCGAGGTTTGAAGAACGACCCGATGCTCACCGGCTTTCCGTCGGCGATGTCCAGAGCGCCTGCCAACAACCCGGCGTACAGGTAAGCGCCGACGATGAAGCTCAACAGCGAAGAGATCACCAGCACGGCGATCGAGGCTGCGCCGAACGTTACGGCCACGGTATCGACGTTATTGCCATAGATGTCGGTGGAACTGGTGGTCGAACTCTGGCCGAGGAGGTCGGGCACCACGTTGGCGACGGCTTGGAGAACGCCCTGCACCACGAGGTAGACCAAGGCGGCAACGATCAGTGCTACGGCGTTCTGGGTGAACTTTTTCCATGCCCAGCTGATTGCCTCGCCGACACTGAACTGTGCCGTGGTCGGGCCGCCGGGCGCGGCGCCGTAGCCTGGCTGCGGAGGGTAGCCGGGACCTTGTGCGCCGTAACCGGGGGGCGGCGGACCGTAACCGGGCGGCGGAGGCGCTCCGTAACCCGGTGGCGGAGGTGCCCCGTAACCGGGTGGCGGGGGTGCTCCGTAACCCGGTGGCGGAGGTGCCCCGTAACCCGGCGGCGGCCCGTAGCCGGGCGGTGGCCCGTAACCGGGCGGTGGCCCGTAGCCGGGCGGTGGCCCGTAGCCGGGCGGCGGCCCGTAACCGGGCGGCGGGGGCGGCGATGCTCCGTAACCGGGCGGCGGTGGCGGGGGACCCGGAGGGTTCTGGTTTCCCCCGTGGGGGTCGGCCGGGTTGCCTGGATACTCGGGGGGCTGGCTCATTGCCGTCCTCGCTGTTGGATTGGCTTCGGGGCCGCGCACGGAACTTAGCAAACCGGAACTTAGCAAAAATGGGGCCAAGGAGCGAGGATTGAGCGCGGCTCGCGTCGGAGTCGCCTCTGGCGGGCGCCCATGCCCCCTCGCCCCGCGGTGGGCCTAAGACGGGCTCCACCATGGACCTGGTATGCCTAAAGCCGTGTCCGACGGTCTGTTTGACCCGCCCGGTGCGCCGCAGAACACCAACGATGACCTCGGCGTGTCGGCCGGCGCGCCGCTGGCGGTGCGGATGCGTCCGGCTTCCCTGGACGAAGTCGTCGGCCAGGGCCACTTGTTGGCGTACGGATCGCCGCTGCGCCGCCTGGTCGAGGGCTCGGGCGTGGCGTCGGCCATCCTCTATGGACCTCCCGGGAGCGGTAAGACAACGCTGGCGGCCCTGATCTCGCAGGCGACCGGGCGCCGGTTCCAGGCGCTGTCGGCGTTGTCGGCCGGCGTTAAAGATGTTCGGGCCGTAATAGACGACGCGCGAAGGGCACTCGTGCGCGGCGAGCAGACGGTGCTGTTCATCGATGAGGTGCACCGGTTCTCCAAGACCCAGCAGGATGCCCTGTTGTCCGCGGTGGAGAACCGGGTGGTGCTGCTGGTGGCCGCGACCACCGAAAATCCCTCGTTTTCGGTAGTGGCGCCGCTGCTGTCGCGATCACTGATCCTGCAGTTGCGGCCGCTGACGTCCGACGACATTCGCACGTTGGTGCAGCGCGCGATCGATGATCCCCGCGGCCTGGGCGGGCACATCGCAGCGCAACCCGAGGCCATCGATCTACTGGTGCAATTGTCGGCCGGCGACGCCCGCCGCGCCCTGACCGCGCTCGAGGTTGCTGCTGAAGCCGTGCAGCCAGGTGAAGAGTTGACGGTAACTGCCATCGAGCAGTCCCTGGACCGGGCCGCGGTGCGTTACGACCGCGACGGCGACCAGCACTACGACGTCACCAGTGCCTTCATCAAGTCGGTGCGTGGTTCCGACGTGGATGCCGCACTGCACTATCTGGCCCGCATGCTTGTCGCCGGGGAGGATCCCCGGTTCATCGCGCGCCGGCTGACGATCCTGGCCAGCGAAGACATCGGTATGGCCGACCCGACCGCGCTGCAGGTTGCAGTGGCCGCCGCGCAGACGGTGGCGTTGATCGGCATGCCAGAGGCTCAGCTCACGTTGGCGCATGCCACCATCCACCTGGCCACCGCGCCGAAGTCGAACGCGGTCACCGGCGCGCTGGGTGCGGCGATGGCCGACGTCAAGGCGGGCAAGGCGGGTCTGGTGCCGGCCCACCTGCGCGACGGGCACTACTCAGGCGCGGCGGCGCTGGGCAACGCACAGGGCTACAAGTACGCCCATGACGACCCGGACGGCGTTGTCGCCCAACAGTATCCGCCGGATGAGCTGGTGGGTGTGGATTACTACCGGCCCACCGACCACGGCGCGGAGCGTCAGATTGCGCAACGGTTGGATCGCTTGCGGGCGATCATCCGCAACCAACGCCGGTGACGGGCGTCAGAGAAGTCAGCACGGGTTCGGGCCGCAGGCAGGCGGAGGCCCCTGGACAGCAACCTGGGTGCCGTCGGCCCCAGTCGCGTAGTGGTAGGTGTGGCAGGTGGCCGTGTTCCACAGAGCTCCCCTCGGAATGGGCTGGCCCGGGCACCAGAACTCTTGCGGCGCAAGACCGGGACCGGCCTGGGCGGGAAATGCGGCCAGTGCCGAACCGGCCAGAATTGAACAGCCGGATACCAACAGCGCCGTTGCCAGACCCACGATTCTCCGTCTCATGGAAAGTTTCATCGTCGCCCCTTTCGAAGTGCAGGGTCGTCTCTAGGGTTGATTGAGATGTGAGATTACCCCTCGATTGCGCGATTTCCGGACCTCACAACAGGAAGTATTTCCGACGTGGACGATTCGACGGGAACGGTAGGCGGCCCCCGCAAGATCTACGAACGACTGCGTGCTGCACACCTGGGCGCGGTGGGCGCCGCCATGGAGGACCACATCGGCCGTTTGGACTGGCCGCGACATCAGATCGAACGCCACCAAACCCAAAGGCTGCGAAGCCTATTCGCCTATGCCCGCGAACGGTCCCCGTTTCATGCCCAGCGACTAGCGGGCATCAATCCGTCCCAGGCCACCGTGGCCGATTTGGCATTGCTGCCGATGATGACCAAACAGGACGCCCAAGAACGATGGGATACCATCGTGACATCGCCTGACCTCGACCGCAGGCGAGCCGAACAGGTTCTGGCCCAGCAACAGTGGTTCTCCTACACGGCGGCTGATCAGCAGATCTTCAGCTCTGGTGGATCCAGCGGCGTGCGGGGCATTTACGCCTGGGATTGGCAATTCTTCATCACCGCCGCATGTTTGGCCTGGCGGATGCAGGCCAGGGAGGAACGGCGCAGGCCGCCACCGGGTCCGGCCCGGCTTGCCGTGCTGGAAGCCGGAGTTCCACCGCACGCGAGTACCCCGCTATTCGACGTCCCCACCACCGCATCCATGCAAACCATCGTGATCGAAGCCGGAGCTCCATTCGACGAAGTCCTGGACTTCGTCGCCGCGGCCCAACCCACCCACCTGGTCGGATACCCCAGCGTGATCGCCCGACTAGCCCGCGCCGCCCTCGCCGGAACCCTGACGATCCGCCCAGTGCGGGTTAGTACCAACTCCGAACCATTGCTCGAAGACGACCGGCAGGTGATCCGCCAAGCATGGGACTGCTCGTTGCACAACTTGTGGGGCTCCACCGAGATCGGCGTCCAGGCAGTGAGCTGCTCACACGGTCCGGGACTGCACGTGTGTGAGGACGAGGTCATCCTCGAACGCGTCGACGACAGCGGTACACCCGTCGGCCCTCATGAACACGCGACCCGAACACTGGTCACCGGGCTGGCCAACCGCACCTTCCCCTTCATTCGCTACGACCTCGGCGATCACGTCACCTACCTACCCGGGGAATGCGCCTGCCGAAGCGCATACGCGCGCGTCGCCGACATCGAGGGACGCCGCGATGACGACTTCCGGTACGGGACAACAGTGGTCCCGCCCCTGGCCTTTCGTCACGTCCTGGGCACCGATCCCAGCATTTCCGAATATCAAGTGACCCAGACAGCCCACGGAGCCGACATCCTCGTCGTCGGCCGCCCCGACACGACCAGCCTCACGTCCGCGCTGAACGACGCCCTAACCCACTATGGCCTGGCCGATCCACACGTGCGCATCCACGCCGTCGAGCAGCTGCCGCGCCATCAGGCAAGCGGAAAACTCCGGCGTTTCATTCCGTTGCGCTAGAAGCGGTTCACCCGGACCAGATGAGTCCTAGATGAGTCCTAGACCAGCTCGGGCACCCTCAAGTGTGCGATAGCCAGCTCGAATTCGGCCACATCGACCACCTCGGCGCCCAGATCGCGGACCCGTCTGCTGCGCAGCTCGGTCGCCCGGTCCCGGTTTCGGGCCATCGCGTCCATGCTGTCGAACGTCGAGCACGACACCGCCCGCCGGCACGCGGCGTGGTCGACCATCAGGCTGGCACTGCAGAACCCGTCGAGATTCTCCATCTCCGGAAGCACTGACATCCGGTAGAAGTCCAGTGATTTTTCAAGCTGATCCGGCACCACCTTGAGCCAGGTGGCCCGCACGCACGCCCCTTCGCGGGAATGGTGCCGGCGGTGCAGTAAAGCGATACTCCATTCTTCAACGCTTGCGCTGCCGTCGAACATCAATGCGACTTGGTCACGAATAACCGCCACTTTTTCGGCACTGGCGCGCATCGCTTTCACCGTCTCCCACGAACTGGTGGCGATGCACCGGCCGGATTGCCGGTCGACCAACAGCGACAGCCCGAGGCACCCCTTGATTTCCCCCAGGGCGGGCAAGACGACATCGCGAGCATGCGCAATTCCGATGTCGACCGACAAGGGTTGCCCCTCGATGGTGAAAGAGCGTGCGTACACGATCGACCCCTCCTCAATGTCGGCGCAGCGCCCCGCTCGCGCCACCGGTCAATCTCCAACCTTCCTCCGACCGGCACGGCGAGGCAATGGGGGGACGGTGGTCAATGCTGGGTGGACCGCACCGCCGCCGCGAGCGTCCGCAAAATGTCAGTCGCACCGGCGTGTCGGTGTGCGGACACGCGCGCTCGCGCCGGGAGGTGCTTCTCCGCCACTCAGGTTTGGCGGACCACCCAGCTCGCCCCGTACGCTTGTCCGGATGCATACCGATGTGCTGGATGTGGATACTTCTAGTCGCCGCATCGTCGATCTCACCGATGCGGTGCGCAGGTTCTGCTGGACTTACGGCGACGGCTTGTGCAACGTGTTCGTTCCGCACGCGACGGCCGGGGTAGCGATCATCGAGACCGGTGCCGGCTCCGATGACGACCTGGTCGACACGCTGGAACGGCTCTTGCCGCGCGACGACCGCTACCGGCACGCGCACGGCTCCGATGGCCACGGCGCTGACCATGTACTGCCGGCGATCGTCTCGCCATCGGTGACAGTGCCGGTCTCAGGTGGCGAGCCGCACCTGGGCACCTGGCAGAGCATCGTGCTGGTCGACCTCAACCGGGACAATCCGCGGCGGTCGGTGCGGCTGAGCTTTCTGGAGGGTTAGCCGCCGGGCAGTAGACGGCACCAGGCCAGTACTGTGTGCGGTCGAAATGCTTCCTCAGACAGCCTCCTTATCGTCCGGCGAATAGGCTGGGACCGACTTCAAGAGCGAACCCGGGAACAACACAGGCAAGTAGGAAGAAGCGCAAAGAGTGCAGACACACGAGATCAGGAAGCGGTTTCTTGATCATTTCGTGAAGGCGGGCCACACCGAGGTGCCGAGCGCATCGGTGATCCTCGACGACCCCAACCTGCTGTTCGTCAACGCCGGCATGGTTCAGTTCGTGCCGTTCTTCCTGGGGCAACGCACACCGCAGTACTCGACGGCCACCAGCATCCAGAAGTGCATCCGCACTCCCGATATTGACGAGGTGGGCATCACCACCCGGCACAACACCTTTTTCCAGATGGCCGGCAACTTCTCGTTCGGCGATTACTTCAAGCGCGGCGCTATCGAGCTGGCCTGGGCGCTGCTGACCGACAGCGTCGCCGACGGCGGATACGGGCTGGACCCGGAAAAATTGTGGGCCACCGTGTATCTCGACGACGACGAGGCCGCGGAGCTGTGGCAGGAGATCGCGGGCTTACCGGTCGAGCGGATCCAGCGCCGCGGCATGGCTGACAACTACTGGTCGATGGGTATCCCCGGGCCGTGCGGGCCGTCGTCGGAGATCTACTACGACCGCGGACCCGAGTTCGGGGTCGAAGGCGGCCCCGAAGCCAACGAGGACCGCTACATCGAGATCTGGAACCTCGTCTTCATGCAGAACGAGCGCGGCGAGGGAACGACCAAGGAAGACTTCGAAATACTCGGGCCGCTGCCCAGCAAGAATATCGACACGGGCATGGGAGTCGAGCGGGTCGCGTTCATCCTGCAAGGCGTACACAACGTCTACGAGACCGACCTGCTGCGACCGGTCATAGAAAAAGTGGCCACTGTGGCCGCTCGCCCCTACGATGTCGGCAACCACGATGACGATGTGAGATACCGTATAATCGCCGACCACAGCCGCACCGCGGCGATCCTGATCGGCGACGGGGTCAGCCCGGGCAACGACGGCCGCGGTTATGTGCTGCGCCGGCTGCTGCGCCGGGTGATCCGCTCGGCCAAGCTGCTGGGCATAGACACCACGATCGTGGGCGATCTCATGGCCACCGTGCGCGACGCGATGGGTCCGTCGTATCCGGAGCTGGTCAGCGACTTCGACCGGATCAGGCGCATCGCGGTTGCTGAGGAGACCGCGTTCAACCGGACCCTGGTATCAGGCTCGAGGCTCTTCGACGAGGTGGCCGGTGCCACCAAGGCGTCCGGGACCGCGGTGGTTTCCGGCTCCGACGCTTTCACCCTGCACGACACCTACGGGTTCCCGATCGAGCTGACCCTTGAGATGGCCGCAGAAACCGGCTTGACAGTCGACGAGGCCGGCTTCCGCGAGCTGATGGCGCAGCAGCGTAAGCGTGCCAAAGCAGACGCCGCGGCGCGCAAACACGCGCACGCTGACCTGACCGCTTACCGTGAGCTGGTCGATGCCGGGCCCACCGAGTTCACCGGATTCGATGAGTTGACCTCCGAGGCCAGGCTTCTGGGCATCTTTGTCGACGGCAAGCGAGTTCCGGTGGTGGCGCACTCCTCAAGCGGGGAAGCTGTCGGTGCGGATCGAGTGGAACTGGTCCTGGACCGCACCCCGCTTTACGCCGAGTCAGGTGGCCAGCTCGCCGACGTGGGCACCATCAGCGGAACCGGCGCAGGCGGGAGCGCCAGGGCCGCGGTCACCGACGTCCAGAAGATCGCCAAAACCCTTTGGGTGCATCGGGTTAACGTGGAGTCCGGGGAGTTCGTCGAGGGCGACACCGTGGTCGCGGCGGCCGACTCGGGATGGCGCCGCGGTGCCACGCAGGGGCACTCGGGTACTCACATGGTGCACGCGGCGCTGCGACAAGTGCTGGGGCCCAACGCCGTTCAGGCGGGATCGCTCAACCGGCCGGGCTACCTGCGTTTCGACTTCAACTGGCAGGGGCCGTTGACCGAAGACCAGCGCGCCCAGATTGAAGAAGTGACCAACGAGGCCGTCCAAGCCGATTTCGAGGTGCACACGTCCATCGAGCAGTTCGACAAAGCCAAAGCGATGGGCGCGATGGCGCTGTTCGGCGAGAGCTATCCCGACGAAGTGCGGGTCGTGGAGATCGGCGGACCGTTCTCCCTTGAGCTGTGTGGGGGAACGCATGTGCACAATTCAGCGCAGATCGGTCCGGTGACGATTCTGGGCGAATCCTCGATCGGTTCGGGGGTGCGCCGGGTGGAGGCCTACGTCGGGCTGGACTCGTTCCGTCACCTGTCCAAGGAGCGTGCGCTGATGGCCGGGCTGGCGTCTTCGCTGAAGGTGCCGTCCGAAGAGGTGCCCGCTCGGGTGGCCAATCTGGTGGAGCGGCTCAAGGCGGCGGAGAAGGAGCTCGAACGCGCCCGGCAGGTGACCACGCGGGCGGCTGCGGCCAATGCCGCGGCCGGCGCGGAGCGGATCGGTAACGTCCATGTGGTGGCGCAACGGATGTCGAGCGGGATGACCGCGGCCGATCTGCGTTCCCTGGTCGGCGATATCCGCGGCAAGCTGGGCAGCGACCCAGCGGTGGTTGCACTGATCTCGGAAGGTGAAGGCGGCACCGTGCCCTATCTGGTCGCCGTCAACGCGGCCGCCCAAGAACTCGGGATCACCGCCAACGACTTGGTCAAGCAGATTGCAGTGGCCGTCGACGGCCGCGGCGGGGGTAAGGCCGACCTGGCGCAGGGCTCGGGGAAGGATCCGACCGGCATCGACGTGGCGCTTAAGGCGGTACGCGATGAGATCGATCGGGTCGGCTGAGTGG
>Ga0182012_10001301_pt1 | contig 27442 bp, 23 predicted proteins | sample 612S2SmetaG_FD_120486 | JGI IMG/M metagenome (GOLD analysis project Ga0182012, IMG submission 120486) | Permafrost microbial communities from Stordalen Mire, Sweden - 612S2S metaG | ecosystem: Environmental > Terrestrial > Soil > Wetlands > Permafrost | place: Sweden: Stordalen | collected...
ATCCTCCAGCGGATCGGCTGCACCGAGACGATTGCCGGATCGGTGGACGAGTATGTCTCGATCTCGGTGCGGCTGGCGCGCGATGCGGCCCTGCGCGCGGCTGTGCGGCAGGCGGTCGCGGCGGGCAAGTCGCGCGCATTCGATGATCTGGCCTATATCCGGGCGCTGGAGGATTTTCTCAGCGCCGCGGTAATGGAACGGGCGGCAGCACTGGTCTAAACCCGGCCGCCCGGATGAGGATTTGCCGTCCGGCTGCCAGTCGCTAAGCTATGTCCCAAGCAACACGGCGAAACGCCGCTTGTGGGAGGACGCCATGGACCAAGCCACGCGTGACCTGCCGACCGGCGCCTGGCCCTCGGGCCTGACCCGCATCCCATACTGGATATACCGCGATGCCGAAGTGGCGCGCGACGAGCAGACTCGGGTGTTCGAGGGGCCAGGCTGGCATTTCCTGTGCCTCGAAATCGATGTGCCGAACGTCGGCGACTACCGCACCACGATGATCGGGGCGATGCCGGTCGTGGTGTCTCGGGCCGAGGACGGAGCGATCGTCGCGTTCGAGAACCGGTGCGCGCATCGCGGCGCGCTGATCTGTCTGGATGACGCCGGATCGGGAAAGGACTTCCAGTGCGTGTATCACGCCTGGCGGTACGATCTGCGCGGCAACCTCACCTCGGTGGCATTCCGCCGCGGGGTCAACGGCCAGGGCGGGATGCCGGACGATTTCCGGATGGAGGCGCACGGGCCGCGCAAACTGCGGACAACAGTGCTGTGCGGGCTGGTGTTCGGGACGCTTGTGGCCGATGGACCGGATCTGGAGGCGTATATCGGGTCGGAGGTGCTGGTCCGGCTGCACCGGGTGCTGCACAAGAAGCTGGAGGTGATCGGGCGGTTCACCCAGCAGTTGCCGTGCAACTGGAAGCTGTACATGGAGAATGTGCGCGACACCTATCACGCCAGCCTGCTGCACACCTTCTTCACGACGTTCCGGATTACCCGGCTGAGCCAGGGCGGCGGGGTGATGGTGAGCGAGAACGGCGTGGCGCATGCCAGCACCACTCTGGCCGCGCCAAAAGGCCCCGACGACTCCTACGCAGGTATGCGCTCGGACAACCAGGGGTTCCAGTTGCGCGACCCGTCGTTCATGAACGCGGTGGCGGAGTTCAACGACAACATCAACCTGCAGATTCTCTCGATATTTCCCGGCTTCATACTGCAGCAGATTCACAATGCGCTGGCGGTGCGGCAGATCGTGCCGCGCGGGGTGGACAGCATGGATCTGCATTGGACCTATCTGGGGTTTGCCGACGATACCCCCGAATTGCGGGCGATGCGGCTGAAGCAGAGCAATCTGGCCGGCCCGGCCGGGTTTGTTTCCATGGAGGACGGCGCGGTCGGCGGCTTCGTGCAGCGCGGCATCGCGGCGGCGGATGGCGAGGCAGCGGTGGTGGAGATGGGCGGCGCAACGGCGGAGGGGGCCGAGACGCGCGCGACCGAGGCCTCGGTGCGCGGGTTCTGGAAAGCCTGGCGCGCGCAGATGGGGGTTTGACGATGCTGATGGCGGTCGCCGAACTGAATGGGGCGTGTGCGGCGGCGCTGGATTCGGGGCGGCTGGAGGACTGGCCGGGTTTTTTCCTGGACCAGTGCCTGTACAAAGTGACCACGGCGGATAATTTTGAAAAAGCCTATCAGGCCGGGCTGATCTATGCTGATTCGCGGGCAATGTTGCAGGACCGGATCGCGGCGCTGCGGGAAGCGAATATCTATGAGCGGCAGCGCTACCGGCACATTCTGAACCTGCCGCTGATCACCGGCGACGCGGACGGGACGGTGACGGCGGAGACCTCGTTCATGGTGGTGCGGACAATGCGGGACGGGCAGATGATGGTGTTCGCGGCCGGGGTTTACCGGGACCGGGTGCAGCAGGATGCGGCGGGCGCGTGGCGCTATGCGGAGCGCATCGTGGTCTGTGACAGCCAGCGGATCGATACGCTACTGGCGATCCCGCTATAGGGTTGCGCGCCAGGCTTTCGCCAGCGGCCGGAAATCGGCTGGAGCTTCGTCGAAACAGTCCGCCGGCGGCAGGGTCAGCCAGGGCTGCGCCGTGGTGGTGTAGAAATGGGCCACCGGCCGCAGCCAGGACGTGTCGTCCAGGGTGCCGGCGCGCACCGTGACGGATTCAGGCCGGGTCGGCCTGCTGCCGTGGATGCGTCCGGCGCATGTCGGGCAAAACCACGATTCGGTCTGCGCGCCCGAGGGCGTGATGCGGCGCCATGCCGTCGGCTCGCCCTGTGTGATGCGGAAGGCGTCGGTGGCGACCGGCATGTTCATCGCGAAGGCGCTGCCGGACTGGCGCTGGCAGTTGGTGCAGTGGCAGGCATACACGATCAGCGGCAACGCGGTGATCTCATAGCGGATGGCGCGGCACAGGCAGCCGCCGGTGAGCGGCAGGGTCGGTGAGCGGCTGACCATGGCTGGACGTCCTCTGGGTTGCGCGACCGTCCCGGGGAAAAGGCAACACCCAAGGTCGCTATACGTTTTCTTGGCATCACGATGGCCGGCTGCGATATGGTTGCCGGATTGATAACGAGCGAGGCGTATCATGCCCAAATTCCCATTCGGACAACATAGGATCATCGATGACCTCAAACGGGCGCTCGACGAAATCGAAAAAACCTGGCCGATGACCGGCAGCTATGAACGTATCGACCCTTATATCATTCCGTTTCTGCGTGGTCGCGAGCGTTTCGAACTCATCATTTATCATATTGAGAGCAAGTTGTGGTACGACAACTATCAGACCAGTTTCATCATGGATACCATTGCCGATCAGGCATTGATCACTCCCGGCGATGTCGCCTTCGATCTGGGTTCGAATGCCGGGTCCGTTACTCTGCTGATGGCGAAACATTGTGGTCCGGACGGGCACGTGCATGCCTTCGACCCGTATCCCTGGAACGCAGTCGCCACGCACGCCAATGCCAGGTTCAACTACCTTGACAACGTCACCGCGCATCCGGTCGGACTGTCGAACCGGAGCTGCAAGATCAACGTGCGTCCGAACGACAGTCGTTCGTATGAGAGCAGTGACGATGTCAACAGCCAGACGCTCGACATTCGGGCAATCAACGACTTCATGCACCTGAAGCCCGCTTTCCTGAAGTTCGATATCGAAGGCGCCGAGTACGACGTGTTTGACGGGCAATCACCCGAGACATTTGCCTCGGTTCGAACATTTGTCCTGGAATTTCATCCAATGTGGCTCCGGCCACGCGGCCTGGATCCAAAAGACGCGTTGCGCAGCATGGAAGCCGCCGGGTTTACGCTGCACCGCCGGACACTTCAGCAGCCGGTTTATGTGGTCGATGAGTATGTCGACAAAGACATGCTGTTTTGGGGAAAGCGCCGTTTGCCGCCGGAACAACCGCCGGCCTGAGGCACCTGCTCGGTCTGTCCTATCCCCGAGCCAGAAAACGGGCGAAGGCGGCGAGGGTGGTGTCGGAGACGTGGTGCTCGATGCCCTCGGCGTCGGATTCGGCGGCCTCAAAGGGCACGCCGACCGCGAGCAGCAAGTCCACCACCACGCGATGCCGGGCACGCACCCGGGCGGCCAGGCGCTCACCGGCCTCAGTCAGAAAAACGCCGCGGTACGGCTTGGCGACGGCGAGGCCCTCGCGTTTCAGCCGGCCGATCGTCTTGATCGCGGTGGCGTGGGCAACGCCAAGGCGGCGGGCGATATCGGTCGGGCGGGCCTCGCCGCCATTCGTCAGCAGGTCGGAAATCAGCTCGACATAATCCTCCAGCAGGGCGCCGGACTGGGCGGTGCGCGCCTTGCCGAAACGGCTGGCCTGGGTTGGCTCCTCCGGCAGGGCCGAGGCGGAGCGAATCGGAATCTCGACCATGGAAACTGACATCATTCAGGTTGCCGCCGAAAGCTCTGCCTGAAATCAGAAACTTTGCAACAGCAGGATCACGTTCAGCACCAGCACGACCGCGGTTGCCGCCGCGGCCAGGACCTGCATGGGGCGGCCGATGGCGAAGCCGGCCATCACCTGCGGCCGGCGGATCAGCAGCAGCAGCGCGATCATCGGCACCGGCAGGATGATGCTGAGCACGACCTGGCTGATCACCAGGGCATCGGTGGCATTGACGCCCATCGCCACGACGATCACCGCCGGGACCATGGTGACCGCGCGGCGCAGCCACAGCGGGATTTTGAAGCCGACGAAGTCCTGCATGATGACCTGCCCGGCCATTGTGCCCACCACCGAACTGGACAGGCCCGAGGCCAGCAGCGACGTCATGAAGGCGCCGGCGGCGACCACGCCCATCAAGGGCAGCAGGGTGTGGTAGGCGGTCTCGATCTCGCCCACGTCGGAATGCCCCTGGTGGAACATCGTCGCGGCCATCGCCACCATCGCCATGTTGACCAGGCCGGCGAGGCTGAGCGCGATCAGCACTTCGATGTTGGAATAGCCGATCAGGCGGCGGCGCTGGTCGTCGGAAAACGCCTCCACCCGGTTGGTCACCATGGCGGAGTGCAGATAGATCGCGTGCGGCATGACGGTGGCGCCGACGATGCCGACCGCCAGCGTCACGCTGTCGGCGCCGGCCAGTTGCGGCACGACGCTGTGGTAGAAGAACTGGCCCCAGTCCGGCGGCGCGATAAACAACTCGATCAGGTAGGCCAGGCTGATGACGCCGACGAAGCCGGTGATGATCAGCTCGATCGGGCGGAAGCCGCGCGACTGGAAGGTCAGCAGGCCCCAGGTGATCGCGAAGGTGATCAGCAGACCGGCGAGCAGCGGCAGATGGAACAGCACGCTGATGCCGATCGCGGCGCCAATCGATTCGGCAAGGTCGGTGGCCATCGCGGCGACCTCACTGGCCAGCCACATGGCGATCACCATCGGGGGCGGGAAATGCTGGCGGCAGAGCGTGGCGAGGCTCCGGCCGGAGACGATGCCGAGGCGGGCGGACAGCGCCTGGAACAGCATCGCGATGACGTTGGCGAGCAGCACCACCCACAGCAGCAGATAGCCGTGGCGGGCGCCGGCCTGGATGTTGGTGGCAAAATTGCCAGGGTCCATGTAGGCGATCGAGGCAACGACGGCGGGGCCGATGAACGGCAGCATGCCCCGCAGGCTGTAGCGCCTGCCGGTGAGGGAGGCGTTGCCGGCGGCCACGGTACGGTCGGACAGGCTCTGATGCACGGCCGCCTGGCTCATGCGAGCACTGATCCCGGTAAAGATGAACCTTTCGCCATACTATGCGGCCTCCGCGACATGATGTAGCCTAGGCTACAATCCGAGTCGAGCAGATTGGTGATCGTCGTCCGGAGTCAATCCTCATTGTATGCAACACGAGCCGGTGCGGGATGTTTCCCGGACCTTGCCCGGCTTCCCCTGGCGCCTGCTTCCCCTGGCCGCGAACTGTGCTAAAGGCCCCGCTCCATGCGTCATTTCCTGGACTTTGAAAAACCAATCGCCGAACTCGAAGGCAAGATCGAGGAACTGCGGCGGATGTCGGAGCCGGGCGGCATCAACATCGCCGACGAGGTGTCGCGGCTGAACACCGTTGCCGACAAGCAGTTGCGCACGACCTATGCGAAGCTGACGCCCTGGCAGAAGACTCAGGTGGCGCGGCATCCGGACCGGCCGAAGGCGCAGGACTATATCGACCGGCTGATCACCGAGTTCACGCCGCTGGCGGGCGACCGGGCCTACGCCGACGATGCGGCGGTGCTGGGCGGGATCGGGCGGTTCCACGGGCGGCCGGTGATCGTGCTGGGCACCGAGAAGGGAACCGACACCGAATCGCGGGTGGAGCACAATTTCGGCATGGCGCGGCCCGAGGGGTATCGCAAGGCGCGGCGGCTCGTCGAACTGGCCGGGCGATTCGCGATGCCGGTGCTGAGTTTCGTGGACACCTCGGGCGCGTTCCCGGGCATCGATGCGGAGGCGCGCGGCCAGGCGGAGGCGATTGCACGCTCGATCGAGGCATTTCTGGAGGCACCGGTGCCGATCGTCGCCAGCATCATCGGTGAGGGCGGTTCGGGTGGCGCGATTGCCCTGGCGGCCGGCGACCGCATCCTGATGCTGGAGCACGCGGTCTATGCGGTGGCTTCCCCTGAAGCCTGTGCGGCGATCCTCTGGCGAGACCCCGCGCAGGCCCCAGTGGCGGCCGAGGCGTTGCGCGTCACCGCCGAAGATCTGCTGCGGCTGAAGCTGATCGACCAGATCGTGCCGGAGCCGTTGGGCGGGGCGCAGCGGGACAAGGCGGCGACGCTGCATTCGGTGGGGCTGGCGATTCAGGATTCGCTGGCGAGCCTGGACGGGTTGGATGCGCCGACGCTGCGCAGCCGGCGGCGGGAGAAGTTTCTGGCGATGGGCCGGGAAGCGATCGCGTAGGTGGAAGCGGCGGAACCGCCGGTCGCGCACGGCAAACACCTCCTGAATTTGGCGCATCTATGGCTCCGGCGGCAAAATTCTGCTTAGCTGAGGCGGGGGGACTGGAACGGTTAGGGTCATGCGCGAGGAGATAACGGCCTACAAACGTGAGCGCATCCTGGAAGAGGCGGTGAAGCTGTTCTACGAACGCGGCTTCAGCGGCACGACCCTGGATGACATCGCCGGCAAGCTCGGCGTGACGAAGCCGTTCATCTACACGCATTTCCGCAGCAAAGTGGAACTGCTGGAGGCGATCTGCCGGCCGACGATCGAGATGTCGCTGGAGGCGATCGCCCGCGCAGCGGAACAGCCGGGCACCCCATCGGCACGGTTGTATGATGGGATCGTTAACTTTACCAAGGTGGTGCTGCAACGGCAGGCCAATATCGCGGTGTATTTCCGCGAGGAAAAGCACCTGTCGGCCGACGGCCTGGCGGAGATCAACACCCTGCGCAAGCGGTTCGACCGGGTGTTGAGCGAGTTGCTGGAAGAGGGCGCCGGCGCCGGCGAGTTCAAGGTTGTGGATGTGCGGGTGGCGGCGCTGGCGATCGGCGGCATGGTGAGCTGGGCGTACACCTGGTACCAGCCGGACGGGCGGCTGCCGATCGACGAGGTGGGCCAGAAGATGGCCCATTTCGCGCTGCAGATGGTGGGCGTGCAGCCGGCGGAGTCGGTGGCCTAGGGCTTGATGAGGCTGTGGAGGATGGCGGTGCCTGAACCTGGCACCTGGGCCGATCCCTGCATCCTGCCCTTCAAGGCCCCTGATCGTAACGGGTCAAGCCCACGACCCGGCCAGGTCATCGGGATGGCGCGGCGTAAACATGTCGCGCCTGACCCATTTGCCTAGGACCTGTCCTGACGAACCTGCGTGTCAGGCTGCCCGTCGACCGGGAACATCGTCAACATAGGCGGTCCTGCCGCCCAGTCGCAGTATGATTTCGACAGGCCCTCCGAGGCCCGCCAGCAGAGTCCTCGGCAGGCTTGCATCACCATCGGTCCACCGGATGCCGTTGTCGGGCTCGAAGTCATGAAATCCCTCGGTCAGGACCGCATCATCGGCTGCCGCCATGCGGACGGTGGAACCATGGCGAACGACGATTTCTCGGACCGGGACCCCCAGGGCACGGGGATCGCGGGTCAGGCCGAGTTCCTGCGGGATGCCGGCACGGGAGGCAATGCGGACAGCCTGTGGCGGTTCGGACAGTCGGAACGCTGCCCAGTCGTCCAATCCGGCGGTTGGTTTCTTGGGCACACCATCAACCAGCAAATGGAGATCGGGATCCGTCGTCGTTGGTAATCCGGGCCTTGGTCCCGCGCGTTCCAGCAAACGCCGCCAGACGGCGTCGACGACCGGTCCGCCGGTCAGCACCGGCGCGCAAGGCGGCTTCGGAGGCTGGTCCCAACCGCTGTTGGCGTTCTGAAACAGCCATCGATTGCCGTCGTCGCGATAGCTCTCGGCGGGCGCGCCGTTGGCGAGCAGGACATCGTGGGCGTCCAACTCGATATGATAGACCGAAACGACCTGCGCATGGTCATCCCAGAGAATGGTGCGATGATTGACCAGGAATTCGACCGGTATCAGCACGCCATCCAAGTAGAGCGAATGTCCCTTGGTCACCCGGAGATCCGCGTCGGGGACGTTGCCGGCGAGTGCCCCCTTGCGGACGATGACCGGGGTTGCGGCCGAGCGGCGGCCGCGCGTCGCGAGCACTTTCCCATGACCGATCCAGACGATGCGCCGCAGGCCGCCAAATGTCGTGATTACCTGGTCGCCCACCTTCAGATCCTCGACGCGGACCGTGCCGGTCGGCGTGGCGATCCGCGCGCCCGGGCAAAAGCAAAGGCTTTTGGCTAACGCCACAGCCCCGTATGCCTGGACCAGCCCCAACCCTTCACCTGCGTCTGGTTCGGACGGGTCGAGACCAGGCGAATTATCGACGAAATGAACAGCGCTCTGCTCCAGGAGTTTGTCGACAAGCAGCGGCTTTGTCTTCAGCGCAGGGTTAGCGTTCAGCATGAGCGCGGCGACCCCGGCGACTGCTGGCGCGGCGGCGGAACTGCCGAAGAATACGCCTTGGAGTTTCGTGGCCGAGAAACCGCCGGGGCCGGGACCGCCGTCAGGACCGGTCACGAGATTTGCTTCGCCCGGGGCCTGGATGAATCCGTGCGCCTCGGTCTGCGGCTGAAGGTAACCGCCGACACTGGTCAGGCTGCCGGGCGTCGCGAGGACGTTCATGGCCGCGACGGCAAGCGCGTTCGGATCAGCCTCGTGGCCGGAAATCAGCGGATGCGCGGGCGGCCAGTTGCCGTTGGCGTCCGGATCTGTCTGGCCCGCGGCGGTGATGTAGACGACGCCCGAATTCACCACGGAGTCAATTTCGCGGGTGACCGGGCTGTCCGTCGTCTCACCCGCGATACCCAGATCGTCGACGATGATATTGCACCCTAAGCTCTGGAGCTGCATGATAGCATTCGCCAATTGGGTTTCGTTTGCCCCGATATTGCCCATAGTCTGGATCACTGTGAGATTATCGACGTTGGCGATTGGTGCGATCGCGTTGACGACCTCGGCCATCGCCTGGGCTTCCAGTATCGTGCCCGATATGATGCCGACCTTCACGCCGTTGCCGTTCGCCCCGAATACAGATCGCGCCGACGGGCCGTTGACCGCGAGGTCCACAGGATTGCCCGCGGTAAGGGTCAGCACCGTGTCCGCGCCGCTTTGGCTGACCTTGAAGAAACCTTGCGCCGGGGGCAGCGCGTTGATGGTCGGCGACGGCAATGGGATGTTGATGAGTTTGAGGGCGGGAACTGATTTCGCCGCGTTTGGATAGCTTGTGTCCGTGTCCTCATAGATTTGCAGTGTCTGCGTTCCGGCCAGGGTCCCTATCGTTGCAGATATGACAAGATTACCGCTGGCGGAGCCGGTATTCCGAAGGATAATGCTGTCCCCGTCCGTCATTCCGATCAGCGTGCCGCCGAACGTCATCGGGGCGTCCAGAACCAGTGTGCCGTCGCTGAATCCCCCCTGGCCGAAATTGATGACTTGGTGGCCCTGGCCTGCCGCGGCCCCTAGTTCGAGCGTCGATCTGCTGTCGATCTGAACTGAACCGCCACCGGAAATCGACCCTTCGACGACGAGCGCACCGCCGTGGGCGTAAATGAGCCCGTTATTGACGATCGGGCCGTCCACCCGTCCGAACCCGTAAAGCTCCTTATCCCCGTTGATTGTCAGAGATCCGCTGACCGATATGCTGCCGCCCTCAAGTTGCAGAACGCCCGCTACTTTGACGGCGCCGACGGTTGCCGTGCCGTAATCGAACAGCGTTCCGCCGGTCACATCGAAACCGGTGGTGGTGACGGTGGCGCCTGCGACCAATGTGTTGCCCAAGCCATTGGCGAAGGAGATCTCGCCGGTCCCCTCCAGCGTGCCGCCAAACGTGCCACCGCCGTCGAATTGCAGCGTCCCACCATCGTCAATGATGGTGCCCTGGTCGTGCACGGCGGCCTGGACGACCGTTGTGGCGGTCTCACCGTTGATCAGAGTGCCAAGGTTGGTCACCAGTCCGCCGGTGAAAGGATTGAGGTTGCCGGTCAGATCGAGCATGCCGCCAGCCTGATTGATGAATCCTTCGCCGCTCATCTGGCCGCTGGCCAGATCCACGGTGCCGGTGTTGCTCCATATGGCACCGGCGATCAGTCCGACGCCCAGGGCAGTCACCGTTCCCGTGGTGACGAGTGTGCCGGGGCCGTCAATCGAGGAGCCCGACATCAGCACCACGCCGTTGAGCGTGGTCGTGGTGCCTTTGAGCGCAATCCCTGCCGACCCGGTCAGAATTTCGAGAAGGCCGGTATGGCTGAAGCCTGGCTCGAATGTCGCCGAGCTGCCGATCTTGAGGACGCCAGCGCCTTCGACCGGGCCGTCGAGGTCCGATGGGCCGAGCGCAAGCGTGCCACTGGAGATGACGACCGTCCCGGCCCCGGTAAGGCCGCCCAGACTGGCGTTTCCGGAGACATCAAGCGTGCCGTCGTTGACGAGTTCGCCAAAAATGCTCGCACCGGCGGTGAAATCGATCAGCCCGCTTGCGGCGTTGGTCATGCCCTCCGGACCGACCCCGTCGCTCAGGAAATCCAGCGTCCCCTGATTGATCCAGATCCCGTTACCGATAAGTTCGGTGCCGGTCCTGAGCGTGTTCATCCCGCTCGTTATCAGCGTGCCGGGACCCGCAAAACCGGCATTCACGAAAACCTTGCCGCTGATGACCAGTGTGCTGGCGTTCAACGGGATGCTTCCGGTGATTGTGCCGCTCATGCTTCATCCCCCCCAGCGCGCGTGAATGATCTTTCAAATGCAGATGATTGTTTGCTCTCGACGATATCCGTTTGAGAACGACAGAGAACGTTAAATCGGGCAAGCAGTTGCCCACGAGGGCATCGTCCGACAAAGTCCGGATTGCCCGTGGGAAGGAGAGCCATGCGGCCACATCTGGCGCTTCCATCACGCTGTCAAGTAACGCAATAGCCATTCTGCAGTCGGAACTTCGCCCGGCTCTCCGCAGTCGGCGTGTGGCTAGCGCGATTTATACCATGCGGCCGCCGCACCGACTGGTTGCCGGAAGACGGGCGCCTGGTATCTTATTGATTCGGCGCGCAGACGAATCGGCGCAATCGCCTGGAGTATTACTCCACCTTGAACCCGCGCCGGACCCAGACCGCGCGCGCGGCCGGCGAGGCCAGAAATGCCATGAAATCCCGGGCGTCCTTGGTATAGCCGGCTTTGGTGATGGCGAACGGGTAGGTAACCGGGTCATGACTGCTGGCAGGGAACACCCCGGCGACCATCACCGCTTTGGAAACCGCGGCGTCGGTGCCATAGACGATGCCCGCCGGGGCTTCGCCGCGCTCGACCAGCAGCAGAGCGGAGCGGACGTCGGCGGCGGGGGCGAGGTGCGGCGAAATCTTGTCCCACAGGCCAAGCTTGCGAAGCGCCTGTTCGGCGTAAATGCCGGCGGGGACGTGGGCGGGATCGCCGACCGACAGGCGGCCGTCGGGGCCAAGGATCGCGGACAGGTCGAAGCCGGGACCGATATCGACGTGCGTCGGATGGTTGGCCGGCACAATCAGCACGAGGTCGTTGCCGAGCAGGTCGTGGCGGGTGTCCGGGGCGATCAGGTTGGCCTTGGCGAGGTAGTCCATCCATTTTTCATCCGCCGAGGCGAAGACGTTGACCGGCGCGCCCTGCTCGATCTGCTGGGCCAGGGTGGAGCTGGAGGCAAAGGAGAGACGCGGCGCCTCGTGCCCGGCGCCGACCCAGAGTGTGGAAATATCCTTCATCGCGTCGGTCAGGCTGGCGGCGGCGAACACGGTCAGGGTCTGGGCGCGGGCCTGCAGCGGGGCAAGCAGCAGCAGCGCGAGAAAAAGGAAACGCATGGGGCCTCGTGTCGTCAGGGTTTGATCGTTGGGGTGGCGCCGGCGATCGTTTCAAGCTGCTCCCGGGTCAGGGCGCGGCCGTAAACGGTGGCGTTGAACAGGGCGGCCAGGGCGAGCGGATCGCTGCCGCGCAGCCAGGCGAGACCGAGGAGGCGGTTGATCGAGGGGGGTTCCTCGGTCCAGCCGAAGGGGATGGACGGTGCGATATAGGCGTGACCGGCTTGCACGGCGCGCAGGCTGGCCCAGGACGCGGTCGCCAGCAGGGCTTTCGCTGCCGGGTCGGCCAGGATGATGATGTCGGGATCGAGCGCTCGGATCGCCTCGATGCTGGTGGCGCGGAAGGTGCCGGTGCCGTCCGGGGCGACGACCTGCCAGCCGAGGCGGGGGAAGATCGCGGTCACGTCGGTGTCGGGCGCCGCGGCGGTCAGGCTGTCGGGGCCACGCAGGCACAGCACGCGCGGATGGCTGCTGGCGGGGATCGGCAGCGCGAGCATGGCCTCGGCGAAGCGGGCGACGGCCTCGGCGCGATCGAGCTGGTGCAGGATTTTTCCCAGGGTGCGAGCGACGGCGGGGATCTGATCGAGATTACCGTCGAACAGCAGGGTGGGGATGCCGGTCTTGTCCTGGGTGTCGCGCGCGAGTTGCTGGTAGCGCGGGGCGATGCTGCCGTAGTCGATGATCACGTCCGGGTGCAGATCGTGCAGCGCCGGGGTGGCGTCAGGGCGGCCGGTCATGCGCGGCACGGTCGGCAGGCCGGCGACCGATTCGGGCAGCGCGTCTCGGCCGGCATCGCTGGGCGGACCGGGAAAACCCAGCATCTGGGCGGGGGCGATGGCGGTGAGGAGGACGGCAGCGGGGGGGCCGGCGGGAAGAACGCGCTCGATATGGTCGGGGATGGTGACGGTACGGCCGGTTGCGTCGGTGACTTCGGCGGCGCTGCCAGCGGCGGCTGAGCACAGCAGGGTGGCGGCGCACAGCAGGGCGGGGACAAGCTGCCGGCGCATCATCGATTTGATCTCATACTGCGCACGATATAGCCCGGCTGATACAGCGGCAATGGGGGTGTCCCGACCGAGAGTCAAGACGGCCGCGGTCAGGGGTTGGCGCGGGCGGTTGATCTCGGACGGGAGGCGTGTTTCGGTGCGCTCATGGCAGCGTCAAAGACAAACTCCGCGGCCGCGGGTGCGGCGGTTGCGGGCCAGGCGAATACGGGCAAGGCGGCGGGGAAGCCCGCGGTTGCGGGGAAGCCCGCGGTTGCGGGGAAGCCCGCGGTTGCGGGGAAGCCTTCGAACCGGCTGAGCATTCGGGTCGATCTGGCGAGCGGTGCGCGGATCGGCCCGGGCAAGGTCGCGGTGCTGGAGGCGATTGCTCGGTCGGGGTCGATCTCGGCGGCGGGGCGGGCGCTGCATATTTCGTATCGGCGGACGTGGGAGCTGGTGGAGGATCTGAACGCGACGCTGGGTGCGCCGGTGGTGCAGACGGCGGCGGGCGGCAGCGGCGGCGGCGGCGCGAGCCTGACGGAGCTGGGGCAGACGGTGGTGACGCGGTACCGGGCGATCGAGGAGGATTGTGCGGCGGCGGCGCGCAAGCATCTGGCGGCGTTGCATCGCGTGGCGCGGGGCCGCGCGGGCGAGGCGTAGGGGCGTGGCGGAATCGTTGTGATATCGATTACATATGCAGTGGACAAGAAATGACATCGAGCGCGCGTGGATGCCAGGATACCGGCCCTTGACTGCGCGCGACATCGTTGCGGCGGAGCGAGCCTCCGGCCGGGCGGGTGTTTAGTTGTTCAATATAACGAATAGACAGGTCAGGCAACCGGCACCGACGTTCGCGATATGCGACGAATGTCGGCGCCGGCCGGTTTGTGGTGGGCGTGCTCTAGCTGGGTGAGGTCAGGAACACATAGACCCAGTCGTCGCCGGGGGTTCTGCCGGTGACGGAGCAGCTTTTATTGTTGAACGGCTTGGGGTTGCTGTTCTGGTTGTTCGGATTTGGTGCATAGAAGCCCATGAACTGGTACTTGTTTTGCGAAACTGCGGTCTTTTCCATGTAGATCTGGTATTCCAGCTCACCGCCATGGCGGCCGAAGTAGATGAAATCCCAGTTGTCCTGCACGCTGCTGCCGGCGTTCCACTGCGCCACCGTGGCCGAGGTTCCGTTGGCGATCTGCTGGCCTTCGGTCATGCCGCTAAGGTCGGAGCCATAGTGACCGGTCACAAACAGCGGTGCGCCGGTGAGATTGACGACTATTATGTTATGAGTTGACATCTGTACCCTCCTCCTGCCGGGATTTGGCGTGAACTATTGTTGCATGCGCAACAACGAATACTAAAACGCGCCACTTTATGTCAACGGAAATCCCGAACCGCACCCAGGCCGGCGGGCGGCATGAAACGACCGCCAGCAGGGCTAAACGGTGACCGCGCGGTGACAGATCGATTCGGACAATAAACGTCTTGGTGTGCCCACCGACGGGAGCCGGCATCGTCAAACCGGTGTTATCCGGCGACAAACCGACGGAACAAGCCGCGCGGCCGGTCGTTGCAGAGGGTGCGGCTCCGGTTTGTTCGCGCGGGCCGCACCGCGCCCTGCGGGAGCCGTCAAGGCGGGGCGCGCTCAGACCAGCCCGGCGGGAACGATATCGCGCGATTGTTGCTTCACGAAGAGTTGAAAATCAGCGATGTAGGGTCCGCTAAACCCTGAAGGAGCTTTTTGATGAAGATATCCGCCCGCAACCAGATCGCCGGGACCATTCACGCGATCAAGCCAGGCGCGACGACGACTCACGTCACGATCGATATTGGCAATGGGGTGACCGTCACTGCCTCCATCACCAACGAATCGGCCGAGGAGATGGCCCTGAAGCCCGGCATGGCGTGCTTCGCCGTGGTGAAGGCCTCCGACGTGATGGTCGGGGTTTAGACAGGTCCGGCCGGCGGCGATCCCGCCACCGGCCGGGATAATCTACAGGCCCGCCTGGGTGACGAACTTGGTGTTGAGATAGGCTTCGATCGCTTCGGACCCGCCCTCGGAGCCGTAGCCGGAGTCCTTGATACCGCCGAACGGCACCTCGGGCAGCGCAAGGCCGTGATGATTGATCGCCATCATGCCTGATTCCACCGCCGCAGCGATGGCATTGGCGGTCTTGGCCGAACGGGTGTACGCATACGACGCCAGCCCGAATGGCAGCCGGTTGGCCTCCGCCACCACATCGTCGAACCCGCGGAACGGTGAAATCAAAGCCAGCGGGCCGAACGATTCCTCGTTCATCACCCGGGCTTCCAGCGGCACGTCCGTCAGCACCGTCGGTTCGAAGAAGTTGCCCTTGTTGCCGATGCGGCTGCCGCCGGTGCGAACAGTCGCCCCCTTCTGTTTGGCATCGCCGATGAACGTGTCCATCGCAGTGATGCGCCGGGCATTGGCGAGCGGGCCCATCGTGGTGCCGGATTCCAGCCCGTCGCCGACCTTCAGCCGCTTGGTGTGGGCGATGAAGCCATCGACGAACTGCTCGTAAACCTTTTCCTGCACCAGCATGCGGGTGGGCGAGACGCAGACCTGGCCGGCATTGCGGTATTTCGCGCCGGCCAGCAGACGGCTGGCCACGTCGATATCGGCGTCGTCAAACACGATCGCCGGGGCGTGACCGCCCAGTTCCATGGTAACGCGCTTCATGTGCGCGCCGGCGATGGCGGCAAGCTGCTTGCCGACGACGGTCGATCCGGTGAACGACATCTTTTTGATAATGGGATGCGGGATCAGGTACTCGGAAATCTCCGACGGCACGCCGTACACCAGGTTGATCACGCCGGCCGGCACCCCGGCATCGGCGAAGGCCCGGATCAGTTCGGCGGGCGAGGCGGGGGTTTCCTCGGGCGCCTTGACGATGATCGAGCAGCCGGCCGCCAGCGCGCCCGACAGCTTGCGGACCACCTGGTTGATCGGGAAATTCCAGGGCGTGAACGCGGCGACCGGGCCGACCGGTTCCTTGATGACGAGTTGATAGATGCCCTCGGCACGGGCCGGGATGACGCGGCCGTAGGCTCGGCGGGCTTCCTCGGCGAACCAGTCGATGACGTCGGCGCCGGCGAGCACTTCGCCCTTGGCTTCGGGCAGCGGCTTGCCCTGTTCCATGGTCAGCAGCGGGGCGATCTTGTCGGCGCGTTCGCGCAGGATGTCGGCGGCCTTGCGCATGACCTTGGAGCGGTCGAAGGCGGAGACCTTGCGCCAGATCTTGAAGCCCTTGTCCGCGGCACTCAGGGCGCGATCGAGGTCGGAGATGGCGGCGTGCGGGACGGTGCCGATCTTCTCGCCGGTGGCGGGGTTGACGACGTCGATGGTGCGGCCGCCGGCGGCGGGGCCCCAGGTGCCGTCGATGAAAAGCGAAACGTCAGAATACATGTTTCCTGTCCTTATGCAGCGTGGCCGGCAAACCGAGACATGGCACCACCCCGGCGAGGCTTCAACCGCGCGACTGGCGCTGTATCCGATCCGGTATGGCGGGTGCGGTGTTTCTGGCATCGCCGGGCCGGTTTGCCAAGGTTCGGGGGCGTTCCGTGAAGCCGGCGCGCTCACCCGCCGCCGGAGAGTAGCAACATCACGTTGATCACGTCGGTCGCGGCATTACCATTTTGCCCGGCGTCCGGTGGCGAAGCCGGCGGCGCGTCATGATCGGGCACCAGGAACAGTTTGGTGTAGCTGTCATCGGCGATCCGGCGGAACTGGAACTCCACCAGTTCGACCGGGGTCGCCGGCGGGGCGGGCGGGTTTTGTGCGGTCGCGTCGGACTTGGCTTTACCCTGCACGCAGGCGGTTGCCGCGTTGAGGATCGTCTTGGCAGCCGTCTTCAGAGCCTCCGCCCGCGTCTGGTCGCCCCCTGCCTCGGTTGCCTTGCCGTCCAGGTGCTGGATCAGTCTGGCGATGGCCGGCGCGTCCCCCAGGCCGAGCGGCAGCAGCCCCGCGGCATCGCCGGTGAGAAAGCGCCCGGTAATCGCCTGCGAGGCGAAGCGCAGAATGAGGTCGAACGGCAGGCCGGTGCGGATCGCCAGCAGCACCGGGTCGGTGCACAGAAGCTGATCAACCGAACTGACTCCCTCGGCCTCCAGATCGCCGGCGATTGCGCTGGTGACACCTTCCAGCACGATCAGTTTGTCGCTTTCCTCCGCGGGCACGGTCTGGTTCAGATTCTTGTAGGTCAGGCTCTTCCACAGCTTGGTCAGTTCCCCAAGCGGCAGACCGGCGGCGCCGAATGCAACCAGCGCACCCAGCGCCGGCGCCGCCGCCAGGCTGATCGAGGTGCCGATCGGCACCGCCAGCACCATGCGCAGCACATAGTTGTAAATATCGGCGATGTTGAGGCTGCGCCAGCGCACACGGGCGACCGCATCGCCCACCACGAACAGATAGGCGCCGGCGATCGCCGCGACGGCGGTGCGGATGCCGTCGGCCGGGAGGATGCCGAGGGTCAGCACACCGCGCTGCACCAGCACGACCAACACGGCTTCGACGAAGACCGTGACGACCAGCAACGCGAGCGGAATGACAAAGGCGCCGCGGCCGTACTGTTCTTCGTAAATCGTCGCAAACAGCGCGTTGGCCTGAGCGGGGCTCAGTTTGGGATGCCGTTCGCTGCTCAGCACGCCAGCCGCTGCGGTCACGCGCGTCCGGTGGAACTGGCGCAGATAATCGGCCAGCCGGCCATCGGACAGCTTGTTGCGAATCTCGTCGTAGCGAACCTGCCAGCCGGTATCGAGGTAACGGATGACCGGGAAGGCAACGAGGCTGGTGGTGACCGCAATGACCACCGCCAGGAAGATATGCAGACGCAGCACCGGCCCGAATGGAAACGGCAACAACCCGACGACGAGGCGAAAACCGGCGATATCGAACACGATCAGGATGGCCAGCAGCCTGACGCGCCAAAGCGTTTCGCCGGGGCCAGGTGGATCCGTTGCCATGTTTTCCGCTCCTGGCCGCGATCCTGCTCCGTTTTGCAAGTACATCATAGTCCGCCGGGATGCACACCCTCGGGCGATCGGGCGAAGCCGGTGACCGCTTGGCCGTGCGGGTGCCAGAAGCCCGATTTTTACGCAGTCATCCTGACCGCCCGCGGCCAGGATGACGGCGTAAACTCCCCCCTTCCGGCAGGCCGCCGTGCGGGCGGCGGGATCACACCCGCCGGACGCCCCAGAACACGATCACGCCGGCCTTGACGAAGCCGGTCAGGTTGTCGCGATAGCCGGTGGGCGTGAACCACGCGCCGGTCGGGAAAAACGGCAGGTCCTGGAACGCCAGGCGCTGCATGTCCCGGCAGACCGCCTGCTGCGCCGGGATATCCGCGGCTTCGAACCACTTCTCCCGTAGCGCCTCCATCTTGGCGTCGGTCGGCCAGCCGAACCAGCCGCCGTTGCCGTTGCCGCGCAGCGGAAAATGGCTGCCCGGGTTGGACACGTTCAGCCCGCCCCATGTCGTGCAGAAGCTGTTCCAGCCGCCCTGATCCGAAGGCGCATGGCTGGCCCGCCGCGACACCAGCGTGCCCCAGTCCATACTTGTGTATTGCGAATTCAGGCCGAGCGACTTGTAAAACGCGTCGGTGACCTGCGCCATCGCGGTCAGTTGCGGCTGGTCGGACGGTGACATCAGCACGATCGGTTCGTTTTTGTAACCGCTCTCCGCCACCAGTTTGCGGGCCAGCGCCAGGTCGCGCTTGCCGGTGATCTTGTCCATATCGACGTCGCTGGCCAGCGGCGAACCGGGGATGAAGAATCCGGCGGTGCGGCCGAGACCCTGTTGCTCGCCCAGCACGGCGTCCAGGTAGTCGTGCTGGTTGATCGCCACCAGCATGGCCTGCAGCAGTTTGGGATTGTCGAACGGTGGCTGGGTGTGGTTGACCGCGACGACGCCGAGTGCCCCAAGCGGGTCGAGGACTTCGAGTTTGACGCCTTCGGTTTGTTTCAGCAACGGCAGCAGGTCGAACAGCGGGTTTTCCCACCAATCGACCTCCCCGCGCTGTAGCGCGCCGGAGGCGGAGGCCGGATCGGGCATGATGGTCCACTCCACCCGATCGAAATGCACCACCTTGCCGCCGGCCCAGTAGCTCGGCGGCTCCTGCCGCGGCAGGTATGTCTGGTTTTTGGCATAGGCGGCGCAGGCGCCGGAGACCCACTCATCGCGGAGGAATTTGAACGGGCCGCTGCCGACATATTCGCTGATCTGCGTAAAGGCGTCGGTTTTCGCCATCCGCTCGGGCATGATGAAACAGCCATTGGCGCCGAGGGCATAGGCCATGACCGGGAATGGCTTGTTCAGGCGGATCTGGAAGCTTTTGTCGTCCACGACCTTCATCTCGGCGGTCTGGCCCAGCAGGCGCTGACCGAAGCCGTCGCGCTTGCCCCAGCGCTGTATCGAGGCGATGCAGTCGCGCGACAGCACCTTCTCGCCGTCGTGCCACAGCAGGCCGTCGCGCAGGGTCATTGTCCAGGTCAAACCGTCGGCGGAGGTCTCGGAACCAGCCAGCATCTGCGGCCGGCCCACCAGACCTTCGTCAATGCCGAACAGCGTGTCCCAGACCATGTAGCCGTGCAGCGCGGCCACGGTGGCGGTGGTCCAGATCGGATCGGGATTGGCCAGATTCGCCTGCGGCACATATTTCAGCACGCTGGAGCGTTGCGCCAAAGCGGGTTTCGCCAGGCCGCCCGCCGCGGCGGCCCCGGCACCGGCCAGAACACTGCGTCGCTTGATCATTCAGAACTCCCGTCCGGTTGCTCAGGCGATTGTCGTGCATGCTGCGTGCCATGGCAGGTGTGGCGCGTTTGCATGTGTTTGCCGCCGTTAACATTCCGTTTACGGATTGGGCCTAATCTCGCGCGGACTGACTGCTGCGGGAAGGCCAGAGCGTTGAGATTTGATTGCTATTCGATCCGGTTTCGGATCCATTTGATTGGCATCGTGGCGTTTGTCGGGCTGTCGGTGATTGCCGGGCTAGGTGTGATCTCGCTCAGTCGCCATATGCAGGGCGAACGGCTGCGCATCACGCATGACCAGTTAGACACCGCGATCAGTGTTATTGCCCGGTTTCAGACCGAGGAACAGGCCGGCCAGCTCAGCCATGCAGCGGCGCAGAGTGCGGCGATGGCGATGCTGGGTGCGCTGCGCTATGGCGATGGCAACTACTTCTGGGTCAACGACGATTCGGCGAAGATCCTGATGCACCCGATCAAGCCGGAGCTCGCCGGAGCGGACGGGACGGCGATCAGGGGACCGGATGGCGTTTCGCCGTTTACGCGGGCGGTGGAGGTGACGCGGGGCGGGTCCGACGGCGCATTCACCTATGACTGGCCGAAGCCCGGCAACGACGTTCCGGTGCAAATAATCTCCTATGCGAGGCGGTTCGCGCCGTGGGGCTGGATCGTCGCTACAGGCGTGTATGTGGACGACATCGAGGCCGACGTGCATCAGGCCGCCTGGCTGTCGCTGGTCGAATTCCTGGTTGCCGCCGGCGTGCTGGCCGCGGTGTCGTATCTGCTTGGCCACAGCGTGACCCGGCCGGTGGAGGCGATGACGGCGGCCCTGGTGCGTCTGGCGGCCGGCGATACCGGCGTACACGTTGCAGCCACCGGGCGGCGGGACGAGATCGGCAAGATGCAGCAGGCTCTGACCGAACTGAGGCAGGTGGTCGAGCGCAGCTTCGAACTGTGCCAGATGTTCGATCAGATCCCGTCCAATGTGATGGCGTGCAGCCTGCCGGACTTCACCATAGGCTATATGAACAGCGGATCGAAACGGCTGCTCGAGCGGCTGGCGCAGGAAGGGCTGATCCCGCATGACCCCGGCTCGATCACCGGGCGGAGCATCGATATTTTCCACAAGGATCCCGGCCGTATCCGCAAAATGCTGTCGGACCCGAGGAACCTGCCGTTCCGGACCAATATCCGCCTGCGTTCAGAGACGATTTACCTCAGCGCCTCGGCGGTGCACGACAAGGATGGCCAGTACAACGGCGTGATGATCTCGTGGAATGTGATCACCGCGCAAGAAAAGCTGGCAGCCGACGTAAGTGCGGTGGTGGACGAGGTCATCGCCGGATCGGTGCGGCTGCGGGAGAATGCGCATCAGATGGCGCGGACGGCGGAGGACGCCGACCAGCAGGCCGCGACGGCGGCGGCGGCTTCCCAGCAGGCATCGATGTCGGTGCAGGCGATGGCGGCGGCGACCGAGGAACTGGCCGCCTCGATCCACGAGATCGGGCGCCGCGTGGGCGAGGCGGATGCCTCCGCCAGTTCGGCGGTGCAGACGACGGACCGGCTGGCCACTGCGGTGCGGGGCCTGAACGACGCGGCGGCCAAGGTCGGGCAGGTTGTCGCCCTGATCGACGCGATCGCCAGCCAGACCAGCCTGCTGTCGCTGAATGCCACGATCGAAGCGGCGCGGGCGGGCGAGGCCGGCAAGGGCTTTTCGGTGGTGGCCGGCGAGGTGAAGCTGCTGGCCAATCAGACCGCGGCCGCAACCAAGGAAATCGCTGCCCAGGTTTCAGGCATGCAGGAGGTGACCGGCGGCGTGATCGCTGCGCTGGGAGACGTGACCTCGGCGGTCACGGCGATAAATACGATCGCCCGAACGATTCTGACGGCGGTGACGCAGCAGAATGAAGCGACGGCGGAGATCGCCCGCGGTGCGGCAGACGCGGCGGCGAGTTCGCAGCGTGTGGCCGGCACGATCGAGAGCGTGACCAAAGCCGCCGGCGAGACCGGGGCCGGCGCCGGTCAGGTGCTGACAGTCGCGAGCGACTTTGCCAGGCAGGCGGAAGAGTTGCGCAGCCGGCTGGACGTGTTCGTGCGCGACATGCGGGCCGCTTAGTATCGGGCATCACGCCGTTGGCACACGCCCTTTGATCGCGTTGGCGCGGGCCTGATACGACACGCCGCCGGCCGGATCGGTTGTCAAATGCGACCGCACCCGGACCTTGAGCTGTTCCAGGTCGTTGGCCGGCATCGAATCCAGCGTGGCGCGCATGCTGCCCATCGCTGTGCTCGCACCCCAGAAGTCGTCGAAATCGGCAAAGTGCCGGCGCACCGTGATGTCGCGGGTTTCGAGTGCTTCCAACCGGGCCCCCGCCCAGAGTTCCTGCAGAATCTCGATGCGGGAGGCGTCAGGGCTTGGCGGCTGTGGCAGGGATTGGCCCAGGGCACCCAGCTCCGACCGGATCGGCTGGAACGGGAAGCCGCCGCCCAGCATGTCCCAGGCGTAGGCTGCAACCGTACCGCCGGGACGGACGACTCGCGCCATCTCGGCGACGCCCCTGGCCGGCTCAGCGACGAAGAAGATGACCAGGGCCATCACGGCGGCATCAAACTGGCCGGAGTCGAACGGCAGAGCCATGGCATCGCCCTGATGGAATGTCGCGCCGCTGGTCGCTGCCCGGCCGCGGGCGAATTTCAACTGCGCCTCGGACGGGTCGATGCCGTGGATGTCAGCCGGGGCGCAGCGCTGCGCGACCAGTTCGGTGAAGGCGCCGTTGCCGCAGCCGACGTCGATCCAGCGCAATCCGGATGGCGGTGCCAGCCAGTCCAGGAAAACCTGGCCGGCGATCCGGCTCCAGACGCCCATCGCACGCTCGTAGGCGTTGCCGTCGTCGAAACGAATGGGTTGTTCGGCCATGGGCGGTGTCCTCCGTTGCCGGCGTTTTCTTCGGTGCGGCGGGATAGTGGTCCCGGCGCGTCCTGTTCGCCAGCCCAGCCGGCCCCACGCCCCGGCGGGGCGCGATTAACCACACCGGTGGGGCACGAACTTGCCGGCCCGCAACCCCGCCGATACTGTTTCCGCCTGACGTCGAAGGAACCCCATCATGCCGACCCTGGTGATCCGCAACGGCACGATCGTGGACGGCTCCGGCGGCGATCCGTTCGAGGCGGATGTCACGATCGAGCACGGACGCATCACCGCGATCGGCCGCGCCACGGCACGCGGCAGCGAGGAAATCGACGCGGCGGGCAAACTGGTGACGCCCGGCTTTGTCGACGTTCACACCCATTATGACGCGCAGGCGACCTGGAGTTCGCGGATGTCGCCGTCGACCTGGAACGGCGTCACCACGCTGCTGCTCGGCAATTGCGGCGTCGGGTTCGCCCCCTGCCACCCCGACCAGCGCGACATGCTGGTCAAGCTGATGGAGGGCGTCGAGGACATCCCCGAGGTCGTGCTGACCGAAGGGCTGCCCTGGACCTGGCACACCTTCCCCGAGTTCATGGATGCCTTGGACGGGCGCCAGTACGACGTGGATATCGCCGCCCAAGTGCCGCATGCGGCGCTGCGGGTCTACGTCATGGGGCAGCGCGGCGCCGACCGTGAAGCCGCGACCGAGGCGGACCGGCAGCGCATGGCGGCGCTGACCAAGGAGGGACTTCGCGCGGGCGCACTGGGGTTTTCGACGTCACGGACCCTAAATCACCGGACCGCGGACGGCAAGCACATCCCGACATTGCGCGCCGAGGAAGCCGAACTGACCGCGATCGCTCTGGCCATGCGGTCAGCCGGGTCGGGCTGGATGCAGATCGTCTCGGATTTCGAGGACCAGGATGGCGAGTTCGGGCTGTTCCGCCGGCTCGCCGAGGCGTCCGGACGGCCTGTCACCCTGACCCTCCTGCAATCGGACAGCCGCCCTGACGGATGGCGCGACCTGCTCGGCCAGATCGAACAGGCCAATGCCGAGGGGCTGCGGATCACCGGGCAGGTGCGGTCACGGCCGACCAGCGTGCTGCTGGGGCTGGAACTGTCGCAAAACCCCTTCATGGGGCGTCCAAGCTACAAGAAAATCGCCCGTCTCGGGTTTGCGGAGCGAATGCGGCATTTGCGCGGCCCGGCGTTTCGCGCGGCGCTGCTGAACGAGGCGTTCGAGGGTGGCGCACGGGCACGGCGGGTGCAGCGCTGGGATCGGATGTTTCCGCTCGGCGATCCGCCGGATTACGAGCCCACGGCCGAAAACAGTGTAGCCGCGCGGGCGGCACGCGAGGGGCGGTCGCCCGATGAGGTCGCCTACGACCTGCTGATGGAACGGGACGGCAAGGCGGTGCTTTACTTGCCGGTGACGAACTACGCCGCGGGCAACCTGGACGCCGTCAGCGAGATGATTGCGCATCCGAACACACTGCTCGGCTTGGGCGACGGCGGCGCCCATGTCGGCATCATGTGCGACGCAACCGCCACCAGCTACACGCTGACGCACTGGACGCGGGACCGCTTGCGCGGGTCGCTGTTCCCGGTGGCATGGGCGGTGAAGCGGCTGAGTGCCGACAACGCGGCAGCCGTCGGCCTGCTGGACCGCGGACTGGTGCAGGTAGGGATGAAAGCGGATCTGAATGTGATCGATTACGACCGGCTGGCGCTGCGCTCGCCGGAAATCGTCTATGACCTGCCGGCCGGGGGCAAGCGGCTGATCCAGCGGACCGACGGGTTCGATGCGACGATCGTCTCCGGTGCGGTGGTGTACCGGAACGGCGAAGCAACGGGCGCGCTGCCGGGGCGGCTGGTGCGCGGCATGGCGGTGCGGTCTTGAAGATCGGCATCGTTTCTGACCTGCACTGCAATCTGCAAGGGCTGGACCTGGCGCTGGAGGCGATGGGGGACGTCGATGAACTGCTGTGCCTCGGCGACAGTATCTTCGAGTACCAGTTCTCCAACGAAGTCGTTGCGAGATTGAAAGAACGAGGCGCGCATATCATCAAGGGCAACCATGAGGAGACGTTCCTCTCCGCGGCCGGCGCGCGCGCGCGGGACCGCCCCGGAATCGATCCGGATCTGCTGGGTTTTCTGGCCTCGCAGCCGCATGAGCGATATCTGGAACTGGGCGGCAAGCGGCTGCTGCTGATCCATTCGGTGCCGTGGGAGCCGCGCCACGAGTATGTCTATCCGCACAGCGCCAAGCTGGACCGGTTCGCCGAAGCGGACGCTGACTTCGTGCTGTATGGACACACGCATTGCCAGGTGGTGAAGCGCATCGGCGGCGTTGTCGTGATCAATCCCGGTTCGGCGGGCGAGGCGCGCGACAGCCGAAACAACCGGCAACTGAGCTGTGCGGTGCTGGATCTTGTTTCGGAGGAGGTCCGGGTGATCGACTATCCCGATCCACGTTACGCCAGGCCGGGGGCCGCGTCGCCTCGGCCCCCGGGATGACGCATCAGGCCAGATGTTTGGCGAAGAAATCCAGCGTGCGCTGCTGCGCGAGATCGTAGTCGGGCTTGCTGTAGCTGCCACGCTCATCGCAGCCGAAGCCGTGCTGCGCACCCTGATAGACATAGACCTCGACCTTCGGCTGCGCCGCGCGGACGGCATCGACGTCGGTCATCGGGATCGAGGCATCCTTCTCGCCGAAATGCATCTGCACCGGGCAGTGCGGAGTTTCGTTCTTGGAGCCGGGGATGCCGCCGCCATACCAGCAGGATGACGCCGCAAACACATTCGAACGGGTGGCGCCCCACCACGCCACGGTGCCGCCGAAGCAATAGCCGACGATGCCAAGTTTCTTGCCGGATAAATGGGCAGCGGCGGCCTCGATATCTTTCATCAGGTCCGCATCGTTCAGTTTCATGCGAACGTCACGGCCCTTGGCGATGTCGTCCGGCGTGTAGCCCACCTCGAAGCCGCGTTCCACCCGGTCATAAACCGCCGGCGCCACCACCGCGTAGCCCGCGGCGGCGAAACGATCCGCCATGTCGCGGATGTGGTGGTTGACGCCGAAAATCTCCTGCACCACGACCACGCCCTTCGTTGCGTTGGCCGGACCGGCCGTATAGGCCGAAAAGCTGAAGCCGTCGGCGGCTTTCAACTGAATTGTCTCACCCATCTCTTCCCTTCCGTTTCATCCGGTGTTGCGAGGCGATAGAAAGAGGAGATCGGCTGAGCCGTCAACCGCGTCGGGATGACAGCATCGCCTCGGGTCGCGGGACTGGGTGGAGGGCGGATGATGGTGAGCTTGATTGCGCGACGGGGGATGATGACCGGCACTGCTTGTGGCCTGCTTGGCGCAACTCCGGCCTCGGCGATGCGGATGGAGGGACGGCGCACGCCAACGATCCGGATCGGCGTGCTGACCGCGCTGTCGGGCGATTACACCGATCCGTCCGGCGGCGGATCGGTGCTGGCGGCGCAGTTCGCGGCGGACGATTTCGTGCGCGAGCACAAGCCGAACTTCAAGGTCGAGGTGATCGCCGGCGACATGCAGGACAAACCGGAGATTGGGCTGTCGGTGGCGCGCGACTGGTTCGATCGTGACGAAGTGGACATGGTTACCGACATGCCGAACTCGGCGATCGCGCTGGCGGTCGCGGGGCTGGCAAAGGAACGCGACAAGGTGGCGCAGATCGGCGCTGCGGCCAGCGCGATCACCGGCAAAGCCTGCACGCCGAACAGCATGCAACTGGCGTACAGCACCAAGACGCTGGGTGCGAGTGTCGGGTCGGCGGTGTTGCGCGATGGCGGTGACAGTTGGTTCTTCATCAGCGCCGATTATGCGTTCGGACAGGCCCTGGTGGAGGATACTAGTTTGGTCGTTCAAACGGCCGGCGGCACCGTGCTGGGCAATGCCCGGTTTCCGTTTCCCGGCAACGGGGATTTCTCGTCGTTTCTGCTGCAGGCACAAACCAGCGGGGCGAAGGTCGTTGCGCTGGCGAGCGCCGGCGCCGATACCACCAATGCGATCAAGCAGGCGCACGAATTCGGTATCGGCCACGGCGGTCAGCGTCTGGTCAGTCTGCTGGTGCTGATCACCAACATCCATTCGCTGGGCTTGGAAACGGCGCAGGGCCTGGTTTATTCGGATCCGTTCTACTGGGACATGAACGACGCGACGCGGGCGTTCTCGGCTCGGTTTCAGCCTCGGTGGCGCGACCTGAAGCCGACCGAGGATCATGCCGCGGTCTATGCCGGGGCCCTGCATTACCTGAAGGCGGTGGCGGCGATCGGCGTGGACAAGGCCGCAAGCGGGCGGGCGGTGATGCAGCAGATGAAGGCGATGCCGACCGACGATCCGTTGTTCGGTTCGGGTTCGGTGCGGGCGGACGGGCAGATGCTGCACGACATGTATCTGTGGCAGGTGAAGTCGCCGGCGGAGTCGCAATATCCGTGGGATTACTGCCGCAAGCTGGCGACCATTCCGGCCGCGCAAGCCTTCGCTTCGCTGTCGGCGTCCGCCTGCCCGCTGGTGCGGTTGTAGCGCGGGTTGCGGGACGCGTTGTTCAATGATCAAGTCTGGCTGATTGCATGAGGGAATGACCTATGTTCGAGGCTGCGGTTCGCGATGAGGCAGCATTGCGGGCGGCGTTGGCGGAGGCCGACATCGCGCCGATGCTGATGGTGCTGGCGCAACTCAGCGGCGACATGGCGATCCTGGATGAAGTCGGACCGCACATCCATGGCGCCTGGAGTTTTATGGAATCGGTGCCCGAGGCGCTGAAGCAGACAGTGCGCGACCGGCTGGTGGATGTGTTAAAGGATTACGCGGCGACCGGACGCGCTCCGCCGGCCGATATCCCGGAAGACACGCTGCAGCGGATGATGAGCGCCGGTGTCGG